>ODAJ012100011.1_pt1 | contig 28838 bp, 21 predicted proteins | sample 1539241 | NCBI WGS metagenome assembly ODAJ01 (sample SAMN02144231, study PRJEB22623) | gut metagenome | biome: sheep rumen | host: Ovis aries | place: New Zealand
GCGAGCCAAGCGGGAGGGCAGCCCCCAAACGAGCAGATTGCTTGCAGTATGCCGGCAATGTGCGTTGGCTTCACCTTCACAATCCCTCCTGGAGGCATCACGCGTAAACATACCTTGACTTCGTTCTCCCTTACTCATCACGAGACTGAAGAGCTTCTTCCTGCGCGAGGGCAATCTCCTGGGTCAGTTCCTCAATCTTGTGCTGCATGATGGACATGCGTGCGGAGTCGCGGAATGTCTTCACCGTCAGCAGACCTGTCACCACAAGGAATACGAAGTTTGCCGCCGATTGAAACCCCAGCCGGCTAGCCAGGTGCATGATCACATCTGGAAAGAGCGCAATAAGAAGCAGTATCCCTGCCATGACTACCCAGCCAGTGGAGTTTGCCATGAGGATGCGGCGCTTGCGAATGTAGTTCAGAACAGTCCCGACTATAAGCAGCGATCCCGCAAGCAGTATGAGCCTTAGCGAAGTAGACATAAGCCCTCCTAGCGCAGCCACTGGTAGAGGAGGATGGAAAGACAGGTACGCAGCATGTAACCCACCGACGCACCCATGGTGAGGTAGCTCTCTCCCGCCTGACGCTCGCGCATACGAGCCGGAACCTCGATGACGCGACCTCCCTTGCGGGCCACATAGGCCACAGTGTCAGGCTCGGGCTGGATGTCGAACCCCGTAGCAAATAGCTTGATCATGCGGCGATTGTACATGCGCATGCCCGAGGTGGGATCCTTGATGACTGAACCCGTGGTTCGGCGGATGAGCCATGAGATGAGCTTCGAGCCTGCATTGCGCATTCCAACAGGAGATTCGCCGGCCAGCGCACGCGAGCCTATGACGATATCGGCGTCTTGTTCCTCGAGAGCTTGAGCCATGGGCATGATGTACTCTGGCAGATGCTGGCCGTCTGCATCGAACTGCACTACGGCGTCGTATCCATGTCGATGAGCGTACTTCATTCCCGCACGCACGCCCGAGGCGAGGCCTGTGTTCGTAGGCATACACAGGTGCCGGAAGCCATTCTCCACGCACACACGCTCCGTACCGTCGGAGGAGCCATCGTTTATGACGAGGTAGTCTGCCTCCGGGCAGGCAGCCACCAGCCCTTCGACTGTCGTGGCCAGAGACGCCTCCTCATTGTAGGCAGGTATGACGGCAAGTATCTTCATGGGATGCCTTTGCGGTGGAGAGTGAACACTCGCTCAAGTCTAGCACTGTTATATGACAGCTATCGACAGGTCAACAAACTCGGGCACGCACCCGTTCGGACCGCCAGTGCGGATGCAATAGAGATCCCATACAGCTCAAACCTCACAAGGTAGTCGTCAACTCAACCCTTCAGATACTATTTGCCGCCTACGACGGTTAGCATCACATCGCCACGAAACTCAAGTCTCATCCCCTGCAGGTTTTCAGCAGCTTCGGGATACTCGTGTCAGGCGACGGCTCCCCGGCCGGCATTTGGATGTCGTATAATGCTATGTCCAAGCCAACCAGAGCGCCAGAGATTCGCCGGATGCGGCGATACCACAGATACCATGAGGGGAAAGGCTCCATGACTGACACCTTAGGAACAAGGCCTATCGTGCTCTTTTCCGCACGTTACCTTCCCAACATGGGTGGCGTGGAGTTCTTCACCGCAAATCTAGGGGAGCATCTCGCAAGCCAAGGTCACGAGGTCGTAGTGGTGACCACCGAACCGACGGATGACACGACACAAGACGTACGTCATGCAATCGGCAACGGCACCATGGAGGTACAGCGTCTAGACTCTTTCGGGCCTGCACGCATGCCCTTCGCCAAACGCAATGCACACAACCGCGCACTGCTCACACGGCTGAAGGATAGGGCACCGTTCCATGCGCTTATCAATACGCGATTCTACGATCTCTCGACGCTGGCTGCGCGACTCTGCTATCGCGTGGGCGTACGACCCGTTCTCATCGACCATGGCACTGGCTACATCAAGTTCGAGAGTAGGCTCCTTTCGTTTGCCTCGAGGACTGCCGAGCATGCCATCACGACAAATCTCAAGCGTTATCCTATCGACTACTATGGGGTCTCGCGGGACGCTTCCCACTGGCTAGGAAACTTTGGCATCGAATCCTGTGGAGAGATTCACAACGCACTCGACGCTGCGGCGTTCGTCGCGCAGAAGAGCAATCGCGACTTCCGAGAGGAGTTCGGGGTTGCAGAAGGAACGGTGTGCGTTGCCTATGCCGCGCGGCTGTTGGCGGACAAGGGTGCAGACGTGGTACTCGAAGCCGCACGCATGCTGCGCGACAATCCTCGAATACACTTCTTTGTAGCCGGCGCCGGCCCTCTCGAAGAGGAGGTTCGCGCTGCCAGTCAAGACCTTTCCAACCTCACTTACGTTGGCATGCTCAGCCATGCCGACCTCGCCGCATTGCTCACACGCTGCGACGTGTTCTGCCTGCCTACGAAGTATAGTGAGGGTCTACCGACTTCATTGCTCGAAGCGGCGGCATGCTCATGCGCGCTCGTATCTTCACATGCCGGCGGAGTTGACGAGATAATTCCCACGCAGGACCATGGCGTCATCCTCGAACAAGCGAAAGCACAGGACCTGCTAACCGCACTGGAGATGCTCGCGGAGAATCCCACTCGTCTCCATGCGCTGCAGAGGACAGCGTTCGATTACGTCGGTAGAGAGTTCTCATGGGATCACACGGCGACGGAGCTAACAAAGGCTTTCATGCAGGCGTCAAACAGCTGATGACCCTAGTGGTCTAGTGGCCACTCGTCCGTGCGTCAAAGGCACGATGCTCACGCCGCCGACTCGCAGACAACGGGATTGTGCAGCACCCTGGGTGGCGAGTATTTGACTTGTTCTAGAATTGTCGACTAGGTAGTGAAGCGCACCTAGCAGAGGAGATGCGTCATGAGAATCCTGATAGGCGGAGACTTTTCTCCCACCAAAGCGAACTTCGACCTCTTCGAGCGAGGCGACTCGGAGACGCTCTACGGGCAAGAGCTGCTCAACTACCTTGCTGACTTCGACTACCGTGTTTTCGACTTCGAAGCAGCCTTCGATGGCGCCGGGGCTCCCATACAGAAATACGGTCCCCTCATCACGACACCGCCCGCCTGCCTGCCTGGCATCGAGGCTATCAATCCCGACCTCTTTGTATTGGCCAACAACCATGCTGCCAATTTGGGAAGCGAGGGTATAGAACATACCAAAACGCTCCTGAAGGAGCATGGCATCTCCAGTATGGGGGCAGGATCAAACCTTGCGGAAGCGCGCAAGCCCTTCTATCTCACGAAAGGCGACCTCACCATCGGCTTCTACGCCTGCGCGGAGCATGAGTTCAACGCGGCAGGCGAGAACACCGCAGGCGTCAACCCCTACGACCCGCTTGTCACCTTCGACGAAGTCCGCGAGGCGAAACGCCATTGCGACCAGCTCGTCGTGTTCTACCACGGCGGCATGATTGAGTATCGCTACCCGCTGCCAGGCGAGCGACGGGCCTTGCGCAAGCTCGTCGACTGCGGGGCGGACCTCGTCGTGGGTCAGCACACCCACACCATCGGCTGTGCAGAGACCTACCGAGGAAAGACCATCGTCTACGGACAGGGCGACTTTTTCTTTGCTCGACCAACGCGCAACGAACACCGTTTCTCGGGCCTGCTTATCGAGGTCGAAGCCAGTAAGGACGCTCTCGCAGTCAGCTACAACGTGCGCGTGAAACCCGAAGACACCATCCGCCTCGCCACACCCGAAGAGAAGGAGCGGGTGCTGGATGCCTTCGAGACGCGCAGCGCCGAAATCCAAGATGAGCAGCGCTTTGCCGAAATCTATCGTCAGAACCTCAAGGAGCGGCGTATTACCTATCTCAACCCGCTGCTCGGACGCTCGAGACGCAACCCCTTCTGGTTCGCACTCAACATGCTGACGGGTCAGCGGTTCAGATCGGTCATGCTGCGCAGCCACTTCGCGAAGCTCGACTGGCTTATCCTGGACAATTGGCTCTCGTGCGAGACGCACCGGGAGTTTTTCAGCGACCTCATCGTGCACGAATGGCAGGGACGACAGTAGCGGTATCTGAGCATCCGCCGGCAAGCCCAATTTGCTTCTAGCTTCAAAACTGGTACGGTTATCCCGTAACAGCACACCATCTGGTACCACTGTGTACCACAGTGTTTGGCGACAGCGCATTCACCGACAGCGTCCACACAGTCGCTGGGGAATCACTTTTATGGGGGTTGTGACGACATGAGCAATGTGATCGAACTCGCACGTTGCACCAGTTGCGGTGCCTGTCTCGTCGCATGCCCCATAGCAGCCATCACGATGGATGAGGACATCGACGGATTCGCGCATGCGCATATAGACGACGATGCCTGCATCCACTGCGGACGCTGCGTGAAGACATGTCCCTCGCACAACCCGCCGGAGCTGCGCACGCAGGAAGCAGTGTACGCGGCCCAGTCGCCTTCGCACGAGGTGTTGGCAACATCTGCCTCGGGAGGAGCGTTCTTCGAGCTGGCACATGCCTACTTGCGTGAGGGAGGTGTTGTGTATGGCGCGGCAATGAACATCGATCATTCATGCGCTCACATCGAACACAAGCCGGCACGCTCCGAGGCAGATTTGGCACCTCTGCAGGGGTCCAAGTATGCACTCGGTACGGCTTATCCGATATTTGCCGAGGTAGAGCGTGCACTCCAAAACGGGGAGCACGTGCTCTTCTCGGGGCTCCCCTGTCAGGTGGCAGGACTCTACGGCTACCTTGGATGCGACTACGACACGCTTGTCACCGTCGATCTCTTCTGCCATGGCAACACCTCAGAGCGCTACCTTAACCTCTACCTAAGCTACGTACGCGACAGGTATCACGGCGAGATCGAAGGCTACGTGTTCCGCGACAAGGCACATGGAGTCGGCTACAACCCCCGCATTAGCTTTACCGACGGACGCGTATTGCGTACGACGGCAATGCAGGATGCCTACTGGTACTTGTTCCAGAACTCGAAGTTCTACCGCTTGTCTTGCCACAGCTGCCCTTATGCGACCGACCGTCGCGTGGGCGACCTCTCCATTGGTGACTTCTGGGGCATCGAGCGGCAGCGACCAGAGCTACTCTCGGCCAAGGGGGGACCTCTCGACGAGACCCGCGGCATCTCGGTCGTGCTGGCAAACACACCCAAGGGGGACGCCCTGCTGCAGACCACGTCCCTCGTTCGTGCGGAGGCCAGCATCGATGACGTCATCCCAGGCGGAGCAGCCGTGCGCGCCCCTCAGCCCATGCCCGCCGATCGCGACACCATCCTCGCGCTGTTCCGCGCAGGCGACTATGCCGCCATCAAGCGCTACTGCATCCGCCAGATGGGCCTGCCCGCCTACCTCATCGACCGCATCTGGGATACGCCTCCCATACGGCTTCTGCGACGGGCGCTTGGTAGGTAGGCAACAAAAGAGAACAATGCACGTCCGCGCTTTGGCTCGAGTCTTTCGATGCCCGTAGCCGCGCGTCCTTCTGGATTTGCATGTGTTCGTACCAGCGATATCTCTCCTTGAGTGCGCCTACAATTCACGCATTGAGTTATTCAGGATAGCGTAGAGCCTATCTCCGGCTGACTTTGGTGAGTAGTTATCTTGGATATACAACTGATTATCCAACACACATTCACGGTATTCTTGCTCGGACATTGCTTCTATTCTTCTGATTGCTTCTATCCATGTATCCTTATCATGATCCATCAAGTAAGGGGAAGCGCTATCCGAAAAGTATTGTTCAGTAAAGCTATAGCGCGTCACGCAACAAAGATGCCCCTCTTGAGCGCATCTTATTATATTGATAATTCCTGATGCACGATTTTCGACTAGAGGCAATAGGAGTAAGCTGGACTGCCCCATGATTCTATAGTACTCATCCAGTGACAAGTTCTCATAGAGTCGTATATTTGAGGGAGTTTCAATATCTACCTTGCTATTCCAGTCTTCCCTGAGACACACGCAAGCAAAATCGACTTCAGGCACCTGCTTAGCAATCTCGACAATCATCTTCCAATCTCGATTGTTCATACCACCTGTAAAGCATTGGAATCTGCCGTTTTCATTGAGCGTTCTCGAGGGTGTTTTGAAGGTTACTTGGTCATCATACACATCGGGAAACCAATAGAAAGAAGCCTTTACCTTTTGGTTCGCCGCTTCGAAACGTTCACGGTACTGACGCGCTGCATCTCTATGGTTCACAAGAATCTTCACCTGCGGGTTAGCTGCGCAAAGCCTGCGCAGGGAGCTCTTGATATCAGCGGGTTCGGGCGTCAACCAGTTCATACAGACTATACGGCGATCAAGGTGCAGCAAGGTAGCGGCAGCGTTGACCAGATTTCCCGAAGTCGTATTCCAGCAGAGCACGTATTCACCCTTATGGGAGCGAGCAATAGCTCGGATAGCTTGAGTAACAGATAGTAACATGGATGCTATTTTTTGCATTCCACCGTGCATGTACATCCGCGTAAATGTAGCTTTAGAATGTATTTCTATATCATTTACTATGAATCCAACTCTAATAAGTTCTTTAGTTAGCCATGTTTTATCATTTAAATGTGGTGGGGTATCGTATAATACCGTTACCCTCTCTCTATTGGCCACTGTATTACTCCTTGATAGTAGTACATCGAAAGACTATGCATCAAAGGCGAGATTGTAGGACGATGTCGCAAATACGATCGACGGCCTCGAGTGGCAAGTCCGGATAGAGCGGCAAAGTGAGCACACGAAGCGAAAGGTGCAGCGCAGTCGGCGTATCCGCTGGGTCGTAGATGTCTTTATAGCAACCAAAAGCACTTGTGATGGGATAGAAGTACTTACGGGGCACGATTCCCTGCGACACGAGAGCACTGTACACTTCGTTTCGCGATGCGCCAAAGCTCTTCTCGTCGAAAACCACCGGGAAATAGGCATAGTTCGACTTGACATTCGCGTCAACCGGACAAAGTTGCACACCGGCGACTCCTTCAAGCCGTTCGCGATAACGAGCGACAACCTTACCCCGCTTCGCAATCTCCTCTTCCACGTGGCGAAGGTTGCAGAGGCCCATTGCCGCACAGAACTCGTTCATCTTGGCATTGGCTCCTACCGCTTCAACCTCTTCGGGTCCATGGATACCGAAGTTCTTTAGCTCGTAGAGGCGTTGACCAAACTCCTCGTCGCGATAGCAGACAGCTCCCCCCTCTATGGTGTTGAACACTTTGGTGGCATGGAAGGAGAAGCACGATACGTCGCCAAAGCTGCCGATGCCCTTACCTTTGTAAGTCTCGCCAAAACCGTGCGCCGCATCATAAATGACCTTTAATCCATACTTGTCGGCAATGCGTTGGATGCCTTCGACGTCACAGATGTTTCCGTACACATGCACGGGTACGATAGCGCAGGTACGATCGGTTATCAGGCTCTCCAGCAGCTCGACGTCAAGTGTGAAGTCGTTCGGGTCTACGTCGCAGAATACCGGCGTAAGACCATTGCGCACAATAGCGTGAGTGGTGGAGGCAAAGGTGAAGGGCGTGGTGATAACCTCACCCTTGAGTCCAAGCGCCTGCATGGAAAGCTCCAAGGCCATGTGACCATTGGTGAGCAAGTCAATCTGCTCAACATCTAGATACTCACGCAACTGCGAACGAAGGCTCTCGTGCTTTTGTCCCATGTTGGTGAGCCAACGCGTCTCCCAGATGGAGCGGATCTCGTCGAGGTACTCCTCAAAAGGCGGAAGGGTCGCCTGGGTAACAAGAATCTTATCTGCCATAGTTCACTCCCTTTGACTGCGCGGTCCTAAGACCTGCTCTATTTTGCGCGCTTTGCCAGCAGCGATTGTGCTATCTGCTTCATATACTCGTAGGACTCAAATCTCAGCAAAGCAGATCCCGCTAAGTAAATCATCGCACCTACAAAGAACTGGATAGCGAGGATGACAATAGTTGGCAGGGGCAGCATTGCTATGGGACGAACCATGAATCCCATGACAGCCGCGAGAAGCATAGATGGAAGAATGTCGGCAAGCTGACTAGTGTAGCCATAGTCGAGGAGGCGCTTGTTGGGCCAAGCGTTGATAATCTGGCTCGCCACGCTGTTCACCAGCATGCTGTAGGCCATAGCCATGACACTGATGTTCATGGTTGCCAGCAGGAGTATGATCCCCACGACGTTCTTGGCAATCTCGAGCTTGAGGTAGAGGTCGCTACGGCCAACGGCCTTGATGGCATTGAGGTTCGCCGTATGCAACGGCCAGAACATGTAGGTTATACAGAAGATGCGCAGGTATGGCACGCAGGGCAGCCACTTGTCGGTAAAGACGAGGCTTATGAGCGGCTCGGCACAAAATGCTATGCCCATCATGATGGGAGCCATAACGTAAGTGCTTATCGTCATGGAGCGCCGGCACATTGCGCGTACGCGCGCGGCGTCATCCTGCTCTCGTGACATAACAGGTAGGAGCACACTATCGATGGAGGCATTGAGATTGGTAACAACGAGGGTGGTAATCTGCTGTCCACGGTTATAAAACGCGAGGTCGGTCTCGGTGTAAAGCTTGCCGATGAGCAGTTGTCGAATGTTGTTATAGAACGTGTCGACAAGTGCAGACACCAAAAGCTTCCATCCATACGAGAAGAGAGCCCAAAGCCGCTGGAAGGAAAAGGCTCGTATGGGACGCCAGCCTACCGTGAACCAGAGCACGACAGTTGCGACACCAACGTTGATTATCTGCTGCGCAACGAGCGCCCATATCCCATAACCCGAACGTGCCATGAGGATACCCACTACACCGGAGACGATGGTCGCGCTTAGAGTGGACCAGAAGAATCGTCTGAACTGCAAGGTTCTCGAGACGTAGGCCTGCTGAACATTGCGGACCCCCGACACCAAGATGGTGATGGCGAGCACCCGGGTGGGAACGATAAGACCATCGTTTTCATAGAAGGCCCCAACTGCCGGTGCCGCGAGATAAGCGATGACGTACAGGAGACCACACCAGACTAGGTTGAAATAGAAGACTGTTGAGAAGTCAACATCATCAGCATCCTTCTTCTGAACGAGGGCGCTTCCCAAGCCGCTATCAACGAAGACCTGCAGGATCTGCGTGAAGACGAGTATGAGAGAAATGGTTCCGAAGTCCTCGGGAGCAAGGATTCGTGCAAGTACGACCGAGACAACAAACTGTACGAGCTGAGCGGACAAGCGCTCTGCAAAGCGCCACACCAAGCTGGAGATGATCTTGGAACGACTGGCATTTGATTCGTTGTCTGTACTCACTGCACCCTCGCTTTCTCAATGCGGCAGACAAGGGCGGTGTAAAGCATGAAAGGAAGGCTACTGAGTTTTTCGAGGATCGGCTTTGCTTTCCATGTTTGTGTATGGAACGCGTCGTCGAGATTGCCTGTATGCGTGTAGTAACTCAGTTCGATTCTGTCGATATAGTTTGCAAGAGGACGGCTATACACATATCCGGTTTGTGCATCGAGCTCTCGCAGTGCATCAGCTGTGCGACGCAGGTTGCTTGCTGTCCGCGCGTTGGATCCAAGCTCGGCCCGCGTGTGGGAGCCGACGGCAGCAACCCGATAAGCGGACATGCATCGGTCGATGTAGTACATGCCTCCACGCATGGAGCCGTAGATTTGAACCATGAAGTCGAGATTGAACTCCCTCAGAATCTTTGGGGGGTGGACAAAGGTTTCGGCTCGCATGAAGATGCTGTTCGTCATCACGAAGCCGCCTCCGCCCGAAATGACATCCTCGACGGGTATGACGCAGTCCTGCTCGCGCGGTCGCACGAGCTTCACCGTCCGCTTTGTGTCGGCACGCACCATTTTTGCAGCATGAACGCATATATCCAACTCAGGATGCGCTTCCAATGCCTCGTACTGTAGTTGTAGCTTATTCGGGTCACACCAATAGTCATCACCCTCACAGAGTGCGACATAGTCTCCCTGCACGCGTGCAGACTGCACGGCAAAGTTATGCGGCTCTCCAAGCGTGTACTGGTTGACCTCTTCGTAGAGCGGCTTGACGATATCGGGATAGAGCTCCGCATACCGTGCCACCACCTCTGCCGTACGGTCTGTCGAGGCGTCATCATGCACAAGAACCTCATAGGCAAAGGTGGTCTTTTGGGCAAGGAAGCCCTTCAGAGCATCTTCTATGTAGCTCTCTTGGTTGTAGGTGTTGCAGACGATGCTAACCTTGATATCTTCCATGGTATTCTCGCAAATCGAGGCGGTGCGCACGGCACTTGTGGTTCAACCGAGTACAATGGCTGAGCGTCCACGAAGCGCGGTTTGTGGGGTTCCATTCTAGCCGATGAGGGGCCGTGCACCACTACCGTGAACTTGTGCGCAAAACCAACGCAGGTGGCTCTTCGGTCCAGAATCGGTAAACATAGTGCCGCGACGCCGACTGCAGCTGGCGCGAAAGACTGGCGCATCGATCGATGGGATGTGTGTAATGGACAATGCTTCTCCCTTTTTTTCGGTGTTGGTGCCCTGCTATAACGTAGAGAACTTCGTTGCCACGTGCATTGAATCAATTGAGGCTCAGTCGTATGACAACTGGGAAATCGTGGCTGTTGACGATGGCTCTACCGACGCGACGGGTCCAATGCTTGACGAAGCCGCTCTGCGCCTGGGACACAAGCTGCGCGTAGTTCATACACCCAATAGGGGTCTGCTTCTCGCAAGGCGGGAGGCCTTTCGCAGGGCACGAGGAACGTATCTCATATGCCTTGATTCTGACGATACCTTGAGGGCCGATACACTTGAGGTCATCAGACGCGCCGTCGCGGATCACCCAGGCTGCCTTGTGCAGTTCAAACTCAGTAGACGGCCAGACTTCTCAGATACCTTTGGTCCCAGATTCCCTTCTGATGTGACCAGCGGAGTTCCCGTTGACGTTGCGGTGCTCAGGAGGCTAGTCTGCAAAGCGTCCTCGAACTTCAACAATCTGTGCGGCAAAGCCATACCGGCTTCGTGCGTGGACGTGGATACCGACTACCAGCGCTTTCGCTCGGTGAGCAACGCAGAGGATCTCCTTCAGCTGCTTCCCATTCTCGATACAGCGTCCGAAGTGATCTTTCTCGACAAGAATCTCTATCACTACCGGATCAACAACGCGAGCATCACCCAAACGTTCAATGCATCCTTCTTCGATTCGGTGCGTGTGGTCAACGAGCAGTTACGTTCGCATGCAGAATCGTGGGGCGACGATGTCTGCGTAGAGCTTGCTGAGATTCGCTGGCTAAAGGTCGTCTACATTTCCTGCATGCAAATCTCCTCGTCGGACTACTCGTTCGAAAAGCTCAAGAAAAAGCTGGGTGACATTGCATCCGACGCTGACTACAGGCGGTTTTGGGAACTACATGCTACCAAGCTGCCTCTACCCACAAGGCTCTTTCTGGGCGATTTGTGCGCTGGGCGCCTAACGCCACCCGCCATCCGCGTCTGTCTGAGCCGAGGCAGGAAAAAGGCAATCAGCGCACTTATGACAAGGCTACAGAAACGTTCCTAGGGCACTTTGAATCCGGCCTCAGGGGCCCTATGAGGCCGGATGGAAGACAGAGGCGACAGAACGCACAAAGGTAGGCCCCATGCAACGTCCTCACGCTATGGGCTTCAAGACCGCTTCGGGGGAGTGCGTCTAGTCGTGCTATTGTTATGCGGATAGTTTTGACATCTAATGCGGAACAGTTGCCAGAGACGGTACGAGAAAGTGACGAGAGGCATGAGCGAGCAGAAGTCCATCCTCCTGCTGGGTGGGTCGCGTCAACAGGTCATAGCCATCGAGAAGGCACGTCGCCTAGGGTATCGCACGGTACTCTGTGACTATCTTCCTGATAACCCAGGCCAGCACGTTGCGGACGTCTTCTACCTAGAGAGTACAACCGACCGAGAGAAGATGCTCGAAATTGCGCGTAGGGAACGAGTATCAGGCGTTCTTGCCTATTCATCGGATCCAGCTGCTCCTACTGCGGCTTACGTGGCGCAGGAACTGGATCTGCCCACCAATCCGCTGGATTCGGTAATGACCCTCTCCGAAAAGCACCGGTTTCGTGCACACTTGCAGCGCGTAGGCCTACCGTGCCCCAAGGCGGTGTCTATCGCGGTTGACGCCAATCCTCACGACGTGCTTCTCATGGCCGATGAGCTTGGCATGCGCTATCCCGTAGTTCTCAAGCCCACAGACTCATCGGGTTCCAAGGGTGTCAGTGTGATTGAGTCCCCCGACCCTGCAGCGTATGAGTCGGCGCTTCATCTCGCTGCACGCCTATCGCGTAATGGCGTACTCGTACTCGAGGAGTATATACGGGCTGGTTTTCCCCATGTAATCGGCGGCGATATCTTTGTGGTCAACGGAGAGGTGCGCTTCTGGGGGCTAATGGCCTGCCTACGGGACAAGGCGTTGGGAGGGCTGGTTCCCACTGGCAAACAGTATCCTGCAGGGCTGGACGAGGAGCAGGAGCGTGCCGTCAAGCAAGTCCTTCAACAACTCGTATCCAGCTTGGATCTCAAGTTCGGCGAGATGAACGTAGAGGTCATCCTCGGCGAGGATGGTCTGCCTTATGTGCTGGAGCTTGGTGCACGGGCGGGAGGCAACATGATACCCGTACAGCTCTCGGACATCGCAGGCATCGATCTCGTTGAGGCTAACGTCCTCTATGCCATGGGCGACACATCCCTCGACGTCCGTTTCGATGGCGCAGACGCGGCTGTTGCCACACATGTGCTCCACTCGGACAAGAGTGGCACCTTCAGAGGGGTGCACATTGCTCCGAGCTTGCAGCCCTACGTATACCGTCAGGTACTCTATACACATGAAGGCGACCAGGTGTTTGCCTTCAATGGGGCTGACAAGGCGCTTGGCATTGTTTTCATGCGCTTTGACACGGTAGAGCAGATGGAAAAGCATCTGCGACGCATCGATCACGAAATAACTCCTCAAGTCGGCTAACGCCTGTCACACAGACGTACCAACCCATCAACATGAGAAGAGCGGAATCATATGACCGAGAAGGATATGTTGCGCGCAATAGAGACCCTCAACGCGCAGATTATCTCGTTGTATGCCTCACCTGAATATCAGACTGGGGTTCTCAAAAACAACGTCAAGCGTGCCTTGTCCTACAAGGGACTTGCAAAATACAAGAACGCTTTGCGCGACCTCAAAATCTTTCTGGCGGTACGTAAGGAGCCTCGTCATCCTGTGGTACCTAACCTTTCGCCTGACGAGTGGGAGGAGCGCCTGCAAACTGGAGATCCCTCCAAGCGCGTAGTGGTCTACTCCTGTGTCGTGGGAGACTACGATCGGCCGGTTTCCCCGGTCTGGCAAGCTGAGCATATCGACTACGTGCTCTATCTCGATAGCGAGAACAACGAGCAAGTCGATGGCTGGGAGGTACGTTCTATACCAGACGACGTGCGCCGTATGAGCGGTGGTGCGCCAAGCGATATCAACCGCTACATCAAGTTCCACCCTTACGAGCTGTTTGATGGAACCTACGATGCATGTATCTATGTGGATGGCAACGTACAACCCGTTTCCGACCTTAGCTACTATGTAGAGCTCATAGACCCAACGGCTGGCATTGCCCTGCATCATCATCGATACCGCAGCTCCATTGCTGACGAGGTCATAGCCTGCGATGCGGCAGCCAAAGGCAACATCGACAAGATGAAAGAGCAGGTCGAGCGGTATGTACGCGAAGGGTATCCGCTTACGTATGGCCTTCTCGAATGCAACGTGATAGCAACTGACCTGCATAACGAGACGGGTCGTGCCGTCTTCTCGGACTGGTGGAACGAGTTTCGTCTCTCGGAAAGCGGCCGCGATCAGCTAGCTCTTCCATATGTCCTGTGGAAGCGCGGTATACAATACAATGCGGTCGCTACCCTGGGTCATGACGTCTATTCCGATACGAAGGTTCTCATCTATCCGCATCGTAGGTAAAGACTGTCAGTAATCCTAGCTGTTCGAGGAGACCTTATGTCCAGTAATTATCCCGAGATCGCCGTTGTCATGTCGACCTACAACGGCGCTCCTCATCTGGTCGAGCAGATCGAAAGCGTGCTCGCTCAGGACGCCCCATGCGTGCGTCTTTATGTACGCGATGACGGATCACGGGACGATACTGTACAGATACTGCGCTCCTACGAAGAACAGGGCAAGCTCACGCTGCTGACAGGCAGCAACAAGGGCGTCGTTCCGTCTTTTCTGGAGCTGACTGCGCTCGTTGCGGACCACGCCAGCTATGTCGCGTTCTGCGACCAGGACGACGTCTGGTATCCCGACAAGCTCAGCCGGGCTGTCGAGCTTCTCGGCGAACCCTCCTCGCAGACCCCCAAGCTCTACTGCGCCGAGTACACCCTCTGCGACCAAGACATGCATGCTCAAGGACGCTCGCACAACAACCGCATCGGGGCGAGCTTCGCGAGGCTCCTGTACGAGAACATAGCTTGGGGTAATACCTGCGTTATGAACCAAGCCTTGGCAAAGGAAGTCGCTCTCGCAGATCCAGACAGAGTCTATTACCACGACTGGTGGGTCGCTCTGGTTGCAAGTGCCTTAGGAGAGCTCGTCTACGAAGACTTCAGTTGCCTGGACTATAGACGCACGGGCACAAACGTCAGTCCCAGCGGCGAGCGGGGACTCTCGCTACTGCGTCAACGCATCAAGAAGTTCATAGCACAGGATCAGCTCTCACGCATAACGGAACAACTACAGTACCTATACGAGCTCTACGGCACTCGCATGCCCTCCACACGTAGGGACATCCTTGAGCATTTCCTTAATGATTCGCGCGTTTCGAAGGCTCTGACGCCCATGCGTCTCAGACAGAAATGGCCTGACGATGCAGCCCTACGCTTGCTTTTCCTTGCTGGCAGGCTGTAGGCGGACGTCAGTGCTTGTGTTAAGGTGCTATCTGTACGAGGCAAGGTATCGCACCAACGACTATCGAAAGGCTTGAGTCATGAGCATGAGGGAGCCCTATCCCCTGCACTGGATCCGATTTGCCCTGAGGTATCGACTACCACTTGCTCTGCTGGGTGAGGAGCGGCTCGAACGAATCGGTTTCAAGCGCATGCTTGGCTATAGCCCTAATCTTGAGCACCCTACCACACTCAACGAGAAGATGGTCTGGCTCAAACTTCACGACCATCGCGACTTCTGCACGATGTGTGCCGACAAGTACCGCGTACGCAGCTATATTGCCGAGCACTTTGGAGAAGAGTATCTCGTACCGCTGGTAGGACGGTTAGAATCCTGGCGAGACGTGCGGCGCGAGGCCTTCCCCGACTACCCCACAATCATCAAATGCAACAACGGCAGCGGCACCTGGCAGTTTGTGCGCGATCCCGACGCGGTGGACTATGTACAGCTACGCCAGGCTTCACGAGAGTGGATGAACTTTAACCACTATTACGTGACGCGTGAGTGGCAGTACAAGAACGTGAAACCTTGTCTGCTTATAGAAAAGCTCCTGCTTACACCTGACGGCAAGGTCCCCGCAGACATCAAGTTGCACTTCTTCAATGGCAAATGCGCCTTTGTATACAAGGTCGTCGATCGCGAAGGAGACAACTACCGTGCCTTCTTCACTCCAGAATGGGAGCTGCTACCCTTCCAATTCACCTCAAAGGGCAAATACAAGAAGATAGATAAGCCAATCAACGAGCCGCGGCCCCAGTGCCTAGATAAGATGATTGAGATTGGAGAGGAGATCGCGAAGAGCTTTAAGTATGTGCGCGTGGACTTTTACGACATGGGCGAGCGTTTCTACTTTAGCGAGATCACGCTCCTCCATGGTGCCGGGTACAATCAGTTCTTCCCTTCGGAGTACGGCGAGCAGTATGCCAAGCTGCTAGAGATTTAAAGGTCGGCGGGTTGGCGTTCATACCCACTATGAAGAACTTCTCGGTCCTCTTGCAGGTACCTCGGCATTATCTTCGCTACTTGTCATCCCTGCCTGACGATTGCGAAAACGCTCTTCAATAGTGCCAACACGTGGCTCAAGCCAGCTCATAACCGCAGGTTCTATCAATCTACCTCGAAACAGATCGAGCGCTGAACACACGCCAAACACTATAAAAGCGACTACAACCGACCAGCCTATCAGCTGATATAGTGTGCAGCACCTATACGAATTGGGTACATTGACTATTTCTTGCCACAACCAATTGCGCATGGCGTCAGAGTGTGCGTGAATAAGCAGTACACCAAACGTTGTTGCGGCTATCGTATTTAACGCATTAGAAGACGGCAGCTGAAGGTTCTTGAACCAGAGGAAACAAGTTACGCCAAATACTAGGGCGAGTATTTTGCCGGAATCTGACACAAACCAATACGGACGCATTCCCGCCGAGCTGACGGTCTGCCCAATCGCCATCATTCCAATAACGCTTAAGATGCAGGAGATGATAGTCACGGCAAAGAGCCGATTTACCACTGTGCGATTAGTGGACCATGCTGGCTCGTAAATACGCAGGTATGACGCTATTAGGTACAGCGTGCAGTACCATCCAACCTCAGAAAAGGCCGTAACTGACACAAAGAAAGTCGTACTAATGGTATATACAGCAATCAACAAAGCCAGAAGCCTAAGGTGAGCATCTCTATCTAGTGAATTTATAAGTCTGTTCAAGAACGGTATCATGAGATACATCACGAGGAATGATGCCTCAAACCCACCGTCAATGTCTCTTATAACGCTTACCATGCTTGTCAATATGGCGTATAGAGTAACCCCGTCCGCTCCGACGAAGTATAGGAAAATCCACACCGAAATCTTCCAAAAGTACAGTTGCAAAAGAAGACGAGCAAACTTCTGCCAAGTGAGGCGCGATCTGCACATGAACCATCCTGTCACCATGACAAATGCATTGATGGCAGGTTTGCCCCACATACCCCACAAAGTAAGAAAGACAGCTTTTGAAGTCAATTCTTCAGGAGTCCATAGAGTCATAACGGTAGAATTGACAACGTAATGATGTGCGATTATCAGCAGCATCAATACTATTCGCATGAGCTCAATGTTAGAATTCCGTGCCTTTTTCATTATTCAAACCATAACCAAATGAATGTCACTATTTCCATCTGAATAAGTAATAACAATATAATTTGTGAACAGGTCGACTGAGTCTACGATATGTTTGTTTCAGCGACAATATAGTGTGGACGATGTTTTGTCTCTAAGAATATACGGGCAATATATTGCCCAAGAATTCCTAAACTGAATAACTGTATTCCACCGATGAATATAATCATGCAAGCAAGCGATGCCCAACCATTTACAGGATCACCAAACATAATCTTGCGAACTATAATGAACATTAGCATTATAAAAGCAATAAATGTCATTAAAATGCCGCCCCATGAGGCAATCGAAAGAGGCGCCTGCGAAAAGTTGATAATGCCGTCGATAGCATACTTGAAGAGACCCCAAAAGCTCCACTTCGTCTCCCCAGCAACTCTCTCTACATTATCGAATTGAAGCCAATACGTACGGAATCCTATCCAACCGAAGATGCCTTTAGAGAATCGATTGTATTCTCCGAAATCGATAATTGCGTTAACGACTTCGCGTTTCATCAGCCTGAAGTCTCTTGCACCATCTTGTATATCGGCATCAGAAATCTTGTTTACAATCTTGTAGAAGCATCTAGCAAAGAAACTGCGTACAGGTGACTCTCCCGCTCGAGTGACACGTCGTGTTGCTACGCTTTCATAGTTTCCAGTCTCGAGGATCTCACACATCTCTGGTAATAGACTTGGTGGATCCTGCATGTCAGCGTCCATTACAGCTACATAGTCACCGTGTGAGTTGCAGAAGCCGGCATACATAGCCGACTCCTTACCGAAGTTCCTAGAAAACGAGCAGTAATATACATTCTCATTTTCGTCCGCAAACTTCTTGATGAGTTCAAGAGTCCCGTCGGATGAACCATCATTTACAAAAATGATCTCATATCTATAGTCAATGGAGTTAAGAACCTTTAATACCTCTGTATAGAATAGAGGCAGCGCTTCCTCTTCATTGTAACATGGAACTATAAGAGACAGTAGTTTCATTAGTATACCCTTGGAACAGAAAAATTGTTATCTGTAACGCTTCCTCAATTATTGGCATTCTCAAGCTGTGAGAAATCTATTGAATATTTTGCTATATTCTTCTTTGTATTCGTATCATAAATACCAAAATCAATTCTTTCCAATTTCGATAAATTTGGTGTAAATATGGTCTTACCATATAAGTGCTTATCACCTATGACGATATCATACTGCAATGGTATGTCTGCATTGACAAACCTGTCTCGATCCTTGACTCTTAAATGCACAAACAAAACTGTGTCACCATTCTGCACATACTTATCAAGGCCTTTATTGAATTCAAATACAATAGTTTGTTCATATGGTGCATTGAACTCTGTATAGATATTCTCTAACATCAAGTCGTCATCCATACGCATATTCACTGAAACTGGCTCTACTCTAGTCAGTATCGCATAATTGAAGATTGTATCCTGCCATGTAATATCATCGAGGCCATAGTAACCGGGCATTTCTGTTGATCTATACGAGGAAAAGCGATCGCTTTCTTTTGCAAGATGCGTAAAGTACCAGTCTGGTATAACAGCCTCGGTCTCGTTGTTAGCCTTAGCCTCTTGAATTATATCTTCCCTAATTTTGGATTGGATGTTGGTTTGTTTATATGCATATAACATATACCTATAACTCAGTATGAATGGAATTGCACATATCCCCAAAACACAACAATATGCCAATATACTCTTCTTGCTACCATTAAAAGCATTTAAGATGAATGACGATGAAAGCAACATGAAGAACAGGAATGCATTTAGGGTACGACCTGGCATTATAGGTGATACAACAAATACTAGTACAGAGCAGAAAGCAGATAAAATGAATAGTATCGAATATCTACAGCTTTGATTCATACTATCATTATACAGTTTAAAGCATAGTGCAAAGATCAACGAAATGATCATTACGATGTAGACGTAATAGAACATGCTTAATGCGTCAGGCACTCTATTCGTCACATGTGTCAGTACTTTTTCAAATAGAGTGAGACTCGACCAATCATTAAAATGTTCTAGACGCTCTGAGTTTCCTGGAGAGAGTACGAGAAGCGCACATCCAATAGATGTAGCAACTAAACCAGTTAAAGCAACTTTCCTCTTATCTTTTGGTGCAGACAATAATATCACTATTGTAAGTATTACAATAGTACTCCCTATCCCCTCATTCGATAGACCTGCAAAAATTCCTAAGAGGAACAACTTATAGCTTCGATACCTTTCACTCTCTGTTTTAATCGAGTGCAGCAGATACAGTATATATAATCCTGCCCACATCAAAGTCCATAGATAATTCGAAGAGCCAACAAGCCAGAAGCTTGTTTCTCCCAGATTTGGATTCGATATCCAATATAACATATAATTCAACCAGAGTATGTACTTCGTATTACGATTGATTAGTCTATTTTCAAGTACTACACTGGGTATTACTGATGCTAATACTATAACAATCAATAGCACTAAAGAATTGATCGCCATATAGATTAGTCTATTGAAGCAGTTTAATAATATGGAAGATGTATAATCTACAATAAACCTTCCGCTCCAGTTTAGATAATGCTTTATATGAGACTTTAGAGACAATCCTATGTGGTAATAGTCATAGTCATCGGCATGCATTGGAACCTGAAGTGCAACCATATATATCGTTATATATATAAGTATACAACTGATAATTACACTTCTATATTCAGTATTCCTAAGCTTGTCAGATAGATTCTTAAGTCTCATTCTTCCTCATAAGGTTCTCGCTGCTTTATCTATAGCAATCTGAATCAAATAGCTCTAAGCCGATATTACCTCGTACCTCCCAGGTAATATCGGCTTAGCTTTTACTCTATTACGATCTATTTAGTAGAGATAAATGGTAGTCCCCTTATTAATGGTCCTATACACCCATTCAGCCTTGTCCATTGGGCTACGAACACAGCCACCGCTGTTGTGCTCACCCAGTCCACCCCAGCAGGGTTTCTTTGTACCAGGGTAACAAGGGATGGAGTGGAATCCACGATCCTTCTGGAAACATGTCCAGTAGTAACAGACAAACCATTCGCCGCGCGGGTTCGCCGCAAACTTCAATCCGTTGGTTTTGAATACGCCCGAAGGAGTTGGCGAAGTGCTAGCTCCAACTGAACATCTCCATCCTTCACATGGCACCCAAACTTTTCCCTGCTTTACAAAGAATGTCGTGTATGTTCGATTCTTATCGACTGCACCTAGGTGTTTAGTATTACTCTTCATGTTCTTGATACGTTTCCAAGAATCATAGGCCGATTGGTTCCAAGGAGTCTTTTCTCCGTTGATGTCGTAGAAATCGTATTTACCGTTCTTGACTTCCCACCCGAAAGGTTTCGTCACCTTCCACTGCTGGCCAGCGTTACCAAGGGATTTATACTGAATCACGTTCGCGCCGACCTTCGCACTGCTCTTCTGCACATCCATTACCCTACCGCTCGCCTTGTTCACGAAGGTAATGTATCCACCGTCTGCGATGACAGCTTCCCACTGCTGGTTCTTGCCACCAACCATCACATTGCCGCCGCTGACCATAGAGCCGCTCTTGACGCCGACCAGTTTGCCCCTTTTCTCGTTTTCTATGGTGTACGTATTGCTGCTGCCACTTGTGGCCTTCAGATTGAACACTTGAGCGTCATCGATGGCCCTGGTAGCGAGCTCCACATTAGTTCCGTCTGCACTCAAAACAAGTTTGTTATTCGTCTTCAACTTGGTCGCGAATGTATACCTCCCGCTAGGCACGAGGTTCGCCGCGGTGTAGTAGAAGTGCTGGGCGATGGACTCGTTCGGCTTGTACACCGACACGGACGATCCTGCCGCCGTCTTGCAGCGATAGAGATCCAACACCTTGCCCTCGGCGACATTCTTCAGCGAGAAGTACGTTCCGTTCCACACCAGCTCCCAAGTGTTCGCATTGCTTACGGCCGTAGCATGGTTGCCATACTGGGTGAGCTTGCCGCCCCTATACGTCAGGAAGCCACCCGATGCGGCCGTACGGATGCGATACAGCTCCTTGCCATCCTTGCTGACATCGATGAGCTCGAAACGCTGACCCAGCAAATCGGACGATTCATTGATCTGGACAGCAGCGCCGTTTGCCGTCGAGTTGTTCTTGATCTCCACAAAGCGGTCAGCGGCCTTGAAGGTCGTGATCCTGTAGATGCCGCTGTTGAGCGTCGACACCTGAGTGAGCTTGAAGCCCTCAGCTGCAGAACCGTTGTTTGTATAACCACGGACATTCGTACCGTTTCTGTACTCTCCCCGCGCGATCTGGAGAGCCAGGCCAGTCGCTTTGTTGACCAGTACGACGCCCTTTGACGTGTTGTGCAGGGCCCACTTCTGGGTGTTGGCGCCGGAGTAGCTCCTCTGCACGACATTGCTGGTCGGAACGTTGCTGGCCGAATCCGCCGACAGGACCTTGCCGCTGCAGATCGCGGTGATGACATAGTAGCCCGCACCGTCGGATTGGAAATGATACTTCTGTGCCTGCGAGGTGTTGCCCTTGTACAGCTGCACGTTGGCATCGTTTTCTTTTGAGTTTCTCTTGATATCTAGGCCATACGACGTATTCGCTGCCGACCGAATCGTGTAGGTGCCGTTGGCGACAGACATCGTACTCTTGACCGGCGACACAACACGATAGAGATTGAACTTCTGGTTGTCCTTCTTGCTGTCGTAGGTGAAGAGCGCCACATTCTGGTCGTCGACAGCCTTGGCGCCCTTGACATCCAGCGCCAGCGTGGAGCGAAGCTTGGAGATCAGGCTATAGTAGCCGCCCTGCTCCTTGAACGACCAAAGCTGGCCATTGGCTCCATGAGCGCCCTTCAGAGCAGCAAGCTCGATGTTGGTGCTCCTGGCTGCCTTGTTTCCCGCCACCGACAGTGCGAGATTGGTGCCGTACTTGAAGATGTTGTAGAAGCCGTCCGCGACATAGCGAATCGTCCACTTCTCAGCGGAGTTCCCGTTCGAGGTGTTGAGCTGGACATTCGCACCCGCCTTGGACGAGTTGCCCGCCACCTTGACCACCATGGACCACTTCATCGCGGAGCTAATGACGTAGGTGCCATCCTCGACATTACGCTTATTGTCTTCGGTTGAGTCAGAATCGTCGGCCTGTGCCTTGAGCGTCGTATTCTCTTTGGGCGTAGCCGTGGCCTTTTCGGCCTTATCTGACTTAACGACCTGGTCGGCGGCCACGTTGCTTACCGCTTCGGCAGCCTGATCGTCGATCTTGGCCTCGTTGCCAGGAGCTGCTTCCTCACTAGCAGGAATCGCGACCTCTTCGCCGTTCGCGGCGTCATCCTCAACAGGAGTAGCCGCCTCAGTGTCGGTGACCGAATCCTCATCAGTGGGGGCGACCGTCTCTGCAACGTTGGCTGGATCCTCGTCAGCAGGAGTTGTGGGCTCAACGCTGGGGGTCGGATCCACGTCCGTGGTGGTAGTGGCCTCATCGGTATTCACCGAAGGCTCGACGTCGGTCGACAGCGTGACAGAAGAATCCACCGGAGTGCCGGTCGCTGGAAGGGCAGCTTCCTGCTCACTTGCAACTTCTGCAGGCAAGCCATCGTTAGAAGGATCTGTGATGGGATCTCGCTCTTCCTGATTCACGACGACCGTCTGGGCTAGCTGTTCGTTCTCGACGCCGTCTGTATCACCTTCCGCAGCAAACGCGCTGACAGGTGTCCCTATTCCCAAAACAAATGCCAAGGCGCCAACAACCATCAGGCGCCGGGTGTTCTCCGACTGCATATTCTGCCCCTCTCTGGACGTTATGCGCAATTGCTCTCATGCTAACACAGGTCGCTGCGCTATCGCAGGCGGCGTTCATTCATTCACAAAGAGTCGTCGTTGCTGAAGTGACTGATGTCGCTCATATATGCAGGTATTTCATGCAGATCCCGCATCATCCCTACTCTCGTTGCGCCTCCTGATTCCCATTCACCAACCGGCATCCGTCATCCGTGAGCACTGCACGAGGAACCGTTAACCATAGACGTAATTGGACACTCACTCCATAGAGTCAAGACTTGTGTGCCAACAGTCTTCGTTGCGAGCGCATCTTAGCCCTTCTCGATCTCGTACCCGCGAGCCACGCAGACTTGGGCGGCATGAACAGCCTTCTTACCCACGACGGAGGCGTCCTTCATCTGTGCCGTGAGGTGAGCCTGTGTGCCCTTGAGCATCCACATGGGGTAGGACCCATCCGGTGAAATCGCACAGACATGGATGAAGTCTATGCCACAGAACATCTGCCATGCTTCGCGCTCGAAATATCTCTTGAGCCTCTTTTCTTGCAGGAGCGCCGCAAGTCTATGTCGACTCACCCGATCGAAGAGGCGCGCCTCGCTGAACGTCTGCACGTGCCTGCGCACCACCATGAGGATGGGGAGCTTACCCCTGAGCTGTGTCAGCGCTTGGATGGCACCCTCGCTGTAGCTGGCTGTGGTGATAAGCGCGGTAGTACCCCCAGATGCCTCCGCCTGGTCGAGGATGTAGGGAAGCACATCCTCGCGCACTCGTTTCTTACCGAGGCTGAATACATAGAGGGCATTCGCTATGGCATCCGGCTTGTGGTGTGTGACCTGCAGGTTCCCCTCCTCACCCAGAAGTACTGTCGCTAGCAGGTCGTGTGAGGCATGGCCCGTGTGGCTGGGACAGAACTTCTTCCGAAACAGCTCGTAGGCATCATCCGCCGGCTTGCTCCCAAGGAGTCCGACAAGCTCATCTGTCGATTCGCAGATCGGGAAGGGAAGGGTTCGGTAAGGGAAGTATGTGCCCTTCTCGGTCATATAGACCTCTTCGTCGTAGGCAAAGAGGACAATGGGCCGGCCCGTCACGGCAAAGTCGAACATGACACTCGAATAGTCCGTCACCAAAAGGTCGCAGGCAGCGAGGAAGTCGTAGGTCTCGTATTGCTCGGGGAAGGGTCGGATGTGGCTTAATGCCGAGAAGTCGAGCTTGCCCTGTATGACGAAGTGCAGATTCACGTAGATGGTCTGGTTGTCGTCCAGCCTCTGGTCGAGCTCAGTAAGCAGGCGCATCGCGTCTGCGATTTGCTCTTCTTCGTCGGCTGTCCTACCAGCTCCACGCCAGGTGGGCATATAGGCGATGGCCTGTTTGTCCGCAGGAATGTCTAGGGCCTCTCGGATGTTGGCGCAAGCATGTGAGTCAGAGAGAACATCGTTGCGCGGATAGTCGCCAACAACGCTCGCACCGGCAAAGAATGGCGCCAAGCTGTAGTCGTCCATGAAGACGTCGCGGGTGTATTCGTTGGAAAAGAGCAGGTAGTCGGCCGTCAGAAGGTTCTTCTGCACGTTGGCAAAGGTACGCAACGAGTTGGCGATGTCAGAGAGGCCCAGCCGCTTGAGCGGTGTGCCGTGCCAGGTGTTCACATAGACCTGATCAGGTCGTTTGGTGAAGTATGCCGGGAAGGTGTTGTCCGAGAAGAGATACTTCGCGCGAGCGAGGCACTCGTTGTATCCGTCAGATTCGGAAGCTACCAAACGGACATTGTCGAGGCCATAAGCAGCGAGACGCTTGCGCGCGGCGGGCAGGAGTCCTTCGACAACAGACAGGACTGGTTCGAAGCCCACGAAGGCGGGGTCAGCATGCAAGGTTCCGATCAGGGCAAACATGTTGCCGTTGAGATTCTTGCCAACACCACCCTCAAAGAGGCAGGTCTTCTCCCACAAGGGTAGGTCGAGCTGCTCGACATATCGGTGATAGGGAGGTAAGCCTGAATCCGTTGCTGTCTTGGACATGGTTAGACCCCTAGCTTTGATAGTGGCGACCTGATGCAATGGTAACATGCTCATGTAGATGTCACATCTAACGTCTCATGCATCGGGGCTATAATGGCTGACACAATGCCCAGCTTCGATGTTGGCGGCTCTGCCGCGATGGGAGTTCCCATGTGGGTCCAGTTCTTTCTTGCTCTTCCCGCGTTCATCGCAATACTGTATGTTCCGGGTTACCTTTTTTCCCGTTTGCTCTCCGATGACTTCATGTTGGCAATAGCCACGGCGCCGCTGGCTTCCACCTGCGTGTATTCTCTACTCGGCATCTTGTTCGGGGAAATGGGTGTATACACCACTTGGATCACCCTTGTTGCACCCTCCACCTTAATCGGGATTGGATGCTATGTCTTGACTTGGAGGCGTAGAAAAGCGACCATGCCATCGCGCCAAGTGATCATATCGGAGATGAAATCCTACCTGCCGTACATTGTTTTTGCAGCATGTGTCTGCATGTTCTATTTTATCAAGCCACTGGATGGTCCCGAGTCCTTCACGTGGCGTACGGACAACACACATCACCTCAATCTCGTTGCCAGATTCATAAGGTCGGGTAACTGGTCCATGATGCACACGTCGCTTTATGAAGATGTGAACTACGCCGCTCTCAACTTCTCGTCCTACTACCCTGCTTGCTGGCATATCCTCGTCTGTCTGATTTCCTCTCTCCTTGGCGTGTCGGCTATGTTTGCAGCCAATGTTGCCAATGCCGTTCTAATAACCATCACCATTCCTACGTCGAGCTACATCCTGATACGAACGGTATTTCCAGATAAGAGCCTAGCCGTAAGACTTGGTGCCATTTTTCCCTTAGCATTCGGCGTATTCCCTTGGCACATCATCATTCCCGAAGCCAAGGTGCCTTTCTTTCTTGCACTCGCTTATGCACCAGTAGTTCTTACAACACTGGTTATCAGCTGTGAGGGACTGCTTGCCCACAAGCTAAACGTCCCGAACATTCTGCTGTTCTTGATGGGCTTGTTTGCATGCGCACTTGTCCATCCCTGCGGCGTTTTCTCTGTGGCGGTCCTGTCCATTCCATACCTTGTATGGGTGTCTTGGCGTGCCGGAACGATGGACAAGAGCTCAAATGCCGGATGGAGGAGAGGGTTACTCTACGTAGCTCTTTTCCTTACGCTCGTCGTAGCGGTGTGGGCATTTCTTCTCCATATCCCCGCAATCGAATCGATGACGTACTGGAACCACCCAGCCTATAAGAGTTTGAGAGAAGCGGTGCTACGGGTAGTGTTCATGGGTTTCAAGGACGTGCCGGCGCAACCGCTGTTGGCTATGTTCGTTTGGATTGGCATTGTCTATTCTCTTTACCGTACACGCTATCTATGGATGACGTGCGGCTTCGGTATCTTTAGCGTCTTTTATCTCATAGCAGCCACGACGGAACGGCCAATCAAACGCTATCTGACAGGTTTCTGGTATACAGACTTCAACCGTCTGGCCGCATCGGCGCTCATCATGGCGGTACCGCTTGCCGCCTTGGGCCTATATGCAACGGTGCGGATAGCGCAGCACCTTTTCGTTGCAGTTTCCGATCACGCGGATGATCCGGCAGCCAAACGTTTCGTTGGTATCGTAGGTCCCCTTTTCTTGGCCTTTGCCAGTGCAATGACCATCTACTATCCATCGTTCCAGATGCCTCATCAAGCGAACAAAACGACGACTGGCTTCGGATATGTAGCCAAGCGAGCTCGGGAGTACAACTCATACAAGAAGAACATCATGAGTGAGGAAGAGCTCGACTTCCTTGACGAAGTGCGTGAGGTCGTGGGAGATGACCTACTAATCAACTTCCCCTACGATGGTAGTGCCTTTGCCTATGCCACAAGCGACCTCAATGTCTACACGCGCCGTTACAACTACCTCTACTATTGCGAAGACGCGAGAGTCATCGATGCCGACTTGGTGGATATCACGACAGACAAAGAGGTCGCTTCCCTCGTCAATAACCTCAACGCAAAGTATGTGCTGTTGCTCGACATAGACGAGGATGCCGAAGAGGCAACTGTCTACGAAGATGGCTTCAATAGAAAGCGTTGGCGTGGACTCGTGGAGCTGGATGACGATACACCGGGATTCGAGATCGTCCTCTCGAAGGGGGATATGCGCCTGTATCGCATCGTGGACGAGGCCGCCTGATTCCCTACTTCTATGAGTTTCTGCTGAGACAGCGCGCGGGCCTAGGACAGTGAGTCCTAGGCCCGCGCTTCGCATGTGAATAATGAAAACCTACAGGGTCTCCTCTATCCGCAGGGCACACTCATATATGCGGCGGCAGTTGTTGCGATCGCGGTGGGCGAACCAAAGCTTTGACGCTGCCTCCTGCTGGACTGTGGGCACGAACCCACCCTCGATAGTCGCACGGATGCCCTCGATGAGCGCCGGCGCATCCATGAAGCACTCTCCCGGCAGTTCGGTATCGAAGTCGATGTATGACCCCGTCTTCTCCATGTACTGAGCCCGGTCGAAGTGATAGAAGAGGGCCGGCTTACCCTGGTAGACGGCATCCCACACGGCACTGGAGTAGTCGGTGATCATGGCCGAGCAGCCCATGATGATCTGATTGAGCGGCGCATCGGTGGGCTTCAGCACGCGCACATGGGGGTTACGCGACTCGAAGAGGCTGGCAAGATGCAGGAAGAGCGGGTGCAGAAAGACCTGCAGGGTGGCATTGTGCTCGGCCAGGCAGGTCTCGAGCTCGGGATCGTTGAGCAGTTGATCATAGGCACGGTAGAAGTCGGTCTGCTTGAACTCCTCCTCGTTGGCCACCGAGAGCCACTCGCGCCAGGTGGGCATGAGCAGTAGCGTGGGAGCATCCGGATGCGAATGGTCTTCCAGGGCATCCCAGCGGGCCTGGCCCAGTACGGGCACGTGCTCGTCATCGTAACCAAAGCTTCCCGTGATGACATCCTGCTCACGCTCTGACGACACGAGGAAGTAGTCCACCGGATGCCATCCCGTGGCACCCATACGCTTGTCGGTGCGCTTGAACGCCATCACCCCGTGCTGCAGGAAGAAGGTCATAGTCTCCTTCAGCTCGTGCTTGATGTAGCTGGGGCGCGAGCGCTGAGGCGAGAGGTGGATCTTGGTCTCGGATCCCACGAGCATCTCGGCACACATGCAGTAGAGAAAGTGCCGGAAGCTCAGGAACTTGACGACGTTGCGACCATAGGGCTTGGTGCGGGCATAGTCCTCAGAATGCGTGTCCATCACAAAGAAGATGCGCTTGCGCTCCGCAGCCGGGAGATTCTCCATGCACCACTTGAAGAAGTAGAAGCCGTTGTCCTGCGCGCGGGCACACTGCTTCTCGTACACGAGCCAGATGCGTCGCTTGTCGAGCTGCTTGTGGAAGTACTTGTATGCAGCGTATGCGGCAAGCTCCTTCTTGTGATACCAAGGGGAGTCGTACCACGTGCGCTCGCGATAGATGAGGGCAAAGGTCCTGCGCGACGTGAGGTAGGGAATGACGATGGCGTTGCCGGGCAGGTAGGCCTGGCAGGCATGACGATAGAGATAGGTGCGCTGTCTGCGGGTGAACTTGATCTCGAAGGGCCTCCGCTCTGCGGCGGGAAGGCTGGCCTGACCCACCAGGACGATGATGTCCCAACGGGCGTCGTGCCACTGCAGGCGGGACAAGTCGATGTCAGCTTCGGAGAGCCCTTGGTCGTCTACCGACTTCGCACATATTTCCTGTTGGATGCCCGGGGCATCGGGGGACCACTCACCCGCCCCGTCCTCTCGCTGTGCGATAAGCACGCTCACGTCCTGGCCGGCCAATTCGGTTGGCACCGTGAACGCAAGATGTAGCTTCCCCTTGCGCGAAAGCGACCAGTCTGTGATGGGAGCCTTCTCCATGCGTTGTCCTTCCATCTGGCGCCAGGAAGGGGCGCCCGTTTCCGATACCT
>ODAJ012129850.1_pt1 | contig 28830 bp, 48 predicted proteins | sample 1539241 | NCBI WGS metagenome assembly ODAJ01 (sample SAMN02144231, study PRJEB22623) | gut metagenome | biome: sheep rumen | host: Ovis aries | place: New Zealand
AAAAATAGCATCCAAGACCCCTGACAACAAACAGGAGGTTTTTAGATGCATAATCAAAACGACAAACTCACGCAACCGCTCTTCATGCCGTTCGCGATCTTAAGAAACAAAAAACTAAAACCGAAGCAACGCCTAGTTCTCGCGTGGGTTCTTCAATATGAGCCATACAGGGCTAATGGCCAAGAACTCGCGGTTCTCATCAGCGGAACACCGCGAACTGCATTGCAGACCGTTCGGGAGCTAAAAGATGCTGGCTACATCATTGAAATCGGCAACGATGGTCGTGGCAAAACATACAAAACCGTCGAGGGGAGGCTCATAAATGGCTGAACAATCCGACCACGCCATCAATTATGTGATCCTGACGCAAGAAATATTGATGGATCCAAACACCAACGCCATCGAGAAAATCGTTCTCGCCAGAATTTGCGGCTTCGATGAGTTCTTCGAATCATCAGCAACAACCGCAAAGCTACTCCACACCACCGAACTGGTAGTTCAGAGGGCAAAGCGCAAGCTCGAAAAACTCGGCTACATCGAGGTCAAGACAGACACAGGGCGCGGCAAAATATACCAACCAGCGCACAATAAACTGTGGAAAAGTTCGAGCAGATATGACAAAAAAGTCACATCAGGTTCGACAAAAAAGTCAGACCAGCATCAACAAAAAAGTCAGACATATAATAAAGATAAATTAAATAAAAAAGAAATAAATGGCGCATCCGCGCCTGCTGACGCAATTAAAACTGAAAAAGCGGAGGAATATGGCAACCATGATGTCAACGACTTCCTCAAAAGGTGGGCGTCTAGCACAGGAAATGACTGCTCCAAACTTAAACGAGAGCGCAACGCCACCTACAACCTCATCCGCAGCAATACGCAGGAGGGCTTAGATGCAATCATCCAAGCACTAGACGACATCCGCACCTCTGGCGATCCATATGCACCGCAAATCGCCAAACCGAGCGACCTCGTTGGCCAATACAGCAAACTGCCAAAGCTCCGCGCATGGGTCGCAAGGCAAGCTGAGAAGATTCCAGAACCATCCGGGCCAGTCCTAAGCGGCTTCCCATCATGGCTATGGGATGAGCATGAAAAGAGCGACGAAGAAATCGAGGCGATCAAGAAAGTCGCCGACGAATGGCGCAAGAAGCTCCCATTCATGAAGAATAAAGGGGAGGGCAAATAAATGGACAACGACAAAGCATCCGCCCTGCCCATCTTCTACATGTATGAGGACAAAGACGGCTGGCACAAGACCGACGACGACCTGACGCACGAAATCTGGAAGCATCTCACACTCGGCACACCGCTCGACACCGCAGGCCGTAGCTTCTACCCTCAATATGAGCCACCACGCTTCAAAAGCGAAACCAAACAGGCCACACGCGTCACATCGGACGGCATCGAGGTCGCTCGCTGGTTCTGGTGCATTCGGGATCACAACCGCAAACATAGCAGGTGTATAATGCTACAGCCAGGCAAGAAATGCGGAGTGAAAAGGCTCGCCAGACTCCGCTGGGACGAAAAAACAAAACTATGGGTGCTGGCCGAGATGCCAGGCAAAGCGACCGACGCAGAAGCTCGGCAACTCGACAAATTGAGCTAATAACTGGAGGACACAAGGAAATGACAAATGAATCAAGAAATGACAATTTTAAGCGAATCAGACCAAAAATGGCGCAATGAGATCATCACGCAGCTCGCAAAAGAAGCGCGCATCCCGATCCAGCGCGCCATGATGACTGAATGGAATCAAATCGAGGCGAACAAATACCGAACAAAGCAGGGGAGAGAGGTCGAAATGTCCAAGATGCTGACCGTGGCAATAGATCGACTCCCCTGCTCTGGCAGATATGTCTTCAGCCTCAGCCCATTCCCCCCGACAATCCCGGACGAATGGCTCGATCCGGCACGAAAATACATCGAAAAGAAGCACAAGCTGGCGTTTCTTAAGAGATGAGCAAAAATGCCTCTGAAAAAGGGGCATTTTTAAGCATAAAGGTATTGACTTTTTGGGTCGGCTGTGATAGGATAAGAGTATAAGCAAATGCAAAGAGCAAATGCGAAAATTAACAATCAGAAACACAAAAAAGATGAGTGGACGGCCATCTTTCAAAGAAATGTCCGATGTCGCACAATGTATAAAATCAGATGTCAAGTGTCGCACAATAAAGAAGCCGAAAACACAAGCCACTCATCAAAGAGTGGCTCTTTTTATGGGGCTTGGATGCGCAAAAACGAATGAATCAGCAAATCAAATCCCCATCGGATGAGCCAGTCGGCGCGCAGCAATTAAAGCGGCCACGATCAACCGAGCAACAGCACATTAAATAGTCGACCCGAAAGGGCGCAGAAAGGAGGTCGAGATGACTTCACAAGACAAACAACAATACAAAAAACTGATGAGCTACTCAAAGAGCCAACTCATCGCAATCATTAAAAACGATGATTACATCATCGCTGACCTTAACAAGAAACTCAAGGAGGCGCGCTAATGAAACGCTACGAACTCATGCTCAAAAAACATGGCGCAACGATCGCACTCGCAATCTGCATCGCAGCGTCAATCGCACTAGCAATCGCATTCCCACACACAGACATCGAGATTCATCACACGGAGGCGGCATATGAGCAAAATTAAGCAGGCATTCTGGGATGAACTGATGCGACAGCAAGAAGAAGAAACCCAAGAGAATCAAGATGACGAACAAAACGATTAAAGAAGCACTAGATGAAATCAAAATCGCCTTCGACAACTTCTGCATAGATGCCGAAGCGATCATAAACGAAGCAAAAGAAAAACAAGGAGGTAAAGATGGCAGGAACAAAGGAAGGCGGCAAGAAAGCAGCCGCGACGAATAAAGCAAAATATGGCGACGACTTCTATCGCGAAATGGGACGCATCGGCGGACGCAAAGGTCACACAGGCGGATTCGCAAGCAACCCAGAACGCGCAAGAGAATGTGGCCGACGCGGAGGACTCATCAGCAGAAGAGGCCCGGCGAAACGATTCAGCATAGACAAGATCGCGAAGATCAAAGAAGAATTGGCCGAGGCTGAAGCGGAGGAACTCAACAGCAGGATTCGATTATTAAGAGCAAGGCTAGAGGCGGCGCAAAAAACAAAAGATTAACAAGGATTAAACAGGAGAAAGAATGAATGAGTAAGAAAACAAAGCAATTTGAAGATTTGGTCGCAGATTTGACCGACCTCAAGGACTGGGAGTTCAAAGAAGCAATCGCAATCGCCAAGCAATTCCGCCGAGCGCAAAAACGCCTCGGCAAAGCGATGGACAGGCAAGAGCGCGAGTTCGCACTCCCAAAGAAAGCTAAAAGCGCACCAACATTCGGAGGATTAAACTATGAACTCCAATAAGCAGATCGTGAAGAATGCGAGCCAGGGCTATGGCTACAGCTACAGCAACCTCGCAGACCTCGCCAAAGCAGGCATCGAAATCCCGGTCATGAAAACACAGCGAGTGGATGGCGACGAATATGTCTTCGCGTTCATAGATGGCGAATGGATCCAGGGCGCAAAGGTCATCGAGATGGAAATGAAAGGCATGAACGCCGCGCAAGCATACGGCTCCGCGCTGACATATGCTCGACGCTACACCGTCCAACTCGTCAAAGGCATCGCCTGCGATGATGACGACAAGGTCGAGGCAGATGGCGCAGCCAAGCGCGTCGACAACAAGAACAGCAAGCTCGACTTCGACAAGATTCGCGAACAGCTCGACATGCTCGACGACATCGAGAGCGTCAAGGCCTACTATGAGGAACTCAAGAAAATCCACCAAAGCCCGGCGCAAGAAAAATATATCAACGGAATGTTCAACAAGAAGAAAGCACAACTAGCAAAGGATTAAACAGATGAATGAACTCGAACAACTACAAGCACAAGCAAAAGCAATCAACGACCGCATCGCACAACTCAGCAAGGTGCCAGTCCGCAACAACGAACTCGGCTACTATGCCGTCAAAGCATGCAAAGACAACCTCGCCAACATCAAGCTCGTGGCGAATAGCATCGACCTCGACAAGAACTCAGAAATCGAAATCACAAGCGCATTCAACCAAATCAACAAAGCAAGCTGGACAGCGATCAAGAGCATCGAGCGCGACGCAGCAGAGAGGGATGCATAGAATGACCGACGCAGAGTGGGAAAAGTGGAGCGAGCGAATGCAAGCAGACTATGACAACAACAGCGGCTACATGCCAGAAGCAGGCGTGATGCCGACAGGACAGGAGGGCTATTAAATGAGCGAGTTCATGGAGCGATTCGGCAAACTAACAGTCGGCGAGGCAATCGCACTCAACGAAGCGGCCGAAAACAGCATGGGCGACCCAACGATCGAGGATGATGCTGAGAACTGGCAAGAGTTCAGAAATCTCGTCAACCACGGCTCGCTCATCTGGACGGACGGACACGAATAACAACCCCTGCCTTCAGGTGCCAGGCATTAAAGAGTAGCACAGAACCTCACACAAAAGAATCAGCGCAGGCAAGAGCTTTTATTTCTGCATAAGAAAGACTCCAAAACTTTCATGATACCTGCGCACCGCTCGGCGCAAACTTCAACTTTTAAGAAATCAAAACACCATCTTTGATTCTTCTACCGCCGAGCATATGGCGAAAACGAGGGGAATCTCGCAATCGCCAGTTCGTAAACCTCGCCCCGGAGCCAATCAACCGTTCCGGGACGGACACGGCCGATTTGGTGCATCTAGTTGCTGTGCGCAGGTTCGAATCCTGCATCGGCCATAGTAGTTCTACGCGGAAAGCGCAGAAAATCCCACTCTGCGCTTCCGCCCACCGAGCGTGATGCGGTCATCAGCGTCCGAGTCCCCAATCGGCGCAGAGGCGGTTCAACTCCGACCACGCTCGACCACACCACTTCATGTGGGCGAAACATAACACCAAAAGCAGGGCAATCTCTGCAGATGGTGCGGCAAACTAAACGGAGGGCAAAATGAAAAACAAACTAAAGGTCGAAATCTACCACAAGGCGAGATATGTGGGCGACGACAGCCCAGAGTTCGAACCGCTCAAAATCTACCGCGGCGAATGGCTGGTGTTTCAATGGGGCATTCTGATGCGCCACCGCACAAAGTTCTACCAAAGCGGCCTCAGTAATTGGGAGTTCCTCGGATGAAAAAGAAAATGGACGGATTCAGCGTCGCGCTGATCGTGCTAGCATTCCTCGCCTGCGCCACGATGCTGATCTGCGCATGGGAAATCCTATGACACGCGACTTCGACATCATCTATCAAGGCGTCATCTACTCCAAGAAAAACAGCAAGCAGATCGTGAAAGATGCCACAGGACGACCAAGAATCATCTCAAACGCAAAAGCGCGCGAAATGGAACACGACATGATTCAACAATTTCACTCGCAGATGCCACTCATCGGCCTAGAGCATCAAATCTACATGACGCAGACGGAGCGCATCCTCGCATGCAAAGACCACGCCAGAACATACACCATAGAGGCAACAATCTGGAACCCTAACAACATTCGGCGCGACCTAGACAACCAAATCACGAGCCTGCTCGATGGCATGGTGCAAGCAGGAGTCCTGCCGGATGACTGCTCGACCATCGTCACAAGCATCAAGGCGACATTCGGCGGAGTCGATCGCATAAACCCACGCGCGGAAATCCACATCACGGAGGCGAGCGAGTAAAGGAGGTGGGGTGCCAAGATTCAGGGCTGAGGCCATAACAATCAGAGAACTAGAATCAGTGCACATTATCTTCAAAGACAAAGAAACAATCTGGGTTCTGCCAAAGAACTCCAGCACGAACATCATCTTCCACCGCTGGTGGGCACCTAGAGGCTCATACACAGACGGCTGGCAAGACTTCCGGCGCAAGATGTTCCGCAATAAGCAAATCGACCTGCTGACCTGCTACCGCCTCGCAGCGAAGCATCACATCCAAAGCGTCGGCACACAAAGAACACCGCACCTAGAGGGAAAAATCATCATAAGAAAGGAGCAAAATGGCTGAAATCATCGCATTCATGGGGCAAATGATCATCGTGCTGATTCTCGGCGCAATCATCTTCGCGCTTCTGTTTGGCATCATCCTTGTGCTGATGGCAATCGGCAAGGGATTCGCAAATGGAGTCGAAAAAGCGCAGAAAAAGCACGAAAAGGAGTCAAAGCATGACAAAAAAGACTGAATCGGAGCGAATCCAGCTCACAAACCATGAAAAGAACATGCTCCGCAAGCTCGCCAGGCAATTCGCACAGAACGAGAAAAACAAACGCAAAGCAATCATCATGCAGGAGGACGCAGAGGATGAGAAATACAGGAGGAAAATCGTAAAATGAAACCCAAAGCGCAGGTGGAATATAGAGCCATCGCAGACCTCAAGGAACTGCCAGGCAACCCTCGCACGATCAAAAAAGACCAGTTCGAGAAGCTCAAGCAGAGCATCAAGGACAACGCCGACTACTTCGAGGCGCGTCCAATCATCCTCAGCGACCGCACAGGCGAGCTGGTCATTCTAGCAGGCAACCAACGCTACAAGGCCGCCAAGGCAATCGGGATCAATGAGGTGCCGACTATACTGCTGCCGAATCTCACAGAAGAACGCGAAAAAGAAATCATCATCCGCGACAATGTAGAGAATGGCGACTGGGATTGGGATGAACTCGCAAACTCATGGGATGCGAGCCTGCTCGACGACTGGGGTGTGGACTTACCGACCGACCTCAAACCACAGCTCGAAATCATCGAGGACGAAGCTCCAGAGGTGCAAGAGGACAAACCAGCCAAGAGCAAACTCGGCGAAATCTACCAGCTCGGCGACCACCGCCTCATGGTTGGCGACAGCACCAAAGCAGAGCAAGTCGCTGAACTCATGGATGGCGAACAGGCAGACTTACTCGTGACCGACCCACCATACAATGTGGACTATGCGAACATCAAAGCGAGCGTCATGAAAGCGCTCCACCATCGCACAGACGGAAAAACAATCTCGAACGACAACTTCAAGGACGATTCGGAGTTTCAGCAGTTCCTCATAGACAGCCTGGGCAACGCAAACGACGCTCTGAAAGATGGCGGCGTTTTCTATATCTGGCACGCTGACTCACAAGCATTCAGCTTCTGGGAAGCCACTCATCAAATCGGCTGGACAGTTCGCGAGATTCTCAACTGGGTCAAAGACCGCCTTTCAATGGGTCGTCAAGACTACCAATGGCAACATGAGCCATGCCTCTACGGGTGGAAAGGCGGCGCAGGCCACTATTTCATTGACCTCCGCACTCTTACGACCGTGTTCGACGACGAAAAACCACTCGACGAACTCACAAACAAAGAACTCAAGGAACTCGTCGCAAACTACCGCGCGACAATCCCGACGACAATCATCCGCGAACCAAAACCAAGCAAGAGCGAAGAACACCCGACCATGAAGCCAGTCCGTTTAATCGCGAAGCTCATCGGCAACAGTTCGAGAGAGGGAGAGAGAGTTCTCGACATCTTCGGTGGGAGCGGCACGACTATGATCGCGTGCGAGCAGCTCAATCGCATCTGCTACATGATGGAGCTAGATCCGCACTATGCTGATGTCATCATCGAACGCTGGGAAAAATTCACAGGGCAGAAAGCGGTCAGAATCAAGGAGGCCGCCTAAATGCTCACGAGCGGACTCACATCAAGCAACACAGATGAGTGGGCGACACCGCAAGACCTGTTTGACGCACTCGATGCGACATTCCACTTCACGCTCGATCCATGCGCAACACCAGAGAACGCAAAATGCGCCAAGTTCTACACCAAAGAACAGGACGGACTCAAACAGGACTGGGGGGGGGCTGTTATATGGTGCAATCCGCCATACGGCCGAGAGATTGGCAAATGGATTCAAAAATGCGCCGAACACAGGGGAGTGGCTGTTATGCTAATTCCGGCAAGAACCGACACGCGCTGGTGGCACTCATACATCGACAAGAACCCGGACGCTCATGTCTACTTCATCAAAGGGCGACTCAAGTTCGGCGACGGCAAGAATCCAGCACCGTTTCCAAGCGCAATCGTCGTCTATACGAACTGGAGCAAGCGTGACGATTGACGAAGCACGACACATCGCAAAAACAACTAAGAGCTACACGCTGAGGCGCGACATGCTCAAATACATCAAAAGAAAGGAGCGAGAGAATGGCAGACAAGACAGAAAATCTGGTGCCGTTTACGAGCGACCAAAGCCGAGAAAAAGCCGTGGCTAATGGTCGCAAAGGTGGCATCGCTTCAGGCGCAGCAAAACGCAAGAAGCGCACCATGCGAGAAATCGCCGAAATGGTCGCCACAATGGAGCTAAAAGACCCGAAAATGCTCGCCGCACTTCACGCGGCAGGATTCCAAGATCCAATCACAAACGACGATGCAGCGTTCTTCGGACTGATTCGCAAGGCACAGACTGGCGACCCAAGTGCCATGAAACTACTGGCAGAGATGCGCGGACAATACAGCACGAGAGTCGAGGTCGAACCAGTCCAGCCAAAACCGCTAATTGACCTCACGGAAAAGAAGAATGGCTGAGAACTACGCCACAACAGGGCTCAAGAAGCTCAAGCCCATGTTCATAGACAGCAAACGCTATCTCGTGGCACAAGGCGGAATGCGCGCGGCGAAAACTTACTCCCTGCTGATGCTCATCATCTCATGGTGCCAAACCAACGCAGACAAGGTTGCAACAGTCGCCTCGATGAGCTACCCACACCTCAGCCGAGGCGCAATCCGCGACTTTCAAGCAATCATGAAAGCGGCAGACATCTGGGAGCCAGAACGCTGGAACCAATCGAGCAAAATCTACACATTCAGCAACGGCACGATTCTGGAGTTCATCAGCGTGGACAATATGAGCGCACACGGCCCAGCTCGTGACCTGCTGTTCGTGAATGAGGCCAACGACATGGACTTCCAGACCTTCCAGAATCTCGCATTCCGCACCACAGGCAAGGTCATCATCGACTACAACCCGACGCACGAGTTCTGGGCGCATCAGCTCATCAAAGACGAAAAAGACAATGCAGACTTCATCATCCTCACATATAAGGACAACGAAGCACTCGCGCCAAGCATCCGAGAGGCAATCGAGAGCCGCCGACCAAAGCCAGGCGAGAAACCATCGAACTGGTGGACAGTCTATGGCCTCGGACAAATCGGCTCGCTAGAGGGCAACATCTACTCAGGCTGGCGCAAGGCAACCGAGGGCGACTACAAACACGCCAAGCTCATCCGCTATGGCCTCGACTTCGGCTTCAGCAACGACGAAACCGCACTCGTCGGAATCTGGCGCAAAGAATCAGGCGAAATCATCGCACAGGAACTCATATACAAGACGAACATCCTCGGCTCACAATATGGCGACGAATTGCGCAGGGCAGGCGTTGACCCAAGCGTCCTAATCGTGGCGGACTCCGCAAGACCAGAAATCATCGCCGAAATCAAGGCGCAAGGCTTCCGCATCATCGGCGCAGACAAGAACCCAGGCTCAGTCCTTCGGGGCATCGACCGCGTAAAGCAAGAGCAAGTCATCTACGACGGCAAAGACCTCGAACGCGAATATTTGAGCTACGCATGGCGCACAAAAAGAAGCGGCGAAACGCTCGACGAGCCACAAGACGGCAACGATCATGCACTCGACTCGATTCGCTATGCGGTAGACGATCTCCAAAGACCACGATTCGACTTTTAAGCGCGAGTGCGATAAAATCAAAGCATAACAAAGGAGTTAAAATGGCAGAATTGCAAGGCAAAGACGGCGCACACTATACACGCCAACAAAAAGGACACAGCGCGATCATCGGCTGGCTCATCATCGGGCCGCTAACAGCGTTCATCCTCCCAGTCTACTGGACAATCAGCAAGAACCACTACTGGCACTTGTAGAACACCGCCAGAGCGCACAGGAAGCCCTACAGGGGCTTCTTTTTTTATGAATCGCACCGACAGGCCACTAGACTCCAAAGCAATTAAACAAGGAGCACTAATGGCTTATAAACTCACAAAAATCGAGCCGGTTGCATTCGGCGAAAAAGAAATCGAGCCAGAACTCGATGCCGAAAAGAAACTCCGCCTCGGTCGCATCCAATACACAGGCGGAGCGGATGCGGAAAAGAAAGCAGACGAGATCATCGCATCATGCTTCCCAAACGATGAAGCATTCGTGCTGGAATATCTCGCAAAATGCCCAACGCCAGCCAAGAGCCGTCTAGTCGCCTACCTCATCGGCGGCGAAGAAACCGTGAAAGCGGTCGAGCGAGCCTATGAGCAACAACTCGCCGAGAAATTGACAAAGGGAGGACTCGAAAATGCCTAAAGAAATCATGATCGTCTATCAGGACTGTCCAACCTGCGGCGCGCGCAAAGAATGGGGCGAAAAAACCATCAAAGCAGCCCTCAATGCTAAGGCATTCGTCCGCAAAGTCAGCTTCGTGACTCGTGAGGGCGAGCAGCTCATCGCAAAGGCCGTCGAAAACGGCATCACAAGGCTCCCATTCGTCACAGACGGGAAAACATTCGCTTATGATGTCAAAAGCCTCATAGAAGCGGAATCAGAAGCTCAGGCGGACGAAAAGAAACCGAAAACAACCAAGAAAACCAAAAAAGTAAAGGCAGAACTCCAAAATGAATCCGATTAAACGCTTCCTCGACTACAATCGAGCCAAAAAAGCAGGCAGAGTGGCGCAAGAGCTTCGCAATCAGCTCTACCTATCGCCAATCTGCAGCGACTACGAGAATGTCTTTGCGCAAGTGAGGCCAATGATCGACGAAATGAAAACCGTCCGACCATATGGCGTGGGGCGCAACGGCGCAAAACTCGACCGCAGTCGCACTCCAGAGCTGAATCTGCTCGACGACCCGAATGACGACATGGGATGGGTCGACTTCGCCGATGCGATGTTCGCAACATGGCTCACAAAAGACCAGCTCTACATCCACACACATTGGAAAGGCAACAGCATCATCGGCTACACCATCCTGCCGAGCAATTCCAAAGTCTGCACAGGCACATCGCGCAACTACTGGCAAGTCCAGAACGCCGACGGCGAAACCATCCGCCTCTATGACGATGAAGTGATGACGCTCCGCTTCAGCCGAAACCCAGACAACCTCAGCCAAGGCATCAGCCCAGCATCAGCAGTTCGTATCTATGCGCAGGTCGATGATTTGGTGGCGCAATTCCAAAAGGCCTACTTCGAGAACGGCGCAGTGCCAGCCACCATCACATTCATCACGGCCTCGACCGAGGACAACTATCGCAAAGTCCGCTATGAACTCGAACACAACCTCAAGGGCGCGGCAAATCGCAACAAGACCGTCTATGCATGGCGACAGATGCTCCCAGAAACAGGCCAGACCGCCGACCAAATCGAGGTCAAGACCATTCAGGGCAACAACAACAGCCAAGCAATCGGCGAAATCGTGAAAGTCATCAACGACCGCCTCAACAAGGCCTACGGCGTGAGCAATTTCATCCTCGGCGATGACGCATCCGCCAAATATGACAACGCCGAACTATCAGACCACCAATTCACGAAGCGACGCGTCTATCCGGCACTCTTATCATTCTGGAACCAATTCCAACACGAACTCGATCGCATCACAGGCGGCATCGGCTACGGCATCCAATTTGACCTAGAGATTCCAGAGCTGACCGAGCGCACCAAAGTCAAAGCGGAAATCGCGGAAAAGAATGTCAAGAACCTCAAAGACCTCATCGAGAGCGGCTCCAAGCCAGCGGCGGCCGTGAAAGCACTCAAACTCGGCGAAGATTGGCTGAGCGTGGCGGCTGGCATCTACAATCGGGTGCTGGCAGACCGCGAAATCGCGGCATATAACTCCACACAAAACACAAACACCAGCGACATTACCAACACGCAAGACATGCGCGTTCAGGATGCATCCTCGCAGTCATCCTGCCATGAATGCCAGCACCACTCCCTCGAATCGACCACCGATTACTATCAGCCATTCACGGACGATGAAAAGGCCGAGAAGCTCATCTTCGACAAGCTCATGGCACTCGCAAGGGCAATCTTCGCAGAAGATCCAAAGTTCAACCTCGAACAATATCAGGACGAAATCTATGAACTCATAAAGGACGAAGCGAACAAAGGGAGCCAAGAGGCACTCGATGCGCTCCGCGAGCTTGCAGAATCGCCAGAGCTTGCAGAAGAAATCGAGAACCTCATCAAGAATGGCTATGACATCAGCGAGGGATTGAGCCAACGCTTACATGAGCGCACCAATCAGCTCGTGCAAGGATTCGACACCCACACTCGCGAACTGATGCGCGGCGCACTCGAATCCGAAGAACCGCTCACAGCCAACGAAATCGAAGAAAGGCTCGCCAAGATTCTGCCAGACGGCAAAGCGGCCACAATCGCAAGGAATGAAACCGTCTATGCATTCAAATCTGGACGGCTCGACCTCGACAAATACCTCGCCAAGAAATATGACCTTCAAATCGAACTCATCTGGCGCACGAGCCACGACAGCCTCGTCTGCGATGTATGCGAAGCGATGGATGGCCAAATCACAAGACTCGGCAGACCATTCAAAGACCAAATTGACACAGATGACGGCGTGGTGGCATGGGAGCATTCCGAATGGAATGACAACGGCGAAATCCCAGACGCTCATGTCAACTGCCGATGCTACTTCGACGAGCGACTCATCAGGACGGAGGCCTAAAATGGCCGCGATCAAGATTTACTGCCCAACATGCGGAAGAATCCTCGGCGACACCGAAAAGAGCATCGACTGCACGATCAACTGCCCAAAATGCAGAGCGCAACACATCAAAATGAAAGTCGCCAGACTCAGCGACTATCTCGAACTCATAAGAAAGGAGCAAAATGACAAATCCTAACAACGCAGTCGGCACAAATGCGGCATATGGCGGACGCACAAGCGTCAACGCATTCAATGACGACCTGACCATCTACTCGCGCGGCATCCTCAGCGGATGGGCATGCTCGCCAAAGTCCGGCATGACGGTTCAAATCGGCGGAAATGGCTCAGACCGCGACGCAGCAGTCGCAGAGGACAACGCAGGCAACAAGACCAGCATCAACAACATCAGCGGCTCGCCAATAGATGTCACGATTCCAGCAGCACCAGCCACCAACAACCGCATCGACCTCATCGTGGCCTATGCAGACAACCCACCGAGCGGAACAAGCACCGTCGTGGACAACCCTGCAGCCTGTGGCATCATCGTAGTCTCAGGCACAGCGGCCGCAAGCCCAACTGCGCCAACTGATGCCACAATCCGAAGCGCAATCACGGCAGACGGTGCATCAGGCTCCACCGCCTACTATGTCATCCTCGCACAGATTCGCGTCGGCACAGGCGTGACCACCATCGGCTCAGGCGTCATCACGCAAGGCGATGTCGTGAAAAGCTATGCCACAGCAGGCGATGAAACAGTTGGCACAGACTCACTCCAAGACGGCGCAGTGACTTCGGACAAGGTCGATTATGCGACATTCATGACTGTCCTCTATGATGGCGGAACGGCAGGCACGAACGCGACGCTCTCTCTCGCGGATTCTGTCGCAAATTATGCCAGAATCAAGGTGTTCTTCAGGTCGAACGACAACGACCCTGACTATGGCTTCACGGAGATTTATTCGCCAAACAATAAGGTGTTCTCGACTTTCATTTCGCATCCAGTCACCAATGCGACATATGAGAAGATTGCTCTTTGGCGGTCATCAGGTTCAACCATCACGCACGGAACTAGTGTTCAAAACGATAATGCTGGCACCGTTACGGTGGCGAGCTATATCTTCATCACGAGAGTCGAAGGTTGGAAGTTCTAAGCGACGACCTCATGGCTCCGCGTGGCTGTGGCCTAAAGCCGTGCGCTGGAGTTAAGCAATCTTGTGAATAATGGCGATGACCCTGGATAGCGTCAATGAGTATGATGCATCCTTGCGAGCTGCGACAGTTAGGGTCGAGCCGAGTTCTGATTTCGTGAAATATTCTGTCGCTGTCAGGGTTCGACCCCAGCTCGTCACTTGGCCAAATTGAACGCCACCGAAGATGACCCACAGACCATTGCCTTCGCTCCCCCCGGATGCAGCGGCCGTCACAGTGACCTGTAAAACATCAGATTCGCTGAAATTCGCCAATGAAACAGAGAGGAAATCCTGATTTGCTGTCGTCAGCGCAACGCTGGCCGTTGAGCGACCATATGCGGTCAATGTCGCCCAATCGACCAAACACGACAAAAAGAGTCGCACAATGCGGCTCTTTTTTATGATTCGGCACAAATCGCACCGACAGAAAAAGACAATCACAGCATGACCAGCACAAAACACATCACAGCGAAGATTCAGACGCTAGACAAGGCAACGACAGGGAAGCGTTTCCGCAACATCCTCGCCAATTCAGGCGAGCTGATGGAATCTGGCGAGATTCGCGACCTCGACCAACTCTATGTCATGGATTTCGATGGCAAGTTGGTCAAGATTTCTGATTTGAACACCGACCCAGAAAAGCAGACCGAAAAATACTCGGTCAAAGCACAGGCTGACCATGGCGAGGTGCAAGGCGACTACTTGGTGCCATCTATCGAGAAAGTGTTCGGCGACTGCCGCGTTTGGCTCGAAAAAGACGGCCTCCACGCTCGCATGTATTTCGCAAACAATGACAGCCTCGCAGACCATGCCTGGGCAATCAGCGAAAATGCCAGCTACTCAATCGGCATTGACTGGTTCCCGGAGGGCTACAACGGCGTCGGCTACGACATCGAAGAACCAATCGGAATCCTGCGCGAGATTTCGATGGTTGTGACAGGCAACGATCCGCGCGCTAAGACCATAGATCACAAACCGACCGAAGCACAGGCTCAAGGGAGCGCAGAGGTGGCAAGTGATACCAAACAACAACTAAAAGAGGATTCAACAATGTCCAAGCAATTAGACGAGCTTACACGCGATGAGCGCGAAGCTCTAGGTGCTCGCATCGCTCAGGTTCTCGACGAATTCACCGCCGATGTTCCAGAGGACGAAACCGAGCCAACTGCTGACGACGCTCCAGAAGCTCCGGAAACGGAAGAAAAACCAGCCGAAGCAGAAGAAGCCGAAAAAGCAGACACAGAAGAATCTGAACAGGAGAAAGAAGAAGTGGAAACTAAAGACACTCTCAACTCGCCAGTCGTAGTAGTAAAAGACAAAGCGGTCGCACAAGAAACCGCCATCAAAACTACGGATTGGCTCCACAGCGAAGCAGGCCACATGGCATTCGCTGACACCCTAAAGAAAGCTGGCCGCCTCGGTGCCTCATTTGATGGCATGTGGCGCGCAGAAGCCGCAAAGCACATGAGCTTAGACGGCATCACTGGCCTTCCAAACCCAGCACCAGTCGACCAATACTTCGTCGATGCACTAGAAAAAGGCGATGGCATCATCAGCCACTTCCAATGGATTTCAGCCAAGAGCTTCCGCATCCACATCATGGAATCTGAAAGCCGCGCCGCTGGCCACAAGAAAGGCGACACCAAGCAGAATCAAGCTGTCACCGACACCGTTCGTGACTTGCTCGTCAAGATGGTTTACAAACGCCTAGACCTAGACGCAACCGAACTCTATGAAAACCCATGGCTCATCGACTTCCGCTCTCGCGAGTTGGTCGATGCCATCATCGCTGAAATCGAACGCGCTGCAATCATCGGCGACGGCCGCTCGGCTGGCACCCCTGACCTCCGCATGTTCGACGGCACTCGTGGTTTCTACAGCGTCGATGCCGATGCAGTCGCAGGCAACGCATTCGCTTCAACCTACACCGCAGCCGCAGGTTCCAACCTCTATGACGGCGTGGTTGGCGCAAAGGGTCAAATCAAGACCGATGGCGCACAATACATCGTCGCTGACTCCGAGATTGTGACCTCATTGCTCCAAGCTAAGGCTAATGGCGCATACCTAGTCCAACCAGGTGCTCGCATCGAGGACATCCTCGGCGTTGAACGCGTCTACACCCCAAGCTGGATGACTGGAACTGGCAACGCTTACCTCATCGTCAACAATGCCTACAAGCACGGTGGCGAACAGGGCATCCGCGTCCGCCCAGACTTCGACACGACCAACAACACCGACATCTTGCTCGACGAAACCCCACGCTTCGGCTCACTCGGCGAGGTCAAGTCTGCCGTCAAGATCGCCTTCGGCGAGTAATAACTGATTGAAAGGAAAGAAATGACGCAAGAAGATTACAAGCTCTGGACAGGCGAAGATGCCTCGACCTACACGACTGACCAATGGACGAGAATTGTGGCGAATGCCAGCACTCGCCTGGCGTCATTCTTATGCCTCGAAACGCTCCCGACCGACGATCAGGGCAACATTCCAGACGAACTCCAAGAACTGCTCGCGAATTACATCGCGGCAGTCCTGGAGCATCAGGGAACGACTGGTGCGGTCGAGAGCAAACATGTTCGCAACTTCACAATCAGTTTCGCATCAACTACTGCCGCCAACGCTTTCGCACAAATCGCGGCGCAATATGGCGACCTCATCGAGAAATACAGCCAATGCGATCTCGGCATAGATGTGGAAAAGTCCGCCCACTACTGGTGCGGAGTTTACAACGGAGGATGCGGATGCTGACCGTCTTTCAAGCCTTCCCGAATGGCATCGAGCATGAAATCTGGCAAATCGGTCAAATGGCATACTCGACCATAACAGGCAACGCACTAGACGGCACCACGCTCGCATTCATCGATGCAATAGTCGACGAGGCGAATGACTCCGAGCCAAATGCAAGCCCGAACTCCGCCGTCACATACACCGACACGCTTCTCTATGTCAGGCCAGAACAAATGCCAACCATCGACACCGCCGAGCTGATCGCGAGCTATGCAGTCAAGAACACCCAGACCGACAAGCTCTACGCAATCATCGACGCAGGCATCGGCAAGAACCAAGACAACGGAGTCATCGAACACATCGAACTCCGAATCCGCCAGATTGGAGCCAACTAAATGCCAATCGTCCAATCGGTCGGCATCACATGGAATCGCAAGAAGCTCGCCGAGATTGACCACAAGTTCGTCGAGGCAGTCTTTGACCTCGGCTTTGACATCGCAGCGCAAGCAAGGCGCAACGCACCATATGTGACAGGCGCACTCCGCAACTCAATCCGCGTCGAAGAAGCATCAGGCGAAAATGCCGTCCTCGTTCGCGCAGGTGGCGTGGTCAGCTCCGGCATCCACAACGGCACAAGAATCAGCAGAAATGTCGACTATGCCTACAAGCGCGAAATCGGGCCGAACAGAAACCCAGCGACCGAGCATTATATGGCCAATGCACAAAGGGCAATCATGTCCGGCAATTACATTCAGAAATACTTCGGAGGAATCACAAAATGATCACACTCGCAATTCTCGAACAGATGGCAAGCGATGGCGTCGCAGGCCTCAAGGTCGACAAAGACTTCTTCTGGGAAGAACTACCGCTCCAAAAGGACGGCAAACCAGCAGAGGGCGTCTGGATCGTGACACGCGGCGGCTCCGCTCGCAACACACCGAACGGAATCAACCAACAGACCACCATCGACTTCTATGTCGCCTATGCCAACAAGGTCAAGGCAGAAACCACGCTCGAAGCAATCGCGGCGTGGATTCGCAACAACCTCGGCATCTGCGAACTCAGCGGAACCGTTGGAGGCAGTAGTTATGCATACACGAACATCAGAATCCGACCAACCACGACTCCCCAAAACTACGGCGCGACCGAGAATGGGAACATCGTGAAATTGGCCTCGGCTGATGTCCGCTTCGACAACAAATAAAAGAAAGGAACCAGATGGCAATCCAAAACATCACACAACTCCGCAGGGTCGTGTTCCGCAAGAAGAACGGCGACGCTTGGAGCGTCTTCACGATGGAGCCAGATGACCTCGGCCAAGACACCACCGCAACCGTGAATGTGGCACCACGCCTCCGCTCACGCGCTTCTGCGATGGGTTCAACCGAATCGCCAATCAAAGGCACATTCGACGCGCTCGCAGGCTCGATTACATTCCTCATGGACACCTTCAAACCGCTCGGCCAAGCAATCGACAACTGGACGGCTGCGACCTATCAAGGCGCAAATGCAACCGCTGGTCAGATTCTACTCGGCGAGGGCGATGTCGACTGCGACGAGAGCTACTACAGCGTAGTCCTTCAGGGCTTATGCGATGACGGCTCAGAAGCAGATGTCGAGCTGACTCGCTGCCAGCCAAGCGTCGATGATGACATCGAGTTCGGCACAGGCGAAACGCCAAGCGTCACGCTCAACTTGCACCCAATCATCTACAACGCTGCCAACCACAGCGGCGATGGCTATGGCGCATACACCGTCCGCTTCGGCGAAAATGACACGACCAAGAAAACTCGCCTCAACGCCTCAACCGGCGCATATGACGATGTAGTCTAGGAGTAGTCCGGATGATGGCGGCCGAAAAACCCACGCTCAAGAGCATCAAAAGCTCGCCGAAATTGGCAGAGCAACACTTTCGGCCGTCAGACTTCCTGACTAAACAGCAACAAGACGAATTGCGCGAGGCAAATGCGAGAGGGCGCACGATCATGCGCCCATATGACGAGGTGGACGCATTCGCGGCGGAAATCCTCGCCAGATTCGGCTGGCAAGCATACAAAGCATGGCAGATGGGCGAGTTCAGTCAAGAAAAGGCACTTCGATTCATAGCTGCTGAAAGGGCACGAGATGCCGGCAGGAGCTTCGAAATCGAACAAGTCATATATGCGGCTACACTCGGCGCGAACAACCCAACAAAAGGCGGAAAACTGCCAAAAAGTGCAAAGAAAACCGCGGAAATCCTCAATGAACACCTAAAAAAAGCAAAAGGAGCGCAATAAATGGCAACAAATGTCGGCGAAGCAGTCATCAAGCTATCATTTGACGACAAAGACTCAGCAACCAAACTACAGGACGCATTCAAGAATGTCGGCAAAATCGCTGGCACCGCTGGCAAGTTCATCGCAGGCGGCATGATCGCGGCCACCTCCGCTGTTTCTGGCTTGGCGGCAGGCTCCGTCAAAGCATATGGCGAGTTCGAACAGCTCGCAGGCGGCATGCAAAAAATCTTTGACGAAATGGACTACAAGACCATCGAGCAGGATGCACTGAACGCCTACCAAACGATGAACATCAGCGCGAGCCAATACATGGAGCAACTTGCCGGCGTTGGCGCGACATTCGCTCAGACGATGGGCGACCGGAAAGGCTATGAAACCGCAAAGTCCGGCATGCAAAGCCTCGCGGATTATGCATCAGGCACAGGTAAAGACATTGACCTTCTGATGGACAAATATCAGGCCATCACGCGGTCTACATCGAGCTATCTGTCAATTGCAGACCAATTCGCTGGACTTCTACCACAGACGACGGACGGATTCCTTAAACAGGCGCAAGAAGCAGGCTATCTTAGCGACCAATACACAAGACTCAGCGAGGTTCCAGTTGCAGAATATCAAGAAGCTTTGACTAAAGTTCTAAGCGATGGAGTAGGGCAGATGGGCTTGGCAGGCAATACCGCCGCCGAAACCGCTGGCACAATAACAGGCTCGCTCAATGCCTCGAAAGCGGCGTTCCAGAATCTCATCACTGGGCTGGCGAACCCTGATGCAGACCTCGGCGCACTCATCGACACCGCGCTCGACTCCGTTCTAAAGGTAGTAGACAACATTGTTCCTGCACTTGGCCAAGCATTAAAGGGCATCACAAAGTTCATCCAAAAAGCCGTTCCAAAACTGCTCCAAATCATCCCGGAACTTCTAAAAGAAGTGCTTCCAGACATCATCCAGACAGGCGCGGAACTATTCACGACAATCATGGACGAAATCCCAACCATCACGCAGACGCTCATCGACACATTCTTCGGCGTGGTGCAAATGCTCATCCCACAAATCCCGACAATCTTCACGGCGGTCATCAACGGCATCCTCGGCTTCCTGCAAACGCTATCGAATCCGGCAAACCTCCAACTACTGCTCCAAACCGCGCTCCAGCTACTCATGGCAATCGTGCAAGCGGTTCCGCAAATCATCCAAGCACTATCAGTCGCACTCCCTGAAATCATCAGCAATCTCGTGGCATTCTTCCTCGACCCGAACAACATCATGATCATCATGGAAGCGGCGATGCAATTATTCCTCGGCATCGTCCAGGCGGTGCCACAGATATTCGGCGCGCTATTCCAAGCGTTCGGCAATCTGTTCGGCTCACTCTGGCAAAAGCTCCAGGGGATGTTCACGCAATTCTTCGGCAACTTCGGCGAAACGGTTAAGCGAATCTTCGTGACGGCCGTGAATGGCGTCCTGCAATTCATCGAGAACTTCATCAACGGCCCGATCGACACCATCAACGGCTTCATCGACATCATCAACAGCACATTCGGCTCGGTCGGCGTGAATCTCGGCAAAATAAACCGCCTCAGACTCCCAAGAATGGCGCAAGGTGGCGTGGTGGATTCAGCGACCACGGCACTCATCGGCGAAGCAGGCAAAGAAGCGGTCATCCCACTCGAACGCAACACCGAGAACTGGACGGCACCACTCGCAAAAGCACTCGCAGAACAATTTGAAAGCGAGGGCATCAGCACCGCTGGACACATTACAGTCAATATGAACAATTACATCAACAACAACCTCGACGCTGACGAAATCGGCCAGAGGCTCATGACAAGCATCAGGAGGGCTGCCTAATGAATCTCGCAGACATAACAACAAAATGCTACATCCTCGCGCTCATCATCCGAGATGACGGCGAGCGACTACTGCTCGGCGATGGAGCATATGAGTTCAAAGACACCCAACAGCACTTCCAGCCGAACACATTCGCCAATGATGTCGTCGAATTACAAGGCACCGACGGCCAAATGCTTGCAGGGCAAGTCCGCCGAACCGCCGTCCAAACATTCAGCGGATACATCGGCGACGCAACATTCAGCCAACAGGCGGTCGAATCCGCTCGGCGCGATTTCATGATGTTCTTCCGCAAACAGCATTTCTACACCGCCGTCTATATCTTCAAAGACGGCACAGCAATCCAGCGCAAGCGCGGTTACATCGTGAATGCGCCAAGTGTTCCTGAACTCTGGCAAAAGTTCCCAGAATGGAGCATCGGCCTCAACTTCGAGGATCCAAACTACTACGAGTATGCAGAGAACAACCTCGGCGAAGAAATCTATGCGCACATCCAGAGCATCGCCATCGCCACAGCAATCAGCGGCGGCCTTGTATGGGATGCGATTGGCGCAACATGGGATTCCGTTGGCGCAATCTGGGAGGCAGGTGGCACAGGTGGTATCACAACGGTCACAGTCGACGGCGTGGACTCAGCAGAGCCAATCTGGACAGTCACAGGCCCAGCGACAAATCCAACGCTGACCAACATCACGACAGGGCAGACAATCGAATGGACTGGCACCGTTCCAAGCGGACAGACGCTCATCGTGAACATGGACGAGATGACGGCATCACTAGAGGGCGCGAATGTCTTCCAATTCATCACAGGCTCATGGGTCACGCTCCAAGCAGGCAACAACCGCATCAGCTACTCGGCAACAGGAGCGACAGACCCTTCGACCCTTAGCTGGAATGGAGTGGTCGGCTAATGGACACCACAATCTACGAAATCGAACTCAGACTCAACGGCACGCTCATCGGCGATGTGCGACCAATCGCAGAGAAATTACAATGGCGCAAGGCTCGCACAGCATATGGCACCGACGAAATCGACTTCACGCTCAACGACAAACTGTTCGCAGAGTGGTGCGAAAAGCGCAACACAGACATCGCCACCATGCTCAAACCATATGCACTAGATGCAAGAATCGTCCGCAACGGCGAAGAATTGGTTGGCGGTTATTTGGCAACCATGCCAGCATACCAGCCAAACCAAGACAGCGCGAATCTGCAACTCCGCTTCGATGGCTACATCAACCTGCTCGCTGGAGTGTATATCAGGCCAACCGCCACCACATCCGCAAGGGCAGGCGCGATGGTCAAATCATGGATTGACACCGCCGAAGCAAGGGCAACCGCCGCAGGCAAGCCATTCGGCATCACAGCAGGCACGATTCAATCGCTCGCCACGATCGAGCGCACCTTCGACAACTACAAGCCAGTCAAGGAAGCAATCACAGACCTCTGCGACAATGTGGACGGAGCCGGGCCATTCGATGTCATCTTCAATCCAGATCGCAGCTATTTCATCACGAACCAACTCGGACGCGACATCACGACATGGCAACTCTACTATCCGACACGCCTCGCAGGGCAGAGCGTGACCTCAATCTCAGCGCAGGAGGTGCAAGGATTCGCGAGCCACATCATCGCACTCGGCGCAGGCGAAACCAGTTCAGATGCTAATAAAAGCACCGTGATTACATCCGAGGCGACAGATTCCGATGCCGTCCAAGAGTTCGGCTATGTCGAACAACTGAACCAATACTCAAGCGTCGGCAGACAGACCACGCTCGACCAGAAATGCAACACCGACCTCGCAAACGCCACCGCTGTTCAATGGGAGCCAGCCATCACACTCATCGGCCGAAGCACACCGCCAAGTCCGACCGAGGACTATGGCCTATGGATTGGCGATCAAATCTACCTCGAAAACCAAGCAGACATGACAGGGCAGACCTCCGGCAAGTTCCGCATCAACATCATAGATGTGGCCGTGACAGCCTCAAACGCAGAAACCATCAAACCAACAATGGAGCGCATCTGATGCAAGCACTATTTGACAAAGAGCTGATTCGCATGGAGCAGGAGCTCCGCGACCTCAAGACGAGCCACGCCATCCCGGTTGGCTCTTTGAACTTTTACGAACACGACGGAAGTGCAACCCTTTCAAGCGGGCTTTCTGTAGGCCTATATGTGCGAGTCACAAACGACGCAGGCGAGCGCGCCTATCCATATGTGCAAGTCTATGTCGACGAACAATCAAACGCCGACATCGTGAATTACTCGCAAGAGCAGAGCATCGAGCAGGATGGCGAAATCATGCAATTCTATTTCAGTCTCATCGGAAACAAGACATATAATGCTCGCGTCATATCAACTTCAGCGTTCTCGCTCATCGTCAAACAATACGAGGATGGCGACTGGATCGGAGAATGACATGCAAACATTCGCAAACAGACTAAAAGAAATTGAGCGCGAAATCAACGAACTCAAGACGCAAGGCCTCAGAAGCTCATCGTCGCTTGCATTGACCGAGCGCACCATCAACATCACGATGCAAATCGTCGGCTACAGCGTGAACTATCTCAACGACCACTGCGCCGGGCAATCTACGGCACTCATAAAACTCACGCCAGACGACGGCAAAAGCATGCTCACGATGGCATGTGTGGCCTCGAACTCGAACGAACTCATAGGTAGGCGCGTTGCGCTTCGCAAAATCCCAATCGGTGGGCAAATTGGCTACGAGTTTCAAATCATCGCAGGAAGCCCAACAGATCTTTCCACAATACAAAATGGCGGAAGCATTCCGGCTATGAGTTTCACGCTCAAAATCTATGCAACATCAGAGTTCACGCCAACGCTAACATACAGACAGGACTACTAAATGTTTCAAGAGCAATTCAACCAACACAAGCAAGAAATCCTCGACCTCAAGACGGGGCATGACATGAAATCAACAATGCGGGTATTTCGCACGCAATGGACATCGCCCACGACATCGGACTACCAGCCAACCACAATTCGCGTCACATTCGAGCCAGGCGATCAACCGATTCTCACGACAATCATCGGCGACCCAGAGCTAATACCACTCGACCCAACAGACACCACGCAGGACTTCGTTCTGGCAGATAAAACTGGCGTTTCTAGATATGAAACAACATTCTACATTTGGTCGACTCGCGCCATCGTGAGCGTCGAGGAAATATAGCATCGCACCGACACGCCCTCAGAATCAAAGCAAAGCAAGGAGGGCAAAAATGGCCTATAAACAAGTCAAGCAATTCAACCTCGCGAAAATGGGCAGAAAATCAGGCTGGTGCCTGCAGAATGTCCGGCTCGGATTCGGCATCACGACTGGCAAGTTCGCATCAGCAAAAGCAGACATGGAATCGCAGCGCAAGAATGGCACACTCCACTCAGGCACACCGCCGACAAATATCGCCGTTCCTGTCTATTGCGACACCCTAAGCAGATTCGAGCATGTGGTCGCATGGGATCATGGCAAAGTTTACTCAGACGGCACACTCATCCCAAGAGGACTCGCAGAATATAAGACATTCGGATGGGGCGAACTCTGCGACGGCGTGAGAGTGGTGGAATACACGCCAGACCCACAGCCGAGCGGATTCCTGCCGAGCCGTGGCTATTGGCGATTCGGCGACACAGATGCTCGCATCGGCAGAATGGCATCATGGATGCGAAAGACCTTCCCTGCATACACGCCAGCGGCGGCACTCGGCAATTATTTCGGGCCAAATCTGCTCAAAGCGGTCAAAGAGTTCCAGCGCAGAACAGGACTCGAAGCAGACGGCAACATTGGGCCATTAACACTCGCAAAAATGCAACAATATGGATTCGGAGGCTAAACCATGAAAATCAAAGACAGAATCGCAAAACTCATAGATGTCAAAAGCATCATCACGATCGTGCTAGTCGCAGTCTTATGCGCCACCACACTCAGCGGACAATCGACCCCTGAGCTATTCAACAGCGCGGTCATGCTGGTGCTTGGCTTCTTCTTCGGCAAAAAATTAAACAAGGAAACAGATAATGACGAACCTCAGTCAAACTAGAGGCGACACCGCAGGCTATACATTCAAACGCATCGACGCAGACGGCAACACAATCACAACCACGCCAGACGCGCTCTATTTCACGCTCAAAAAAGCATATACAGACCAGACCGCACTACTGCAAAAGAAAATCGGCGACATGACAATGGACTCGGACGGCACATGGAGCTTCACGATCCAGGCAGGCGAAACCGATTCCCTCGCATTCGGCAATTATGTCTATGACATCCAAGTAAATGACAATGATGCGGTCACGACAATCGCAAAGGGCGCATTCACGCTCACGCCGGAGGCAACATGGCAGAGCAACGAATAGATGTCGCTCAAGAAATCCACGAGCAAAGCATAGATGTGCTACGCACAGGCGCAGAGCAGAACATCGAAATCGGCAGCGAGCCGAGTGTTCTGCATGGCATAGATGGCGTCAGCCCAATCGCAACCGTGACGCAGACCGAAACAGGCGCAACCATCAGCATCACAGATCGCGACGGCACAACCACCGCAACCATCACTAATGGGCAGGACGGCGAGCGCGGGCCTCAAGGGGAGCGCGGAGAGCAAGGAATCCAGGGCGTTCCGGGAATCCAGGGCGAGAAAGGCGACCGAGGCGAGCAAGGGATTCAAGGGGAGCGCGGGCCTCAGGGAATCCAGGGCGAGCGCGGAGCCACGGGCGCAACCGGGGCGACAGGCCCAGCAGGGCCAGCAGGGCCAGCAGGAAGCGACGGACGCGATGGCGCGGACGGATTCAGCCCAATAGCTACAGTCACAAAATCTGGCAAGGTCGCAACCATCACAATCACAGACAAGAACGGAACAACGACTCAGACCGTAAGCGACGGGAATGATGGGCAGAACGGACGCGACGGACAAAACGGGCGCGACGGCAGCGACGGCGAGGATGGCTTCAGCCCTATTGCAAATGTGACCAAATCTGGCGACACCGCCACAATCACGATCACGGACAAGAATGGCACCACCACAGCGCAGGTCAAAGACGGCTCAGACGCAACGGTCACGGTCGATTCGGCACTCAGCTCCACATCCGAGAATCCAGTCCAGAACAAGGTCATCAACTCAGCATTAAACGCAAAGGCAGATTCCTCCGACATCCCAACCAAGACCAGCGACCTCACAAATGATTCTGGCTACATCACAGGCTACACCGAAACCGACCCAATCTTCTTTGCAAGCGCGGCGGCAGGTATCACAAGCGCAAACATCACGACATGGAACAACAAATCAGACTTCTCTGGCAATTACAATGACCTGTCAAACAAGCCAACCATCCCAACCGTTAATAATGCCACGCTGACGATTCAGAGGAATAGCACTAGCGTCGGTACGTTCACGGCGAACGCTTCATCGAATAAGACGATTAACATCACGGTCCCTACTACGGCTGCTGACGTTTCCGCTCTGCCAGCTTCCACGAAGTATGGTGCAAGCATCGCAGTTTCTATCAACACGACAGACTACAAGATGACCACCACCTTGAAGGACCAAGACGGCAATACTCTCGGCACCGCTCAAGTGATTGATTTACCTCTTGAATCTGTAGTCGTAAATGGTAGCTACGACAACACGAACAAGAAAATCGTCCTCACCCTCCAGAGTGGCTCTACAATTGACATTCCTGTCGCCGACCTTATAGTTGGTCTCCAGAGCGAGATTACGAGTACAAACAAGCTCGCTTCTGACTTAGTGGATGAGACCAACCAGACGCATAAGTTTATGACCTCTGCCGAGAAGACGAAGCTTTCCGGCATTGCTGCAGGGGCTGAGGTGAACGTCCAGTCAGACTGGAATGTTACGAGCACGTCTTCTGATGCGTTTATCAAAAATAAACCTACTATTCCAACGAGAACCTCTCAGCTCACGAACGATTCCGGCTTCCTGACCTCATATACCGAGACAGACCCGATTTATTCCGCCAGCCCTGCTGCGGGCATTACAGACGCGGACATCTCGAGCTGGAACGCTAAATCAGACTTCTCTGGCGACTACGATGATTTGACCAACAAGCCAACAATCGGCAATGCCACACTTACGATTCAAAAGAACGGTACAAATGTTCAGACTTTCACCGCTAATGCCACTTCAAATAAGACGGCGAACATTACTGTCCCGACTAAGACTAGCGACCTGACGAACGATAGCGACTTCGTGGAAGACGCAAGCTATGTCCACACCGATAATAACTACACCACGGCGGAGAAAAACAAGCTCGCAGGAATCGCGGCAGGAGCAGAGGTAAATGTCCAGGCCAACTGGACTCAAACGACGACTACCGCCGACGATTACATCAAAAATAAGCCAACGCTTGCTACGGTCGCTACGAGTGGCGCATATTCTGACCTATCTGGCAAGCCGACCATCCCAACTGCAGGCACTATCACAAGTGGCAGCACAGGATACGCAACAGGAGGCGATGTTTACAACGCGATCGGCGATGTCGAGTCAATCTTAACAACACTAAACAGCGGAGGAGGCGCACAATGAGCATAGCAAGCGAACTCACAGCCCTGAATGGCTACATTCTCGGCGCATATGACGAAATCAACACCAAAGGCGGCACAGTGCCAGCCAATAAAAACATGGCGAACCTCGCCAGCGCGATCGCGACCATATCAGGCGGAGGCGGAGGTGGGACTGTTTTGAGCAACATGGGAACGTTTACTCCGTCCACTTCTGGAATCTACAATATAGAGCATGGCTTGGACAAGAGGCCCATCATCTGGGGAATAAAGCCAAAAGCATTACTGCAAAATATGAAGTTCGAGAGATATGAGGCAATTCAAAAGTTGAACTATTACGATGGGAGCGCAGTCAATCAGATCGACATATATGCCTATCAAGCTATCTCCACAATAAGAACATCAAACTCCAATGCTTGGCTCTACAATCAAACTATGAGTGCGGCGTCAATCTGGAAAGATGCGACAACAGAGTGGACTAGCGCTACAGGGATGCCAGTGAACAACAAATACATTGGCGTGAGTGTTTATGATGCAGGCTCAACATCCAGTTCCCACCTAAAAGTTGGAGTGGAATATCTCTGGTTTGCAATAGCAAGCTCAGACGAGGCATAAAGGAAAACATATGACAGATGGCATCATCATCGCGCTGATTTCAGCAGGAGTTCCAACAATCGCCACGACCATCACGGCTATCATCCAGGCGCGAGCTAATAACAAGCACAGCGCAAAGCAGAGCATCTTCCAGATGATTCTCGAAGATCATGTCGCAGTCCAAGAAAAACACCTGCCGACCAATTACCAGAACATCCTCCACGAGTATGACGAATATCACAAGAACGGCGGCAACAGCTATGTAACGGAAAAGGTCGAGGATTACAAGAAATGGCATGCAAGGATTCAAGTGGACGCGCTCGAAAAACCCGAGAAAAAGTGATATAATTAAAAGACACACCTCAGGTCGTCCAATCAGGGGTGTGTTTTTTATGCATCGCACCGATTTCTGACGAGAATCGAGGCAAAGCGCAGAGCTTTGCACATTCACTTCAGAAAGGTGGTGACCATGAATGAGCAAGAAAAGAAAGCGCAGAAATCGCCAGAAAACCCAACCAACTGGACGCAACAGACATCATATCTGCTTTCAGGGAAGGCACTGGGATTCCGGCATGGCAAAAGAACTCCGCAACTACTTCGTCTACTACATCCCGATCAGCATTCACAATGAACTGCACAATCATCTGCTCCATGATGTGCCAAAACCTCCGCCTGAGGCCATGAAACCGCTTTATTTGGCATGGAAAGAGCAAAAAGGCATTCTCGACCATTTCGGAATCATCGAGGCCTTAGAATGGCTTGAAAAGGCTTGTGATTATGAGCCGTTTCAAATGGCAATGCGAAAGCAGAGGAACTTTCTGGAGCAAAAACTCGGCCACAATTAAGGCCAAAAAGGGCAGGATCAAGCGAGATTCTGCCCAATTTCACGCAAGAAAGGGCGCAAAGATTGAAAAATCCGCCAAAATGCGCTAAAATAAAAGCACTGATTCATTCGCA
>ODAJ011983687.1_pt1 | contig 28792 bp, 29 predicted proteins | sample 1539241 | NCBI WGS metagenome assembly ODAJ01 (sample SAMN02144231, study PRJEB22623) | gut metagenome | biome: sheep rumen | host: Ovis aries | place: New Zealand
TTCTGTACCCAAATACTTCCATACTTTAAACTTGAAAACTGACTATAAACTTTAAACCTTCGACTTTAAACTTTCAAGATACTCTTCATGAAGATGATAATACTTCTTCATAAACGCCACATACGCTCCCATCAGGGCGAAGCATACCACCACGATGTACACCCAATGCCATATAATACCCTCCGGTAATGCCAACATACCCAGTGATATCACTAATTGCATACCGGCATATAATGATGCTACCGTCATATGTCCCATATGCAGTTCGTTTGCCATTAACTGATACGCATGTTTTCTGTGCGCCTCTCCCAAGTTCTCATGCAACATGATACGATGTACTATCGTCAACACTGCGTCCACACCATATACACATAGGAACACACCATACGTAATATCACCCGTCACATATATCAGCTTTCCAAGCACATACACTACTATAAAGGCAGATGCCACACTACCCACATCACCGGCAAAACACTTAGCCTTTCCTTTTGGACGGAAGTTAAAGAAGCAGAATACCACCATCGACAGCAATACCACTATCAATAGCGACTCATCCACAAACCCTGTTCCATGTTCAGCTGCCCAACTTCCATTTTCGATTAATAACGGTATCAACACAGCCATTGTATAAGCCCCATTTATACCATTTATGCCATCCATGAAATTATATATGTTCACAGCACCCGTATATACTACCAGAACCACTAAAATAAGTATTCCTTGCAGCACCAGATTTACGATAGTTACATCTTCAATATTAAAGAGCCCTATCTGCTGCATCACGAAGAACATTGCCACCAGTTGACACACCAGACGTACAGAGTCCGGCAGAGAATGGACATCATCCACAAACGATATTCCTGCCGCCAGTGTCACACCAGCCAGCAGTTGCCAATGACTCTCAACCATTAACCATTCACCCTGCACCATTAACCAGAAGTACCATATCCACAAGGCAACAATAAATATTATTCCTCCACCCCTCAAAACAATGTTCGAGTGTGAGCTCCGCTCATTCGGTTTGTCAATGATGTTAAATTTATCCGCTATTTTAAAGTACACCAGTTCCGCAATGACCAGAATCACTGCGATAATCCCATACGTAATCCAACTATTCATGAAAAAATTAATGATTAATTCGTGGAAATTAATGTTCCAGAAAAAAAAACTCTTGAAAGATTTTGAATCAGATTTTTTACATTTCTTCGCAAAGCGAATAAACTATCCCTTCGCAAAACTCTTGATAGTCTCCTTAAGCCCATCCTTAGCTCTTACCGGCATTTCCTTCATGCCTAAGGCGGCTTTTATCTTCGCGTTCGATACTACATAGTTCTCCGTCAGCTTCTGCATGCGGAGGCTGTTTAGCGGCAAGTGTAATACATCACCTATCTTTGCCACACCGTTCATCAGACCACATGGAATCTTCCATATACGTGCCTTCTTTCCCAAGGCACTGCATATCACCCCAATCAATTCGTTCGTAGAGAGAGCTTCATCATCACCCATGTGGTAGATACCGCTGGTGACATCCTTTGTCAACAAGCCTTTTATCACCTCCTGCAGGTTTCCGATGCTCGTAAACGAGCGTCTGTTCTCAAACGCTCCCAACGGCCATGGAATACCCTTCTTCACCACACCATACAGCAAATTCAGATTTCCCTTATTACCCGGACCGTGAATCATACACGGACGCATGATATACACCTTTTTTCCTGTCACCACGGCATCCTCATCGGTAAAATTATGGAACGGACGCTTCAGCGCCTCTGGTGCAAACTTCTCTATAATATAGTTCTCTGCTGCAATTTTCGATTCCCCATAAGGTCCCACCGGTGTCGGTACACATTCCTCTGTCAGGAACTCACCTTCTACCCTATCTGCCGCACTCTTTACTGTAGAGAACTGAATGAACTTCTTAGCTGTAGGATGCGCCAGATACCAGTCGAATATCTTCTGCGTCAGACCCGTATTCACCTTGAAATACACATCTGCCGCACTCTTGTTCTTCGTATCATGCGCCTTGCCTGCCAAGTGGATGATGGCATCCACATCAGGAATCTCATTAGGCTTATCCAAATGATCCCATGAGAATGTGAACCTCACCCCGTCCTTCAGAGGTGAGATAATGTCCAATCCATATATCGTGTGCTCTTTTTTCAGAGCCTCTACCAAATTCGAGCCCACAAACCCGTGGACACCAGTAATTAATATCTTCATTATAAACTTTTATATTTGAAAATCATTACCTTCTCCCCAATCCTCTCACCCCATCAGCCGCATAATTCAACAGGAATCTTAGAGCATCCAACGGGAAGACAAAGGACAATTTAACGCTATCAGTAATCTTATGCCAAATGAGGGAAACGCGGCGTTTAAAGGGATTCGGCCACTCTACTTCGCGATTATGTCCAAAGTTACCAACTTCCATGACAAACCTGCAAATCCGCTCTGCCTTCCGCTTGAGTTTTTCGTTTTCGTTATCGTTCTCGTAATATAATGGCATAGCCTCCATAGGCATTCCGAGCCAATTTACAGCAAACGATGCGAACACTTTCCATTCACTCATCAGTCCAGCTTTCCGTAACCGTTGCTCCAATAGTTTGTGATTCAGTGAATCCCTGTAAATATACAACAGCCTACACCAGTCACATATCTGTCTCAGGCCTATTCCTTCCAAGAACAAGTGTTGCAATATATGCGTAAACACAAAAAACACATCTTCGTTAGCCCCAGGCAAGAATACCTGAACACTTGAACCTTTTGAACTTTTAAACTCTCCTGAGCGTACACTTCCCCCATAGAAGCACTTTCCCTGCACCTTGTCAATCTCTCGGTCCACCCGTCCCGACAAATGGCTATGCAGCGTCCCATGCAGTTCCACAGCCCAACCGCTTATCTGGTATTCCTGATGCTTTCGTTCTTTGTTCTTTTTCGTTTCACGCTCAGTGCTATCAGCAATCTTTCCTAAATACTCACATGCCTTTCTGTAGTTATCTTCGCTCATCAACAGATCAACATCACCACAAGTCCGCCATAGCGGTTTTTCATAGCACTGTGCGATTCCCTGCCCTTTCACCAGCAAGGCATAAATGTCTTTATTCCGCAGTTTCTCTATCAGATCAGCGACAAAGGCATTCATCTCCTTGTTCCGCTTCTCTATCAGCATTGTCTGTCCGATAAACTGATATTTTGCCTTCTGAGAAATCGTGAACTCCTTAAACTCTTGAATATTCTGAACTACCTCAAGCCCGGCTGCAACAATACCCACAACCGCCTGTTCCTGAGCCAGCTGGTATTCCCTCCCCCAGTCTATATCACTTGGAACCTGAAACTTGAAACTTGAAACAGGCCTTTGGTCTCTCCATAACCCGGCTTTTAACAATTCAAAAAAAACATATATATCCTTAGACATTCAAGTTCTATCTAATAAGCTTTAGTCTATTGCTTTTAATTTCCCGAATTCGCCTCCAAAAAGTTTATATTCTAAGATTTTAGCATCTACTACAAAGCGATACCAATAACATTCTAAGAATGCAAAAACCAAGCCTTCTTTTCCATCTAAGAATCCCATCCTAAAAATATAATTGTAAAGGAACCAAGCCCAGCAGCGGAAGAACATAGGAGCTTTATAATATAGTCCAAACTTCTTCTTTCTCTGCTTAAGGATGTGTTTGTCTGTTTTTATATTCGATTCCTGTTCACCATGAAGATAATCAATATAATCCATCATCTCCCTGGTTGCATACCAGTTATATTTCTTGATATAGTTGTCAATATCCTTAAAGTCATAATGTACGAAATGATGCTTTGCCATTACAGAATAACCTTCGCTTATCACGCTATGTGCATCACGCCTGCGATCTTCTATTCGACCACACTTACGTTTGAACATCATCATCTTGCACTTATTACGTATCCCATGCTTCATGCATCGACCCAAGAAGAATAAGTCCGCTGCAATAGCAATACCATTCATAGGTTTGTCCTTATTGTCATTGATGAGCTGTTCCAATTCCCTATTTAATTCTTCGGGAAAGCGTTCATCGGCATCCAGTCGGACAATCCACTCGGTGTCAATATTACAATTATCTATGCCCCAGTTAAACTGCTTGGCATAATATTCAAACTCGTGGTTATAAACATCTGCTCCAAGTTCTTTAGCCAGTTCTATGGTTTTATCCGTACTACCACAGTCAATAACTACACATCTTTTTGCAAATCCCTTCATCGATTTCAGACAATCAACGATATTCTTCTCTTCGTTTTTTGTCATTATTATTGCTGTTGCGTCTATCATAATTTTATCTTTATTTCAGTTTTTTAAATAAAAGTCTTTCAACTTTTGTGACTCCACTTGAATGTTATAACCAGCTTCTGTTATCTGCTTTATGGCCTCTTTTGAGCATTTGTCTCTATCTTTCTCCAACGCTAGCGATTCGATGGTGTCAACCCATTCACTAATGGGCGCAGTTAATGAAACAAAGCGTAGATTACCTGTTTTATCTGTTTCTTGGGTAATGCTGTCAGAAACAACACATTTCAATCCGTTAGCCTGCTGTTCAACTAATGTCAATGGAAGACCCTCGTATAATGACGGCATCAATATGAGATCTATCGCATTGAGTACTTCATTCACATTATTAATATTGCCAGTAAAAATCACTTTTTTTTGCAATCCCCAACTGTTGATTCTCTCCTCAATAACAGGTCTTAATACTCCGCCACCTATTAATACTAATCGATACTTGTCTGATTTTTTACAAAGAGTATCAAAAACCCTAATTATGAATTCATGATTCTTTGCCGCGATAAATGACCCAACATGACCTATTACTTTTGTGTCATTTTCACAATTCCATTCATATCGGAATTGAGAACGATATTTCATTTTAAACGCGAATTTCTCGGTATCAACTCCATTATTTATAATAATGAAAGGTTTTTTACCAAACATAAATTCGCCGGCAGCCTTTCCGCAAGCAAGTCTATTAGTACATAAGATGTTGAAAAACGGAGTCAGTATTTTATGTGCAAACATGCTACCGCACGAAGTATTATGAGCATGAACAATTCGGACCTTACAACCGCCCAACCATACGCCTATAAGTTCTATATAAACTGTGTGACTATTACCATGAATATGAACAGCATCATACTTATTCCTTCTTATTAAAGTTCTAAGTTGCCAAATATATTTCAGAAGATTCCCAAATTTATCTATGTGATAAATGTGCCCACCCTGTCGTTCAACATCATCAATATATCTTTGATCTGGTTTGTTTCGTGAAACCAAATCAAATACAATTTCATTACCATTGATTGCTCTAATGTAATTAAAGATAACATGAGTAATTCCATTATTTGACGTTGTTACTGTATTAATGATTAGTATTCTCATTGAATTTTTCTAAAACATAAACTAATTCTCTATAAAATATATGCCCCTTTTTATAAGGATCACCTACTTGACCCATATTGGCAAATTCAGGGACTTGTAAGTTGCTCACTATCTCAGGCAACTTGTGAGACGAAAAGAAAACTTTCTTTTTAAATGGCAATTTATCGAAAGACTTGATATCATCAACTGTACATAAATTCTGTTCCATTCCGATAACGAGCAGTTTGTCCCAATTAACCCGGCCTGCCCTTCTATACCATTTCTCTGCGGCTTCTTCTGAATAATAATGAAGGAAATGAATCTCTACTTTTCCATCCAGCCTTTCAATTGGGTACCAATGTCGCCATGCTTTTCTCCTTTGATCGCCAAGAGGATATTTGGAGTGATCAACAAATTCAATTCTCGCCTCTGTCAAGTAATATTTAAGTTGCGAAAGAAATTCAATATAATCAGGTGCCCAGAAATATAAGCCAAGTGTAGGTGAGTTATATTGCATTCCCAAGTCCTGCATGATACGACCCGCAAAGCAGTTACTGCTGATTATGCTTGTATCACGGTCAATTATGTCTTTTAATTGGCCTATATAAGGTTCACGGATTTTACGAAGCTTTTCATCTGAAAATCTTTTCTTTTGTTTAAGAATCCAAAGTATTGGAGGAATCGTTGTTACTAAGCGTTTACTTTTTACCCCCCCAGACCGTCTATTTTCTCAACAATATCAGCCTTTATTTTTTTCATCTTATCTTGATAATCGAAAGCTATTTCTCTATTGACAAACTTTATTTTATTCTTATCAAAATGATTGTCAATACCATCTATCATCCTATATAGCTTTTCCATATCCTTATCACTGCGACATATAAGATGCAAATCCGACAGTCCGTAACTTTCAAGGATGCAAGATGTCTTAGAACTACCATCGGCAGAAAATCTATTGTCTGCCCAATCGACGGCAATTACAGCCTTGTTATTTCTTAAGGCAAACACACTGTCATGGAAACGTTCTGTAATCGCAATATCAATGTACCGGAATAATGCAGCCCAGCCAAATGCTGAAAGGGTCATAATATTATGGTCTGCCCATGGGTTGTATACTGTAGAAACTATATAATAGCCCTTCTGCCTTAGATGTTCAGTCAAATCCTTCTTTCCAAAGAAATCCATGCCAAAGTTCACCAAAGCTATTTTTTCCCCCCTTTTAATAGACTCCAATTTGTGTTTCAATAAGATTGGCAATTTGAAATGAGAATCTGGAATAAGATATGTCGGGTCAAACTGTCTTATAACCCGGTCACCCAATCCGACTTTTTCTGAAAGCAGTTTTTCCGTTACGGCGTCACGGACACCAAGGTATTTGAATGATGAGAAATTCTCATTCAACATTTTTTTCTCATCATCTGTAAAACTGAATTTTGCAGGGGAGGCACTGGCTGCAAACAAAAGTTTACAGGTATTAACTCCCAAAAGCCACATCAAGCCGTATTTATCATTCTTTTTCAAATTAATTAAGATAGTATCACTACCTACAACTATCAAGTCGTATGTCTCTGCAAAGCTCTTAAATTTCTCTTGATTATAATCAAATAAGTCAAACTCTTGCTTGGAGAATTGAAACTTGCTGTAATAGTGCCATTCGTACTTGAGGCGTCTCGGAATTGCCAAGAGACGCCCCTTTAACCAAATCCAATTTTTCTTTGTCGGCTTCGAAGAATCTACTTTTGCCCCTGTCAGCTTATATAATCGTTTATGTTTCAGAAGTTCTATTTCGGCATTAGGGAAAAACAGACGGAATGCATACTGTACCCCATAAGCCTGAAGGAATGTCCCAGGATTTACTTCTCTGCTATATGTTATAATCAAAATTCTCATTGAAAAAAGAAATTAACGTAACAATTTAGATGCCAATACTCTATATAATTTATACAATATCCACGGACTATAATTATTAAAATCTAATGAATATATTTTTTTTATTGTTTTATACTCCAAATGAGTAAAGAACCATGCAAGGAGCCTTCTCTCTGGAAGTTTGAATCTCCTATCATAACACTTATCTATTCTTAAATTATGGGTTACTATCTCTTGAATTGATGCATCATGTAATTCTATATAATCCTTCATTTTTTTTAGGAACTCAACACCTTGTTGATTGTGAACAATCATTGCAGAGATACCACCATGATGTTCTTCCTTAAATCTCTCTATTCCCCAAAAATCTCCTATTGTAAAGTCTGACCTTCTATTCACCCCTGCAAACTGGCACTTATAGCAAGAGTAGCGGTTGGTCATTTCACAAGCAAAACCTGTCGTAATGAGATTCCGTTTGCCAGTGTAGTCATGCACTTGCCCTTCGCTATCTTCCACCTTTAGGTTATATTTAAACCCTCGTGGGCTCCATCCATTTTCCTTGCTTCTAAACGAAACAATGCGCTTAACCTTGTATGGCTCATTTTCGATAAACTTGTCTATCAATAATCTTGATGGTACTCCTCCACAAATCAAGTCAACAGTAAAAAGATTACCATTATATTTCCTATTCCGAAGGAAACCATACAGACCTGCCACTTGGCAACCTGTCCCAGAGAACAATACTGTTGCGCTATCCTTTAGATGGTTATATACTGTTTTATAAATTCCTGTCGCATCACTTTGCGTATATTTTGACCCTTGAAGCAAATATAGGTCTTCTAATTTATCTATACAGATATGCTTTACATATATTCCATCTACAATAGCAGCTCCACAAACATAGCCTCCAATAGAAAGAACATATTGTGCCATTGCCGCAAAAGTCCCAGCTGTGGCACTCGCCTGTCTGACAACATCATCCTTTGCCCACCCGGCGTAAGCCTTTGCCAGTGGACTTGTAGTATATTCCAGCTTTGAGACTACAGGACATGTCTTCTCGCACGCCCCACAGTTTATGCATGTATTCTCATCAACAACGGGTACAATATGCCCTTCTTCATTTATTGAGCATCGCAAGGCCTGCTGATGACAACTATCCACACATGCCATACAGCCAGTACAATCTTTATACTTTGCTAATTTTGGCATAATGTGTCAATATATTCTTTATATTGTGCTAAAATCACGTCCTGTGACAGTTTCTCTTTTACTGTCTCTGCCTGACTCTTTCGCATCATTTCATACCTGTCCTTGTATTCCTCCATCGCTTTCGACATAATTTCTGCCAGACTCTCCGCATTTCCTGGCTCAAAGAAATAACCGTCATCTTTACCATCCATAAACTCCTTAAAGGTATCAAGCTCAGAGGCAATGATGGGGATGTTATAACGCAATGCTACTGTCATTGCTCCGCTTTGCGCTATGTCCTGATATGGCATTACAAAAAAATGACTGCTTTCGAAAAGGTTTGGAATCTCCTCATTAGGTATTCGCCTAATATCCAATTCTACGTTATCTACCCCCTTGCATAGTTCACTATATGAACCATCCCACTTTTCTGGTCTGCAATAGCCGCTTATCTTAACCTTGAAATCCTTTATATCTTTTTCTTTCAGAATATGCATTGCTTGCAGAAGCAAATCAACGCGTTTATATTCCACTATATTCCCAAAGAACAAAAATGTAATAGGTTCTTGAGGTTTTTGAATTGTTGGCTCACCATAATCCTTCAAACATAATGGTGCATAAAGGATATTTGCGTTCTTATGAAGCGACTGCAAAAGTTCCAACTGATTCTGGGAGAATACTTGGAAATTATTGAATGTCCTCACAATATAATCCATATATGGTTTAGCCAGCCAATAATATCGTGCTCCTTTCGGAGTTTTCACATTATGTGCAGCAACAATTATCTTTTCTTTTGGCAATAACCATTGTGCCATTGGCATAAAATACGGCATTCCTAAGAAGTCGAAATAATATAGGTCATAATCCTTACTTTTGATTTTTTGTATAAGGTGCTTATAGAACAATATCTTTCGTGGTGATATAAAAAGTCCTTGGTTCACCACAAACTCGTAGTGTCTGCATCCAGTTGTTTCTATCAGATTCTTGTCACCATCATGATTCCCCCGTGTCGTTAATATTATCCAATCTATGTCATACTCCTTTTGCAGTTGTGGCACGATAGGAATATCAACATCCAAAAGGAAAGAGGAGGTTATCCAACAGATTCTATTTTTACCCATAACACTTACTGTTTTAGCATATTTTTCAATATAGAAACTGATTTTTCTCTGGCCTTCTTCATTCTGCTGTTAACATCCACATAATCTATTTTTTTTATGCTTTGTAAGTCGCACTCCTTGTCACTTACCATTCTGTCACTCAGATTAGTAATTTCAAGAAGATTTTTAACCCTGGAATTAAAGCGATTGGCACTAATTGTCAAAAAATCCTTTTGGAAATTGACAGAGAATGCCGTACCATGGAACGAACTAACCACCACAAACGATGCGTTCTTCATAAGACTCAAAAACACATCAGGTGTTGCGCAACCAAAAAACATATCAGTACAAGAAAGTTTTGAAGCTGTCCCGCTATAACTGACCTGAAAAATTTTTAATTTTCTCTGCTTTGCAATTTTTCTAGCATAATAGTCTATGAGACGGTTCTGCTTTTTGCGTTCCACACTATATACCAAAAGATATTTTTCGTTGAAATACATAGATTTTTTCCCTAAAATATCCAACCACTCATTAGCATCAAGCAACAATGTCGGATCCAGCACAACCTCTGACTGTATATCATATTGTGTCAAGAGTTCTTTTGCAGCCTTTTCTCTTACTGTTATGCCATCAAATTTCTTTAGCAGCATTTTAGTTTCTGAAATTTCGTGCTCAGGAATATAGTCCATACCTATACTGGAAGCATACGAAACACGTTTTTTTCCTTTTGGTGCATACTCAAGATAAAAGCTCTTGTCGATTCCCTTATTATAAATGCTATTCCATACCTGATCACTACCAACAAGATACACATCTGCAATAGGAGGATTTGCCTGTAAAGATTCATATCCGACATATTCTTCTGTAACAGCAACATGCTTTGACAGAAATGCATAATCTCTTTCCCGAAGTTTTTTAGTCCTGGGAATTTTCCATCCGTTCCGCAGGACACTTAACACCCCCCTGTCTCGTAACATATACTTCAATTGTCCCCATCCTGTCATTGAATCACGGGTATAGCGTACGACCTCCGCTTCGTATCCTAAGCGCTCAGTTACTTTGACTGTAGCTAGTGCCTGCAGATACGTACCGAAGTTTGTATTATCTAAAATGGTTATTATCGATACCTTCATTTCTTTAATGCATGAGTTAATTTTGAAACCACCTTAAATATCCATTCGTTATCGCGGATAAAATAAATAACATGCGCTTTTATTTTAGCTTTAAAATAGTTCCCTTTATAATATTTTTTCAAGAACCCTTTATAATCATTGAAAAACAACTTATAAATTGATTCACGTTCAACAACATATGGGGTTGACATTTGCATATTACGATTTTTTTGAGCGGCTTGCAGTAAATCGATCTCCCTTACAAAATTTTTGAATAACAACTTTTGTATCATATGTTCACCTTTCTCTGTATTGCTTACAAACAGGCTCATCCCCTTACTTATATTAGGAAACTCTGGATGCAATTTCTTCACCCCCCAGTAATCTGCTATTGTTATATCACCTGTACGCTCTAAACGAGCAAAGGGACAATGATAGCAACTCATACGCATCATATGTCCAGAGATGAATGCATTGAAATACGCCTCCATCTCTTTGCTGTATTTCAGGTAAGTATGCTTGTTGCCCTTTTCATAAGAAGAAGATGATGATGAACAAGCCCATCCACCAACTCGTTTATCACGAAAAGAATAACTCACAAATTTGGCTTTCAAATTGTCCTCAATATGTGATATGGTACCTTCCAATATCTTAGGAGATGGTGTTCCATGACAAACCAAATCAGCAGTTAACAGATTTTCATATTCCTTTCTTAGGAATAATCTTAGACCGGCAATCTGACATGGTGTACCTGCATAGAACACCGTTCTGCCGGCAGTCAAATCATTCTTCACTTGACAGTATGTATCACCGGTGTCTGATTGTACATATTTACTCCCCATCAAATCTTTGATCTTCGCCAGACTTTCAACTCTTTTATGCCTTACTTTTTTCCCCTCAAATGCAGCGCCATAAACAACACCATTCTCATTTAAGACATTTGATGCTATTGCATAGAACACGCCTCCAGAAGAGCTGTTTATTAGAGCTTCTTTATCTGATAATTGAAATGCATATGCTTTGCCCTTTTGATGCAATATTGACTCCGACTCTTCCACTGGGCATACTTTTTCACACAATCCGCACTGCACGCATTTTGTTTCATTGACAGAGGGATACCAGAATCCCTCATCATCAACATGAAAGGATATTGCCTGATGAGTGCAGATTTGCTCACAGGCCTTGCATCCGCAACAATCGGCAGGATTATTTGTTTTATAGTATTTTATCATCACTTCTTGTTCCTATATTTAATCAGCAAATAGAGGAAAGGAGAGACTAAGCCCATACCATGTGTCTGGCAGAATCTTTTCGATGCTTGTCTGAACTGATTGTCAGGTATATAGTGACAGAATTTACTCATTCTGTTTATAAAAGCCCTGACATTTACAAGCCTGCAATCATGACCTCTTTGAGAGAAATAGTAATATGACCATTCGAAAAAGTCTAGAATAGCATTCACTTTTCTTACAACTATGGAGCTCGAATTGTTGGGAGTTATATTTTCATCACTGCTTCTCCACTGCACATAAGCGCCATCCATGGTGTAAAAGCCAGTTCGCTCACTAAACAGTACCCAAGTTGCGGTGTCGCTTCCCCACGCCAAATCGAAGTTCTTGAAACCTCCCTGTCTTTCATATACCGAACGTGAAAAGATATTCTCCACAACAAGGCTAACATATTTAGCCCTCATTTTCCCCTTATAATATTCAAAATTCTGCAATCCTTGAGGGTAGCTTTGATGGGTTCGTGTCACTTCACCCTTGTCATTTATAATCTTCACATTAAAATGATAGAGATCATATTTTTCTTCGGTAAGTTCAAGATGCTTATAGAACACCTCAACACACCTTGGCTCCATCACGTCATCGTCAGAAAAGAGCCAGATATAAGGCTCCCCTTGTGTCATGGCAATACATCGCTCCCACTGCGCCACAAGGTCCTTCCCACCTAAGTTGGTTTCAAAACGTTTATAAACCAGATTTATTTTATCTTTATATTTACAAACTATATTCTCCAACTGATTAGGGCTACAATCGTCACCTATATACAATGTAAAGTCTTTACATGTCTGAGCTGCAATTGAATCTAATGCAGCAGGCAGAAAAGTTGCTTTATAAGCAGGTATGACAATAGCGAGTTTATTTGTCATTTGAATAATTTTTAACAGTTTTTATTCTTTCAATCATGTATATCAAACCAAGAGGCAATCCTACACCAACAGTAAGATATAACACCCACCATCCTTGGCAAGAATATTCCGAAATATTGGGGAAAGAGCCAAGCAATTCTATAGGTAAGTTGTAGATACCTATGATTATTAAAGTGGCTACTTTCATAGACAAAAAATGCCAGATAAGAATATCCAAGCTATGATTTCCACAATATATGAGAAATGAGTATAATTTATCTCCAAATTTCTTCTTTAGACCATCAATAGAACGCCCACAATAAAGAAGCATGAGTGAACCCATAATAGCAGTTATGGAGTATTGAAACGCATTTTTCCAAGTAAAACTTAGCATACTAGATGGCCATAATACAGAACCAATCATAATAACTACTACAGAAAACAGAGCCAGGTATTTACTACAACAGTATTTCATTAATGTACAATCATTGTCACCCTCACACAAATCCGAATGGCAGATATTACCAACCATGATAAAAAAGGCTGCAAAGAAATCTATAGATCCAATATGGATTGCAGGTCCTTTAAATTTAATAAAGGACAAAAGAATAGTAATCAACAACAATACACAAGCTCCGTAAAAACGGTTCGTAACAATCTTTCGTGTAAGGAAAAAAATTAAAGAGCCCCAAAATAAAGATTTTAGGAACCAAAAGCCTCCTAACAATTGTTCTGCATCTGTCATTAAGAAGTTTTTACCTAAATGTATAAAAGTCTCATTGATGCTATAATAATGTTGAACCTTCCCATGAAACGGGATTGAAGAACTAAGAATGTTAAGACGCAAAAAGACATTATGCATTAGCAAAAATACCCCCCCCATTTAATATATGGAAGCCAAGCACCTTTAATTCTTTTAGTAATGAAGGTTCTCGCATTACTGAGATGAGACTCTTTGAAACAATACCCACTCATGAAGTAGAACACCGGCATGTGAAACATGAAAATAAAGTTGTCAACATACCTGCTACTCCCTGAATGTCCCAGGACCATGAGTATTATTGCAATAGCCTTTACAATTGTGACACTATTATCTCTACTCTGTGCAACTACCATAAAAAACTTGTTGCCAAGTTAAAACACTTATTTCTTCAGCCGTCTATATGTGCCAACAGCCTGTTTAATTCCCTTAATTATATTAGAATGGAGAGCGTTTCGATAATAACCCAAGTTTTCAAAATTAAGAATGGATTTTGTCGCCAACTGGGTAGTTAATATTCGCCAACCAACAAAATGCCTACGATTATACTGATAGGCCTGCATTGATTTAACATCTTCCTCATTCAATTCTTCAGTGGTGACATAACCAGCTTTTTCTGCATCGTTAAATAAGTTAAGACCTTCCGATGTCCTAATAAAACAGAAATTCTTACCCTCGGACTCAGCAAAATCAGGATATCCACTTTTTGTATTCCAGGAGTCACCTGACGCAATATCAGCCAACATACCTATTCCATCAGGACAAATCTTACATCTGAAACCCAACTGATGACCAAGAATCTTACCCCAGCTATCATTATAAGTCATCTTCTCTTTACTACCATCCGAATAAGTGGCAGTAAAATACCCAGGCCAACCATCACCACGGTACCGAAGCGCTATAGGTTCCTCTTCTCGATTAAATGATTCAATCGCCTGTTTTGTAGCATTATATGAAGGCATCCCTGCACAGAAAATTGATAAGAAGTACTTTATACGACTCTTGTACTGTGGCTTTTCTTGAATTAAATTCTTAATACCTGCAATATCACAAGGCTTTCCTATAAAAGCGAAAGTATCTTTCGGATTGTAATCCAACAAATTAATAATCTCTTTGAACAGGGGTGCTGGCGCATACCTTGATGAACTACATTTTAAAACTTCTTCTTTTCTTTTGTTCAAATATAGTTTGTTGTGTAAATAATTACCTTCTTCAACACCGACCTGCAATATCCCGTCAACTTTCTTGCTCTCTAAAAGATAAATCGCCAAAGCTGTTGTAACTCCTCCGGAAGATGCAGTATGACGGATTATCGAATCTGTTGACCATGCATTGACAGCTTTCAAAGTAGTACCCCATATTGACTTGGAAGAAATTTGGCCACACGTTACATTGATTCCTGGACATACCTGTGTAATTAAACTTTCGTCGTCATCTTTTAACGAGCTGACATTTGGCTCATAAAATCCTTTGCTGTTCAATCGCATCTGCACTCTGCCACTCGATACTGATTGACAAAGTCCACAGCCTAAACACAAGTCATACTTTAAAATATTTCTAATCTGACATTTCATAATCCAAAAAAATGAGTCAAGTTTGTTTCCAAAAGGGTTCTTCTTTCTTTAACAACACCATTCAGGCGATTGTTGATGGTTGTCTTTAATTCTTTTCTATTTTCAAAAGCCTTTTGTATATTTTCCAAAAGGTTGACACTATCTTGGGCCTTCATATCACCCATTGCTTCATAGTCTAAAGTATCGACAAATAAACCATTAAACTTACGGCTATAGCCAAGCGGGAAGACAGGAACACCTGATGAAAATGCCGCTATTGTAGAATGCATTCTGGATCCAATAAAGAAATCCATTCCTGCAATATAATTCTTGGCTTCGATTGGTGTATTAAAATATGGAGCCAGGATCATTCTTGGCATATTATACTCTTCTATTAAAATCTTGGCTACATTATAATCATCTTCAACAGTTGACGTTTTACTCAGGACATGCGGTATAAGGTGTATTTTAACATTAGGTAACGAAAGAAAAAATGTAATAATATCCCTTATCACCTTTTGATAATCAACAATAAGGCCGAATTGATTATTCTGCGTATAGCCGCCATTCCATAATAATGCAGATATATTCAGTCCAACATGTATCCTGTCTTCATCGAATGTTTGCTTTTCATAAGGTAAGAAAAAAGCCATATCTATCGTTTCAATTGGATTAGAATCTGGACAAATTTCTTTTATGCAATCAAAACTTTGTCTGTCGCGAGCAAAAACTAGAGAAGATTTATTTAATGAAATCTTAGCTTCTTCAGTGCACTTCCTATCTGTAAAAGGCCCTATCGTCTGGGGCAGTACACAATACTTCAATTTGTACTTACAAGCCAACTTATAAGAGTTATTGATACTATTAAACCTATACGGGCCGTATATATCAGAAAAACTATCCCCCTGCCCTATGTCCAATAAACAGTCTGCCTCCCGATAAGCTTTTCTTGACTTTGAAAAATCTGAATACTTAAGTATATGCAGAAGTCTTGTTTTGTAGTTCCAAATCATGAGATCACGCAAACAGCTTACCTTAAGGGGATGCCCGCCTATCTGCATTGTTTTCTCAAAAGATTTGAGATAGCCGCTTTGAGGCAAATAAAAGGTGCAACTAATATTATGTTTCTCTAACAACTCATGAATGAAGTACATTGAAGACATCGTTAAAGCAACACAACCTAAATTACCATTATTTAGGTAAGAATTTCCAAGAATTATTTTCATGTGGATTATATTTCTGCTCTAATCAATAAGTTTCTGATATCTTTTGAGGCGAATGAGAAATCTTAAGATTGTATAATTTCTCGATGCACACTGTTCTTCATATTTATAGAAATAATCTATACTTTCCTTAGGATTTCTTTTGTAGAAAACGTCTGTCTTATGCATCTTTGCGCTATAAATATCCCAAGACTTGGTAAAATAATGATTAATCTGTATAGACGCATTCCTTAGCTTATCTTTTCCGCCGCCCCAAATCTTGTCCATCGTACATATATATTTAAATTGATTAACAGCGGGCACAACCATATTTACTCCAAACACTCTTCGCTTCATATATGTATGGTGATGAACAAATGAAGTGTCCCAATTAGCTATATCAAATCTAGTATTAACAAAGCACTTACCATGCCTGTTGAGATTAGGCTGGCTAGAAAAGTATTGTTCTATTACATTCATCGAATAGTTGTGTTTAAGAACACCGCCAGTTCCAAACATTACCCATTGCACATTGATAGCATGCCATTTACTAAAGTCATTAATCCAATCATTTATATTGGATTTACTGATTGGACATATGAATTCATCCGCATCCAAGAAACAGATCCAATTACTGTCATTTCGGAAACGAGTATAGCAATCTTTATATGCCTTAAATTGAGCTGCCTGATAAGGGAAGTCAATTAGGGTGACAAATCCATTCTTTATATATTTTTCGAGCACCTCCCTATAATTATCATCTGAATTGTTATTGTACAAGTAGAAATGATCAACTCCGATACAAAGATGATAGTCTAACCATTCTTTTAAAAAAGGTGCTTCATTCTTGAATATCAAGCATAAGGAGACTCGATGACTCAATACTCGATTATCATTCCTTCCAAATGCCATGATATAACTTTTTATGACAGTGTTATAAAATAGCATTCGAAAAAAAGGAATTAAATCTTTCTTAACGTATATCTTTATTTTTTTCAACATTTAATATTGTATTTATTTAAAGCGATATTCCCCGTCTATGTGATTTCTATTTATCCCATATGAAGCCACAACCCGTAAGTGGAGTTGAGCCAATATAATAAATAAAACCATAATATACATAATGAAGAAATATTGCACCGAAAGCAACATACTTCATCGCTGGGAACTTAAACACGTCTTTTTTATACCAGATTAGGCCAACAGTAAACGGCAACATCCAATTCAACCAGAGAACAAAGCGGAAAAGAATAAGGATGTCACCAAACATCACCAAAAGAATTAAAGCCAAAAATGTGAAATAAAAAACAACATGCAGCTTAGCATCAGCTTTGCATGCCCTAAAACCATAATAAATGATTGAAGAGTTTGCCACCAGTTTGATAGTGGTAAAAACAATTCTTGTTCCTGAATAGGCTGTACCTTGAATCGCAGAAAAGGAAGATTCGGATGTCATCCAAAAATCAGAATCATCTACGTATTTTTGAAATGAGCCTACATCACCTATGATAATACTAGCACCCTGCACCCATGTGGAAAAACCATCCAGCCAAGATGGATCCCAAGTGGCATAAAGGAAAAGGTACAAAGCTACATATACAATTGGGTATTTAAATGGAATTCTTTTCCATTGTAAAAGGAAGAATAATAAAACAACAAATAAACTTGAGTAGTGGAATAAAACTGCAATTAAGAAACATATATACACCTGATAATTCTTATTACAGGAATAAAAGTAATATGCTAACATCAAAAACGATGTAGCTGTATATTGGCGTACGATATTCTCGGCAGAACTTCCTAAGATTATAAAGAATAGAGGTAGCGCCAAAGACATTGCCTTATTATAATTCTTCATCATTAATGCAAAACTAAAAATCAACAGTCCGCTATGAATGATGAAACCAATTGGTGGATATAAATTAAGGTAATTAAAAAGTCCAATCCAAAGCACAAATAAGGGCTCTGTTGCCTTGTTGGTTATCGCTATTGTCGTTCCTGTTTCGAAATAATCATAATAGTTAGAATAATCGGGGCCTCTCATCCATCGTAATCCCTCAATTAGCGCAAAGGATATGACAGCGAACCAAAAGAAAAACTTAGACTGCTTTTGGTCCTTTACAGACATCATGTAACCACTATAGGCCAATATGATGACCAGCAAAATTCTGAATGTCCATAAAACCGTTGGACTACCAATAGATGATGTAAAATCCATATTATAACTAAATTGTCTTGAACAAAAGAGTTAAAGTTATTTTCTAATTCGCAGTTAAATAAGCATAAGCTTCACCAACAGTTAATATCTTGATTCCTCTACTCTTGGTAGATTTTACCAACTGCACCATACTATTCCTTATATCATCACCATAATGATAATTATCGCCATAGGTATTACGGAAATGGCACATGAACACAACCCAACCATTCTTTACTAAAGCTTCATCAAGTATTTTATTATACTGTATTTCAGTTTTTGGAGATAAAACGGTGTGATTTCCACCTTTACTATCCGTGACATTAATTGTTGTGTTCCCTAAAAAAGAATAGCGGCCAAGTGCGGTTACATTTAGAGGCGTTGTATTCATATCATTGTTTTCAGAAAAACCAGCTAAGAAATACTGAGGGAGTAAAGCATCGCTAATCTCAGAATGTTGGTTAAATGGGTAAACAACGAAATTGCTATTACAACCATGCTGTTCAAGACAAGTTTTAGACTCTGAGAATTCGGTTCGCACCTGCTCCTCTGTTAATTCCTTCAGGTTTTTGTGATTATGTGTATGTGATATGAATTCAAATCCCTTTAGCTTTAATCTCTCAACATCATCCCATGTTATTCGATTAGGTTCGCCTACTTTTGATGTTATCAAGGCAAATGTTGGAACAACACCACAAGCATCATACAAATCTTCCCAACTTGAAACGGATTCAGAATATCCATCATCATCAATAAACGTCATAATCGTCTTTCCAGTATTAACAGATGGGATATATGTGTTGTAAAAGTAACATGAATTAAACATATTCACTGCTGAGCACTCAGAGGTGGAGATTGTACCTTCTTCTTTTTTATACAATACCAGTTTAAAACGATATGTTGGATATAAATCCTTATAGTCATAAAGATTGATGAGACTCCTTATACCTGTTATAGAGGATGTTGAGAACTCTAGGTTATTCCACGCACCTACTATATTGTCATTTTCGTAAGCAAACAAATAGGCCCTGTATGCATCGTCAATAACTATTACATCCACATCTTGGGGAATGTATGTTTTCATTTTAAGCCTTTTAGTGGAAGTAAATTCATAACCCGTAGAATAATTAATTGATCCATTTTCCCATAGGGCTTCAGAATTATAATCACCAACATTTTCTAAATCAACGTATGGCTCATTATAGGAACTGTAATCTATTTTTGCTTCTTTATCATCAATATCTACATAAAGTGTCGTTATGGCAGACCGGCGAATACTAATCGTTCGCTCTGACTCAGCAGTAGTTGATGACATCTCTGAGCTTTCATCAAACAAGAATGAAATATCGATAGTCCCTTTTGCATAATCACTTACCGGTAATACGACATTAAAACTTGTGTAATTATCTGTAATAGTAACAGGAGTGTTGCAAATAAGTTCTACAGAGCTATTGCCACCTCCAGAAGGTACAGCTATAGGCTCACTATTATTGACATCAATAGCGACAGGTCCAGACAGGGACTTTTCACTCGATGTTATCTTTACGATATTAAGATGATTGACAGCACTGCCAGTTTTCCTTATCTTTAAGCGTAATAAACCGACTGTATTTCTAAAGGAGAAAACACTATTGGTAGATGCCGCAACAGCAATGGATGTACCATTAGCAAAGGAATTGGTCTCATATTGTTGCTGCTGTGCCAGACTTGTCGTAATAACGCCATCGTTAATAGCATTTGCTTCATTAAACGGATAAACGGCATAGTTGCGTTCTATCGACACGATATTTTCGGGAGTTATACGTGACTTATAACTGAACACCGCTGATGAAGTACCTGACCCTTCTTTTATTACATACTCCTGATTTTCATTGGTGGCAAAAAAAACAGATATTCTATCATCACTCATCCATACAACATCATTATCGCCATTTATAGAGGTTCGAGTTAATGTATTAATACCATTTGAACCTTCTAAATAAGCGCGCACCTCTGCTTGGCTGTCATGAGAAACAACATCTTCTAAGTCATTGCTACAAGCGGCCGTTAACAATACACAACAAAACAAAAAGAACTTTTTCATATAATTAATATTTTATTTACTATTATGAGACTCGTTTGAAAATAAGCCTGCGAAATCTGTTGATAAAATCTCTAAATCCTTCAGTAAAGATATAAAAGCAAACAGACAAGAGAATAGAACTCAATGCCAAGACCTCTATACTAAATAATCCCCAGATTAGATAATTTTGAGAACGATTATTATAGCATGGTAGCCATTTGACTAAAAAGCTCACTAATAACGATACTATAACTATTAGAAAGATATTTTTTATAATGGTAATAAAATAATATTTAGGTGGCACCTTAAGTCCTCGTGTAAAGAGGAAATAGGGCTTCCACATCTCCACAACCATTACCATACTGATTGTTATACCAAGAATAATACCTTCGAGCCCCCATAACGCACCGAAACAAATTGACAAGAGAATATTCAGGGATGCTTCTGCCAGCGGAGCATATATATCCTGATAAAGTCCATGTGCATTAATAAATGAATCAACTGTAGTCCGGGTCATTAAGATACCCTGCATTATAACAAACAACAAAATAAATTGTGAGCTAAGAAGATACTCTTCGCCAAGCCAAATACTAATAAATGGGTTTGTTAGGTGATATGCACAAATCAACGCAATAACGGAAATACACAATCTTGATTCAAACAACTCCCAAAAGACTTTTATCTTTCTCTTTTCATCATTGGAGGCAACAAGGTTTCCTACTGCTGCACCTGTACTATTAAATACAGTACTAATCAATTGAGACAGCTTGCCAATAATCAAGATATAATTACCATAATAAGCAACTATTGTCAAACTTGTAAAAGCATAAACAATCAGAGGGCTGGACTGTTGAAGGACAACAGCTGATAGTTTATGGACAAAAACCTGCTTAGTTTTCTTGATAACATCAGGGAACTCCTTTACATATTCCTTTCCTTTAGATATTTCTGTTTTTAACCAGGGGTAGGTTTTCTTGATTGCTCGATCAAGAAGGATACAAGTGATGATTGCAAAACCAAACTCTAGAACTAACCACCATATAAACGGATTTGACAGGTATGAGATTGCTAAGATCTGTAGTATTACCTTAATGATTATAAGCCCTTGTGTAACTCTTTGAACAACATAATTCTTTTGATTTGCTGTGAGCAAGATTTGGCGGTAATTGAAGAAATAGCCCAGCATTGCGCTGAAAAGCAATACCCCAAAAGTTGAGTAGGCATACCATAACGGTAAAGGTGACTTAGCAAAGATCAAAGGGAAGAAAAGCATCAAAATGCATGCGACCCCTATGATGAAGAAAGCAATCATTCTGTATAACCACCCCTGAATAGAGATAATCTTATTCATAGAATCTCTATCGTCGTCAAAGAGCGGCTTATACAAGAAAAATGCAACGGATGAGCTAACCCCTAATTCTGCCAGATTTAGGAAGCCAATAAGGTTAGTGGCCGTTGTATTTAATCCTAAAACCTCACTGCCTAAATAATCAAAGAATGCTTTCCTGGAAAAGAAGCCCAGAATTATCTGAATAAAGTAAAATACAAGAGAAACCCTTGCATTCAAAAGGCTTTTTGAAGTTCTACTGGATTCGGTCATTAACTGACATCTATATTAATCATTAAAAAAACTATGTATGCATTTATGAAGACTATCCGTCCAGTAAGGAACCTTAATTCTAAACGTATCTTTCACCTTTGTTTTGTCAAGCACCGAAAATGCTGGTCGCTTCACTGGGCTGGGGAATTCGTCACTATGACATGGCTGGATGTCACAATTAGTATTGCCAGCAATTTCTGCAATCATCTTTGTAAAGTCATACCATGAGCAAACTCCCTCGTTTGAAAAGTGATATACGCCAGATTTGGCATAGGATATCGGTGAGAGGTTATCGGTTATAGACTTCTTATAGTCATCAAGTATTGTTACAATTGCTTGCGCCAAGTCATAGGCATATGTGGGTGTGCCAACTTGGTCAAATACCACCTTCAACTGCGGCTTGGCTGCAGTTAAATTGAGCATCGTTTTCACGAAGTTCTTCCCAAACTCGGAATACAGCCATGCTGTACGTAAAATTACATAATTGCACCCTATTGCCTGTATCTTTTGCTCCCCATGTAATTTAGTAAGACCATAAACACCGGTAGGAGTGCCCTTTTGATCTTCTTTACATGGCGTGTTATATGGATCACCACCAAAAACATAATCAGTGCTTATATGTACCAGAAGTCCATTGACCTCCTTCATGGCTAAAGCAAGGTTTTCTGGGGCTTTGGCATTGAGCTTTTCAACCAGCGTATATTTTTCTGGATCTTCTGCACCATCAACGTTTGTCCATGCTGCACAATTCACAATAACTTTAACATCATTCTCCTTTACCATCTCACGGATAGCATCAAGATTAGTGATGTCAAGTTTGGTGGTAGTACTATCTATATCGCCCCCAGCAAGTTTATGTAGCATCTCTATAGACTCAGGATGCTCATCACAAACGTCAGTAAATATGTATTTATCCTTTGAGTGCTTGGTAACAATGCGCATTTCATTGCCTAATTGTCCATTAGCCCCGGTTACAAGTATCGTCATACTATAACGTTTATCGGTTATGGGTTAGCGGTTAGCGTACAAGTTAACATCAATACTGAATGGAGTATCAAAGTCCTTCAGTAAAGCATGCTTAGTATCCTTCTCGCTGAGATTAGCTTTATCTGTTGGAATTCTCCAATCAATGCCAAGAGAATCATCAAGGATACTGATGCCACCATCTGCCTCTGGATGGTAGAACTCATCGCATTTATATTGAAATACTGCGGTTTCAGAGAGAACGGCGAAGCCGTGGGCAAAGCCTTTGGGAATAAAAAACTGGCGATGATTGTCCTCTGTCAGTTCTACAGCCACATGCTTTCCGTATGTTGGGCTGCCCTTGCGGATATCAACAGCAACATCCAGGACAGCCCCCTTCACGCAACGCACCAGTTTGCTCTGAGTGAAAGGAGGACGCTGGAAATGCAGGCCTCGCATCACACCATAAGAGGACATACTTTCGTTGTCCTGCACAAAGGTGATGGAATGTCCCAATATGGGTGTAACCTTCTCGTCAAATTCTCTTTGTGAGAAGCTTTCGAAGAAATAACCTCTTTTATCCCCAAACACTTTTGGTTCTATTATCAGAACTCCTTCAATATCTGTTTTTATTACTTCCATCTTCTTTTTTTATATTTGAACACTAATCTCTCGAATTTACACGAATCACAGAACTATGCGTTCTTTTTCAAGTTCATCGGAGTTACCGAAATTAAGCAAAAGCCCCAGCTTATAGCCTGTGGCATGAAGATAATTGTAAACTTGAGATCGGTGAGCGTCATCTAATGCGTTTACCGCCTTCAATTCAACAATAATCTTCCCAAAGCACACGAAGTCTGCTTTGTAGGTTTGCTTAAGTTCTACACCTTCATACTTTATCTTTAGTTCTTTCTCTCTTTCGTAAGGTATTCCTTGGCGTTGGAACTCAATTTCTAATGCCTCCTGATAAACTGCTTCAAGGAATCCATGACCAAGTGCGTTATATACCTTAAACGCTGCTCCAACCACTTTAAAACTTTCTTCCTTGTAGATTATCATATTCTCTTTTTCCGAACACGAATTACACTAATCTTACGAATGCTTATTATTCCTGATGACCGTCTTGTGAAAGACTGCTTTGTTCGAGAACAAAGGTTTTATTTTATTGGATGAACTCCTAAGAGCTCACTCTTAAGATTCATCAAACAAAATCAAACTCACCATCAGTAATATTTACTCATCATCTTATATAAGTCGTATTAATTATTCGTTAAATACGAGAGATTCGTGTTCGTTAATTACACATGCTCCAGCGTACCGCTGTTAATGTCTTCTTTCATTTCGTCTATCACCTTCAGAAGGTATTGGCCATACTGATTCTTTAGCATTGGCTTAGCGAGTTCTCTCATCTTATCCTCTGAAATCCAACCATTGCGGTAGGCAATTCCCTCCAAGCAGGCGACCTTCAATCCTTGGCGCTTCTCAATGACTTCAACAAATGTACTGGCTTCTGCCAAGCTATCGTGAGTACCTGTATCAAGCCAAGCAAAACCTCGACCAAAGACCTGTACTTTCAGTTCACCATCTTTGAGGAATTCTTGGTTCACCGTAGTAATCTCCAGTTCTCCACGGGCAGAAGGCTTAATGTGCTTTGCGACATCAACCACTTTATTAGGATAGAAGTAAAGACCCACAACAGCATAGTTACTCTTGGGTTCTTTAGGCTTTTCCTCAATGGAGAGGCAGTTACCTTGCTTGTCAAACTCCGCGACACCATACCGTTCTGGATCGCTTACCCAGTAGCCAAAAACTGTGGCTTTCTTGTTTTCCTCAGCATTTTTTACAGCTTTCCGAAGCAATCCTGTGAAACCACTGCCATAGAAAATATTATCACCCAGCACCAGACAGGCAGAATCATCACCAATAAACTTCTCACCAATGATGAATGCCTGAGCAAGGCCATCAGGACTGGGCTGCTCTGCATACTCAAAGTGTACGCCATAATCCGAACCGTCACCCAACAGCCGTTTGAATCCAGGCAGGTCATATGGTGTAGAGATAATCAGTATATCCCTAATCCCCGCTAGCATTAGTACAGAGATGGGATAGTACACCATCGGCTTGTCATAGATCGGGAGGAGTTGTTTGGAAACTCCTTTCGTAATCGGGTAAAGTCTGGTGCCGGAACCTCCGGCTAGAACTATTCCTTTCATTTCCTATATTATTTATATTTACTTCATTCAAAAGGGCAGGCCCGCTGTTATTGAACCGTTGTCTTATGAGAGACCAGCGGGTTCCCCGCCCCATATATCCGGGTAGCAAAGGTGTGCGGTGCCTCATGCTACCCCTTCGCCACGACCAGCCTGCGCGTAAGAGCCGGTGGGCGTTATATCATTTTAAAAATCACTTCCGCCATCTCTTTATTACACATCCTCTGCGTTTCCTCGCTCAGATTATGCTCATACGATTTGGCAATCCATTCTACCTTCACGTCCTCGCTTTCTGCGAATTCATTCAAGGCATCTACAGAGCCGCCTTTGGTTCGCGTTGCAGATATAGCCACATCACATCCCTTCTGTTTGAAGTAGCGACAATTAGCCTCCACGATTTCTCTCGTATCGCCAGCAGGCGCAACACAAACTCTCCTGCCCTGATACTCAAATGTCTCCGGCATCTCACAATAGGGATGCGGTGCCAAAGAAATCGACTTCCCCGCCTTCCGCAGCAATTCCTTCACATCATTCAGCGTCGCTGACTTCCCGCACTGCCCGTGTCCGTATAATCCTATAATGCGCATGATAAAAATCAACAAATCTTTATTGCATCATACACATTGTCACAAACTGCAAAAGCATTACCCCGTCCTAACACTATTGGTTTGTCGAGTGCATGCTTGGCATTATAAGACAAAATTGCAGCATAGAATTCATTTACTGCATCCGTGGGCATAACATTCTCTTTCCATGTTGTCGTATAAGGAGTATCTACATTCTTTTCTGTTCTTTCCTTTCCCAGATAGGCAACAACCTTCCGCTCTGGCATCGTGAAATTCCAACCTTTCTCAATAAGAATTTCCTTTATCTCCTGATTGATATTGGTATCATCCTTCACTTCAAGGTCATACGACATTGTGGTCACGTTACCTTGTGCTAAAACCTTTTCAGATTCTTTCTCCTTAATGTATTTATCTAAAAGTTTCATAAGTAAAAATATCATGAAAAATATTATTCACCCATTATCATTGCCTTATATTTCTTCATCTGCGATTGTGCAATAATCCCCTTATTCTCATACTCAATTGAATGATAGCATTTTCTAAATTTAATACAGATTGCCGAAATGAAAAGGGGCAAAAGCTGAATGTATATTTGGGTTAATTGGTCTGCCTCTTTTTTATCATAATGAGGGAAAAACTTCAATGCCGTTATGCCCGTCATGTGGTTAACATCTGCCGTATGGACATCCTGACATAAAAGAGAATAAAGAGAATGAAGATCCGCCTTTATCGTAGTGGTTTTAAAAACCATAGCAGCATCGGCATCATCAAACACCTGATACACGCTCTTCTCCGTTACTATGGCTGTGACCTCATCAAGACAAATCCCTTTAAGAAAGTTCTCAATTGAGGAACGTAGTAGAAGACGTGCTCCTTTGTAGCAACCGTTTATAGAAAGGAAAAGAGCCTGTCCACAATCAGAAACTGACTCCCGTAGGTAATCGAATTGTAAAGTACTCAACACAGAATGTTTGTTTGAATTATTGACAAACGGGCGCATTTCCTCTACTAAAACCAAATATGCATAGAATTTCTTATGTAACGTAGACAAAAACTTAACGAAGTCTGTGTCTGTACACAATGCTCCAAGTGAATAAGAATTAAGAAAAGTAATTAGGCTATCAAAATCTGATTTCATCTGTCTTGGCATATTATATTCCTCTTATTTCTTTGAAAATGATGATATAATAGTATTCCAAGAAAAATTCGGTTGAAGTCGAGATTTCTTGACCTCAGCCATTTGACTTTCATTTCCTATAATATTATCAAGAGCTTCTACTAGCTCATCAAGTTGTGAGGAATTATTATTGGCAACCTCACATACTATTGTGCCAATTAGCTCCATCCTTGATTTCTTTCCGCTATTCTTTAATTCAAGTTGCAAAACTTCTTTAGCAAAACTAACTAGGTCACTGTTATTTTCAAACAAATCCTTATCCTGGAACACGCTAGGAAGAACGCCTACTAAATAGGAAGTGTTTGTCAACAAGCCATGCTCTGCCCCTTTACGCTCATTATGAAGTTGAAGAAACTGTTGGCAAATATCTGCAAAAGAAAAGTCTTTATAAGAATCCATTAACCAGGACAATTCCTCTGCAAACTTTACAAGCTTGATTTCTTTACTTTTAGTTAGTCTTTTCATAATTATCTATTCTTCCTATGATTTCTGATACTACTCCCGATAGACCTAATTTCAGTTCACTATCATCAATGTCATTGATGAATGTATTAGATAGCTGCCATTTCGGTATATTCGTACGTTTTAAAATTTCTTTTTTTACCAGATACTGGCTCCAGTGTTTATCTTTTGTCACCCATTCTAAAGCTTTATTATATACTATAGTACCACGCTCAACCATCGTCATTACTAGACCGGCACACTTCAATGAATGCCCGTAATCGCTCATTTTATCATCAACAACTGCACGGAGCAAGTCAACACCTGTGTATGATAGGGGGTCAGGTTTAACGGGAACGACATAATAAGAACTTGCCAACAATGCGCTTGTCATCCACACCGATGGTGTAGGGGGAGTGTCAATCACAACATAGTCAAACTGAAATATCTTATCAATCTCATACAAATATTTCTTTAGCCGGAATTCTCTTCCACCTCCGCTCTCCATAGACACCTTATAAAGATTTAAGTTTCCTGGCATAATATACAAGTTCTCTTTGCACTTGTAGGGTTTAATATCCTTAAACTCCTTTCTTGATGCTGTCTCAACACCATCTACTGTACTTACCTTAAGCTTATCATCTTGGAACAAAGATACTACGGTATCATTTCCCTCCTCACAGTATTTAACATAGTTATCTCCAGAGAAGAAACATTGAGTTGCATTGAATTGAGGATCCATATCTACCAATAGAACCTTTTTTCCTTCACGTTCTGCCAAATTATAGCAGAAATTTGTAGAGAGTGTGGTTTTTCCCACACCTCCCTTCATGTTAATGAAACTGATAACTATCATTGTATTATTCTATCTGCTTAGTAAGCAGCCAATTCTGACGTATAGCCCCAAAAGGTTGCCCTTTCAGGTAAAACACATTTAAATTGACTAAGTTTTTTATTGTTTTTTAAGCTACCTTGCAAAGACCAATTGTCATGGGCAGCATATTTTCATAATCAGTACGCCCCTTTGCGATTTCAGAAAAGAGGCTTTTAAAATATTTCAACACAGACAATCCCATCATCTGACAGGTGGCAATAGAACAGAGGAATAGACGCTACGCTGATGTCTGATGGATGTCTGATGAAGTCTGGATCCGGCTTTCTGTCTTGCGCTGGCTGTCAGGTAGTTGCCAAGAAGTTCACATTAGCCGGGAAAGCTAATTTTCTTACTTATTATCCATTTAGTGGTAATATCCTCTTCTGTCAGTGCATGATGCATAGGCT
>ODAJ012152446.1_pt1 | contig 28726 bp, 21 predicted proteins | sample 1539241 | NCBI WGS metagenome assembly ODAJ01 (sample SAMN02144231, study PRJEB22623) | gut metagenome | biome: sheep rumen | host: Ovis aries | place: New Zealand
ATGACGCAATTGTCGTTATTGAAAACGTCGAACAGCACATGGAACGCGGCTTAAATCCCGTCGAGGCAACTGAAGTCGCTATGGCAGAAGTTCAAGGACCTGTCGTGGCGATTGCGTTCGTTTTATCCGCTGTTTTTATCCCGATAGCGTTCCTCGGCGGCATGACTGGCATTTTATATCGGCAATTCGCGCTGACAATCGCCGTATCCATGGGGTTATCCGCTTTCGTTGCTTTAACTTTGACGCCAGCACTTTGCGCGATGATTTTAAAGCCTCACGAGCACGGAAAGAAAAATTTCTTTAGTAAATTCTTCGACGCGTTCAATAATTGGTTCGAGCGCACGAAAAATTCTTATGTCGGCATTGTCGCAAAGGTTATTTCCGGAACTAAGCTGGCTATCATCTTTATGTTGATTGTTTGCGGCTTGACGGGTCTGCTGTTTAAAATTTTGCCGTCAACTTTTGTTCCCGACGAGGATCAAGGCTACTTTGTCGCCGCAGTTTTGCTTCCCGAAGGTACTTCGCTCAATAGAACTTCCATGACGACTGATAAAGTTGCCGATGCCATTCGCGAAAACGTTCCCGGTATTAAAGACGTCATCTCTATTGCCGGTTATAACATTGTTTCGGGCGGTACGAAGTCTTCTGTGGCTACTTTATTCATAAGTATGCATAATTGGGCGGCGAGAACTGATTTTGAACAGTCTGTAACTGCCGCAATCGAAAATGTTTTCATGGTTGGCAACGAAATTGCTCCTGAAGGTTTCGTCGCAGGCTTTAATCCGCCTTCGTTACCTGGTTTAGGGCAAGTCGGCGGCTTAACCATGCAACTTATCGACTTGGAAAGCCGTCCTGACAACGAACTTTCCGATATTACCGATAAAATCGTTCTCGCGGCTAATTCTCGCCCCGAATTGCAAGGCGTTTCAACTACTTTCAGCGTAACTTCGCCCAGTTATAAATACGAACTCGACCAAAAGAAAATTGAAATGCTCGGAGTGGATCTCGCTGACGTTTACTCCGCTTTGCAAGTTAATTTCGGCGGAATGCAAGTTGACGACTACGACAGATTCGGCAGGACGTACAAAGTTGTCATGCAATCGGACGTTTATTTCCGCTCTGAAGTCGATATGCTGAAATTTATGTTCGTCAAAGGAGATCTGGGACAATTTGTCCCGCTCGATACGTTGATTAGCTACAAACTCAACACCGGCACAACTCAAGTTACTCGTTTTAACGGCAAACGCTCTGTCTTGATTCAAGCTCAACCTGCTGAAGGTTATTCATCTGGTCAAGCTATGACTGCTTTAACAAATGTCGTTTATGAAGTCGCGCCGACCGGTTTTTCCGTCGAATGGTCGGGGCAATCCCGCGAAGAGTACAAAGCATCAAGTTCGACGGGGCAAGTTATGGCTTTAGCGTTGGTTTTCGTCTTCTTATGCCTCGCCGCCCTTTATGAGAGTTGGAGCGTTCCATTTTCCGTTTTGATGACCGTTCCGACGGGTGTTTTCGGCGCATTGCTCTCCGAATTCGTCCTGAATTACTACACGAACACTTTTGGCGTTGGTAATCCCGGTTTTCAAAATAGTATTTACATGCAAATCGGCATTATCATGATTATGGGACTTGCGGCGAAAAATGCGATATTGATTGTCGAATTTGCTAAAGTTCGCACCGATAAGGGCATGGAGGCGGTTAAAGCGTCATTGGAGTCAGCTGGCTTGCGACTTCGCCCGATTTTGATGACTTCCTTTGCCTTTATAATCGGTTGCTTGCCTTTGGCAACGGCTACCGGCGCAGGTTCGGCGGCTCGTAACTCTATGGGCGTGGCGGTCGTCGGCGGTATGACTGTCGCGACGTTTTTGGGTATATTTCTAATCCCTGTTTTCTTCGTCGTCGTTCAAAAGCTTGTTGAAAAGCTTTTTGGCAAACGAAATCTCTAATCAATCAAAAAAACCCTTCGGTGACGTTACGCTCTGTGAATCAATAACGGCATAAGTAGGATTTTCAGCGTGATCAGCTCTTTGCCGCGTTAGCTTTACTAAGTGTTCAAAGATTCTGAAGTCTGACAAACGAGCACGTCGATAAAAATTATATACTGTTGAGTGTTGCGGAAAATCATGAGGTAGGTTGCACCACTGATAGCAATATTTATTGTGTCTCGTAGTAATCTGTCAAAGTCATTGATCATCACCAAACTTTTACGAAAAAAAATCTCCTGCTGGAATAAGAAAAAATTTTCTGACCTCCCTTAACAAGAGTGTTACGCCCCATTCTTTTTCGAGTGCTTGTAGTTGCTGTGAAATAGCCGATTGCGAAATGAAACAGTCGTCCACCGCCTTTGTAAAACTTTGGCGACGCACGACCGCTTGGAAATATTTTATTTGCTTAATCAAAGTTTTTACCTCATTTGGTCGGCGAACCGCCAAAAATTTCAAAGTCCATAGTGTCAAGTTTGGCGTCAATATCTGCGATTTCTTCTGGCGACAGAAAAATTTCTTCCGCCTCAAAATTTTCTTTCAGCCGTGAAAGTTTTCGACTACCAGGTATCGGAATGATGTAAGGCTTTTTGCAAAGCATCCACGCTAGCGAAATTTGCGCAGGCGTAGAATTTTTTTCTGCCGCAAGCTTTTCTAGCAACGTCAGCAATCCTTGAGCTTTACTTATTCCGCTTGTAGTGAATTGCGGCATCATGTTGCGATAGTCGCCCACTTCCGTGAAATTTGTTGCTTTCTTGTATGCTCCACTTAAAAGTCCGTTGGCAAGCGGCGAGAATGTTACAAAAGTTATGCCAAGTTCTTCCAACGCGGGAAAAAGTTTTTCATGCCAACGCGCCATCATCGAATAACGATTTTGAATCGCCGTGACGGGGCAAACTTTATAAGCGCGGCGCAAATATTCTTCCGTCGCCTCCGAAATGCCCCAACTACGAATTTTACCCGCTGCTATCAATTCACGCATGACGACGGCGACTGTTTCAGGCTCAACCTTCGGGTCAATCCTGTGCTGGTAGTAAAGGTCAATCGTTTCGACACCGAGCCGCTTTAAACTGCCGTCAATGGACTTGCGAATCGTCGCGGGTGAACTGTCGAGAGTCAAGGAACGGTCGGAATTGTGCACGACGCCAAATTTTGTCGCGATTACAACTTTATCACGAACATATTTTAACGCCTCGCCGATTAGTTCTTCATTGTTGGAAATCTCTCCGTCGGCATTCTCGCCTGTATAACATTCTGCCGTGTCAAAAAAATTATAACCGAGTTCATAAGCCGCGCGAATCGTTTTAATCGCTTCAGATTTTTTGACTGCCACGCCGTATGCATGAGAAAAGCCCATGCAACCTAGCCCAATCGGATTAACAAACAAATTTGTCGTGCCGAGTCTACGTTTTTTCACATTACACCGCCATTAATAGGATTTTTTACTCGATAATTTTGATAACCCGCGCAGGATTACCGACAGCCACCGCGTTATCGGGAATATCTTTCGTAACAACTGAGCCAGTGCCCACAATCGCGTTTTCACCTATCGTTAAGCCGAGAAGAATGTTGCCCCTTGCTCCTATCCACGCATTGCGCTTAATGTGAATTTCTTTGGTAAAAATAACTCGAATGTTCTTCGGTTCATGATTCACAGTCAAAAGCGCAACTTCTGAACCTAGCATAACGCCATCTTCAATGGTTACCGTTCCAACCGACATAACCGTTAAGCCGTGATTGGCGAAAACATTTTTGCCGAGAAAAACTCTGCAAGCCGCATCAATTTGAAAAGGCGGCGTCAAAAAATTTGTCGCGTCAAAATTCCCCATCAATAGGAACAAAAAAATTTTCTTCATAACGTCACCTCAATGTGTCGCCTTGAGATATTGCAAATCGCCGTACCAATAGGAAGCAGTGGTACCGCCGTCAATCAGAAAATCCGCGCCGCTTATGAATCGTCCGCGACTGCTCATCAAAAATTCTGCCAAGTCGCCGACTTCATCGGGAGTGCCCGCTCTACCTGCGGGCGACGCCTCCAACATGTTGCGATACCCCTTCCCGCGAGGTCCTTTGAGTTCGTCGGCGGCTAGTGGCGTGATGATTATTCCTGGACTGATTGAGTTTATCGTTGCCCCGCGTTTGCCCCACGACGTCGCTTGCCCTGCCACGCGCAAGACATTACACCGCTTGGAATACTGATAGGCTTTGAGAGTGTCGGTTATCGCCTTGAGGAAAGGCAAATTCAAAAGTTCTTCGGTCGGCGTCGTCGCCAACTGAAAATTTTGTTCCTCCGTCAAAGCGCCGAGTCTGTGTCCTGATTGCGACGAGATTACCACGCCCGAACCGCCGGGAGCGATGATTTTGCCGAACTCTTCAAGCAAAACCGCCGTGCCGTACAGGTCAACTTGCAAAATTTTTTCGACCGGTGCTTGCGAAGGACTTACTCCCGCCGCACAAATTAAATTTTTTATCGCGCCGAATTTTTGAGTATGAAGGGCGAGTTTCAAAATTGATTCGCGGTTTGAAATATCCACAGCGATGGTTGAAATTCTCTTCGATGTGATTAACCGAAGTTGTCCCGACAATCGGCGCAGTGATAAACGGCTTGGACAACATCCACGCCAGCGACGTTTGCGCCATTGAGTAGCCAAGGCCTTTTGCTACTTGCTCCAAGTTATCGACGACGATTTTGTCAACGTCATCAGTTTTGCTCCAAACCATCGGCGACACTTCATCAATCGCATTGCGAGCGGTCTTGGTTCCCCAAGGGTGCGCACAACGTCCGCCTGCTAACGGCGACCAAGGAACAACTGCCATTTTTCTATCCATGCAAAGAGGCAGTATCTCGCGTTCTTCTTCGCGGTAAATCAGATTGTACTGCGGTTGAAGCGACACGAACTTTGTCCAGCCGCGACGCTCTGCAATATTCTGCAAGCGTTCCAGTTGCCAAGCAAAAATCGTTGACGCTCCGATATAACGTGCCTTGCCAGACTTAACCACATCGTGCAACGCTTCCCATCGTTTCTTCCATTGGCGTAAACGGGTCAAGGCGGTGAATCTGATACACGTCGACATAATCGAGTTGTAGACGTTTCAAACTGTGGTCTATCTCCGCCATGACATTTTTGCGAGACGTGCCGCCACCATTCGGTTGTCCCGGACGCATTTCAAAATTTACCTTCGTAGCAACGACAATTTCATCACGGTCAAGTCCGAAGTCTTTGATGTAGCGACCAGTAATTTCTTCGCTCGTGTCCATTTGGTAAACATTTGCCGTGTCGAAGTAGTTAATACCCAGTTCAATCGCACGCTTGAAAATTTCTTTGCCGTCATCATACGTTTTTGCCCATGGAAATACACCGTTCTCTTTTCCAGGCTCGCCGAAACTCATCATTCCCAAACAGATTCGCGATACATCCATACCCGTGTTGCCGAATTTTACATATCTCATCTGAAACACTTCCTTCAATTCATTTTTATTTATTTTACCTTATGAACTTAACTGAATCAATTCAATTTACGCTCTCATTAGATTAACTTTTCTTATGTTCAAGAACTTTAGGGATTGTTGGTAAATTAAAGATGCCTAACAACAGTGCCGAGTAAAACAAAATTTTCAAAACAACTGGCCATTAGCCATATCTGCATAAATCGCACTTGTAGCAATCTTCGTATCATAGTCCAGCTCACTAAGACTGATGCCACCTTGAGGATGAACAAAAAGTCTCTACGATTTGTTCGACGGCAAGTCGCGTTGAATTGAAAAAAATCCTACCTCACCATAATCAATAAGTAACTCGTTCGCAATCAGCTTCTTCTCAACGAGATATTTGATAATTTTTTATAATATGATTGGGCTCATTATCCTTAATACTGATAAGATTTTTTATTTATTCAAACTATTGACTTTGAAATTTAAACTAGTTATAATTTAATAAAAATTTAAATATATTTTAGTACCTATTTAGGTTAGTTTTATGGAGTTGATTGAATGTCAAAATACGTAATAGGAATAGACCAGAGCACACAAGGAACGAAATTTATCTTATTTGATTCAGAAGGAAAAATTGCGTTTCAAGCTATTAAACTTCATAAGCAATTCATTAATGACAAAGGTTGGGTTGAACACGCTCCTGAAGAGATTTGGCGCAATGTCAAGGCTTTGGCGCAGGAAATCACGCAAGGAAATAGCATTTCGGCTCGTGACATTGTTGCAATCGGAATCAGTAATCAGCGTGAGACCTCCCTAGCTTGGAATAGGTCAACGGGCGAGAGTATCTATCCCGCGATTGTTTGGCAATGTGCACGCGGTGCCGCAATCTGTGACGAAATCGAAACGCAAGGTTTAAAAGCTCTCGTCAAAGATAATACGGGCTTGCCGCTGTCGCCATATTTCTCCGCCGCAAAACTCGCTTGGATTATGCAAAATGTTCCCGAAGCCGCTAAGCTCGCAGGCGCAAAAAATCTCTGCATGGGAACTATCGACAGCTGGTTGATTCATAAGATGACCGGCGGCAAAGTTTTCAAGACGGATTATTCAAATGCCTCTAGGACACAACTTTTTAACATTAAGGCTCTTGCTTGGGACGAAAAGATTTGCTCGGCGTTCGGCATTCCGATTGACGCTCTGCCCGAAGTGACTTTCTCTGACAGTTTTTTTGGTAAGACCACCTTTGACGGGCTGTTTGATGTCGAAGTTCCGATTTGGGCTATGCTTGGAGATTCGCACGCAGCACTTTTCGGACAAGGTAGCCATACGGCTGGACAGGCTAAGGCGACTTACGGGACTGGCTCTTCAATCATGCTGAACACGGGCGAAAGTCTAATTCAAACGGAACAAGGTATCGCAACTACAATCGCCTGGGGCATGAACGAAAAAATTTCCTACGCGCTCGAAGGGAATATCAACTACACGGGAGCAAGTATCACGTGGCTTAAAGACGACTTGAAACTTATTGCCTCTGCCGCCGAAACGGAACAGCTTGCCCGTCAATCGAATCCCGCTGATAAATCGTATTTCGTGCCGGCGTTCACGGGGCTTGGCGCACCTTACTACGACAACGACGCCACGGGGATTTTCGCGGGGATAACTCGTGTCACGGGCAAAAATGAAATGGTTCGCGCCGTCGTCGATAGCATCGCTTATCAGATTTATGACGTGATTCATCTTATGGAAGAGGTTTCGGGCGGCGAGCTAGTCAATTTGAAAGTCGACGGCGGTCCTACTCGAAATGCCTATCTCATGCAGTTTCAATCGGACATTCTAAATAAACCTGTCGCGGTTCCGTCGCTAGCTGAACTCTCAGCAATGGGAGCGGCTTATTGTGCGGGCATTGCGGCAGGTTTTTATGATAGGAAAAAAGTTTTCGCTGGATTGTCTTGGAAGCAATACGCGCCGAACATGAACGCTGACGAACGCGACAAACTTTTAAAGGGGTGGTCGACAGCTATAAAGAAAGCCATGAGCAAAGGTTAAATTTTAGGGAGGTTTAATGACATGCCAAAAATCAAATTGGGTTACGCGCCGACGCGTCGAAGTATCTTCAGTGCACCCGACGCAATCAAGTATCGTGGGCTGACCAAAGACCGCCTCAACGAGTTGGGGATTGACTTCGTGGACATTGACGACATCAACGAAGAGGGCTTGCTTTACGACGAGAACGACCGCCTTAAGATTCTCGAAAAGTTCAAGGCGGAGAAAATCGACGGGCTGTTCTTCCCGCATTGCAACTTTGGAACGGAATATGTTTGCGCCCGCCTTGCCCGCGATATGAACTTGCCAGTTCTGCTTTGGGGACCGCTCGACGAACGCCCCGACGAAAACGGCGTTAGGCTCCGCGACACTCAATGCGGACTCTTCGCGACGGGTAAAGTTCTTCGTCGGTTCCGCGTGCCGTTCACTTACATGACGAATTGCCGCCTTAATGACCCCGTCTTTGAACGCGGGCTTCGTGACTTTATCGCGGTGTGCAACGTCGTCAAAACGTTCAGGAGCATTCGTATCCTGCAGATTGGTCCGCGTCCGTTTGATTTCTGGTCGACGATGTGCAATGAAGGCGAGCTTCTCGAAAAGTTCAATGTACAACTGTCGCCGATACCGCTACCCGAACTCACAAAGGAAGTTCGGCTTGCTAAAGAGGAAGGCATCGAGGTTAAAAAGACGATTGATTACATTCGCGCCAACATGGAAATTTGCGTTAATGAAAACGCACTTGAGAACGTCGCGGCGTTGAAAGTGGCAATGTCTAGGCTTGTTAAAAAGTATGGTTGCAAGGCGGCGGCTATTCAATGTTGGAACGCCCTGCAGGACGAACTGGGAATCATGCCTTGCGCGGCGAATGCTCTTCTAAATGATGAAGGCATTCCCGTCGTCTGTGAAACGGACATCCACGGCGCGATAACGGCTTTGCTTGCTGAGGCGGCGGGCATGGGCACGACCAGAACTTTCTTTGCGGATTGGACGATTCGCCATCCCGACATTGCAAACGGCGAACTCCTCCAGCACTGCGGACCGTGGCCGATTTCCATTGCTAAGGAAAAAGCTAAGCTCACATATCCGCTTGCGTTTGACCACCCAGGCAGCTTGACGGCGGAGGCTAAACACGGAGAATTGACGCTTTGCAGGTTCGACGGCGACAACGGCGAGTATTCTCTACTCCTCGGAAATGCTAAGGGCGTCGAAGGACCTAAGGGCATGGGCACCTATCTTTGGGTTGAAGTCGAGAACATCAAACGCCTTGAGGCAAAAGTCGTCGAAGGTCCTTACATTCATCATTGCGTTGGCATTCACAAAAACGTTGTCCCCGTGCTTTACGAGGCGTGTAAGTATATCGGCGTCAAACCCGACCTTTACGACCCGATTGAAGAGCAAGTCAAAGCTTATCTAAGAGGAGAGTGAGTTTTATGAACCTGAAGAAGAAAGCTTACGAGTTGCGCAAGGACGTTGTCGAAATGATTTACCGTGCGAAGACTGGACATATCGGCGGCGACTTGAGCGTAATGGAAATTCTGGTTGACCTCTACTACAAGCAAATGAACGTCACGCCCGAAAACATCACGAGCGACGACCACGACCATTTTGTTATGAGCAAGGGGCATTCGGTCGAGGCTCTCTACGCTGTGTTAGCTGATAGGGGTTTCTTCCCGAAAGAGGACTTGAAGACTTTCGCGACGTTCGGTTCAAAGTACATTGGGCACCCGACCAATAAAGTCAACGGCATTGAGATGAACACCGGCTCCCTTGGACACGGACTGGGCGTGGGCGTAGGCATGGCTCTTGCTGGCAAAATGGACGACAAAAATTATCGTGTCTACGTCGTCATGGGTGATGGCGAAGTCGCGGAAGGCTCCGTTTGGGAAGCGGCTATGGCGGGCGCACATTACAAGCTGGACAACTTAACGGCGTTCGTCGATAGGAATCATCTGCAAATCTCCGGCACGACCGAGCAAGTCATGAATCAGAAATCGCAAGAGGCTCGCTGGGCGGCGTTCGGCTGGAATGTTATCAGCGTCCCCGGCAACGACATTGACGCAATCGATAACGCCGTTGAGCTTGCAAAGAAAGTTAAGGGCAAACCAACCGTCATCATTGCGCACACGACTAAAGGTTGCGGCATTTCGTTCGTAGAGAATCAAGTTGGCTGGCATCATCACGTTCCCAACGACGAAGAGTATCAAGCGGCGTTGAAGGAATTGGACGAGAGGGGCGCGCAATATGAATAAGATAGCGAACAAGACAATTATTAACAACGTCCTCATCGAGGAGGCGGCTAAGGATAAAAATATCGTCGTGCTTTGCAGTGATTCACGCGGCTCGGCGGGCTTAGGACCATTCAGCAAGGAGCACCCAAAACAATTCGTCGAAGTCGGCATTGCTGAACAAAATCTCGTGACGATAGCGGCGGGCTTGGCGGCTTGCGGGAAAAAATCTTTCGTGTTCTCGCCGGCAAGTTTCCTCTCAACTCGTTCAATGGAGCAGGCTAAAGTCGACGTTGCATACTCGCACACCAACGTTAAACTCATCGGCATATCGGGTGGCGTCAGCTACGGCGAACTGGGCATGACGCACCAATCAGCTAACGATATTGCAATCATGGCATCGACTCCGGGATTAAGGGTTTATCTTCCCTGCGATCGTTTCCAGACTGAAAAATTGATTCGCGCCCTTCTGCAGGACAAAGACCCCGCTTACGTCCGAATCGGGCGCAATGCCGTAGCCGACGTTTACGAAGAAGGCAACGTTCCCTTTGAACTCAACAAGGCAGTTACGATTCAGGACGGCTCGGACGTTACGATTATTGCTTGCGGCGAAATGGTTCAGGGCGCGAAGGCGGCAGGCGTTCTCCTCAAGGAAAAAGGCATTTCCGCCCGCGTGATTGATATGTACTGCATTAAGCCGATTGACCACGAGGCTATCATAAAGGCGGCGCAGGAAACCAAACTTATCTTGACTGTCGAAGAGCACGTTAAACTTGGCGGGCTGGGTTCTATGGTCGCGCAGGTCGCCGCGGAGAATGCTCCCGTTAAAGTCGTTAGTCTCGGCTTGCCCGATGAACCGGCTATCGCTGGCAAGTCCGCGCAAATCTTCCACTACTACGGCATGGACGCGGAAGGCATTGTTAAAAAGATTTCTGAACTCCTCTAATAGGTTGCCAAACACTCTCCAATCAAAATAAATCAAGCCGACGAGTATCCCGCCGAAAATACTTGTCGGCTCCGCTTTAGGGCGGAGGAGTGTGTTGGAAGATTAGGAGTGTGATTTCATGAGCAAGTTAAAAAGATTTTGTGCTATGATAGCGTCGGCGTGTCTAATGGGCGCGTTGTTCACGGGTTGCGGCGGCAGTGATTCCGCACAGAAGACTGACTCCGCGTCGAAAGTTTTAACGGGCGGCGGCTCGAACACGATTTATATCATCATGCCGCCTCCGTCGAATCCGTTCTTTAAAGTTGAGGCGGAAGTCGCTGAGGCTAAGGCTAAAGAACTTGGCTACGATACAAAGGTTTTGATTCACAATGACGACGTAGCCACGCAATCGGACTTGTTCGACGAGGCGATTAACGACAAGGCGGCTGCTATCATCTGCGACAACGCCAGCTCAAATGCAACCGTCATTCCAATCAAGAAGGCTCGCGAAGCAAATATCCCGACGTTTTTAATCGACCGCGAGATAACGGAAAAGGATTTGGCAATTTCCCAAATCGTGGCGGACAACTATCAGGGCGCGAAGGGTATCGCTGAAGTCTTCGTCGATGCAATGGGCGAACAGGGAACTTATGTTGAACTATTAGGACGCGAGACGGACACCAACGCCCATATCCGTTCCTCCGCGTTCCACGAAGTCATTGACGCTTATCCGAATATGAAAATGGTTGCTCAGCAAACGGCGCATTGGGAACAGACTGAGGCAACCGAGGTTATGGAACGAATCTTGCAAGAACATCCCGACATCAAAGGTCTGGTGTGCGGCAACGACACCATGGCGGTCGGCGCACTTACGGCAATCAAAAACGCCGGTCTTTTGGGCAAGGTGATAGTTATCGGGCTTGACGGCTCCGACGACGCGGCAGACGCTATCAGGGCGGGCAACATGTTAGGTACCGCACTTCAGCAAGCTAAAGTTATGGCGGAGTCAGCCGTCGAACAGGCGGACAAATATTTAAAGGAGGGGAAAACTGGTAAGGACGAAAAACAGCTCGTCGACTGCATCATCATCGCCAAAGACAACGTTGCCAATCTCAAGGCTTTTGTGTATACCCCATGAAGAATTTTTAAGGAGAGTGTTTGTGTTATGAAGTTCAAAAAGATTTGCGCGCTGATTGCCTCGGCGTGTCTTATGGGCGCACTGTTCACGGGTTGCGGCGGCGGCGATAAACCTGCCGATAAGCCTGCTGACAGCGGCGACAAGAAAGAAGCGGCTACGACGGACAGCAAACCCTTGACGGGCGGCGGCTCCAAGATTGTCTACATCATCACGCCTTCGCATTCCAATCCGTTCTTCAAGACCGAAGCTGACGCGGCGTCCGCTAAGGCTAAAGAACTCGGCTACGAAGTCAAAGCGGTCTCTCATGACGACGACGCTACTAAGCAATCCGAGCTGTTCGATAACGCTATCTCTGACAAGGCGGCGGCTATCATCTGCGATAATGCTGGAGCTGATGCAACGGTCGCGGCAGTCCGCAAAGCTCGCGAAGCCAATATTCCTACTTTCTTGATCGACCGCGAAATTAACGCTAGCGGCGTGGCAATTTCTCAAATCGTGGCTAACAACTACCAGGGCGCAAAGGGTGTCGCTGAAGCGTTCGTCGAAGCTATGGGCGAGAAGGGCACTTACGCTGAATTGCTCGGCAAAGAGTCCGATACTAATGCTGGCGTTCGTTCGGGTGCCTTCCATGAAGTCATCGACCAATATCCCGATATGAAGATGGTTGCTCAGCAAACTGCTAACTGGGAACAAACCGAAGCCAATTCCAAGACGGAAACTATCCTGCAGTCCAACCCCGACATCAAAGGCATCGTTTGCGGCAACGACACTATGGCAGTAGGTGCGGCGGCGGCTGTTAAGAACGCAGGTCTTGAGGGCAAAATTGCTATCATCGGCGTTGACGGCTCTGACGAGGCGGCGGCGGCTATCAAATCCGGCGCAATGACTGGTACCGCTCTTCAGCAGGCGGCGTTAATCGCTGAAATGGCAGTTGAGCAAGCCGACACGTACCTTAAAGACGGCAAGACTGGCAAAGATGAAAAACAACTCGTCGACTGCATCATCATTACCAAAGACAACGTCGACAAGGTTAAAAACTTCGTTTACACGCCCTGAGATATGAAAACTCCGTAAGCAATTATTTGAAGTGATAGCGGCGGGGTGAAGTCGCAAGGCACTTGTGATTTCATCTCGCCATTTTTTTACGAGGTAAACACTATGAGAAAGCAAACTATTCTTGCACTCCTACTTTGTTTAATCGTGACTGTGGCAATGAGCGGTTGCGTTAAGGTCGTCGAGATTGGCAAGGAAGACGAGCTGACCGGCAACAAGAAGTTCGACGCCTCCGAAAATGTAGCGGGGCTTTGGGAATCGCAAGCCGTGCCCGAACTCAAGGAAAAGGCGATTGACCTTGCTAAGCTCCTCAACGAGTCAAACAACGGCGACTTTAAGACTGTCGACAAGCAAGGGCATTACTCCATGGGCACCAGCGGCGAACTTAGCTTTGTGGTTAAGGGCGAAGGCGTCGTTCAGGAAGTCAACCAAACTAAGAAAGCCGGCTACATGACCGTTAAGCTTAATGGCTATGACGGGCAGATTAACGTAAAGTTGCAAATTGGTAGCGTCTACAAAGGCTCGGCGGTTCGCGATAACCTTAGCTTCATCAAGTACGAGGACTACACTAACCAAGTTGACTGGGCGAAGATTTCCCAGAGTATTCACGAGGTCATTGACAGGGACGTTATTAAGACTTTGGACTTGAGCACGATAACCGGCAAGACGATTTCATTTGTTGGAGCCTTCAGCGTGGACAAGAAGACCGAAATTTTAGTTACGCCCATTGAAATTACTGTCAAGTGAGGTGAGCGGCAATGGAAGAACTCGAAGTAATTCACACGGACGACGAAGTTGTTTTGCACGCCGAGAAGGTCAGCAAGATTTACCCCGGCACCAAAGCACTTGACGAGGTCTCCTTTGACGTTTACAAGGGCAAGACAAATGTTTTAATCGGCGAGAACGGCGCGGGCAAGTCCACGCTGATGAAAATCATTGCGGGCATTGAGCAGGAATCCGCCGGCGAACTCTTCATGGGCGGCGAGAAAGTTCACTTCGATAACGTGTCACAGGCTCGCGCTCACGGCATCGGCATTATCCACCAAGAGCTAAGCCTCTTTCCAAATCTCAACGTCTATCAAAATATTTTCATGGCTCGTGAAAAGACTAAGAACAAAATCGGCTTGGACAACGCTCAGCATATCGAACTGACGAAAAAAATTTTGGCTCGCCTCGAACACCCGATTGACCCGATGATGATTATCGGCGACTTGCGCGTTGGTCAACAGCAGATGATTGAAATTGCCCGCAACCTTATCGCCGACGACTTGAAGATTTTAATCATGGACGAGCCGACATCATCATTGAGCGAACAAGAAGTTCAGGTGCTGTTCAAAATCATGCGCGAGCTTATGGCGGACGGAATTTCAATCGTCTACATTTCGCACAGGTTAGAAGAGATTATGCAAATCGGCGACTACGTGACGATTCTGCGCGACGGAAAATTTGTTGCAAGCGCGGCGGTCAAGGACATTGACATATCGTGGATTGTCAAAAAAATGGTCGGCGCGAAGAAGTCTTATCCCAAACGCAAGGAAGAAATCGACTGGAGCAAACGTGAAGTCGTCCTCGAAGTCAAAGATTTGTGCTTGCCGAAGAAGGGCGGCGGCTGGCTCCTAAATCACGTCAGCTTTGAACTTAGGCGCGGGGAGATTCTCGGCATCTATGGTTTAATGGGCGCGGGTCGCACAGAGGTCTTTGAATGCATTATGGGCTTGCGTCCTGAGCACACGGGCGAAATCTTGCTTAACGGGCAGAAGATTGACATTAAGGACGTTGCCACGCAGATTGATAACGGCTTTGCTTGGGTGCCCGAAGATAGACAGCGCGAAGGACTGGTTCAAACGCTAGACATTGGCAAAAATATTTCGCTGGCGAGCCTCAAAGCCTATGCCAAAGGTCTCTTCCTGAATTCGGCGCAAGAAGAAGCCGCTATCGACCAGAATATCAGCGACATTCATATCAAGGTTGCGGATAAGCGGCTACCGATTCTGTCGTTGTCCGGCGGCAATCAGCAAAAATGCGTTATCGGCAAAGGTCTGCTGACTAAGCCCAAAATTATGCTCCTCGACGAGCCGAGCCGCGGCATTGACATAGGAGCCAAGACTGACGTTTTTGAAATCATGAATCATTACGCCGACGAGGGATTATCTTTGTTAGTCGTCTCGTCCGAGCTTGAGGAGATTGAAGCCATCGCCGATAGGATTATCGTCCTGTCGAACGGGATTAAGACTGCCGACATGGTCAAGGCGGAAGTCACTCAAGATAAACTCGTTATGGCGTCTTACAAAGGGCACACGACTGCCAAGAGTGCTTAAGAAGGGACTGATATTCATGGCAGAAAAAAAGGACAACACTAAGCTAATAATGATGTTGCTCAAGGGGCGTACCTTAATCGTGCTGGCATTATTGGTCGTCTTCTTCAGCCTGGCGACTCCAAACTTTTTATCAGCTAACACGATGCTTTTGCTGGCTAAGCACGTTGCACTTTACGGAATACTCGCAATCGGCATGACTTACGTTATCATCACGGGCGGCATTGATTTATCAGTCGGCGCGGTCGTCGGCTTAGCGGGTATCATCGCGGGCGGCATGATTCAAAACGGCGTGACCCTTGAGTCAATGGGCGTGACCTTGTACTTTAGCGTTCCGCTCGTCGTCCTGATAACTATCATTTGCGGCGCGGCGGTCGGTCTGATTAACGGCGCGATTATCACGAAATTTGGCGTGGCTCCGTTTATCGCGACGCTCGGCACAATGTATATCGCTCGCGGCTTCGCAATGCTCCATTCAAGCGGCGCGACTTATTCAAACATTCTCGGTCATGACGCTCTTGGCAACGTCGGCTTTACGTTCTTTGGCGGGCGCATTGCGGGCATTCCGGTCGGCGCGATTATTCTTGCCGTCATTGCAATCATCGCGGCTATCCTACTCAAGCGGACTGTCTTTGGTTGGCACATCTTCGCAATCGGCGGCAACGAGAAGGCGGCTAAACTCTCTGGCGTCAAAACGGACAACGTTAAGATTTTGGTTTATATCTTCTCGGCAATCTGCGCGACGATCGTCGGACTTATCACGACGGCTCAGCTTGAAGCGGCGCACCCCGCCTCTGGTGAAACTTGGGAAATGAACGCAATCGCGGCGGCTGTCTTAGGCGGCACATCTATGGCGGGCGGTATCGGCACGATTGGCGGAACGATTATCGGCGCGTTCGTTATCGGCGTCATCTCCGACGGTATGGTTATGTGCGGCGTCTCCGAATTCTGGCAAATGGTTATCAAAGGTTTGGTCATTATCCTGGCGGTCATCATCGACCAGTTCCAACGCAACATGGAAGCTAAGATGGCTCTGCAGGCACGCAACGAATCGAAATGAGGTTATCAACATGAAGAAACGCGGAATCTTAAATGCACAGCTCGCGGGCTATATCGCGGCTCTCGGTCACAAAGATTTATTCATGATTGGCGATGCGGGTATGCCAATTCCAAAGGGCGTTCCGATTGTCGACTTGATATTGACGGCGGGCGTCCCGACTTTCAAACAGACATTGGACGCGGTACTTGATGAGGCGGCGGTTGAAGGCTACATACTCGCGAACGAAATCATTGACCACAACCCGACGCTTTACGAGTACATCAAACAATCTCTGCCGAAACTGGAGCCGGAGTTCATGCCGCATGACGAGCTTAAGAAATTCTCGGCGGGCGTGAAGTTCGCAATCCGTACGGGAGAGTTCAGCCCATATCCAAACGTAATCTTGCGGGCGGGCGTCGTATTCTGACAAAAAATATTGGTCGGCGGAAAAATTTCTGTCGACCAATTTTTAACGGAGGTCATAACATGAAAATCGCAGTTATCGGTTCAACTAATATTGATGTCGTGTCTTATATCGATAAAATCCCGGCTGGCGGCGAAACTCGCCACGCTCAGAACTTTCACACGGCTCACGGCGGCAAAGGAGCTAATCAAGCTGTCGCGGCGGCGAAATTGGGCGCAAATGTCTTAATGGTCTCGGCTGTCGGCAATGATTTGTTCGGTAAGGGCGCGTTGGAGAATTTCCGCCAAAATAAAATCGATACGAGCCAAATTAGCGTTATCGAAGACGTCGCGACCGGTGAAGCTACTATTATCGTTGAGGAGTCCGGGCAAAACAGAATTCTGCTTTACAAAGGCGCAAACGATAAACTTTCGCCCGAATTAGTCTTGCAAGCCGCTGATGACTTGAAAAAATGCTCTTTGATTGTCTTGCAACTCGAAATCCCGCTCGAAACCGTTTACGCCGCGATTAACTTTGCTAATTCAAACAAAATCCCCGTTTTGCTCAATCCCGCACCCGCCGTCAAGGATTTGTCTATCGATATGGCTTGCAAATGTGATTTCTTCGTCCCGAACGAAACCGAGCTTAGCATTTTAACCGATATGCCTGTTGATTCACGCGACGAAATTAAATCGGCGGCAAATTCCCTCCTGTCCAAAGGTTTAAAGAATATTATCGTGACTATGGGCAGTCAAGGCGCGTTATGGCTCTCGAATGACCGCGAAGAATTCATTCCCGCTCGAAAAGTTCAAGCTGTCGACTCGACTGGCGCGGGCGATGCTTTTATCGGTTGTTTCGTCGAAAATTACACTAGGACTGGAGATATTCTCGATTCAGTGGAACGTGCGTCCCTTTATGCAACACTTAGCGTCACGAAAAAGGGCACTCAAGATTCTTACGCGACCGCCGAAGAGTTCAAAGCCTTTTGCGTCGAATCAGCTTAAACTTTTTTTACGCTTGAACGAACATTCAGACTTGTAGCAACAGATATTCTTTTCGGAACCGCTTCCGAATTTTTTTTTCTCCTTAGAAGTTGCTTAATTGCTAAATTTCCCAATGCCTCGCAGGAGACATGTACGGAGGTCAGTTGCGGCTCAATAATCGAAGTCATAGGAATATCATCAAAGCCCACTATCGAAACGTCATCAGGGACTTTTATTCCGCATTGCGCAAAGGCTTTCATAGCTCCCAAGGCGATTAAATCATTATCTGCGATTATCGCCGAAGGAAATTTTATGCCTTGCTTTACAAGTTCGCAGATGTCCGCGCAAGTTCCCTCAATCGTCGGTTCCACCAGGAAAATTTTTTGCGTATCGCGGTCTAGGCAAAACCTTTCTAAACAGTTCTCATAGCCGAGGCGCCGTTGTTCAAAATTTCGTATGGAAAAAGAGCTGTGCAGATAACCTATTTCGCGATGACCTTGTTCGTAAAGGTATTTCATGCTACGAAAAATTCCGTCCTCATTGTGAATCGTCACTGTGTCGAGGTTGCAACCGAGTATGTCGCAATCCAAAATCACAATCGGCATATTTAGTCGATAAAAAAGTTCTACATCCTCTTCAACTAGTTCCGTACCCAAAATTAAGAGACCGACAACATTTGAGTTCTTTAAGAATTTAATCGTATTGGCAATCTCCTTGTCGCCGATGCAATAGGTTAAAAGTATCGTATAATTTCGAGTGCGCGCCGCCAATTCAACCGAAGAAATCAGCGCAGTGAAAAACTCCGAATCCGTTATCACTCTTCCGTAACGTTTGTACACTAAGAATCCAATGTTCTCGAAAATTTTTTGAGTTTTTCGCTTAGACGTTTTATTCTCACCGATATTTCCGTTGTAATTCAATTCTTGAGCAAGAGATAAAACACTTTCGCGAGTTTGCTTATTCACGCCAGGTCGACCATTTAAAGCTAAAGATACTGTAGCAGAAGATAATTTCAATCTTCTTGCTATTTCTTTTATTGTAACCGTTGTCATTTTAAATCCTCCTCATATTTGATTGAAGTATATGATATTTTAATTAAAACTACAACTGGTTTAACAACAAAATTTTTAGAGGGCGTCTGTAAAGTTTCAAAATAAAATACGAGCAAAATCTTTGATAACTATATAATGTCGAGAGGTTGGATAAGCAGTTTACTCTTTTAAAGTATGCTACAATTGTTAAACCATAAATTCGGTCGAAATATAATCCCTAGCTCGAAAAGTGATGAGGTTTTCCAAAAAATGACTAAAACCGTTTAGGTTAGTAATGTTGTATAATAAAAAAAAACTTAAAGGATACAGATGCGATATGAACATGCAAAATTGGCAAATTTTAAAAACTGGCAAACGCAGAGACTTTATAATCATCATTGCCATAACATTGATTTTTCTGTTCGTGATAGCAATGAACGTTCGCTTGATATTTCGGATAACGTCGACTCAGGCGGAAGATATTGGACAAATGCAATTAGAAGTCATACGTAGTGACCTTCAAAGCGTAATTTCAACGGCAGAGAATACAATATCGCAAGTGGCTTTGGAGTCGGAAAGATTATTGAGGTCAGGCATTTCGCAAACCGAACTTGAAGAAATATTTTACAAAAAGACGAACGAGCAAAAGAGTTTAACGGGCGGTGTATGCTTTAACGTCTACATAACTGGCAAAGACTGGACGATAATTCCGAACTTTGACATGCCGCCGGAATATCACGCAACGGAGCGGCTCTGGTATAAAGGCGCGGCGGAGAATCCCGGAAAAATTTATATCACTGAACCCTATATCGACGCCATGACAAGTGAGATGTGCTTCACGATGTCGAAAATGTTGCCGGACAATGAAACCGTAGTTGCTATCGATTTCAACTTTTCGGGCGTGCAAAAATCAATTCTCCAGATGAGCACAATAAGCGACCGTCAGGCATTAATCGTGACAAAGAGCGGAATGATTATCGGCTACACGGATATGAGTTTGGTCGGCGAAAAAATTTCAAGCAAACTGCCCGACTACGAAGAAATTTTAAATCGTGTCATATACTCCGAAGAGCACGAGAGTTTCAAAGTGCAGTTAGACGGTGACGAGCATACAATTTTTAGTAGCGAGACAAATAACGGTTGGTATATGATTTTGAGCGTCGATAATTGGGCATTCTACAAGGAAACCTATCTTCAAATTATTTTTACGACGGTTCTAAGTTTGCTGATGATGCTGACGATAATTTTTTTCTATCTGAACGCAATGCGCAATGGTTTGCAGGCAGAAAACGCCCTTAAGGTCAAAGAAGAATTTTTATCGCGGCTAAGTCATGAGTTACGTGTTCCTTTGCATAGAATTTTGGAAGCTTCAAGCTCAGAAGTAATCAAATCCGACGCCAGCCCCGCCGATAAAGCCGCTGAAGTTCGCGAGTCTGCTTTGAAACTCTCTGATATGCTCGACAATCTTTTTTCCTTCTCAACGATTGTTTCCAGTGACAAGAATAAATTGACGACAGAAAAATTTTTTCAAGACAAGGAGCTATCCAAAGTCAGTCGCTATTCTCGAATCGGTGTTGTTGCCGTTTTAATCGTTGCTATGCTTTTGGCATTTGGAATTTGTTTGACGACTACAATCAGTTGGGGCGATACCAAGATGAATCGTGAGGTTGATATTTACGACCACCAGCTTTCCAATTGGATTGAAGACCAACGCGGGACTTTGATGATGTTCGTCAATCTTTTGAGTGAGCACCCCGAACTTATGAACGATTATCCCTCTGCCGTGAAGTTCCTAGACGATCTTGCAAAGCATTATCCTGAGATTTCCGTTTGCTACCTCGCCAATCCTTACAAAGAACATACCCTCATAATGAATAACGGTTGGCAAGGTCCGAGTGATTTTAGAGTTGAAACTCGCCCATGGTATATCGCCGCTGAAAGCTCCGTTAGTGGATTTGCCATTTCCGCGCCCTATTATGATGCTCAAACGGGACTTTACTGCATAACGATGTCAAAAATAGTTTGGGGCACAAAAGGAGACTTTGTCGGTATCTTCGGCATTGATTTTTATATCGACCGCCTGACACATGTTTTGGACGCAAGTTACACTAAGAATGGTTATGCTTTCCTCGTAGACCGCAACGGGGTTATCATCAATCACCCGAATGCAAATTATCAGCTATCAAAGAGCCGCATGACTGATATTGACGGTACCGAGTACTCCAAAGTTTATTCCAGTTCAGAAGTTGTCACGTTGAAGGACTACGCAAGAAATCACGTGGCATGTCTCGCCAAAAAGAATCATATCTCAGATTTTACAGTCGTAGTGGCAAATAGTTGGTGGAACATTTACGGCAATGTTATGATTCTGGGTGCGCTGTTCTTCATATTGCTCGGTATCTGCGTTGCCATAGTTCATGTGCTGATAAATCGGCTCTTGAACTGGCAAGCGTCCGTTAATCAACAACTCAAAGTTGCTTCTGATACGGCTCTTGCGGCGAGTCAGGCTAAGTCGCAATTCTTAGCACAAATGAGCCACGAGATTAGAACGCCGATTAACGCCGTGTTGGGAATGAATGAAATGATACTGCGTGAAAGTCACGACAAAGAAATTTTGAATTACTCGTCAAACATTCAAAGCGCGGGCAGAACTTTGCTGACGTTGATAAATTCGATTCTTGATTTCAGTAAGATTGAGGATGGCAAAATGGAGATTGTTCCTGTGCGTTATGAAACCGTGACTTTGATTGATGACTTGGTCAACATGATTTCGGAGAAGGCTTATAAAAAAGGTTTGAAGTTTAGAACGGAAATTAGTTCGACACTTCCGAAGAGCTTATATGGCGATGATGTACGCCTCCGCCAAATTATCACGAACATTTTAAGTAATGCCGTCAAGTATACGCACGAAGGCACAATTACTCTATCAATGGGCGGCAGAGAGATTGATGCTAACGTTTTCGAGTTGCAAGTTAAGGTTCGTGATACGGGAATAGGCATTCGAGCGGAGGATATGGATAAACTTTTCCAATCGTTTCAGCGGATAGACGAGGAACGCAATCGCAATATAGAGGGCACTGGTTTAGGAATTGCCATTGTGCAGAAACTTCTGGGCATGATGGACAGCAAATTGGAAGTTGCCAGCGAGTATGGTCATGGCTCGGAATTTTCTTTCACACTGCGCCAGAAAATTATAGATCACACGCTCATTGGCAATTACGAGAAGCATAAGAAGGCGCACGATGATACGCTCACTGCGAAAAAATTCTTGACAGCGGAAGGCGCGAAAATATTGGCAGTGGACGATAACGACATGAATTTGAAGGTGATAAGCGGCTTACTCAAGAGAAATCGTATTGTACCCGACCTTGCTGACAGTGGACAACAAGGCATTGAACTCGCTAAGAAGAATTTCTACCACATAATTCTTATGGATAATATGATGCCGGTAATGAGCGGTATTGAAACATTGCAAGTCATGCGTCGCGACAAAGTTCTGAACGATAAGACGAAAGTTATCATGCTGACTGCTGGTGCGATTGCTGGAATGCGCGAAATATATTTACGTGAAGGATTTGACGACTATTTGAGCAAGCCGATTGAGGTTAGCGAACTTGAAATGATGTTAGAGAGACACCTTCCCGCCGAAATGATTTCATTTGAGACAGATGAGCCGAAAAGTCAGGAAAGCTCAAAGGCAGATATGCCCCTGAGAGCATCTGAGAGCCCCGTAGATGTGTTGGCAGACCCTTTCACAATAAAATACTCGACCGATGGAAAAAACAGCCCTACAATCGAAAATCAAGCTGATGTGGAGGAAGTCGGTGAAGATGAATTTAGTAGACGCGAACGAAAAGTTTTTTCCGAGATTTGTCCTGATATTAATTTGGATACCGCGCTGAAATATTGCATGGACAGCAAAAGTTTCTTAATGCAAATGTTTATGACCTTTGCCGATGTCAGAAGAGCGGAGAAGATTCAATCCGCCTTCGACGCTTTCGACGTAAAAAATTATCAAATACTCGTTCATGCTTTAAAGTCGACGTCGCTTTCAATCGGTGCAGAGGATTTAAGTGAACGGGCAAAAAGTTTGGAATTGGCAGCTAAAGAAAATAAGCTTGATGAGATTAAATCTAATCATTCTACTTTAATGACGGCTTATGAAAAAGTGCGTGAGCAAATTACGGAGTATCTATCGAAGGTAGCTAAATAAGTAAAAGTGTCAAGGTTTGCTGATTAGGCTAGGATTACAAGTTATCTTTCACCAAACGGTTTTTAACAAACAATATTTTGTTGGATGGAAGTTTTTATTTTGCTCGAATGTAATTGATACTCCCCCCTGCATATCCCCCTGTGCTGTTTTGTAACAAAGCTATGCTTTGTGCTTTGTTTTACCTTCCTCGGCGGCTTTGTGTGAAAAGTTTCTTAATCGCGTTATGACGCTAAAAATTTACATATTAAGCTAGATTTTCTAGCTTAATTGAGTTTGTAAAAAGCTAGGATTTCTATCTAAATCGGTTGTAAAAAGCTAGGATTTCTATCTAAAAAATTGAGTTATTTAGCTAGGATTTCTATTTAAATCTTTACAAAAAAGCTAGTTTAATTGATAGGTAACTAGCTACATATAATAATCTAAATTACAAGAATTTTGCGATAAATAATAGGCGACTTCTTCTGTAGAAAAAAGTTACTTCGTTTGAATAAGGCGAACTGATAATCCGAGGAATATAATGGTGCGACTTGTTCAATGTTGAAAAGACATTGCGCTTGAGAAAATCAAGTGAATTGGTAATCCGAAGGACAAAATGAGGGAGTAACGTCCCGAAATGCCCACAATGGGCAATGGAATTCACTTAAGCGACGCGATAGTTAAAACGCACAGGAGTAATATAGCGGCAATTTCTTCGATAAAATCGGTTGCCTCTTATTGAATGAATATAATGCTTTATGTGTTCAAGGATTTTTTTATAGTCTGTCGTTCGTCGACAAAGGTCTTTAACGATTTGGGCGGCATTCTTGAAATTTATCTCGTGGTGATACTTCAAATTGTTGGGTTTAGCTAAACGAACTTGACAAGTAATTCTACTGGTCAAGTTATAGCGTATCGAGTGAGCAAAAAATTCCTAGACGTTGAACAAATCTTTTTTGCTATGAAAATGCAGTGGATCAAGCGCGTGCTTTATATCCTTGAATGACAATTCTATTTTCCGCCTCTTCTCATATAAAGTCTTCAATATTTGAGCAGGAGAGTTTGTTCGAGGTGAGTTTGTCGCCATTACCAGCCATTTGTCCTTGAAGTTAACCTTTAACAATCTGAAGGAAGCAGTGCAAGGCAAGTCCATATCCCTCGCTTGGATTTTCATCTTGTAAGGCAGACGTTTACTTTGTGTTCTGACCTCGAATTTTAAATCAAAGTCGAGTTTATTATCCGGCAAAGCTTTAAGCTCTTTAATCATGCTGCTACGTATGCGAATCAGATAGCTCAGATTTTCAATCTAGTTCAATCTAGTTGCAGTGCTCGAAGACTTTTAGTCCGTCGTAACCTCTATCCATGATTGCCAAAATCTTTTCCAATTTAATTAGTCAAGTTAAGTGCAACGGCGTGGAAAAGTAAAGTTCTGCTGGTGTCCTATAACCCAAACATTTTCTAGGACGGTGATTAAGTTGGCCAACGACTTTTTGTAAATCTTCATCGCTGAGCTTACTGAAATCGTAGCCTTAGGAAAACACTCGCGAAGTAAGCCGTTGGTATTCTCATTTGTGATGTGGAGGAGGAAAGTAGAATTCAACGCCTAATTTCTTTGTAACGTTACCATGTAGCTGGAATTCGCGACTGCGGTCAGGCATCACAGAGTGGAGAGGCTGTCCATTCAACGCTTTAATTACCGCCGCTTAAACTTCTTTGCTACCAAGGCGTGTCTGCTGTTGCGATCTTTAGTCTCTATCGGACGCGCTGAAAACTCATTGCTGATTGGGATTTTTCCGCGATTTAAAATATAGTCTTTTTTTAGGACGGCGCGGCGACTAGAGCTTGTCGAGAAACAATTTTTTCACCAGCGCGAACAGATCTGGATTTTCAAGCAACCTGTGCGGTTGGCATAAAAGTGATTGTTATATTCACGCCTGCCACCGACAAAGATTGGGAGGTAGTTGTATTATGGTAACTCATATGATTATAAGATTGGCTTGGCATAATGATGAAACGGTAATATTTGCAAGAAGCCATGTGAAAAATTTTATTGTATAGGACAGCATTCTTACCCTGGCAATCTTATCGCAGGAACACGAGATAAATCATTTTCTACTTTTACCTTGGTTAATGATTTTTTTACATTCACATTGATAAAAGTTTCGTCATGGATTAAAATTTGATAGGGTTGATTTTATGTTGATAACTACTACATATAAAGAGCCAAGCAAAATCTAAAAAGGATTTACTGGTTCTTTGAAGATGAAAATCTATCGCGAGAGGTATTTTCTAAAAGATTAATGAAAGAATGGAATTGAGATTTAGTGACATCTTTTGCGCTTGGATATTTCAGGGGCATGGGATAAATCGAGTTGTAATGGAGAGTGAACTCTACCTGCCTATTAGAAAACGAAGGTTGACAACTCTTTAGTTAATAAAAATCCGAGCAAGTTGTAAGAGAGAATTTTGGAATAGTTCATCAAAGCATTTGTAATGGTTGACAAATGAAAAAGAATTGCAAAAAATTTTGCCTTCAGCGGTTTGTATAAAACAATCGTGTTTATTTAGCGTCAATACCAACTGGAATTATAAAAATCATTCCTCAAAACTCTTTGCTTCGAATCCTTGTGCGGTATCTGACTCATTATCAGCAATGAGCTGTGTTCAATCTCACTAAAGCCATTGAATGGAAGATGGCATAAACTAATCTACAACATTATTTGAATCATACAATGTCTTTGGAGAAGGACGTTAATAACTACCATCTTCATTATAAGAGGAGGCTTATATGGAAAATAATAAGAAGGAAGAAAGCACTCTTGTTTTGCGTAAAGATATCTATCAGAGTAATCCGTTACTAAATGCTCGGAAGGATTTTGATATGATTGCCATGAGGATATTTCTTATTGGTTTGCGCGGACTCAATCCGCATTTTTCAGAGAACGATAAATTTTTTGACACAGAGTTTAAGGAAATGTTTATTCCTACAAGTAAACTCACTGAGCTATTTGGTGGTAACACATGGTATTTACATGACTTGGAAAAAGTTTGCGATAAAATGTTTCGTACGGTAGTAAGAATTAGACCTATCGACGGGGGCTTTGAGCTGTATCATCTATTTCGTAAGTTGAAATATATCCCAAAAGAAGGGCTTTACATTTGGTTTGATGATCTTCTTCGCCCATATGTTCTAGATTTATTTCAATCCAGTGGTTACACTAAAATCAATGTCGAATATCTGTTCAAGTTGTCTAGTCCATATGCTGTTAGGTTACTGGAGTTGCTCTTGCAGTATCAGAATATTAAACTTTTCAAGGAATTGATGGAAATTAAACGCAAGCTGACAATAGAAGATCTGCGATTTGCTTTGAACGTGCCAGAAAGTGCCTATAAAAACCGGATAAATAATTTTAAGAAATTTGTGCTTGACGATCCGATAAGAGAAATAAACACTCGAACGCCTTATATCGTTCGTTACGAGGCAGTAAAAAAAGGTCGTAAAGTCGTCGCCTTTGAATTTACTATGGACACATATAATGTACCAAAAGACAACAAGGACGATTGCAAAGTAAAGAATAGCAATGATGCAATAAGAACACTCTGTTCTTTGGGATTTGCAGAAAGAGATGCACGAGCTATTTTCGCGAAATGTCAAGATATAGCAGATTGCTTTTCGAGAATCAATCGGGCGCAAGCGGTATTGGCTCGGAGTAAAAAGCCCGTTGAAAATAAACTAGGATTTCTACGCGAGGCGATTGAAAAAAATTGGCAAGTCGTGCGTAAGGCAAATACAGAATCAACAAGAAGTCGGAAAGCTACAGGAGCAAAAGAAAATTCAAGAGAGGTTGACTCTTTCGATAATTCTATGATGACAATAGGACAGATTTTAGAATCAACCTTCTCAAAACAATTACCTAAACCAGCGAAGGATGAACTTCTTGAAGAATGTCAAGTAATAAAAATTGGCAAAAAAGAAATATCATATAAGTTGGCAGAGACTTTTATCAAATACATACGAAAAGAAGAATTTCTTGACAGCATAAAAGAATATCTTAGAGAGTACAAAATGAGCGTCGAAAAATTCATAGAGATTTGTGAGAAACATGGACTCTAAGAACACTTGTCCAGAAAAGGCAATTACAAGAATAGAGCATAACGACGAAAAAATAATCCTGTCGCTCAAGTGAGTGACAGGATTTAATTTTTTTGGGGTTTACGGAAAGGAAAAAGTGTTATTCGCCCGCGACTAAAATATTTGCGCCCGCCTCTCGTAAGGCTTTAGCATTTTCAATCGTTACGCAGTCGTCGATTTCCAATAAGTATTTGTAGTCGTTTTCGCAGATAATGTTATGGAGCCGTTTAACCTTATCGAGTGAATGCTTGAGCAACGGTTACCCAGCCGCGCTAGGTATCGCCGTCATGAGCAAGACAACGTCGACATCATAGAGGAGTTCTTCGACCATGCAAAGAGGCGTAGCGGGATTGAGTGCGACGCCTGCCCGCGAACCTGCGCGTGACTTTGCGCAAACTTTTTACGACTGGAGCAACCACCGTGATATTAGGTAAGAAAACTCCGTCACTAACCTCGATATGAACTTGCTCAATACCCGCGTCAGTCACGCGCTTTATCTCGTCAGCCAAATGTGCGAAGTCCGCCGACATGATAGACGCCGTCACGCGCATTTTAGACTTATCATCTTTCCAAAACATTTTTACTGCTCTTTATGCTTAGCCGCGAGTCTTGCCGCCCGCAACGTTTACAGTCACGCCATCGACATAAGAGGCGCGGTCGCTTGCTAGAAAAACAACTGCGTCTGCGACTTCGGAAAGTTTACCGCTACGTCCAAGCGGGGTCGTTTTCGTGCTTGAATAACCTTTGCGCAAGTCGTCAACGGTGATTCCGCGAGTGTAAGCCAGTGCCTCTTCGTAAGCGAGCGTTCTAAGCCCAGTCGCCTCCATGATTCCGGGAGCCATGCCAACGACGCGGACATTATACTTGCCCAGTTCCTTAGCCCAGCTACGAGTGAAGCTGTTGACTGCGTTTTTAGTCGCCGCGTAAATGCTTTGACCTTCCGAACCTTCAAGCCCAGATTCCGAACTCATGTTGATGATAACACCGCCGCCAGCCTTAACCATCTCATGACCAACAGCCTGTGCCACGAGATAGACGCCCTTTATATTAACGCCCGTGACTTTATCGTAAATCTTTTCGTTGAGTTCGTATTTGCCGTGAGGATCCTTCGGGTCGACGAGCAAGCAAGGAATGTTAATGCCAGCGTTGTTGACGAGAATATCAATCTTGTCGAAGGTCTCCAGAGCAGTCTTAACCATAGCCTCGACGCTAGCCGCCTCTGCAACGTTGGTGATAACGTACTTGACCTTGCCGCTGTTCTCAGTGATGTTGAATTCGGGCTCGTTGGGATTGAGGTCGCAGACGACGACATTTGCGCCGTTATCGAGGAACGCTTGAGCGACCGATTTGCCGATACCAGACGCCGCGCCAGTTACGACCGCCGTTTTGCCTTTGAGACCGAGCCACGAGCCATCAGCGACTCTTTTATCTTCCGCCTTGAAGATTTCAATCATGTGACCGGGCTTGATTTCGGGCACGGGTTTGTTTTCCACATGAATGGAGCCTTCGAGGAGTTCTCCTTCGCCGCCGTCAAATTTAATCGTAATGTGTCCGAGGTTCATCAAATTCTTTTGGACTTCGGAGCCGACCTTGATAATCTTAAATCCAGTGCCCGCGATTTTATAAACGTCGCCGGGCTTAATCATGCCAGTAAGTTGATTTCCAGTGTGCATAACGCAAGCATCGCGCAACTCGGGAAGAGCCATTGCCTCATCAAACATGATAATCATATTCGCCGCCGCGATGAAGTCTTTCACTTGCCCGCCGAGTTCGACGATCTTGCTTGAATAAATCTTTTCTGCCATTGTATAATTACCTGCCTTTATATTTTTTTACGGTCG
>ODAJ012176576.1_pt1 | contig 28719 bp, 23 predicted proteins | sample 1539241 | NCBI WGS metagenome assembly ODAJ01 (sample SAMN02144231, study PRJEB22623) | gut metagenome | biome: sheep rumen | host: Ovis aries | place: New Zealand
GGCTTATAATTCCCATAAGACCTATAAGACCTATAAGCCATCCCCCCCTTCGGGGGGACTGAGGGGGGCTACCAATATGAGTCATATTACCGACCAATATGAGTCATATTACTGCCTAATATAATTATGTGAAGATTATATTATTGAGCATGAACGGGGTTGGTATGATTAAATTTCATTATCTTTGCACTGTCTATACATTCAGAAAGGACACACCAAACAATGTATTACGTTAAGAAAACAATGGAGGTATCGGCTTCGCACAGCCTGAGCCTCAACTATGAGAGCAAGTGCCAGGCACCGCACGGCCACAACTGGCGCATAACTGTCTATTGCAAGAGCCGCCAGCTGGACGTGAACGGCATGGTGGTAGACTTCACCGAGATAAAGCGGCGCATACGCGGCGTGCTGGACCACCGCAACCTAAACGAGGTGCTGCCTTTCAACCCCACTGCGGAGAACATTGCGCGGTGGTGCTGCGAGCAGGTGGAGCAGTGCTACCGCGTGGAGGTGCAGGAGAGTCTGGGCAACGTGGCTGTATATGAGGACGACGATTTCGATGAAACGCATTAACGAGATTTTCTACTCGCTGCAAGGCGAAGGGCACAACGTGGGACGGGCGGCGGTTTTTGTGCGCTTCTCGGGCTGCAACCGCAGGTGTCCGTTCTGCGACACCGAGCATGAGAGCTACAGCGAAATGACCGACGAGGAGATAGCCCGGCGTATGTGCGCCTATCCCTCGCGCTTTGCCGTGCTCACGGGCGGAGAGCCTCTGCTTCAGGCAGACGAGAAATTCATAGACCTGCTCCACCGTCACGGCTTCACCGTGGCTGTAGAGACCAACGGCACACTGCCATTGCCCGCCAACATCGACTGGAGCACGGTGTCGCCCAAGGCTCCCACCGTGGTGCGCCGTTGCGACGAGCTGAAAGTGGTGTTCCGGCAGGAAGACAAGGAGCTACCCAGCGACCTGAGCCTCAACCCTGACGGCATAGAAGCCAGCCACTACTATCTGCAACCATGCGACACGGGCAACGCCGAACGCAACAAACGCATCATGGAAGCTGCCGTAGGCTACATAAAGGCTCACCCTGAGTGGCGACTTTCGTTGCAGACCCACAAGCTGATTGGGATAAAATGAGGGGTGAGAGGTGAGATGGTTAGGTGTGAGAGAGAAGAAATCTCCAACCGTCTCACCCCTACCCCCTAACCGTCTAAGAAGAATATGATAGACCGCCAGACCATAGACAGAATATTGGATGCCGCCAACATTGTCGACGTGGTGTCGGAGTTCGTCACGCTACGCAAGAGCGGAATGAACTACAAGGGACTGTGTCCGTTCCACGACGACACTACGCCCTCGTTCTATGTGTCGCCCTCGCGCAACATCTGCAAGTGCTTCTCGTGCGGCAAGGGCGGCACACCAGTGAGCTTCATCATGGAACATGAGCAGATGACCTATCCCGAAGCCCTGCGGTGGCTGGCTGCCAAGTATAACATCGAGATACACGAGCGAGAGCTGACCTCGGAAGAACAGCAGGCCGAGAGCGAGCGCGAGTCGATGTATATAGTGAACGAATGGGCTGCCGGATACTTCGAGGACACGTTGCGAAACACAGCCGACGGCGTGGCCTATGGTATGCAGTACTTCCGCAGCCGCGGCATACGCGACGACATCATGCGCCGCTTCCGCCTGGGCTACAGCCTGCCACAGCGCGATGCCCTGCCCAGAGCGGCACAGGAAAAGGGCTACAAGGCTGAGTTTCTGCTGAAGACGGGCTTGTGCTACAGTGTCCAAGGGCAGGGAGCAAGAAGCAAGGGACAGGAAGCTGCTACTAATCAAGAGCAAGGACACCCTTCACCAATCACCAATCACCAATCCCTTGCCGACCGCTTTGCCGGACGCGTGATATTCCCCTGGATAGGCATGAGCGGCAAGGTGGTGGCCTTCGGCGGACGCAAGCTCGACCAAGCCACCAAGGGCGTGCAGCAAAAATATGTGAACTCGCCAGACTCGGAGATCTACCACAAGGAACAGCAGCTCTACGGCATCTTTCAGGCAAAGAAACAGATAGCCAAGGAGAACTGCGTCTACATGGTGGAGGGATACACCGACGTCATATCGATGCACCAGTGCGGCCTGGAAAACGTGGTTGCCAATTCGGGCACGGCTCTCTCGCTCCACCAGATACGAATGCTCCACCGGCTAACGCAGAACATCGTGCTTATCTACGACGGCGACGAGGCCGGCATCCATGCCGCACTGCGAGGCACCGACATGCTGCTTGCAGAGGGCATGAACGTCAGGGTGCTGCTGCTGCCCGACGGCGACGACCCCGACTCTTTTGCACGCAAGCACACGGCACAGGACTTCAGGCAGTATATAGCCGACCATCAGACCGACTTCATCGTATTCAAGACGCGCTTGCTGCTGAAGGATGTGAGCGACCCCGTGAAGCGCAGCGAGGCCGTGGGTTCGATAGTGAGGAGCATCGCCGTGATTAAGGACCAGATACTGCGCGACACCTATATTCACGAATGTGCCGAACAGACGGGCATAGCCGAGCAGACACTCATATCATCGATGAACCGCATCATCTATGCCGACAAGCAGAAAGCCACTCCACAGGAGCAACAGGGCCAGTCAGCACCGGCACCACAGACTGCCACCCGGCGGCAGGCCACCTATCAGATGCGCGGACAGGTGGAATCGCGGCAGGCCGACATCGAGCGGCTGCTCATCGAGAACGTTGTACGCCACGGAGAAGAGGTGATAATGAAAGACCTTGAAGACGAGTCGACGGGCGAGAAGGTGAGCCTCACTGTGGCACAGTACATCAGCTACGACCTCGGCCTCGACGGGCTCACACTCTCCAACCCGCTCTACAACACCATTCTGCAAGAGGCTACCGACCATAGCGGAGAACCCGACTTCAATGCCAGCCGCTACTTCACTCACCACAGCAACATCGAAGTGGCACAACTGGCAGCCACGCTGAGCATGGAGAACGTGAAGCTTGCCAAGAGCTTAGCGATGAACATCAAGGAGAACACCCTGCGCGACAGGATTATCCATTTGGTGCTCGACTTCAGGATGGAGTACGTCAAGCAGCAGCTCAGGTCGCTGCAACAGAAGCTGAAGGAGGTGCAGAGCGACGTAGACCAGATGATGCAGGTGATGGGGCAGATCAAGCAGCTGCAAGAAATACGTAACGTGCTGGCCCACAGGTTAGGCAGCGACGTGTTTGCCAACTAAGACGCGCTCCGGCTTACCGACCAACCGGCCTACAATCCATATAATGTAACATACTAACACTGAACCATTTTGATATACTTCCACTGGTTATTCCTCCTAATCTACGGCCTTATCGTGGCTACGGCCATGACTACAGTGCTCATGGACAGGCGGCAGCCGGCCAAGACAATGGCTTGGATGCTGGTGCTTATCTTTGCACCGGCGGTGGGAGTAGTGCTCTATATCTTCTTCGGCCAGAACATCCGCAAGGAACGCATCATCTCGCAAAACTCCCTCGACCAACTGACAAAGCGCAGTATGCTGGAGTTTGCCGAGCAAAACCGCCTGATGCTGCCCGACAAGCACAGACAGCTGATTTCGCTGTTCACCAACCAGGACGGGGCTATGCCGTTCTTTGCCAGCAGCACTGAAGCTTACACCAACGGCTATGAGTTCTTCCCTGCCCTGCTCAAAGCCATCGCCAACGCCAAGAGCCACATCCACCTGTGCTCCTACATCATTGCCGACGACCCACTGGGCAACCTCTTTGCCGATGCCCTGATAGACAAGGCACGTCAGGGAGTAGAAGTAAGGGTGATATATGACGACGTGGGATGCTGGCGCGTGAGCAACAAGTTCTTCGAGAGGATGCGCGAAGGAGGAGTGGAGGTACACTCGTTCATGCCGGTGAAGTTCCCAGCATTCACCCGGAAGGTGAACTACCGCAACCACCGCAAGCTGTGCGTCATCGACGGACAGCTTGGTTTCATCGGCGGAATGAACATTGCCCTCCGGTATGTCAAGGGCAGAGATGCAAGAGGCTGGCGCGACACCCACCTTCAGCTTAGCGGCAACATAGTCTATGCGCTGCAACGAGCCTTCCTCATTGACTGGTATTTCGTTGACCACACACTAATCACCAACCGCAAGTACTATCCACAGGGGCAAGAACACCAGTCACCACTCACCAGTCACCACTCCCCGGCGCTGATGCAGGTCGTCACGAGCAGCCCCACATCGTCGTGGCCCGACATTGAACAGGGCTACGTGCGCATACTGCATGAGGCAAAGCAGTATGTCTACATGGAAACGCCATACTTCCTGCCTACCGAGCCCATACTCTTCGCCATGCGCACGGCAGCCATCGCAGGTGTCGACGTAAGGCTGATGCTGCCTCTCCATGCCGACTCGAAGATTGTGGAATGGGCTTCGCGCTCCTATATGATAGAAACGATTGAAGCCGGAGTGAAGGTTTATCTCTACCGCCCGTGCTTCAACCACTCCAAACTGCTCGTTTCCGACGACACCCTTGCCACCGTGGGCTCCACGAACATCGACTTCCGTTCGTTTGAAAACAACTTCGAGGCCAACGTTTTCATCTACGACAAGCAGACTGCCATGGAGCTGAAAAGCCTTTTCCTGGCCGACCAGAAAGACTGCATCATGCTCAACAACTTCGCCAACCTCGACCATCGTCCCTTCCTTCTGCGCCTTTGGGAGTCAGTTGTCAGGCTGCTCTCGCCGTTGCTTTGACTAAAAAAAGGTCAAGAAAGCGTTGCATATTTTACGAATAATCCATAAATTTGCTGAGAATAAGCACACCTTATTATATTATACGCGCTGAGGTAGCGCCAACCACACACCTTAAATCGAATTATTACTGAAAGATATGAGCCATAAAAGACAGATTATCGAGTGCGTTCCCAACTTCAGCGAGGGACGCAACATGAGCGTTATCAAGCAGATAACCGACGAGATTGAGAGCGTAAGCGGAGTAAAGCTGCTCGATGTAGACCCCGGCGAAGCCACCAACCGCACGGTGGTGACGTTCGTGGGAAGTCCCGAGGACGTGACAGAGGCGGCATTCCGCGCCGTCAGATGCGCAGCACAGCTTATCGATATGCGCCAGCACCACGGCGCACACCCCCGCATGGGTGCCACTGATGTGCTGCCGCTGATACCCGTGAGCGGCATCACCCTCGAGGAATGTGCTGCATTGGCACGCCAGCTTGCCGACCGCATAGCACGCGAAGCCGGCATACCATGCTACTGCTACGAGGCTGCGGCCTTCACCGAGGAGCGCAAGAACCTCGCGGTTTGCCGACAAGGCGAGTACGAAGCATTGCAGGAGAAGCTGACCACGCCGGGAAAGCAGCCCGACTTCATGCCCGAAGAGCTGAACGACATCACCGACTCGCAATCGCCTATTCCCGAACAGATACTCAAGAGCGGCTGCACAGCCGTAGGAGCACGCGACTTCCTGATTGCCGTGAACTTCAACCTCAACACCACATCCACGCGCCGAGCCAATGCCATAGCCTTCGACGTGAGAGAGAAAGGCCGCCCGATGCGCGAAGGAGGTTCCATCACGGGCAAGATAATGCGCTATGCCAGCGGCGAGCCAATCATGCAGCCAGGCACTCTGAAGGCAACAAAGGCCATCGGATGGTACATCGACGAATACGGAATAGCCCAGGTGTCGATGAACATCACCAACCTCAACGTCACTCCGCTGCACAAAGCTTTCGACGAGGTGTGCCGCTGCGCACATAACCGCGGACTGAGAGTCACTGGAACGGAGATTGTCGGACTCGTCCCCAAGAAAGCTATACTTGATGCCGGCTGCTATTTCCTTGCCAAGCAGCAGCGCTCAACGGGTATTCCCGAGGCCGACATCATCAAGATAGCCATCAAGTCGATGGGCCTCGACGACCTGAAGCCCTTCAACCCACGCGAAAAGGTCATCGAATATATGCTCGACGATGCGCAGCAACAAGCCGGCACACGCCTCGCCGACCTCACCATTAAGGCTTTTGCCGAGGAAACCTCACGCGAGAGCCCTGCCCCCGGAGGCGGAACCATAGCCGCATACATGGGTGCGCTGGGCGCTGCACTCGGAACAATGGTTGCCAACCTGTCGTCGCACAAGGCCGGATGGGACGACCGCTGGCACCACTTCAGCTCGTGGGCCGAGAAGGGACAGCAACTAATGACTCGCCTGCTGCAACTCGTCGACGAGGACACACAGGCTTTCAATGCCATCATGGCCGCCTTTGGACTTCCAAAGGCTACCGAGGCCGACCGCAAACAACGTGCCGCAGCCATAGAAGCGGCCACCCTTCATGCCACAGAAATACCACTCGAAACAATGAATACCGCCTTGCAAGCCTTTGACATCTGCAAGGCTATGGCAAGCGAAGGTAATCCCAACAGCGTGAGCGATGCCGGAGTGGGTGCGCTGGCTGCACGTGCCGCAGTGTTGGGAGCAGCCCTTAACGTGAAAATCAATGCCTCGGCACTCAGTGACAAAGCCGCAGCAAAGAACTTCATAGAGCAAGCCGACACGCTGGCAGCCAGGGCCGATGCCGAAGAGAAGGCCATAATGGAAATTGTAGAGAACAAGATTGCTGAATAAAACACTCACCCTAACAATCATAACCATGACTACCGAAGACTTCAAGAAAGCCATAGAGCAAGGCATACCCGACTATCTGCCCGAGCCGAAACCTTACGACAGCAGCATAAATCATGCGCCAAAGCGCAAGGACATACTCACTCCGCAGCAGAAGCAGCTTGCACTGCGCAATGCGCTGCGTTATTTCCCACAGCATCTTCATGCCGCACTGGCTCCCGAGTTTGCCGAAGAGCTCCGTCGCTACGGTCGCATCTATATGTATCGCTACCGCCCCGACTACGAGATGAAGGCTCGACCCATCGACGACTATCCTCACCGCAGCAGACAGGCTGCTGCCATCATGTTGATGATACAGAACAACCTGGACCCGCAGGTGGCACAGCATCCTCACGAACTGATTACCTACGGAGGCAACGGCGCAGTGTTCCAGAACTGGGCGCAGTATCGTCTCACCATGAAATACCTCAGCCAGATGACCGACAACCAGACGCTGGTGATGTATAGCGGCCATCCGCTGGGCCTCTTCCCCTCGCACGAGAACGCTCCGCGCGTCGTCGTGACCAACGGCATGGTGATACCCAACTACTCGCGACCCGACGACTGGGAGCGCGGCAACGCACTGGGAGTGACCCAGTACGGGCAGATGACCGCCGGCTCGTATATGTATATCGGTCCGCAGGGAATAGTCCACGGCACCACCATCACCGTGCTCAACGCAGCACGAAAGGTTGGCGGCGAGGGCATAAAGCTGTTCGTCACTGCCGGACTGGGCGGAATGTCGGGCGCACAGCCCAAAGCCGGCAACATCGCCGGAGTGGTGAGCGTGACGGCTGAAATCAATCCCAAGGCTGCCCGCAAGCGATACGAGCAGGGATGGGTAGACGAACTCCACGACAACCTCGACGAGCTGACTGCCGCCATACGCAATGCCGTGGCTACAAACAAAGTGGTGTCGATGGCCTACGTGGGCAATGTGGTAGACCTGTGGGAGCGGCTGGCCGACGAGGACATACACGTCGACCTGGGCAGCGACCAGACTTCGCTCCACAACCCGTGGGCTGGAGGCTACTATCCCGTGGGGCTCACGCTCGAGGAGTCGCAGCAGATGATGGCAGACAACCCGACACTGTTCAAGGAGAAAGTGCAGGCATCGCTGCGCCGCCAGGTGGCTGCCATCAACCGACTGGCCGAGAAGGGAATGTACTTCTTCGACTACGGTAACGCCTTCCTCCTTGAGTCGAGCCGAGCCGGAGCCGATGTGCTCAAGGCCGACGGCAGCTTCCGCTATCCGTCTTACGTTCAGGACATCATGGGCCCGATGTTCTTCGACTACGGCTTCGGCCCCTTCCGCTGGGTATGCACCTCCGGCAATGCCGACGACCTTGCGCTCAGCGACAAGCTGGCAGCCGACGTGCTCGAGCAGATGCTGGCCGATGCTCCCGAGGACATCAAGGGACAGCTGGCCGACAACCTTCACTGGATACGCAGCGCAGGCGAGAACAAGCTCGTGGTAGGCTCCCAGGCGCGCATACTCTATGCCGATGCCGAGGGCCGCACAAAGATTGCCCTGGCCTTCAACGATGCCATACGCCGGGGCGACATCAGCCGCCCGATAGTGCTGGGACGCGACCACCACGACGTGAGCGGCACCGACTCGCCCTTCCGCGAAACGAGCAACATCTACGACGGCTCGCAGTTCTGTGCCGACATGGCCGTGCAGAACGTCATTGGCGACAGCTTCCGCGGTGCCACATGGGTAAGCCTGCACAACGGTGGCGGAGTTGGATGGGGCGAAGTGGTCAACGGCGGCTTCGGAATGGTTATCGACGGCAGCCCTGAAGCCGAACGGCGCATACGCAGTATGCTCTTCTGGGACGTGAACAACGGCATAGCACGCCGCTCATGGGCCAGAAACAAGGGGGCCATGGATGCCATAGAGCGCGAGCTACGACGCACCCCCGACCTGCAAGTGACTATCCCCAACCTTGTCGACGACGACATAATCAAGAATTTCTGAGGTGAGTGATACCCTCTTACATCCATAAAACAACCATAATACTATGATACACTACATCAGTGCAGAGCACATCACGATAGAACAAATCGGAGAAATAATACAGCAAGGCATCCGCATCGAGCTGAGCGAAGATGCCAAACACAGGATAAGGCGCTGCCGTTCCTATCTCGACAAGAAGATAAATGGCAACAACGCGCCCATCTACGGTGTCACCACGGGCTTCGGCTCGCTGTGCAACGTGTCGATAGGCAAGGACCAGCTCTCGCAGCTTCAGGTGAACCTGATCAAGAGCCACGCCTGCGGCACGGGAGAGCGCGTGCCAAACGAGATTGTGAAAATCATGCTTCTGCTGAAGATTCAGTCGCTGAGCTATGGCTACTCGGGTTGCAAGCTCGACACCGTGCAGCGCCTGGTGGCTCTGTTCAACAACAATGCCTACCCCGTGGTCTACAAGCAGGGCTCGCTCGGAGCATCGGGCGACCTCGTGCCGCTGGCCCACATGTGCCTGCCGTTGGTGGGACTCGGCCAGGTGGAGTATCAGGGACACGTCATATCCGGTGCCGAGCTGCTTCGCAAGAAGCGCTGGAAACCCATCGAGCTTGGCTCCAAAGAGGGACTGGCACTGCTCAACGGCACGCAGAACATGAGTGCCTTCGCCGTGTGGGCCTTGCTCCATGCGCGCAGGCTCAGCGACTGGGCCGACAGGATAGCAGCCATGTCGCTCGATGCGTTCGACGGTCTGGTGGAACCGTTCACCCATGCCGTCCATGCCGTGCGCCCACATCAGGGACAGATTGAGACAGCACGACGCATGAGAGAGCTGCTCGAGGGCAGCCAGATAGCTACCAACATCAAGGCACACGTGCAGGATCCATACTCCTTCAGGTGCGTGCCGCAGGTGCACGGAGCGGTGAAAGACACCATCCGATACGTGAAGTCGGTCATCGACACCGAGATAAACTCGGCTACCGACAACCCTACCGTCTGCCCGGAGGAAGACCTCATCATCTCGGCTGGCAACTTCCACGGCGAACCTATCGCCCTGCCCATCGACTTCCTGTCGATAGCCATGAGCGAACTGGCCAACATCAGCGAACGACGCATCTACCGGCTGGTGTCGGGACTGCGCGGACTGCCCAGCTTCCTCGTGGCAAATCCGGGTGTGAACAGCGGGTTTATGATTACTCAGTACACGGCTGCATCGGTGGTGAGCCTCAACAAGTCGCTCGCCATGCCTTCGTCGGTAGACAGCATACCCTCGTGTCAGGATCAGGAAGACCACGTCTCGATGGGTGCCAATGCCGCAATAAAACTCTACAAGGTGGTGCTCAACACCGAGCGCGTGCTGGCCATCGAGCTGTTCAACGCTGCTCAGGCTCTCGACTTCCGCCTGCCGCTGCGTTCCTCGCCCGAGATATGCCGTATGCACGCCGACTTCCGCAAGGTGGTGCCGTTCATTCTCAACGACGAACTGATGTATCCGCACATCGAGAAGGCCATTCAGTTCCTGCGCACTTGGAAATAACCATCCCTCCGCAAGGGGCTACTGCTTTGCATCGAACTCCTTGAACACCTCCAGGATGCGTTTCATCTGCTTGCGGTCGCGGCGGTTGCGACGGTCGAAAAGGTTGCCAAGGTCGAAGCTCAGCAGCGACGAACGGTGAGGACCGTTCAGCCATCGCTCCTTGGCTTTCTCCAAACTTCGGCGCAAGTCGGGACCAATGCCGGCCACGGTGACTTCCTTCAGCTGATGACTACGCGGAAAGAGGTACATCGGGTCGGTAAGTTCCGAGGGGCGAAGGCACTCGTGAACAAACTCCACATGACTGAATGAGATGCTGTCGAACTGTTCGGGAATCGTCACACGACCATGCCGGTCGGTCTTGAGAACAGTGTCTCCGACCCTCACCGTCACCCCCATGATGGGCTCGTCCGTATCGCTGTGCAACACGGTAATCTGCCTCTGCGCCCGCACAACCGTGCCGACAACCAGCGCAACTGAGAGTAACAGCAGTCGGAGCATGGCGCAAAGGTATCGCCTTTAATCCACAACAGCCTAACAATCACGCTCGCAGCACCCGTTTTTTATATTATTTTTCAGCAAATTACCAGTAGATTAACACTATGAAACATCTTTTAATAAGAAACATAGCACGCATTGTCGGCACCCACGACGCATCCATCGTGCAACTCCGGGGCAGCGAAATGAAGCACCTTCCGGGCATCGACAACTCGTGGCTGCTCACCGAGGACGACCACATTGCCGACTTCGGACGCGAGGACGACGGGCTGAGCACAATAGCGCGGCAGGCTGTGGAGAACGGAACGGCTGAAACAATAGATGCCGAGGGGGGCTGGCTGTTCCCGGCGTTCTGCGACAGCCACACCCATCTGGTGTACTCGGGCAGTCGCGAGGGCGAGTTCGTCGACAAGATACGCGGCCTGAGCTACGCCGAGATAGCCCGCAGGGGTGGCGGCATACTGTGCTCGTCGGACCGGCTGCACGAAGCTTCGGAAGACGAGCTCTACCACGAGGCCATGAAGCGTGTCGGCGAGATAGCAGCCAAAGGCACGGGAGCCGTGGAGATAAAAAGCGGCTACGGACTCAACACCGACGACGAGCTGAAGATGCTGCGCGTGATACGCCGCATCAGGCAGACGGCACCCATGCGCGTGGTCAGCACGTTCCTCGGAGCCCATGCCGTAGGAAGAGCCTGGCAGGGGCGGCAAGCCGAATACGTGGACATGATTATCAGCGAGATGCTCCCCGAGGTGGCACGTCAGCAACTGGCAGACTTCGTCGACGTGTTCTGCGACGAGGGTTTCTTCACTCCCGACGAGACGCGACGCATACTCAACGCTGCCGCACAATACGGTATGCGCGGAAAAATCCACGGACAGGAGCTGGCAGACTCCGGCGGAGTGGCCGTAGCCACGCAGTGCGGCGCACTGTCGGTCGACCATCTGGAACAGATGACCGATGCCGACATAGCGATGCTCAGCAAAGCAGGCCCCCAGGCACCCATACCGACAGCCCTCCCCGGCACATCGTTCTTCCTGAATATGCCCTTCGCACCCGGTCGCCGCATCATTGACGGCGGCCTGCCACTGGCCGTTGCCAGCGACTACAACCCCGGCTCCACACCGTCGGGCGACATGAAGTTCATCGTTTCGCTGGCCTGCATCAAGATGCGCCTGCTGCCCGAAGAAGCCATCAACGCCGCAACCATCAACTCGGCAGCAGCTATGGGACTCAGCCACCACTACGGCAGCATAGCCCGAGGCAAGGCAGCAAGCTTCTTCATCACCGATGCCCTGCCCTCCATAGGCTTTCTGCCATACGCCTACACCACCCCACTCATCCGCCGCGTAGTCCTCGAAGGCAATATGAGTCATATTGCAAAGTAATATGAGTCATATTGCAAAGTAATATGGGCCATATTGCTCGGTAATAAGGGCCATATTACTCACCAATATGGGCCATATTGGTTTTCTAAATGGGCGAGATTATTACTTCAGACGCAAATACGGCTTCACAGCATCAATACTCCATGCGTAGTTTAAGTTAGCATTAGACTTCGCATCGAGCGTTCCCGAAGTTATACCAACTGCTTGTCCCCGTTCATTGATAAGAGCACCGCCACTACTTCCGAAATCTATACTCACATTGATCTGCATCAGATAATTAGTTCTCCACTGCGACACCTCTCCCGAAGAAAAGGTATTTTCAAGTCCTTTGGGACTTCCTATAGCATACACTTTAGCTCCGACGGCAGGTTTTTCGCCTGCAATGGGGATGTAGCATGAGTTTTCACAATTCACACGAAAAAGTATAAAATCACGTTCTGAGTCTTTATGTATAACCTCAATAACTTCATACAAATTCTCACTTCCAACCATCTTTATCTTTTCCAAGCCGGTCAAAGTTCCTTGGAATACATGATAGTTACTGACTGCAAGGCCATGTTCACCAATAAAAAAGCCAGACCCTTGGAAAGCTTGTTCGCCATCAGTGGTCATAACTATAAATACTGCTTTGTTGAACAGCTTAAAAATTTCAGTCGGTAGGAGCGTTTCGGTCTGTTTCCCGATGTGTGCAACGGCTTCGTTTTTGCCTTGGCGAGAGTTTACCGTCTGACTATGGCTACTCCGTAAATGTTGCCTTGTATGGCCAGACCGATGAGCACACGATGTCAGTACAATCAACCCACAAATTAGCAATAATACTTTATTCTGCATTGATAATATTCTTTGGTACTATGTGAATAAGAAATCGCTGGTTTGCTTCTTCTCTCATGTCACGCATAGGGTCAACATTGAGTCGTCCATCTCCGCTTCCAGCTATCTGGATCTCACAGTTGCTGTTGAACGAAATACGGCATTGATTAGTCCAAAATCCCACCAAGGCCAAAGCCCTTTGGAAGCTAAGGAAGTAATTGGGAACAGAATAAGCCTCAGAGTCAGCCGATGCCTGTCCTTCTACAACTAAGAGGTATTTGTTTTGATGGTTGCGTTTCAGGAAACGGTTAATCTCTTCTCCGGCCATACGAAGGCTATCACGAGTCTGCGGCGGCAGCCCAAAGATGTCGTGCTTTCCACGATCGAAGAAACACCTAACCCTTAGAACGTATTTCTTGTAGGCTTTGTTATAGGCAAAGAAATCTTTACTCAAGTCTTTTGTTGATGCCTCTACTTTTTTTATCTGCTCCAGTTCTTTCTCTGTTGCCACCATTTTTCTGTGGAGCAATGCCATTGTCAGGACAAACAAAACCAACATGACAAAGAACAAACTGGTCATCAAATCTGAATAGCTGGTCCAGAAAAAAGATTCCTTTCTTGTTTTCATGGCTGCTTGATAGTGTTTAATGTGTATTTACAGATACAATACTGTCGCGCTGCACGCTATCAGCGTTAACATGATCATCCAACACAGGCTCATCATTCAGCCTGAATGTAGGGCTCACATAATAGCAGGTAAGAATACTGGACACAGTGACAGACACTGCCATCAGTAACAACATTATCCAAGTCAGCGGTTTTAACAAGGCTTTCCATCCACGCCTACCCTTCCCAGTACCGCCTACGCTCAACGCAGAAGACTGCCCAGAAAGGGTCGTAACTTTATCAACAATCTGCTTGTTGGAATTGACCACTTGCAGTGCAACTTGCTCCAATTTATCGGGTAAGCTGGCAAGAGCTTGCAACTGCCTGACTGTCTGAGGTAACGTAGACAACTGCGCACGGAATTCGGCTTGCATTTCAGAGTTCAGCTGCTGAAACTCCCGCTGTTGTAATTGTAAGAAAGATGTAAATTCCTGCGTTTGCTGCTCAAGCAATCGCTTGAAATCATCGAGTTGATGCAGAGAACTCTCCTTGAGTTCACGCAAAGACCCCAACAACACGTCATTTACTTCACCTACAGAATGTCCTATCTCTGCTTGACTTTCAGAAACACCTTTGGCCAAGGAGCTTAGCGAAGTTCTCAAATGGTCGTCAATATCAGCAACAGCTTTTGCCATCTCAGCCTTACGGTGTCGTATCTGGGTGAGTTCTTCTTTGAAGAAATCGCGTATTTTTTCCAACACGCCAAGTCTTTCAGCTTCGTGCTGAAATTGTTCATTAAAGCTCTGGATTGTTTGTGTATACCCTTCTATGGCCATGAGATACTCGTTGAATTTCTCTATCTTTTCAGTGCTTTTCTCCAACTGGCGCAATACCTTAACATTGGCTGTGGCCATCTTCTGTACATCCATGCGTCTTATATCCTCTATCATAGCTGCCTGCATCTGATAAGAAGTATTCACACCATCGAGAGTTTGCTCCAATTTCCGAGTATTTGAGGCAAAAGCCTGATTGAAATCCATCATGTTTCGCGTAAGATGCATGAGCGAATCGCTTGCATCAACGCTAAGCTTAGGCAATAGCTCTGCTTGCATCCAAGTAAGGAAACTGTTTTTTCCATCTTCTTCCTTGAGCTTGCACGACTTGAAATAGTAAGATGTGTATGTTGTAAGTGCCAAACCTACAATACTTGCTATCATAGCCACTGCCACACAACTCAACAAAGTTGCGATACCCTCACCAGCTAAAGCCGTGCCGACCGTGCCTTGTTGAAGCAGTGCATTGAGCGAACCAGAGATCCACATGAAGCCTATTCCCACTATAATACCGAACATAGTACCAGCCAAACCAAGATAAAGCGGTATTGGAGTCTGAGTGTTTATGTCTTCCTCTACTGAGTCGCAATTACGATCTACGGTATCCTTGAGCAGTTGAAAGTCAATAACATTGGCCCGGTTGTTAGCCAGATACATATTAAGCGAGGAGATTATCCTTTCCAACAACAAGCTACTGCTTCCTTCATAGGATATGCCTGATACATAGTCAATGTCCGAGGACTTCTCAACAGAAAAGACAGTGCGGCCATCCATACCGCCAAAAGTGTTCTTAAAATCATTCATTCGACGCATATTCTGCACGAACGATTTCAGCTGAAGCATCAAAATAAATAAGATGAAGCCTCCTATCACTATATAATGAAGATATTGTGTCATAGCCTAAATAATAATAAAGCACTAATAAAGTTCGATTTCCACAGGTCTTACGATTTCCCAGGTATCAGAATTTTCACTTGTCTGCTTTACCTCTCCATCCCTAACCGGCTTAAATCCTTTTGCATCTTGCATTCTTACAGTGCCCGAAACTTTCACCACCGACTCAGGAAGGTCGTCAGACTTTATACGGTCAAGTGTTATCAGAGAATAGCGTCCTCTGCCACTGCTTATTTCGACCAAGAAACAATTAGACGACGAGCGTTCTGCCTGTTTGAAGTAATGACCTCCTATCGGCTGGTCGAAATATATCAACTTTTGTTTCTCCAAAGAATCTTGAGGACATACAATAGGAACTATTCTATCTTTCTCTTCAACATTAGTTTCCGTATGCAACATATCTCCTTTGGGCAGTTCATGCTTTTGCCTTTCTGCCTGCCCAATACTTTTGAGGCTTCCTTCCAACTGCTCCATTCTAACCTTATACCAATTTCTATTGCCGGCACTTTCAAGTCTAAGTTTTTTATGGTCCTTATCAAGCTTACTTACCTGTTTAGCCAGCATCAAATATAAAAATATAGCCATAAAGAGAGTCATAAAAGAAATAGCTAAAAGAAGCCATACCCTCATTCTTTGGCTACTCTTTACTTCAGCTATTTCGCTCTTGAACTGCTTGAGACTATCATTTAACGCATCAAAATTAGCTATCGGAATACTATCCTTATCTGGAGCGGAGACCCCACCAATAGGTGTACTGTCCTTATTATAGTTTTCTTTTCCAGATGGTTTTTGACAAGCCGCAATGAAAGTCAATAAAAACACGGCTATTGTAGCAACCAAGGTTCTACTGAAAATTCTTGTCTTCATAATATTATCAATTAAATATATTACTGTTAATGCATATTAGCCCTACCATAGGAAGTTATTTCAACCTCTCATAAATAGCATTTATTATATCATTTAGCAAGCCTTTTATAGGATAGAAGAAAAATGTTTCATCTATAGTGTCGGTGCCAGTAGCCTCCCTCATACGACTTTCGCGACCACGTTCCAAGTAAGTCATCACATCACTATGCTTATCGCCAGCAATGTCCTTAGCCTGAGCCATAGACTGTTGAGAGACTCCAAATATTTCGTTCAGATTGAAATCACTATCCATATCAAACAGCACAAAACGGAAGAAATTGTCAACATTAGATTTAACGCGTTGCAGATAGTCGGTTGTGATACTGTCATACGTATCATTCTGCTGTACAAAACTGCCATCACTACCTTTCAACACACGTATCAACTGGCCTAAGCCTTCACTTCCGTTGGCAAACATTCCACCTTTACAGGTCGACTCCTTTGGATTAGACGAGTTCTCAAGCCCTATTATTTCCAGCTTCTTGTCATAACTACGACCTAAAAGTTTCTCCAACATACGTTTTGTGTATGATGCCAAATCTTCGGGATTAGGTGTTATTGCTCTTAGGATTTTACTTCCGTTTCCACTAAATGCTATGTGCCGAGGCAAAGGGAAATCCTGAGCCTTGATTATCTGTGCTATATGATAGATGATAGCCGAGTAAAAGAGAATGAAAACAATTCTAAATTCATCATCAGCCTGCAACTTCAACAGGAAATCAACCTCCGATGCAGCTATCCCGGATGATTTAATCAGCTTGTTATCTTTTAATGAAAAAAGGAAAGAAGCCATGTCTGCAGGTTTGTTTTCAAGTTCGCTGAATATTATTTCAAGCTCACGCCCAGCACTTGCAATATTAGAATGGATTTTATTCTTGTAAAAATCAACGATACCATTCTGAGTATTTAGTGCAGAGAACGGGTCTTCAAATATTGTGTTTGCTGCAAAGCGGAACGATGTTACGAGTTCTATTTCCTTATTCTTGGCAAATGCTATATCAGTTGTACCGCCACCGATGTCAACCGTTATCATATCTGTGGCACTGCTATACTTATTGAAGAAGTAGCGCACAGGAGCCTGTGACTCTGTCATGGAATTAAGGATGGCTCCTTGTCCGAAATACTTTCTGAAAGAATTTTGCCATGCTTGATTGAACGTATTATAGCGTCTGCGAGGCATACTTGACGGGTAGAACCATGTTAAACGGGTACTTGAAAGATTGCCATCATTGAGAACAACCTTGTTGCGAAGTATAAACATAAGGTTGTCTATATAACTAGTTGCAATACGGTTGCTGTTTTCACTATTGCCCCACTTAACACTCTCCTCAAGCTCTTTGTTGTATTGAAGTATTGACCGTTTGCAATAAGCAAAAGCAATGTTAGCCAGGCCAAAAGGATAAACCGTATTTCGCCAATCAATAGTCTTAGCCACAAACATCTGCGTGCGTGTTGGAAAATGGAAGTCTGAAGATTCGTTGAATTCGGAAGGGAACAAGTCGCGTTCAACAACATTGTTCTGGCGCATAAATTCTACTTCCATCTCTACGTTTCCGATAATCTCAGTACGAGGCAAAAACAAGTTTGCGACCATTTCATCGTCAACACTGAAAGAAAGTGGATGGCTCTCCCCTGCAACATTCAGCTTTTTAAACTCTACATGAGTATTTGTCGTACCAAGGTCAACTGAGAATTGGAAAGACTGTGTTTGCGTATTTTGTTTGAACAATGGGACAATAAGTCCTTGGCTTTTGCCATATCTAAGGCGAATGTTATCGAATAATACATTTTCCAAAACGTATACATCGGTAGACAACTGATATTCGCCATTCGTGTTGCGACATTCTTTGGGTATGTCAGTAACAAGAGTACCATCACTGTAGAAGTCAAGCGCAAAGTTGTCATTTTTATCATGTATGGCAAAAACACGGTACATGGCATCTTGAAGATTGCTGAATTTAACGCATGGCATAATTAGCAAATCCAATTCCTTGAATACACTTTCGTTAAAAATGCCACCTTCGTTATGGGTCTGATCTATCTTCGACTGCCTATCTGGGTAGTACTTTCGCGTATACTCAATATAGTTCATACTTCCACAGCCTTTCACTGGTATACGCAGTATTACCTTGACAGCGCCACTTGCCAAGTACATCATTTCAAACATCTTCTTTGGTTCCGAAGTAAAGCCTGACGGTAGATTGCCTTTCAAATCATCAATGGAAAAGAACTTGAAGAACAACTCCTTTACAGGAATCAAATAGGCTGTTTTCCTCTTAACACTTGGATTGATGCTACAATCCATATTCCCATCAAATAAATAGGAGTTAATTCCATGAGGAACGGCAATCATCATTTCTTCCAAGAAGTCATCTATGGTAAGGTAAGGATGTCGACTGCCATCAAATGGCAAAGTTCGCATATTATAATCATGCTCACTCGAACGATATGGAGCATGATACTGAGAACCCCATTTGTCGCATACATAATGAAAATCTTTGTAAAGAGAACCTGATTCTACGGGCAAAACCAAAGGCAACAATCCGTCAAAACTAACAGTGGGACAGATCATAAAATCGCTATTTGCAATGGTCTGCTGACGTTGCATATAAAGTTTCATTCCGTTAATCGCCACTTCATGCACCTGATTTTGATAGTTCACAATGATGGGAGAATAATCAGCAGCATTTGCTATCGTGAGTTTCTGAATTCTATCCTTTAGGTTAATGTCAGAAAGAGCACCGAACGTAAGGTCAAGATAATCATTAACTTCCGCATAAAGAGTCGAAAATAGCGGATTGACTTTACGCAAAAGGAATAGCGAACATATAAATTCCGGATCACGACGATATAAAGGTCTGTAATCATCGTCAAAGGGTTTATCCTGTCCAAAAACGATATTCTGCCCTACATATTTCAAATTGTTAGCATTGCTGAAAAATATGGTAGAAGGCGAAGTGGCACCTATAATATTAAGCTGTTGTTGTCCACCACGGTAATTAAGCAGATAGAAATTCTCATTCACATCAAAATTATAGGTTGCCTTATCTGTTGGGGCATTGAGAAAAGTATCCAGCACTTGTGCATAATTGTAATGACCGGCTACTCCTGACTTTTGAAGTTCTTCGATTGCGACAGCAGGATTCCATGGGATTATTTCTATCCTGTCACTCAGCTTACCGTAGCGGAAAAATATCTCTGCCACATCAAGTGTGTCTGAAACCATCTTATGAAATATTGTGCTGCCATCTAATGCCGAATAGTCTACATATCCACCATCAGTATTACATGCCTGACAAATCTCACGAAAGGCATTCTTCACTAAGTCTATACGTGCAAAAGGTGACGGGATTGAGGTTATCTCATTACTAGGCTTATTTCCTCCTGGATCTACCATATTCTTTTGCGAACGATGTGTTTCATTATAAGGAAAAGCGGTTGCCGACTGCCAATCTTGCAAAGTTTCATTGCCACCTTTGTATATTCTAAAAACTTTTGATCCCATAGCTGTACTTACATTTTAAATTTTTCTTTCATCACCTTATCCGCTCCTAAATAATAGAGTTCCATAAAGGCGTTTTCTTCACTTATACCAGACGTAGTAGCTGCCTCATTCAGATAATAATAGTAAAGACTATAATTGCTACGATAATTTGTTACGCGTTGAGGCACCACACCATTTATTATTTCAAATGGTTTCTCACCACAATCAAGCTTGAACAAATCGAGTTGACGAATGTTTTCCTGCATTTCTCTCAGCCACTGCAAATAGGAGTTAAGGAAATACTTTGTTTGCTCAACATAACTGCTATGATAGAACGCTTCCGTATCTTTGAACAGCTTATTGTTCTTATTTAAACTTGTTACAGATATTTCCGAGAAATGATGTTTGAAAAGATTTGCCGTCAAAGCAAACATTGTCAACGGCCTTATAAGCATTCCTCTCAAACCAGAATATAGGTCGGTGAACCTCACAGACCCAATAACCTTGTGGCTATCTATATTTGCATTGTTTACCCCAAGTTCCAGATATTGAGTATTCGGAAATTCCTTTTTAGCAAAATCGAGAATTGCTGTAGCTGCAAAAAACTCGACGAGATGGGCTTGGTCTCGTTGAGTAGCCCCACCTTCGTTATTGTCATAAGTATTGTATTTATCGTCTGCAATAAAGTACAGTGCATTGATTTCTTTATCTATGTTATTCTCATAATAGCTCAAGGCAGCCCTGGTCTTAGAAGTAAATGTATCTGAATTTATTTCGCTTTGGGCATTTGTCTTGAGTTGGAAATATGGTAAAACACTTATTGCTCCAATAGTTGAATTGTTTATAAGGCCACTGTTAGGTATAATCTTATTATGCCGCAGCGTTTTGAGAAGCAGAGGGAAACCACTTGCTCCTGTACCTCCAAATATCGAGCTGACTATAAAAATCCTATCACCATCTTGGAAACTGTTTGCAAAAGCTTCAAATTCAAGCGAAACAGCTCTGCGCTGTGTTGCATCTTCAGGAGTCACTATTTGATTTAGCACAACACTGCCTATATTAGGATTACCTTTAAAGCCAACCGACATTTGTGCATTCAAGTTCTTTTGCGAAAACAACATTTCTGTCATTGCTCGCGTTTCACGACTCATTGCAGCTAAATTTATGAACTCTTTGAAACGCTTATTTGAGGTATTTGCAACTGTCATCTTATAGTCAGAAAGGCTGTGGACACTGACAATTGGTGTCTTGAAAAAGCGGTTCTTCGATTGCGAGAAATTTAATCTACTGCGTATTTCACTATATTCATTAAGAGTTGAAATACTAAGTGTTAGGTCAGCATTTGAACTATCGGGGTCGATTATCACGGGTACTATATCATAACCGTTGGTTTCTACCCCCGAAGCAAGCATCATTGTGAGCGAGCGAAGCACACGGGAACCGGTGCCGCCAATTGCAAAAACATAGATTTTAGACATAATCGTACCTGTTTGTTAATAGGTTATTTAACAAATGGTGCTTCTGACACATTACTACTTTTCCACTTGATTAACATTGAAAGTAAGAAAAATAGCATGAGTGATAGCAACATATTAGAAATGCCGAAACAAAAACAATTCGTTCCATTAATTTCAGAATCTATTACTTGACCACTGGCAACATCGGTTATCTTCATATAGCCAGCCATAAGGTCTGTATACGTCCATTGCCACCCAATAACTAAATTGATAAAGCCGTTTGCTAAGAAGAACAAGCCCCACCCCCACCAATGGTTAAGTTTTGCATTGTTTACAATGTAGTAGTAAGCTACAACTATGAGCAAAGTGACAGTACACATTATGAGTCCTACACCTAAATAAAGGTTCTGTCCATGCTTAACAAATAATTCCTCGCCCCACAGATAATTTGCCAAATTGTCATTAGCTGCAATGTTATGGGTGAAAAACGTTTCAAACCAGCAATAAATGCTTCCAAAGAATTCTTCTAACATTTCCATGATTGTTTACGTTAATAGTTACTATTTGTCAAAGGGTTAAATAATATCTGTAAGAGTTTAGTGAGCAGAAATCGTGAAATCTACATGTCCACAAGACGAAACTTCTTTATATGCATCGCTCACTCCTTGTATAAGGTTTCGTATCCCAATTGTGCGATCAGGAATATGCTTACCAATTGGCACATAATCTTGGTTTATCGAATCTACCCACAGAGGTAGGGTTTGGGCCTTTAAGAGTAATCCATCTGCACAAGGTTTAATTCTATTGGGTATCTTCAATGTAATTAAATGTGTAAAACAACTATCTGCTTTTGCTAATTGACAGACTTTCTCAACTGTTATTCCATTATTCCCACGAGTATCATAATTAACAGGGGACAATATATAGGCTTGGGGCTGAAGCGTACTACATAAATCCATTTTCAATTCGACAAAATGCGCCGAACGTCTTGAAGAAGACTTCAAACTTTTTGTTGCAGCCCCTGAGGCTATAACACAAGCCAAAGGCGCATCAGGTGTAAAGGCACACTGGTGGCGAATACCATGCTGTATATCCTCAGGGTGCTCTTTAGACAAAAGACGACCTAACAAGTACTTATTGCCCATCAACCATATATAATAAGGTCGGTGAAGATTTTGCAGCACACCATTGAACTTCCCACTATATTTAGACTCCAGATGCAATATAACCACTGAGAAATCCTTGTCATTAACTATCTTACGCTTCACGGCATTACGAACTTGAGTCTGCTTTATAGATAAAACCGGACCGTTTGGAACATCAAGTATGAAATCTGAAACAAGCATTGAAATCCTGTTACTGTCAGTCTTTGCTATAACTTGTGCTATGACATCGGCAAGGTCTGAGTTCATCCTATTACCGGGAAACTGCTGAAATAGTTGAGGCGACATATCACGAACAAAGTTCTCAAGTGATTGACTATACATAGAAACCATAGAGTTAACGAAAAAAAGCTCTGTGGTATCACATCTACTACTAAGTGCACTGGCTAAATCATACACGGCATCCTTAAATTCCGAGCCAGCTATCATATAACCATTCATGCTGCCACTGTTCTCTAAAAACACTTGCAATACTATATTTTTAAAACTGTCTATTTGCTGACAATCTTCAGACAGTCTAAACTTATTGGTTCCTCCACTACAAGAATAATTGGAGATTACACATAATACTAAGGAAAACAAGATCCCGAGTTGCTTGAGGTGCTTACTGTGCCTATTCATAATAATACAAGCGGTCATGCACCCTAAGACCTTGTTAACAAAAACCAACCAGAAAACTTATGCTACAAAAAAGGCGCAGGTGCCATTTCTCGTCTATCCCGGAACCACAGGCCTTAGCATTGCCTTCATCACACGAGATAGACAACGCTGTCAGCCCACGCCAGCACGATTATCCTATACCAGCAATGACCTAAAGGCCACTGCTGAAAAGAAACAAACGCACTACGCAGACGTCTCGTTGCCATTTGCCCGTTGTGATGTGACGAGGTTGCTAAGTTCGTGGTTCACATAGACAAACGTCCGAAAACGTCTTCTCTTAATACATAAGACCGCCCGCTCACCCTCTATAGGCTAACAAGCGATTTGGCAAAGATATTATATTCTGTTTAAAATCACAAAAAACTAACAAAAAAAAACAGCTTCTGTCACTATTTATTCTTTGAATTTAAAACCCGTAGTTATCACCAACTTGGGAAATGAAGCAGAAAAGCAATATGCTGTTCCTATAGGCTGCCCTAAAAATGGGGAATTCCGAAATGCCCCCAGAAGTCAGACAAAAGACTTCTGGGGACACCTCAAAACAAACACTTCACCTCCTCGGCTCCCTTACCTCGGCAGGCAGAAGAATGGCAGTCAACTGTCAGCCTGTTCTGCTTTTCTCAGCTTCTCCATCTCAGCACTGATACTGTTGTGAACCCTGAAAAACTCACCCAGCTCAAGGCGGAGATAATCTGCAATGCTGGGCAACTCGGGAATGAAAAGAACCACGGACTTGCAATGCACGTCTACGTTGCCGCCAGCTTCGTCGATAGTGTAAACCGTGATTACGCTGTTGTCGATGTTCGACTGATTGATGGCCTTTTGCAGTCGAGCAAACTCGTCGATGTCGCAGAGTTCGACATGCGCCCAATGGGTGTCATATAGTGTGACAAAGGGGCTTTCGTTCCTCGCATACACCTAAAAGTATTCGCCTTGATAGGCAAAGATAATGGTGTCATTGTCTTCGTCTATCTCATACTGGCAGCCTATCTTGGTGAGAGTGTCGAGAAAGAAGTTTCTAGTATTTCTCTTTTCCATCTGGTCTGAGACAGTAATCGCGTGTTCTTGCTGATTGCTCATATCAGAACGGGGGGGCGGCATCGCCATTATCAGCCTCGTCCTCATCACTTTTATCTCTAAAGTAATTGTATGCAGCTACCAAGATTGCGACTACGAGCAGTAAGATTAGTGTTTTTTCCATATTTATTGTGGTTTTAATGTTTTTCTCTCATCTAACTCATATATACCATAAGGCATGAAAAGGTAAACAGATTGGGTGATTCTTCCTGATCTTTTCCGTGGTCACTTCTTTGCCGGTTTGGATTATTTGCCGTAACTTTACCGCATAATTTCTACTCACCGAAAAGATATGGAAGAACTAAAGTATCATTACAAATATCCACATCCGAGCGTTACGACCGACTGTGTGGTTTTCGGATATGACGGCTTGCGCCTTAACGTACTCTTGATTGAAAGAGGATCCGACCCTTTCAAGGGACATTGGGCTTTCCCCGGCGGTTTTCTGAATATCGACGAGTCGGCTCAGCAAGGTGCAAAGCGCGAACTTTTCGAGGAAACGGGGCTGAGGGATGCACACATACACCAGTTCCACACATTCTCTGCCGTTAACCGCGACCCTCGCGAACGGGTTATCAGCATAGCATACTATGCCTTGGTGCGTATCAGCGAAGTCAAGGGTGGCGACGATGCCACCAAAGCGCAGTGGTTTCCGCTCGACAGCGTGCCACCATTGGCTTTCGACCACGACATGATGCTCCGCATGGCCATCAAGGAACTGCGCCGTCAGCTCCACTTCGAGCCAATAGGCTTAGAGCTGTTGCCCGAAAAGTTCACCATGACTCAGCTCCGCCACCTCTACGAAGCCATTCTCGATAGAAAGTGCAACCACCGCCATTTCAGTACTGAGATGCTAAAGATGGGTCTCCTGACACAGCTCAACGAAACAAAAGCGGCAAACAATAAAGCCACATCCCTCTACAAATTCGACAAAGAAAACTATAACCAGATGACCAAGAACGGCTTCCACCTGGATTTATGACACCAGCCTTAGCCTATAAGAAAGCAAATGGCGTGTAACTCTGGTGAGTTACGCGCCATTTTTTTATTGTATTATGTATTTCCTTATCGCAAATTACTTCACCTCCTCGAATCTAACATATGCTGATAATCAGCAATTTACGAAAGCCTTGGTACAAATATGGAACACCATAAGCATCTTGGATGTTGTCCCTCAATAACTATCGATAAGCATCCGTGTGATGCTCTTCCCATTCTTCTTTGTCCTTTTCTCTTTATTCCTTTCTTTGTTGGTGCAAATGTACGGAATATTTTCTGCACTCATACAAATTTATATTGCAAAAATGCGAACATAGATATTTGGGGGCTGTACCTTCAACAATGCAAACTATAATATCTTATTATTTACATTCTTCCAAATAGGTATTTATGAAAGACTGCTCCTCAAACTTATATTGTTTGATTAATTTCTGTATGAATTCATCACTTACAGAAGTTAAATCTACACCCTGGAACTCACTTGTATATTTTAATATTGATTTACGGAGTTTGGCGAGTTTTCCTGGAGTAATAGCAAAAGCTTTCTTCCCAAGATTTGCAAGTGGAGAAATCGCATTTGTTGGATGAACCCATATGTTGGTACATGATTTAACTTCAGGATAGTGATTTTCAAACCAGTTGATATGGTTACTCATTTGCCCAACCTCTGTTTTGGAGATTTCTTTTCGATCTAAAGTGACTTCATTTTTACACTCAATCAAGAAAAATGTTCCATTACCGAAATGCCAGAGATTGTCAGGACCTGTCTTATATTCCAAGTCTGGACGTTGACTCTCTAAGCCAAAGTATTCTCCCAGTTTTTTTATCGACTCTTCAAACACCTCTGAATCAATGGAAAAAACCAAGTTAGAACACAATTCGTCAACGAATAGTTTTAAATCAAGATAAGTCGCAAACTGTTTAAGTTCGTTCTTTATCAATTGTATACGAGAGGTGTTGATAGTTCCCAATTTCTTGTATGGAAACTTTTCTGGTTTTAACAAATGTGGATTATTGTAATGGGCATTATACTGTATCTGCTCAGCTTCTATTTCACTTTCTAAGAACGTATACTTAGCTTGCAACTGTTGGTACCAACCTTTGTCTTTACAATTTGTTGCTCCATCTATTAATTTCTTTATTTGTCGTGTTGCTCGAAGAATATTATGTGATTTGAGAGCTTTATCTATTTCGTTTTCCACCATAATGTGTTCAATAATGGAATCCTTCTCTTCCTCAGGTGGATTGGCAATAGTATTGTTCATTGTTTCTTGGTAGAATGCTTTCCAACCCTCATCTCTATTTATGCATTGTTTGATAGTTTCTATAAAGACTTTCCTCGAATCAGCAATAGCCGCCTCTTCTCGTATCATATTGGTAACATTCTCACCAATACAAATTTGCGCTTTAGTTTGTGCTGAGAAATATTTCTGTGTTCTACTTGTCTTCATAAAACGCACAAGGTCTTCACCAAGAATTATAATAACACTATAATCTGTTTTGCTTCTGACACTACGTCCTAATCCTTGTTCAATTTTCTGTGCGATTTTGATTTCAGTGAGCTTGTTGCCTTGTCGGCACTTACCATCATATCTATCAGAAAGACTGTCAAACATAGGAAGAGAATCAAGAATCAGCACTCTGCACTTATTATCTGCAAGGTCAATACCATCATATCTGTTTGCAAAAACCACCATATCAGGACAACTGCCACTAGAGAGATAATTTAATACATTGCTCATCTGGTTTGACTTGGGAATGATTGTGTCGCGATACAAATTATTTGCAATTCTAAATGATGGAACAAGGGATACAATTCCAAACTTTCTACTTTCAACATGCCTCTTCATCATTTCTCTTATTGACAACGCATTCAAGTCATCAGAGATGATAGTCGGAAACAAAATCATTTTTTCACCCGACCACTCGTTCATCGAACAGGTTAATGGGTTTTGGATGGCCTCTTTAGAGAAATCAAAGCCTCGGATAAAAAATGAATCATCTTGAGTGGTTGCAGACATTAATATTCTTGTTTTTGCATTGTAAAAAGACGTAAATCTCTCGATTGGCATATAGTCAGGTGTAATTTCTATTCTATTGCCTGTGACATACATCGTACAGTATTCAAGAATGTTCTGAATGATGGGAAGCGTGAATTTGATATTAAGATCAGACTCTTCATTATCTATAAGTTTCTGCACAACTTCACCTTTCTTTCTTATCCAATCCCAATATGGTACGACCATAATAGAAGGACATGATTCTGTACCTAGTATCTTGTAATAATCACCTTCGCCTTGTTCTGTAAGTGACCCTTTAAACATTTCCAAGAAGATTTTGAATAAAGGTGATTGTCGTTCAATTCTCATAGAAAATGCATTCTTAATAGAATCAATACAAGCATGGGAATCATCCAAAAGAAATGTCCCAACATTTTCGCCGTCAGCATCTAAACCGAATACAGACCGACCATTGAAAACCTTTTGTACATAAGTAATCAAAATGGTTTTTCCATCTATGAAATCAGTTGGAATATTAGAATCGCCTTGACCAAGGAAACAATAGGTAATGCCAAATTTCGTTGCATCAAATGCAACCTGTTGTGCAAGCTGAATGTTAGGACAGACGTATAAACAAGGGCCCTTACCGGCATTAAGTTTTGCTTGAAGCATCAACAACCCTATCAAAGTTTTACCTTGACCAGTATGAAGCTTGATAATAATATCTCTATCGTCGAAACGAGATTTGTACCACTCAGAAAGCACTTCCTCCTGAATTTTCCGTAATGGACCTGACGCAGCAGCGCTTCTGTCAAGTTTGTCATATATCTCTTTCGGGGAAAGAGGTTTTTCAACCTTCGTTTCCTTCAGTTTTTGTTTAAAATCAATCATAGTTATTTTGTTTGTTTTTATTCTCAATAGCTAAATGCCTCGCGAACTATTATTGCGGGCTGATGCTGAGTCGTTTCTATAATTATTCTTTTATTTAAATACTATTTCCTTATGTAATCAGCCGCTCTTACGCAATCTTTCCAAGTCCACTTCCACACCCTCCTTTGACATCAACGAATCTTTTGACAGTACGGAGCTGTTTGGGGAGATGCCCCCTAATGCTATTCTTCATTTTCTGCTTATTGCCGTATATCCTCTTTCAACATTTCAATCAATCTATAAATGCCTGTTGATGGATTCAAGAACTCAGGCAATTTCTTTGCTCTTGCAACAGCAACATCCGTGTTGTCGTTCAAGAAAGACTTTTGTGTGTCGGTAAAAGCGGATTTGTTGTAGTTCTTCCACACGGGAGCGCTTTTCTTCAACTCTTTGATGAGTGCATCCGTTTCGACGGCTGCCTTTTGGTCTTTGGCATGAAGTAGCAACCATATTTCAAAGCAAGGATTACTCAGCAGCATTTCTGCCTTGCATTTACGTAGTTTCTCGTTGATAGTCTGCACATCCATGTCGTACATGAGGAATGTGTGCACCTTATCCCATTGTGAGATTTTGAGTTCCTTTGTGCGTTTCTCAACCAGCGATGGCGTAATCTTTGTGCCTTCTATATGCGAAATGATTCTGATGGGTGACTTATACCACGATTTCAGAAGGTTGATATAGCAGACCTCTGTCTCGCCCTCGCAAATAACAAGGGCAATCTTTCGCATTCGCAGGGATGGTGACGGTTCTCTTTTGCTTGCCATAATCAATCTTCCAATAATTGTTTGATACTTGATACCGATGAATCAACATAAGGCACAGCGT
>ODAJ014745550.1_pt1 | contig 28684 bp, 23 predicted proteins | sample 1539241 | NCBI WGS metagenome assembly ODAJ01 (sample SAMN02144231, study PRJEB22623) | gut metagenome | biome: sheep rumen | host: Ovis aries | place: New Zealand
AAGTACCCAAGAGGCCGAAGGGGCTCCCCTGCTAAGGGAGTAGGCCGGTTTAGACCCGGCGCGAGGGTTCAAATCCCTCCTTCTGCGCCAGAGAAACAGCTTGAATTCGTGATGAATTCGGGCTGTTTCTTTTTGCTTTACCGGATTTGAACCCTCGAAAAGTTCTGCTATGCTATGGGGAACATTTGGTTCCCCTTTGTTTTCCCCTTTAACCGGCTTTTACGGAAGCCGGAAGAACAGATTGAATATACTCCTCCATACGAGCTGCGCTTTCCTTTGCCATAGAGGTTTTCACATGACCGTACTGTTGAAGCGTAAAGGCGGCGGTATAGTGACCGAGATTTCCTTGAACCGTTTTAATGTCATCCCCTGCTTGAATGGATGAAGTGGCATAAGAATGTCTCAAATCATGAAACCTTTGACCATCACAACCAATAGCTTTCACCAGACGCTTGAAATGATTGTAGACAGTAACCGGGGAAAGATGATCTCCCATTTCATTTGTGAAAACCAAGTCCCACTCATTTTGAAAAACGGCGTTGTTTTCAGCAAGCAAGTTCTGCTTTTCACGCTGCTCTTGGAGAAGAGAAAGGACTGTGTTGGCAACATACAGCGTTCTCGACCGCCCGTTTTTTGGTGTCCCAAGATAGAACACCCGGCTTTCCCGATTCTTCAATAGCTGCTGCTTTACGGTAATGGTATGCTGATCCCAGTTGATGCAATTCCAAGTCAGGCCAAGAACCTCGCCCTCGCGTAATCCTGTGAATAGCGTAATCAGATAAATGATGCGGTACTTATGCGAACTGATATGTACAACAAAACGCTTAATGTCTTCATCCTCCATTGGCGTGATCTCTTTCTGCTGTACCTTTGGAAGATCAATGCCTACCGCGTCCGCTGGATTAGCCGCGATATATTTCAACGCGAAAGCTCTGGATAGCGCACGGTGTAAAGTGCCGTGAATGTTCTTGATCGTTTTAGGGGACAGAGGCTCCCCGGTGGACGCATTACGCAGATTGTTATAGAATTGCTGTATCATTAAGGGTGTCAGCTTCGAGAGCTTCACTTTCCCAAGAGCTGGGATAATATGCACACGGCAATTTGTTTTATAACTGCTGACCGTGTTCGGCTTGATGCTTTTCAGGTATTCGTTCTGCCAAATTTCCAACCATTCCGCAAGAGTTAGCTTACACGGCTCAAGATATATCCCTTTTTCTACCTCGGCCTGCATGGCCTTGTACTTTTGAACAACCTCTTTCTGCGTTTTCCCTGAGATTGTGCGCTGCTTTTGCTTGCCCGTCAGAGGATCATAGCCTGTTGTGCATTTGACCTCATAGTAAGTATATTCTTTTCCGTTTTTGATTTTGGTTTTAAGATAGGGAACGCACATCCCGGCGGGAGCGCGTTTTCTTGTTGTTTCCTTGCGCGGCATAGTTCAAATGCCCTCCTTTCAAAGTCGAGCCGCACAGGAAATGTACCGTGATTATGATACACCTCCGTGCGGCGCAGCGTCAATATCCTATTGATCGTTCAAATAGTCCTCAACGGCCTGCTTTGGTATTCTGATCTGACGCCCAATCCGTATTGACCTGACGGCATTTGACCGCACTAAATTATAGGCACTGTTCATGCCGATCTTTAAGAAGTGAGCAAGTTCCGCCACCGTGAGCACGGCGGGTAATTCGTTTGTGGTATTCATGGTTGACTTCATTGAGCCAACACGTAGGATAAAAGATAATCAGCACCCTTCCAATAGAGCAGCGCGCGGCTAAACTTTACAATACAAAACGGTGTTACGTGCCGGTTTTATCCTTTCATTGTTTTTTGAAAATACATTTTCAAAGATTCTGTTTTTGTAAATCTGACAAATATATCATGCGGAATTATTTTCGGTTACATTGTAGCGCAGCTACGGCCTCCAGAAAGGCCACAGCGCCGGGATTGCGCTTGACCTTTGGCGCATACTGAGGAAAGCCCTGATGCGCTAAAAACTGCTGCATTGTCCGCATATTTGTCATAGGGACGACAATTTCCCCTGTTGAAATATCTTTGAGCCTATATAACTCTTGGTAGCCCGGTCTGCGGTTTGACTTATAGCCCTGCCACAGATTTTCGACTTCAAGTCCGTAATGATCCCGTAACAGGGTGATAACGCGCCAGTAACTATAGGGGAGCCAGTCATAATGCTGAACCAACATTTTGATTCCATGAAATGGAGAATCAGGGGCATTAACAGGTTCGTCCAAGTATGTGATAATTGGTTCACCGTCCATTTAGCGTTTTTCATCCTCCTTGTCTGAAATGGGTACAAGCTTAAACAAGCCGTCAAAATCCTCTTGACTTAACTGCTCCGGACTGCTTTCCGTCGAGTCGCGGAGCGGTTTTTCAGCTATGGCACAGAAATAATCGGCGACAGAGTCAAAGGTCATTGCGTTTCCACTTTTGTTGTAATAGGTCACATCATGGATTCTCCGTAAAAAAGCCTTCCATGTGGACGGATGGTAACCCTGAACCTCTTTGTACTGATCTTCCAGCGCCCAGTTGGAAATGATATAAACCGTGGTATAGCATGCGATGCGGTTTGTATAGCGGGCAGGAAGTTCTAAGGGGTAAATGTCGAGAGCGTCCAGCATATGCGTGATTTTCAGCGAACTTCTGAATTCGCCATAGATTACGACGCTTTGCATTTCGTATGAATCATAGGGATGATCGTAATCGGTAACCCGGTACGCATTTGCATCGCCTACCGTATCAAGCGCCCTCATCGTTTTCCCTGTGCCGGTTTCACCAAAGACATAATGAACACGCAGCTCAAGGCGGCGTGAGCCTCTGTATTTTTCAGTCAGCATCATTTTTCTTAGCCTGTCAATGGTGTCCATGTAGGGAATATAATCGGTGTTGATGGCAATGATTTCCCCGGTAGAGTATCCGTCCTCCACAAGCTTGTAGAGCTCGCGCATAAGTGGATTTCCCCCTTTTGAGGCGGGGATAGTACCCCATTCCTCAAAGGTTCCGGGAACTGTCGTCTCGGCTTTGCTGGTATCTGCCCATTTCCCGGACTTTTTAAGATAGGCAAGGTTCTGCTCTGCACTTCCCTTAGCTTCTTCGATATGTGCTCCGGGGAACTTATTTTGATACTTGCTCCAACGGACACGAGAAGTGGTATGTACGTAAAGGTGGGTGTGTTCTGTCCCTCCCTGGCCGATCTCGTCAACCATAGCAAAATAATCCAATGTAGGAAATTCGTTAATAAGTATTTTCTTTATTTCCTCATGGGTATAATTGTGCTCCTTTGGATGATTAAAGGTTAATTGAAAAGCTTGACGTTGAATGTCATTTTTTTCTTTTGCCAATCTATCACCTCCATGGTATAATAATTGTGTTCGCTGTGTTCATGGCGCAAGAACAAGGAAAAGGCTAGTAAATGCAATAGTTTTTTTGCGTTTGTTCTCTCTGGGGGTAATACTAACCCCCAGAGAGAGCCAGCGTGGCCGCCCTACTCCGCCCGCCCGGCTTCGCCGTGCGTTCGTAGCAGTTCGGACAAGCTGGCCTGACGATCCAGCATATAGCGCGTAAATCTCGCCATGTCCTGCTGATTCTTGATATATGGTACGACAATCTCAAAGGGCTTATCCTGACCGTCGATCAGGCAGAGAGCTTGTCCGGCCTTATACGCCCCGGTTGGATTTTCCTCCATTTCTCCCGAAAAACCCAACATGCGGAAATGCTCTGCTGATGAACGCCCAAAGGATAAAACAGCCTGAAATTGATCCCTGCTGCCGGATGGGAATAGCTCTGCACCCGCCCTTTGAACGCTGATAATGAGGCCGATGTTCAGCCCTCTGCCGACAGCTAAAATCTCACCAATTTTTGCTGTGAGGTCTGACTTGAGCTTTTTAGATTGTGTTTCTGCATAGGTCAGCAGACCAAAGTATTCCTCAATCACAAGCGTATAGTGTATGTTTAACCTTATACGACTGTCGCGGACATAGGAGAAAAATTGATAGTAGCTCTCGATCATTTCAAAAGCTTGAGAGCCGGAGGCATAAGAGGGCGAACCCTCAAATGCCTCATACTCAACGCCGCCTTTATAATCCGCGATATACACATCAGATTCGCAATTCTTGAGAAGCTGGAAAACATACCAACCTAAGCTCAAGCTTTTTCCGGAGCCGCTTTTGCCCGCAATAAGAACGCTGGACAAACTGCTGCCGAAAGATATATGGCGAGGCAATTTCAAGCCATATTCGGCATAATCGTGTAGTGAGTAGCCGAGGATCATGACTCACCGTCCTCAAAATTGTCGGGCAACTCGACTTCCTCATTAAGCGGTTGAGAGCTGGCAGGCTCATGGCGCTGGATTTGCCGCATTGCTTCGGCCTGCTCAATATGCCGCCTCAAGGTTTCCGCGCCGTATGTAGAGAGCGGAACGCAAACGGTCAAGCGGTTTTCGGACGAGTCGCTGATATAAAACGGCGGAACAAAACCCCGTGTGCTGCGCCAAAACTCGCTGACAACGCGCCGGGTAATCTGCCGGATTTGATCCATGCTTAACGCCCGGTAGTCATGCGTCAGCCCGAATGCGCTGATTTGCAGGTAGTAAATGTCCGAGCTGTCAACGCTGCATCCGTCTAGCGTGGGGAAATCATAGGGACGTCCGTTCAGTAAGTCAATGAGCTTGGATATCTCCTCGGGCAGCAAAAGGAGCGCGGTGTTGCGCTGATGAATGGCGAAGTCGTCACGAAGAAGCCAAGCAACAAAAGAGGAAATAAGCTTGACCGCGTTTTGAGCAAGCCATACGATACTTGCCCACGCTTTCTTGAAAAGGAAGAAGATCCCGTCCTCCCAGGTATGAGTGTGCCCGAGTGCGTACACGATCCCGCCGGCAAAAATGACAACAATAATACCTGCAAAAGAGTAAAGCAGAATAAAAAAGTTAAACATATTTTGTGTTTGGGCGCGCCAGTTTTAGACGCGCCCGTCCTCCTCGATATTTATTTTCCGTTAACCAGCCTGATAGACGAGGCTTTGATGCTGTCCTCAACGGAGTTCGTGCGTTCGCTGTAGTATGGCGTGATTGTCGCATCTTCGATCTCTACAAGGATATGATTTCCCTGCTCATTAGCGATTTTGAGATCGTCAGCGGAAACAACAGGCGTTCCGTGAGGTACAAAAACATTGAACGTGTCATAGGTTTCCGTACTGACTACGCGGTACACGTACCCCTCGATTTCATCGGTGCGCTTGTTGTCGGCGTATCGATACCGAGGGGTGACACCTTTCAGAACGAACGTGAAAAGAGTCAAAAACATAGACAAAGGAACATTTTTTAAAATAGTAGGCATAATTATTTCTCCTTGTTTTTTTTGTTAGGAAGGTGCAATTCGGGCGGGAGCCGCCGCGAAGAATGAGTGCCGTGGGAGCTGCTTGCCCCCGAACGGCCAGTGATATGGCGGTGAGCCCACCCGGAAAATGGTTGAGACAGTCTTTATCATTCCTCCTTGTTCATCCCACCCGGCCAAGATGGGATGTCAAACTGTTCGGCCGACCTGTTTAAAGAATGCCACAAAAAGAATCTGTTCGCTTGAAGCTATTTCGGTGATAGATGAAAACAATAAAAGGCGGAAAAGATATGACTACATACCAAAGACTAATAACAGCAATGGACAAAATAAAAGATGATTCGATTACAAGACAACAGATCGAATCACTTATGGAACAATGTACTATCTACTGGGCATATTGCGTTCAATATAGCAAATTAAATCAGGCACGCGAGCAACTGAGGCAACATCTACATAATGAAAATCTGAGCACAAGAGTGTATATATCCTTTTTTTGGAGAACATTTTGCTGCGTCAACAAAATTGATGAAAACAATCCCCAAAAGGATGAAGAGGAGAACTTTTTCAAGCTTCTTGACCAAGAATTAGAGGATCATTCAAAAGAGAGAATAGAGGCAATATTAAAAAGGGCAGAAGCTAGACCAATCGAAGAGAATACAATAAAACGTATTGCCGCATTTCTCTATAGTGAATATGAAGATATATGCAATGAAGATAATAAAAACGATAAACTAATAAACATCAAAAGTGTGTCACGGTACTCGTTTGACAAGATTTACAAAGCATCTGTGATAATAAGCAAAAACCTGAACCCGCAGCCACAGTCTATAGAAGAAAGCGTAAATGCCGTGCTGTCAGGTAGATTTGCAGATATTGTTGAAAAACATATTGAAGCGGGAACACAGAAAGGAAGATTAGCTCTCTACTTCCTGATTGCAAGTTACCGCAGAGCCTTAACGACAGGAACGATAACTAATTACACGCCCTTTTCCGACAGCAACGACAGCAAAAAGAAAAAGAAAGGGGAAATTGTTTTTACTGCGCAATGCAAAGAAAATCTTAAAAGAGTCAAAGAAAGAATTGATGGTATACTGAAACAATATGATGGTGAAGCAGCGGAGATTTTGAAAGAAAATGTAGAAGAATATGCGGAGCTATGTGAGCATTTTAATTTGAATTGATAGCCCGAGTAGCACAACGCCCAGATGATCTGTCAAGGACGAAAAATAATTCCTTTCCCTGATTAGAAATAGTCAGCGGAGAGGAATATTTTTGCGCAAGTGGCCTTGCGGCCATCCTTGACAGCGTGGGCTTATGTGCTGTGTTTGTGCCAAGCGAAGCGCGAAGCGCGATCGCGTTTCACCCAATCTTAATTATGGGAGGCACGACACACCATGAAAGAAACCATCAAAACCAGCCGGACAGCGGGCTATCTCGAAAAGATTTTCCGGGCGCTCAATGCTCACTATTTCGGGAACGAGCTGGAAGAACCGATCATCACCATCCAGAGCACGCCACGCGCATACGGTCATGTGACGGTGAGCAAATCATGGAGCAAGGGCGAGATGGGAGAGCGGCGGCACGAGCTGAACATCGGCGCGGGTACGCTGAATCGGCCGATTGAAAATGTAGTTTCAACGATGCTGCACGAGTGCTGCCACCTTTGGAATTTGCAGCAGGGGATTCAGGATTGCAGCCGAGGCGGTACATACCACAACAAGCGTTTCAAAGAGACAGCAGAGGCGCGGGATTTGAAGATCAGCTATGACAGCCGCATCGGTTGGAGCATTACAGAGCCGACAGACGCCTTGATCGAGTTTATCCTTGAAATGGGGTGGAGCGAGATCAAAATGAACCGCAGCGAGGGCTTTTCCGCGAGGGGCGGCGGCAATCCGGCAGGAAGCGGAAGCCCGGCCATCCCCGGCACATCGACAAGCAGCGTCCGAAAGTATCAATGCCCCTGCTGCAAAAACAGCGTAAGGGCGACCAAGAATGTCAATATCGCCTGCATGGATTGTGGTATGCCGATGCTGCTTGTCGTGCGGGCATGAAAAAGACGGAGGGTTCTTCCCTCCGTTTTGAAATATGTATTTCAAGACAACAAACAATGAAAGATAAGGTCAATTAACGGATTTTACTTGCATTTGACATTCCCGGATGCTAAAATATTTCCGCGACGTAAGTTCATATAAATGCCGTTAAAAGGATGTGTTTTTGCTTCAGCAAAAATGCACCCTCCATTTCCGCATCCTTTTGGACGGCTGGAACTTGCGTCGCAACAAGCGGAGCAGTGCGTTTTTCGTGCGCTGCTTCGGCGGCGCACTTTTTTATAGGAGAGTAGAAAGATGAAACAGAAAAGCCTTGTTTCCTGCGTATGTGTCCTTTTGGTATTGGCCTTGCTGCTCTGCGCTTGCGGTAAAGTAAATCCTACTGCGCCGGAGAGTGTAAACGAAACGCCAGCAGCAGCGCAAAGCCCCGCGAGCACCGAAGCGCCCACAGAAACAAAAACGCCCGTGGAAGCTGCCACGGACGAAAACAAAATAAGCCCCGCGCCTGTCGTGTTTGATGATGACTGGCAGGGGGATTGGTACAGTGTGGATGGTCTGTATCTGCTCCGGGTTGAGGGCGATCGGCTGTTCGTTGCCGAGAATGGTGGCGAGTATGTTGAGAGGGTTTTCGGCTGTGCCGAGTATGACAACTATTGGGAAACCACCGAGGAGCTGAACGGCATTGCGGTTATCAATGGTGATCGTTGCCTTGTGATTGACGAGGTTGCCCATGTACTGGTTAAGGGTACTCCTGAGGTTGATCCGACCGCCGAGCCCACCGAAGCCCCTGTAGAGACCCCTGAGCCTGTGGAGACTGCTAAGCCGACTCCGACCGAGGCGCCGAAGCCTGTTGAGACTCCGAAGCCTGTTGAGACCCCGAAGCCTGTTGAAACTCCGAAGCCTGTTGAGACCCCGAAGCCTGTTGAGACTCCGAAGCCCACGGAGCAGCCGAAGCCGACTCCTGCTCCGACTCCTACTCCCCAGCCGACGCCGAAGCCGACTCCGACTCCCCAGCCTACTCCGAAGCCGACCCCGACTCCGAAGCCCACGCCTACTCCCACGCCCCAGCCGACTCCGACTCCGACTCCCACGCCTACTCCGTGTAGCCACAACTGGGTAGCCCATCACACCACCGTCCACCACGACGCTGTCTATGAGACCGTCCACCACGACGCCGAAGGCTACTGGGACGAATGGGATGAATGGGTAGTCACTGGAAGTGTATATGTGTGTGGCCAGTGTGGATATCGCTGTTCTTCTTATAGTGGTATTGTAGCTCATTGTGATCCGTTCAATAACCCCAATTGTTATAGTTGGCATTCAGAGGAGGACGGTTACTACGAGCACAAGAAAGAATGGGTTGAAACCAAGCCTGCTTGGGACGAACAGGTACTTGTAAAGGAAGCCTATGACGAGAAGGTAATTGAATACTACACCTGCAAGAAGTGTGGTGCTAGAAAGGACCCGTAAACTGATTCATGGGAATGACAAGAAGGGGCACAAATTTATGGTAAAAAAGGCGAACGATACAACGATTTTTTTCTCTCTCTCCGACGAACTGAAATAAACAAAAGGCGCTGTCTCACATATGAGGCAGCGTCAGTTTTTCGGCTATGATTGTATTGTGGTACATTCCTGTGCGGATAAATTTTCCCCCTTTATTTTCCCCTTAAAAGCATAACGAAAGATACTTAGGGAAAACACAGGATAACGCCGAAAAGTTCATAGTAGTAAGGAAAAAGACGGTAAAAGGAAGAAGATAATGCTTGATAATACGAATTTCCGCGTTTTCAAATCCCTCCTTCTGCGCCAAGAAAAAGACCACCCAAAGGGGTGGTCTTTTTCTTGGCATAGAGGGGATGAACCCGAGCGCCCGCGAGGGAAAAGCGGGCAGGCGCCGCCGGTGGCGGAAGAAGCCTGGCCGGTTTTACCGCAGCCGCGCCATTGGCGGGCCGGAGCGCTCAAGCCCGGCCCGGGAATGGCAAAAGCGGCAAGGTGGACCAAATCCCTCCTTCTGCGCCAAGAAAAAGAACCACCCATCGGGTGGTTCTTTTTCTTGGCATAGAGAGTTTGAACCCGAGCGCCCGCGAGGGAAAAGCGGGCAGGCGCCGCCGGGGGCGGAAGAAGCCTGGGCGGTTTTACCGCAGCCGCGCCATTGGCGGGCCGGAGCGCACAAACCCGGCCCGGGAATGGCAAGTGCGGCAAGGTGGATCAAATCCCTTCTTCTGCGCCAAGAAAAAGGACTTGCTTCGGCAAGTCCTTTTTCAATGAAATAAATCCACTGCGTGGATTTGTGAAATGCCCTGCGGGCGTGAAATACGCCTGCGGCGTGTGAAATGCCTGCGGGCGTGGGTGGATTTATTTCATTTCACTTTGCGGTGAAACCGCAAAATTTCACAACGGCGAAGCCGTGAACGGCTCCCTTTGCCCACGCCAGTGTGCGCACTGGCTCGGAAGGACAAGCTTTGAGCTTTGTCTACCGTCTGAATTTTGTGACTATTTTTTTATTTTCAAAAAATTTTTTTCGCTGTGACGTTTTTGTGCGCCCTGCCTGCTATAGTATAGCCAACCAAAAAATAGAAGTATCATGTGTTGGAGTATATGCGGCACCCGGATCGGATGACGCGGCAGAAAACTGACAGTGAGCGGGCATTATTGGGAGGTTGACGCGCTTGACAGAGAGAGAATTGCATAAGCTGCGGCGTCAGGATCTTCTGGAGCTTCTGCTCACGCAGAGCCGGGAAGCCGCCCGGATGCAGGCGGAGTATGAAAAACTGAAGAGCGCTTATGAGGAGCGCGAGAGCAGCTATAACCGCCTGAAAGAGAAGCTGAACGAGAAGGATCAGCAGATCGAAAAGCTGATCCGGCGTCTGAACGATAAGGATGCGCTGATCAGGCAGCTCCGGGGCGGCGAGGACGAGACCGTCGTGCGTCCGGCCGTGGACAGCCTGGGCGGAAACGAAATCCGGCGCGCGGCCGCCTTCAGCGGGCCGCGGCCCAGGCGCAGCGGCGGAGATCGCGATCTCGCACAGTTGCTCGTGAAGGTTTATGACAACGGCAAGGAAAAGCTCGCCCAGGCGGAAGAGACGATCGCGCAGCTTCGACAGCAGGTGGCCGAGCAGGATAAAGCGAAGGAATCCCTGCGGAGCATGCTTGCCCAGTCGCACGAAATGATCTCACGGCTTTGGCAGCAGCTGGCGGAGCGGAATACCACGATGGATTCGCTGCGGTTCATGCTCGAGCAAACGCAGCAGACAGAGATCCGAAAGCTGCAGATTCTGAGCGACAGCCTGCGCAATGACCGGGCACAGATGCTCGCGATGCTGCAGCCAAAAGCGTCGGACGACGGCGAGTCTGAAAACGATCTGCCGCTGGACGGGGAGCTTGAGCCGCAGGACGAAGAGCTCGAATTGACAGATGAGGAACTTGAGCCGCAGGATGAAGCGGATATGGTGTAAGGATCCATGGCAAAAGCAAACAATGAGCTGCCTCCCATTGATCTGCTGGAGGGAGAACTGAAAAAGGAGCGCTACAGACGCCGCTTTGGACGCGCCCTGCGCAGCACGGTCTACTCCCTGCTGGTTGTGGCCGCGGTCGCTGTGCTGGTTGCCATGCTGGTGCTGCCGGTGCTTCAAATCATCGGTACCTCGATGACCGACACGCTGGAAGACGGAGATATCGTGATCGCGATCCGCGGTTCCGGCTACGGCAAAGGCGATGTCGTCGCCTTCTATTATAATAATAACATTCTGATCAAGCGAGTGATCGCCACTTCCGGCGATTGGGTGGACATTGACAGTGAAGGAAACGTCAGCGTCAACGGTGAATGGCTGGATGAGCCCTACGTCAGCGAAAAGGCCTTCGGCGAGTGCGATCTGACGCTGCCCTATCAAGTACCCGAGGGACGGTCCTTCCTGATGGGAGACCATCGGGGCACCAGCATCGACAGCCGCAGCACGACGGTCGGCTGCATTTCGGATGAGATGATCGTGGGACGACTGTTTATCCGCGTCTGGCCGCTGCCCAAATTCGGCTGGATCTACTGAAGATTGTTTTTCACCTATACATTATAATAATAGGAAACAGATAAGGGCGGAGCCCGAAAAGACGCCGACCCAATCGAAAAAAATTGCAGGAACCGCAAGTATCATTCCTCTGTTGATGCTTTTGTTGATTCTGCATACCATATAATAAAGACACAAAACGAAGCAGGGCATGCTTCGATTATTAGAAACGAAAGGAGGGGAGCACAGTGGGAAATCTGTTTACACAGGCCAGCGCATATCTGCGCGAGCATAAAGAATATCACCGCTGGGTGGCTCTCTTCCTCTGCCTGGCGCTTGTGATCTCGACAGCAACCACCGCGCTGCTGACGCGCCCCGGCGTCGCTATGACCCATACCGAGCGTGTGCTCAGCTGCCCCTTTGAGGGGGAGGCGGCGCACACCCACACCGAGGACTGCTATCAGGACGGCGTGCTTGTCTGCACGCTGCCGGAGCGTGAGCTGCATACCCATACCGAGGACTGCTACACCACAGAGAAAACGCTCACTTGCGAAGAAGAGGAGTCGGACGGACACGTCCATACGGAGGACTGCTACAGCCTGGTCCAGGGCGAGCTGACCTGCACCGACGAGAGCGAAGAGCACGAGCATACCGCTGATTGCTACGCCTGGGAGAGTGTTCTGAGCTGCGGCCTGGAGGAGGGCGAAGGCGCCCACCGCCACACCGACGACTGCTATACCGAGACAAAGATCCTGACCTGCGGTCAGGAAGAGCTGCTGACCGAGCATGTGCACGGCCCCGGCTGCTTCACCGAAATCGTCGTGGAGGACGAAGAGCCCGAAGCGACCGAGACCCCGGCACCCGCCGAGACCCCGGCGCCCACCGAGACTCCGGCTGAGACCGAGACGCCCGCAGTGGAAGAAATCGAGTCCGATCCGGAGGCCGATCTGGAATACTACTGGATGTGGACGGAGTTCTTCAGCCACGTCACACTGACCGGCGACTGGAACGAGGACCTCGTGACTGTCGCGCGCACGCAGCTCGGCTATACCGAGAGCGCGAGGAACTTCACCGTTGACGAGGACGGCCGCCACGGCTACACCCGCTACGGCGAGTGGTACGGACTGCCCCACGGCGACTGGTGCGCGATGTTCGTGTCCTTCTGCCTGAACTTCAGCGATATCCCGCGCGAGGCTATGCCGTGGGAGAGCGTTACCACCCGCTGGGTCAAGAATCTGACGGAGCGCGGCATGTTCGCCATGGCCGACAGCGACTATGTCCCCAAGGCGGGCGATCTGGTCTTCTTCACCGATCCGGAGTATCGCGAGCGGGTCGCGAGCCATGTCGGCATCGTGGCCGAGGTGACTGACGAGTACATCATCAGCATCGAGGGCAACAACGGCCCGGCGGTTGCTGAATTCAAATACGAACTCGACGATGAGCATATCTACGGCTACGGCATCCTCCCGGAGGAGCCCGAACCGGAGGAGAGCCCGGCGGAATCCGGCCTCGCGCTGATCACCGCGGCGGACGGCACGGCCCTGCCCGAGGACGCCCAGCCCCATGCCTACACGCTGAGCGGGCCCGAGGCGGAGGCGGCGCAGAGCGCTGTGGAAGCCTGGCTGACGTCTCCCGAGGGACCGCAGATGCTGCAGACGCGGCGAGCCTCCGCGCGGATGGCTGTTGCGGAACGGAACGCGGCCGAAGACGAGGTGCTTTCCGAGACGAAGTACCAGGTCTTCGAGATCGGTCTGGACAATGTGGAAGCCTCGGAATATGAGGACGGTTTCCTCGTTCGGGTGACTCTGCCCGAGGCGCTGACCGGACGCGACTTCACCCTCTTCCATCTCGGCGATGACGGTGTGGAGGAGCTCGCGGCCGAATATAACGGCATCTATCATGATAACGGCACCGAGACCGTGACGGGCTTCAGCTTTGTGACGGACTCCTTCAGCCCCTTCGTCCTGCGCTACACGGTGGACTTCCACTACACGGCCGAGGACGGCAAGACTTATGACTTCAGCATGCCCGGCGGCGGCTTCCTGACGCTGCCCGAGCTGGTGCAGGCGCTGCATCTGGCGCAGGAAGGCGAGGAGCAGGCCTTCGCGTCGGCGGTGGAGAGCATCACGTTCTCCGATCCCAGCCTCCTTTGGGTCGGCCGGGCCGACGAGAATACCACGGTCGGCGCACTCAAGGCGTCTCTGAATCTCAACAGCGCCTATTCCGCCGATCTGACGGCGAGTGACATCGCCGCGCTGAACGAGACGGCGGTTTCCGCTGGTGAATGGCTGCTGATCAGCCTGCATCCCTTTGACAGTCTCGAGACTCTGACGATCACGATGCGCGACGGCAGAGAGATCAGCGTCGATGTGACCGACGCGCGCATTGTCGCCTACTACCTCAACGACCGCGGCGAGCTGTACGAGGTCGGCGTGACCTACGGCGAGGACGCGCTCATCCCCGACGGCGCGACGCTGAAAATCACGGAATACGCGCAGGACAGCGCGGAATACCTCAAGGCGCGCGGCGAGGTTCTGGCGGATCTGGAGAAGAATGAAGTGAGCGTGGACCCGGACAGCTTCGGTCTGGCCGCGCTGGACATTTCGATCCTGGACGCCGAGGGCAACGAGATCGAGCCGGCCGCGCCGGTTCAGGTCGATATGAGCATCAAGGCGCTGCCCGGCGTAGAGAACCTGCAAGCGATCGCGGAAACGCTGGTTGTCAACCACCACGTCGAGACCGAAACCGGCGTCGAGCTGCAGACGGTGTTTGCCGGCAGCACGGAGGGTGTTTTCCAGTTCAACATGCCCGTTGATGCGGATCAGCCTGTCGAGGTCAACGCCCTGCCCGGGGATCAGGCCGTGACCATGTCCTTTGAAACGCCGAGCTTCTCGACATTTTCTGTCGGCTGGGGAAATACAAGCGGTGGAAATGTTGGAACATATGCCAACCGTCGAGCGAACGACCTTGTAAATGATCAGCAATACATTCTTTATGCTTACGATGCTGCTACAGAGAAATATTATGCTTTGGTTCCCGGAACCGAACTGAACACGGTGGAAATTGCCCTTGACGGAAATAATGTCGTGCAGTACGCGGGAGACAAGGAAAATCTGTATTGGAACGTCACCAGGACAGGGGACAGTTTTATATTCTCCTTTACAGAAAACGACACGACTTATTATCTGGCGGAAGGGACAGCTGGCGATCACGTTGTTGCCTCGACGAGTCGACAGGATTATGATAGTTCGAATACGACAGATTGGCAGCAGTATAACAATTATATTCATAGTGCACAACACACATTTTTGCGCTGTGAAGACGGTGTCTTCAAGACGGTATACAAAAACAACTTTAACGAATGGTCACAGTCGCTGATCTATTTTGAGCGGAAGGGTGTGCGGGCGCCTACATATGCCAATAATACCACGATCCATTATGGCTACATGGACGGAACCAGGTTTGTCGAGTTTACCGATCAGCCCTATCCTACGGCTGTTACGACCAGCCACCACGCCTATCTGATTTACGACTTTGACGGCTATCAGTATGAGGGTCACACATACTACCGCACAGCTGAGGCGCCCAACGGCGCGAATATGACCAGCGGCGCGACGTCCATTCAGCCACGTCTTCAATACTACAATAACAGCAGGTGGATATACTATTCTGATGCGTGGAGATATGTTGAAGATGGCAGCCATATCTACGTCGTTTACGAAAAACAGCCGGATGACACCGTAGGTGGAACGCCGAAAATCAAGCAGTCTGCGCAGGTCACGCCGCCGAATCCGCCGACGATCACCAAGGAGTCCACGCCAAACGGAGACGGCACCAATACGCTGACGCTGAGCGTTTCCGGCCATACGACCCAGCTGGAAGTGGAAAAGCTGGCGGACGTCATTGTCGTATTCGATATTTCCGGCAGTATGTCAACGACAGATATGAGCAGAAAATCGCGCCTGGAGGCCGGGCGCGACGCCATCAACGCGCTGGCACACACCCTGCTGAACAAAACAAATTCCTATGGCGACAAGCTGATCCGCATGGGCCTGATCACCTTCTCGACCGACGCGCAGGTCGTTCAGGGGCTGACGGATGACGAGACCGTTTTCACGACAGCGGTCAATAATCAGAAGAATGCCGAGGGCGGCACCAACTGGGAAAAAGCGCTGATGCTGGCCAACCAGATGGCAGTCGATCCGGAGCGCGCCACCTTTGTCATCTTCGTCACTGACGGCGACCCGACCTTCCGTGTCAGCAGAACGAATGTAACCGATGCTCAGCTGAGCGGAGATTTATATAACTACGGAGGCAATGACAACTACTATGTCAGCAATTACGTGTTCGGCGCTGGTGACGATGACGACTATAGTAGAAACTACAATGCTGCTGCCGATGTGGCCAGGCGTATCACTAATCCTGCTGCCAAAAAGACCCTGTATACCATCGGCATCTCCAGTGACGTAACGAAACTTAACAATTTTGCCGATGAAGTCGGGGCAAAGGATAAATTCACAGCAACAAGCACTGCTGCCCTTTCTAAAGCCTTTGACGACATTGCCGCATCCATCATCGCGCTGATGGGCCACAGCAGCGTTCAGATCAACGACGGTATCACTTCCATGACCCAGACGGTGGAGAAGACCGGCCTGACCACGCTCCCCTCGGAAGACGACTTCGTCTACACCAAGGAGCGCCTCGCAACGGCAGCTGAGATTGCCAATCCGTCTACGATCCCGACCGGCGCGGTGCTGGAGGATCGCGAGGGCACGAAATATGTCGTCTGGTATAACTGGGATCCGACCACCGAGCGCGCGAACAAGGCGAGCTTCGTCAAGGCCGCCGACTACGACACGAGCAAAAAGGGCGCCGTGGTCTGGAACATGGGCGACAACTTCATGCTGGAGGACGGCGTCACCTACAAGGTCTCCTTCAAGGTCTGGCCCAGCCAGAAAGCCTATGACCTTTTGGCCCGGCTCAACAACGGCACCATTGGTTGGGATGATCTGACAGAAGATCAGCAGGCACAAATCTATGAAGATGCAGAAGGCAAATATCATCTGCGCACAAATGAACCCAATGCCGGTTACTCCTACAAGGAGGCGACCAAGTCGGGCGACACCGTCACTCCGAAGTCGGAGGAGCCGATCACAGGAACATTCGATCCGGTCATACCGCTCAATCTTGTGTCCATTCCGCTTGAGGTGCGCAAGGACTGGCGGACCTCGCTGGTCTCCGCCAACCCCAAACCAAGTCAGATTGAAATGGATCTTCTGTCCATGGACTATGGCACCGCCACCAGCACCTACAAAACAGTCACACTGAGCGAAGCCAACAACTGGTACAGCAACGGGAACCACGTCTCCTACGGCCTTGTTAAAAGGGATTCCTCAAGCCTGGTCGTCTATGAGCAGGGCCATGACTTCACGCTGGAAGAGAAGTACAACCAAAACAGCCAATCCGATCTGCTGGCCTCGCACTACTGGTCGTTCGACCCGGGCATCTACCGTCCGATGGTCGTCGGCGAGGGAGCTACAACCAGGCAAACCGTTCTGGAGCGGATCACCAACGATTCCGGCATTCCCGCCGCCTTCACCGGCAGCACCTCGCCCAAGTTCTGGCATGACACTGGAGCGGCGGACAGCTCCAATCCGCTCTACGCCGCGAACATGCGCCCGACCTACAACGGCTACACCGGCCATTACTACTGGCTGCCGGACGCCAACGGCGATTATCACGCCTACATCGACACCGGCTCCAACGTCATCCTGCTGGCGATCAACAAGCAGAGAAGCTTTGTGGATCTGATCAAGAAGGTCGACGACGATCAGACCTGCGACAAGTACTTCACCTTCACCGGCATCATCCATGTCAACACCGAGGGCATGACGCAGGCGGAGATCGATATCAACCAGGAGAATTTCGTCTGGGCCTCTGTCTACGGCACAAGCGGACGCATTTCGCCGGCGGAGTACGAGGAAATCTCCGGGACCGGCTTCATCAAACCGTCTCAGGCGATTGCTGGATATACCGACTCTTATGACGGCAGGTTCCGCGTAGTTCAGAGTGATGTACCATTCAGCCTGAAGATCAAGGCCGACTGGTCGGTGCGTTTCCTGAACCTGCCGACTGGCAGCACCGTGGAATTCACGGAGATCGATATTCCCGGCGGCTACGAGTTCAACAGCGCCGACTTCACGGTCAAGCGCGTGGACGAACTGACCGGGCACGTGGTCACCGAAACGCTGATGAACGCAGGCAGCGACAAGAAGGTGCAGACGACCATTGCCGAGGCCGACGCCGGCTACACCGCGACCTTCCACAACGGCCCGCAGGTGGAAAAGACGAAAATCAAGGTAGAAAAACAGTGGAGTGACGGCGAACACAACGGCGACCCCATCACCTACACCGTCTACCAGAAGGCTGTTACAGCGAGCAATGAGGTCGTCCGGGAGATCGAATACAGAACCGGCACGATCACCGGCACCGGCTCTGTGATAGTCGACAATCTCCCGCTGACGGGCTGGGTCGACGGCCAGGACGTCACCTTTGAGTACTACGTGGTCGAGACCCGCGGCAAGGACGGCTACACGCCGGTCATTATCCGCACACAGGCCGATCCCGCGGACCCGAAGAGCACCGAGACCCTGACGATCCGCAACGTCCCGAAAGATAAAGACATTGATAAGGATACTCCGGTTTCGTTCACCAAGGAGTGGAAGGGCCCCGGCGGTACTGCTCCGACCCTCAATCACGACGGCGACCAGATTCAGGTCAAGCTGATCCAGAAGGCCGTCGACAGCGGGTACGTGCCGGTGACGGTGAAGCTGATCAACGGCAATGGCGGAACGTATGACAACAAGACTTATTTTGTGCCTAAGGAATCGACCGTAACGCTGACAGCGACGAGACCGGGAGATGATAATCATACGTTAACTGTTACGCTAAACGGGACGACTGTTGCAGGTATTCAAAGTGGTAGAGAGTTTAGTTATTCTGTTTCGAGTATTTCATCGGCACTTACTATTGAAGCGAGATTAAATTATCAGAATCAGTATAATAACAGTCGTTACGACAAGTGGGGTGTAAATACAGCTACTGATGGACCATATGGAATGAGTGGCTATTATGTTTACACTTGGTCCTCTTCATTAAATGCTTCCGGCACGCTGCAAACCTCCATCCCCGCCATCGTTGCCGCCGCGGCGAGCAACCCGGTCGTCCAGACGCAGGAGTACATCTACACCCTCGGCAAGAATACGCTCACCGGTGCGCCGTATACCGGCACCGCGACTGACTGGGTTGGTACGCTCCCGAATCTCCCGCTCTTCCGGAAGATCGACAACTCCACCTTCTACGCCTACTACTACAGCGTGGAAGAGCTCTCCGTCAACGGCGAGGCGATCCGGCCGACGAAGCCCACAGGCGCCGGCTCCGAAGTGATCGGCCAGACGGACGGCTACATCGTGTCGCAGAACGGAATGACCATCACCAACACCGAGAAGGAGAAGGTCAGCGTCAGCGTCACCAAGGTCTGGAAGAAAGCCGATGGCTCCGTGATGGCGAACCCGCCCGCCGGCGCGGAGATCATCTTCGATCTCTACCGCGACAATGAGGGAACCGGCCTGCTCATCACACTCAACGGTCTGAAGGACGTGAAAAGTTCTCCCGGCGACGGCGAGGAGGCTAAGCCCTTCCTGATCGAGGCGAATACCTACGAGTCTGCAAGCTGGGTGGCGACCTGGGAGAACCTGCCCAAGTATCACGACGACGGAACGACAGAGTATGTCTACACCGTCAAGGAAGCCTCTGGCTGGGACGGATACGATACGGTGTACGATCCGGTTGCCGCGACTGCCGCGCAACCCGGCGGCACCATCACCAACCAACAGCAGCTCAAGAGCTTCTCGTTCAGCAAGGCCTGGATCCCCCTGAACAGCACCATCAACAGCGTCGCGCTCGACGCGCTGGAGGACTGGGGGGCCGACCGGACGATTTCCGTAGCGCTTCACCGCGTCGATCCGGACACGAGTGCGGATGAAGTCATCTGCAGCTATGTGCTCGGCGGCACGGGAACCTTCCTTCCGACGGACGCCGGACTGAGCCCCGAACAGAAGGAAGCCTACAAGTTGACCGCTTCGAGCACCGGCAAGCTCGTGACCTTCACGATGGGCCGCGGGCTGCTGCCGGAGAACGCGAGCGGACACCCCTATACCTACTACGTCGTTGAGACTAACGCCACCGGCGGTATCTACAACACCTATTACGGCGAACGGAACAGCGACGCGGTTACTTGGACGCAGGGTCTGCAGAAGGCCTACGACGGACAGGTGATCCTCAACCACCACATCAGCACCTATGTGCTGCCGTCGACCGGCGGAATCGGCACGCTGGGCTATCAGCTCGGCGGTCTGGCTCTGATCGGCGCGGCACTGGCGGGACTTCTCCTGCGCAAGGCACGCCGCCGCGCGAAGGGAGGTGATCTGACGGCATGATTGCTGTCAAGTTCATCGTCCTGCATATCCGAGGCAAGCCTTCCTCCCGCACCCACACGCGCGGGAGGGACGCTCCCCCCGAGAAGCCTCCGCCCCGCGGCGGCTCCGGGTAATAAAAAACAAGCGAAGATCCTGAAAAAAAGAAAAAAGTAAAAAACTGAATAAAAGAAAGGAAATGAACAATGAAACAAATTAAAAAGATCCTGGCTCTGGTTCTCGTGGCTGTCATGATGATGGCCCTGAGCGTAACCGCCAGCGCCGCCAGCATCACGATCACGCGTGACAGCAGCTATTCCGGAACCGGCGACGGCAATACCTACAATTACTACAAGGTTTTCAGCGCAGACTATGCCAGCAACACATCCACTGGCGGCGGCAGCAATAACGGCGCCCCCGGCGCTGTCACCGGGGATGCATCAGCTGTTGCGTACACGGCTACCGCTGGTGTTGCTTCCAAGCTCGGTACTTGGGTTGCCGCAACGGGAACTCCCGGTGAAGCCGGTTATGTTGCTGCTCACTGGGAGAAGGCCACCGGCAACGAGTGGTTTGAGCTGACTCCGATCGCCGGCTCGACCAATTACGCTGTGTCCTGGGTCGGTGATAAAACTGCTGATCGCGTTCAGGAAGCGGCTGCCTGGCTGATTTCTAAGGGCGCTTATGAAGCCGGCCCCACCGCGCTGACTTATACCGATGGAACGGGCTGGACTTCCGGCCCGATCGACCCGGGCTATTATCTTGTTGAAGGCGCGACTGGCAAGAATCTTGTTGCCGCCACCACGGACGTCTCCATTGCTGAAAAGAATGTGTATCCCCCGCTGGATAAGACCCAGGTCGATGAAGATGATGCTGTTCCCAGCGACGTTGTGCGTGACGTTGCCATCGGCGACGTTCTGACCTATCAGGTCAAAGTCACCATCCCCGCAACTGCCGCTGTCGGCGACAAGATCCTCGTATACGATAACAAGAGCATTGGCCTGACCTATAACAACGATGTAGCCGTTTCCTCCAACGCCGGCAGCGCCACTGTTACGCCGGATGGTACAGCAAATTATTCTGGCGCCAATGCCGTTTCCGGAGCTGTCTGGCAGAAACTGATCACTGTCACCGATGGCAGCCAGGGCAAGGATGTTATCTTCACCTACACTATGACCGTAAATGAATCTGCTCTGATTGACTCCGAGAAGGAGAACGAAGCCGGTCTGAAGTTTGGCCCTGGCGACGGCACGACTCCCTGGCCGTATGAAAGCACCCCCGATGAGGTTAGCTTTAAGACCTACTTCGCCGGCATTCACAAGACTGACGGCGATACTCATGCCGACCTCGCGAATGTCCACTTCACTCTGACCGAGAACGGCGCAGCCTTCAATGTTACCAAGGTTGGCGACTATTATATTCCGGGCGGCTCCTCCAACGAGGTCATCACGGACAGCCAGGGCCTTATCATGATCCGCGGTCTTGACGAAGACAAGACCTACGTCCTGACTGAGACTCTGAACGAGAACCCCGGCTACAATATGCTCGCTTCGCCGGTTACGCTGACTCTGTACGAAGATACCTCTGCTACGTATACTCAGGCAACCACCTACGATTCTACCGTACAGTACTATAATGCGGATGGCACGCCTGCAACGGTTGCTGACGCCGCTGCCTTCGCTGCCGGTACCTTCTACACGAAGGGTTCTGAAACCGAGAGCTTCTCGACCGCCGCTGCCAGCAAGACCGATTCCAAGTGGGGCGTAGTTGAGAACAACAAGGGCACGCTGCTTCCCAGCACCGGCGGCATCGGCACCACCATCTTCTACGTGGTCGGCGGCCTGCTGGTCGCGGCTGCGGTCGTGGTCCTAATCACCAAGCGCCGCATGGCCGGCGAGGAGTAATCCTCAGGCTAAAGACTGAGCATCGCTCAAAAAAACCGCACGGGCGGCCTCCCCGAAAAGGGGAGGCCCGCCCGGCAAATTTCAAATACATGCCGCGCGAGACAGACACCTTCCCGCGGTGCGCGGCGAGCAACGGAGCAAGGCTCCGGCCAAGTCTGAACCCGTACAGACCCGTACAGGACGCGCACAATGGAGAAATCAAACGAGCAACTGAAAAAGAAAAAGCGCCGCTCTGCTGTCGCAAATATCATCCTGGTTGCGATCCTGCTGCTGGGAATGGGTGTCATCGCTTACCCGACCTTCAGCGACTGGTGGAACTCCCTGCACCAGTCCCGCGCCATCGCATCCTACGCGAGCGCCGTCGAGAGCATCGACACCGAGCTGATCGAGCAGATGCTCGGTGAGGCGCGGGATTATAACGCCGGGATCCCATTGCGGAGCAATCCCTACGTCCTCTCCGAAGAGGAAGAACAGAGTTATTGGGACTTGCTGGATTTATCCGGCACCGGCATCATGGGCTATATCCAGATCACCGATATCGGCGTCAACCTCCCGATTTATCACGGCGCCAGCGAGAGCGTGCTGCAGACCGCCATCGGGCATCTGGAATGGACCAGCCTGCCTGTCGGCGGCGAGACCACGCACTGCGTCGTCTCCGGTCACCGCGGCCTGCCCAGCGCACGGCTTTTCACCGATCTGGATCAGCTGCGCGAAAAGGACACCTTTACCGTCACGGTGCTCAATCAGACCCTGACCTATGAGGTCGATCAGATCCGCATCGTGCTGCCGCAGGAGACCGAGGAGCTGATGCTGCAGGAGGGGAAGGATCTCGTCACCCTCGTCACCTGCACCCCCTACGCCATCAACACCCACCGGATGCTGGTGCGCGGGCACCGTATTTTCCCCGAGGAGGTCCGGCCGACGATCGTCGTTTTGCCCGACGCCGTGCGCATTCCCAACTATGTCGCCATCCCGGCGGTCGGGATCCCGATGCTGTTTTTGTTCCTGATCGGAATGTTCATTTACTATCGGGGGAAGGCCCGCCCGGTTCACGGGGAAGAGCTGCTCCGGCAGCTGGAAGAGTATGCCCTTCGGCAGAAGGAATGAGAGAGCTTCGAGGGGAGGAATCACCTTTTGAGGATATTACAGAGACGAACGCTCCGGCGCGCGCTGGCGCTGCTGCTGGCTCTCGCCGTCTGTTCCGCGCTGCTCCCGGTTCTTGCGCTGGCTGTCGATTTCACACAGCCCTGCTCGATCCGCGTCAGCCCCGGTATTGAGGACGAGGCCGTTCTGGCCGATCTGCAGCAGGCCCATGTCGTCGCGGATCTCTACCGTGTCGCTGACGCGGTGAGCGAGACGGAGGACAGCAATATTTCCTTCCATTTCACCGGCGATTACGCCGCGCTCGAGCTGCAGGAGAACATGGACGCCGACGCCTGGCAGGCGCTGGCACAGCAGGCCGCCCGCATCGCCCGCGAGAAGGGTGAGGTCGAGCTGCAGGGCGTCGAGCTCGGTACGGAGACTGAGCTGCAGCCCGGTCTGTACCTGCTGATCGCCCGCGGGGCCGAGCTTGCCGATTACTGGTCCGAAAGCGCGGACGACGGCCTGCTGAGCACCCTCGCGCGTTCGGCCTTTTATGAATACGCATTTCTGCCGCAGTTCGCGGTCGTCCCGTCCCGGGATACTGAAGGCTCCGGGGATTGGGAGTATCAGATCGACATTGCGCTCAAGGCCTCCTATGACAGACGCCCCGGCAGCTTTGAGATCGTCAAGAGCGTGTCCGGCCTGACCGGCCCGGACCCGGCGCTGTTTGTGTTCCACTGGTATGCCTACGATGAAAACGGCGTGCTTCTGTGCGACGATGTGGCTACGATCGTCTTCACCTCGGCAGGCGAGAGCCGCCTGCGCATTGACGGTATCCCGGCCGGCGCGCGCGTGGTCGTCCATGAGGAGCAAAACCGCCTCTACGACCTGATCTCGCAGAACGATGTGACCGTTGAGGCTTCGACAGAGGATATTCAGGCAGCCGAATTCTATAACCAGCCGAACGATAACCCCGGCGGGGGCTTCGGCGTGAACAACCATTTTGAGTACGTTGAATATGACGACGGGCGGCAGAGCGAATGGCTCTGGATGCCCGGAGCAAATAAAAATTGAGAGAAAGCGGGGTGAGCCGATGAAACACAGATCCTTCTGGATGGGCGTCCTTGCGCTGATGCTGGTGCTTTTCGTGAGCATCGGCGCAGCCCAGGCGTATTTTACGACCTATGTCACCGCCCAGGGCGGCTATGTGATCCGCCAGGGCGTACACTTCGAGGAGAGCTTTTACGACTGGACCAAGCATATCGTCATCACGAGTGATGAGGGCACGGAGCCGGTGTATGTGCGCGTGCGCGCTTATTACAGCACGAGCCTCTCCCTGCAGACCGCCGGCGACGGCTGGGTGCAGGAGGGCGAGTGGTGGTATTACACCCAGCCGCTGACGGCCGGACAGAGCACCGCGCCGCTGGATATGAAGATCCTGAATATCCCTGACGACGCGAGTGACGGCGACGACCTGAACGTGGTCGTCGTGTACGAATACGCGCCCGTCAAGTACGACGCTGACGGCCTGCCGCTCCCGTACAACAGCGAGGAGATCTGGTTTGACGCCAATCCGGGAGGAGGCGACAGCCCATGAAGAGATTTCGGGAGCTTCTGCGTTCCCCGGTCACGACCGGGCTTCTGTTCCTTCTCGCGGCGGTGCTGCTGATCACCAGCTCCGTCGGCGGGACGCGGGCTGCGCTGCAGTATTTCTCCGAGGACTATATCTCTCAGGTGGAGATGTACGACATCGGCGTGAGCCTGGTGGAGAAGAGCAACCGCGACGGCTCTACACCGATCATCAGTGCGCGCAACTTTATTCAGAACTCGGACCATCAGTGGAACACGCTGACCGGCGTACTGGTGGAAAACATGCTGCCCTCCGGGTCGGGAAGCGCGCTGCACGTGAATAATCTGAGCCCTCTGACGGTGAACGAGGTCGTGCCTTTTGAGATCGGAAGAACATATACCGAGGAGCTTTCGGTCATGAACAGCGGAACCATCGACCAGTACGTGCGCGTTACGGTGTACCGTTACTGGGTGGATGTCAATCCCGACGGCACCGCAGGCGCCAAGCGGCAGGATCTGGACCCGAGCCTCATCGAGCTGCACCTGCTGACCGGCAACGGCTGGACCATTGACGAAAGCGCGAGCACCGCCGAACGCACCGTGCTGTATTACAGCAGTCCCCTTGGCGGCAGCCAGAGCGAGGGCGGCTATGCAAGCGTCAGCACTCCGTTTATGGACGCGCTGACCGTGAACATGGGCGTGGCGGAGCAGTTTGCCGCCGTGCGCAGCTACACCGAGGTTCAGGACGGGGTGACTTACCGTTCCGTCACGGACAACTACATCTATGACCGCGTCGCCTTCCAGCTGGAGGTTCAGGTCGATGCCGTTCAGACGCACAACGCCGCGGACGCCAAGACGAGCGCCTGGGGCGAGGCCAAATGAGGAGGAGAAAACGGATGAAACAATGCATCAGCCTGCTCCTCCTGTTTGCGCTGCTGTTCACGCTGTGCGGTACGGCCTGCGCCGAGGATTATTCCAGCCCCGACAACTGGGTCACCTTCCGGGCGACGGGGACCATGGAGAGCAACTTTAAAAACAATACCGTTCAGGACGCGCTCAGCCGCCTGCAGCCGGGCGATACCGCCACCTTTACCATCACGCTGAAGAACGAGCACAGCGCCACAACGCGCTGGTACATGACCAACACGGTGCTCAAATCCCTTGAGGACGCCGCGCGCGCCTCGATCCAAAACGGCGCCTACAGCTATTACCTGAGCTATGAGCGCGGGGACGGCACGAATTTTATCGAGCTGTTCAACAGTGACCGCGTCGGCGGTGAGAGCCGCTTCATTGATAACGACGGCAATCTGCGCCAGGGCCTTTTTGAGGCAACCGACGGTCTGGAGGACTGGTTCGCACTGGATACGCTGGCAAGCGGGGAAACCGGGAAGATCGTGCTGTCGGTCTCGCTTGACGGCGAAACGCAGGGCAATGTCTATCAGGACACGCTGGCTCAGGTGAAGATGAACTTCGCGGTTGAGCTGGATGCGCCGGAGAAGGGAACCAATATCGTCAAGACCGGAGACCCTTGGGATCTGCAGCCTTACTACATCGTTATGGCTGTAGCCGGCGTGCTGTTTCTGCTGCTCGCGTTCGACGGCCTGCGCCAGCGCAGACGCGAAAGGCGGGTGAAGCGCGGATGAAGGCTCTGAAAACCATCCTGGCCGTGCTGCTCATCTGTGCCATTGCGGCCTCCTGCGCCACCTTCGCCCTGGCGGCCGGTTATACCTACACGGTCCGCATTTTCCCGGGCAATCAGGCAAGTGCCGTCAACGGCTCGGCCATCTACGTGATAGAGGGTCTGGAGCCCGGCTCGCGCATTGAATTTGACAGCAGCTGGGTCCAGCCGGACAACGATAAATACTATGTGATGGGCTTCCGCGAGGCGGGCAAGGACAACACGACCTATGCCTTTTCCTTCCCGGTGACCAGGGATCAGGACTATGTGGTGGCTTATGGTGTCAAGGGAGAAGCCGTCGCCTACACAGTAAACTATGTTGACGCGGCGGGCAATCCCCTGCGTGACAGCGAGACCTTCAACGGCAACGTCGGGCATCGTCATGTGGTAGCCCATCGCTACATCGACGGCTATCTGCCGCAGGCCTACAACCTTGTTAAAACCCTGGACGCTGACCCGGCCAACAATGTTTTTACCTTTGTATACAGCCGCATCGTCGTCCCGACGCCGACTCCCGCGCCGACACGGGCACCGGCCGCGACCAACAGGCCGACCGGCGAGGGCCAGGAGGGCAATGTGGGAACGCAGCCCGTGACGGAGACCGCGGAGCCGCAGCCGGGAGAAACGCAGAACCCCGAACCGCAGCCGGAAGAAACGCCGAACGTCGAGCCGCAGCCGGAGCCGACAGCGAATCCCGAAGAACCCACAGTCACACCCGAGCCGGAGGAGATCATTGATCTCGACCTGCCTCTTTCCGAGTATGAAGGGGAGCAGGAGAGCAAGGGACTGCCTCTGTTGCTCATGATCGTTATTGTGCTTCTGATCCTTGGCTTGCTGGCGCTGATCCTGTATTTCCTGCTCGGTCGACGCAGGAAGAACGAGGAAGAGACATGAGCCGGGAAACCACGGCGCGCCATTCGGGCGCTTTTCTCCCGGCGCTGTGCAATGTGCTCGGCACTCTGATCCTGCTTGCCGTGATCGTGAGCTATCTGCCTCTGGCACTGCCGCAGCTGCTGGGATATACCTGCTTCAATGTAATCAGCGGCAGTATGGAGCCGACGATCCCGGTGGGCAGCGTCATCTATGTCGAGCCTGTCGACGCCATCGACGTGCGCTCCGGTGACGTGATTGCCTTTTACAGCGACGGCAGCGTCGTCACCCACCGGGTGGAGGAGAACCGTTTTGTCGAAGGCAAATTCATTACCAAGGGCGACGCCAATCTCCGCGAGGATTTTGAAAGTACACCGTACCAGGCGCTGATTGGCCGCGTCAGGTACTCGATCCCTTATCTGGGGCGTTTCCTGACGCTGTATACCAGCCAGGTGGGCAAGGCCTATGCGCTGTGCTTTGCAGCCTGCGGACTGTTGTTTAACCTTCTGGCCGGGAGGCTGCGCGCGCGGGAGCGCGAAAAACTGCTGCTCCGTCTGGAGCGGGAACTGCAGGCGCCGCCTGAAAGAGGGCGTACGGTATGAGGACCGCCGTCAGACGGATCGCAATGATCCTGCTGCTCGCGGCCTTCCTCGTCAGCGCCGGGACGGTCACCTATGTCAAGCGGCAATACCGCGAGAGCGCGCAGCGTTACGAGCTGGCGTCCCAGCGATATACCCTGCCCGCCGCGCCTCTGAGCGCCGGCAGTCCCTCGAACACGGCGGAACAGCCCCCAGAGGGAACGGCGGAAAACGATCTGCCGCTCGAATACGCGCCGATCGCCGTCGACTTTGACGCTCTTCGCGCCGTCAATCCCGACATCGTCGGGTGGATCTACTGCGAGGACAGTGTGATCAATTATCCTGTCCTTCAGGCCGCTGACAACGATTATTATCTTCACCGCAGCTACGACCGCAGCAATCAGTTCAGCGGCTCGATCTTCGTTGACGCGGCCAATCGTCCGGGCTTTGTTGACTGCAATACGATCCTGTACGGCCACCATATGAATGACGGCTCGATGTTTGCCAGCCTTGACCTCTGGGCCGACCAGAGCTATTACGAGGCGCATCCGGTGCTCTGGCTGCTGACACCGGAGCAGGATTACAAGCTGGTGCTTTTCAGCGGTTATACGACCTCCGCCTTCTCCGATATCTACACCGTCCGCCCTGAACCGGACGCGGGCTGGCAGGAGTATCTGGAAGACTTGGTCCGTCAGTCGGACTTTCAGGCCGATGTGGATCTGAGCGGCTGCGAGCGAACGGTCATGCTATCCACCTGCGCCTATGTATTTGATTTTGCGCGTCATGTGCTCCATGCCGCGTTGATCCCGGTGGAACACGCCGGTTCCGATCCGTCCTGAGGCGAAGAAAGCGGCACAGGCTGTCCGGATGAAAGGGTCATTTGGCCTCTGTAAACAACTCATGGAATAACAAAATGACAACAAAATGACAACTAGAGCGGCGCGCATGAAAGCATGCGCGCCGCTCTGTCTGTAGACAAAGCTCTGAGGCCAGGGAATGGCCTGCAGGGGGAGAGCGCAGAGAGGGGGCGGGAGTCCCCTTTCTGCGTTCAATCCATACAAAAAGGGAACTTTTTTCATACTAGTCTCCCATAAAACGCTATCAAAGCGTTTTATAGCGCCGAAGGCGCGTCGG
>ODAJ014779583.1_pt1 | contig 28665 bp, 23 predicted proteins | sample 1539241 | NCBI WGS metagenome assembly ODAJ01 (sample SAMN02144231, study PRJEB22623) | gut metagenome | biome: sheep rumen | host: Ovis aries | place: New Zealand
TGGTCAGTTCGAGGTTTTCTTCCGAACTGGTAACAATGTCACCGCCAGAAACCAATGTACCACCTGCTTCAATGATAATCTTGGAGTCTGAACCGCCGAGAATAGCACCCGCATCGCCAATTGTAAGTTTTTTACCATCTTTGATAGTCAATGTCTTTCCCGGATTTACATACAAGAAAGCGTATTCCGTATCGCTATTAATCTCCGTATTCTCAGTAATTTGTTGAGCACCCTCTGTCGGAACTACTGCATAAACAGTCTTGGCTGTTGCATCATAGCCCGTAATATTTGCATTCTTATAAGGTACGGAAGCCGTTTCCATGTTTGCTGCTAAATATCCGGCGTCTAAAGTTTTTGAGAATATACCTCCGGATATAGAATAATTGGGACTTATACCTTCTTTCTGAAACATTCCAAAATTACTTAACATAGTTTGGTGCGTTGTAGTTAAGAATGTACCGCCGTTAATGATAATATTCGATTTTCTTTCAGGCTCCGTATATGAATAACTCCAGAAAATAGGTAGCTGGACAGTTAAAGGGAAACCCTCTCCTGCATCGCAGTAGCCACCAAGATAAATACCTCCGTCAATAATCAGAGTTCCAGCATCCGGTGCAAAAATAGCAGAGCCGGAATTTCCTCCATCACCACTACCTACTGGCTTGGAAACAATCGCATTGCCTTCACTTACAATATGTAGCAATCCTTTGATCCAGAAGATAACGTCTTCTCGCATATCACAACCTCCTCTGCAAGTGTAAGTTGATGTAATACTATGTCCATTGAGGTTCAGTAACACACGAGCACCTTCCGGAACCACAAAAGATGTAGCATTAAAATTAATGTCACCTGTTAAGGTAATTTCAGTCGAGTCTTGCGATGCGGCAGCCTCTAAAGCAGTACGCATTCCTTCCTCTGAATCGACATTAACAGGCACAATCTCCGCCCACGCAGTAATACTACACATTAGCGTGAGTAGCGGAATTAGAAAAATTTTCTTCATAATAAAATGTTTTTAGTTAATATTTGTGAGGGTTGCCCCTCGTTAATTAGTTTGTTATAGTTGTTATTCTTACATTATACTAACGTCATCTTCGACCGTCGTTCGACCGTCGTTCGACCGTCGTATTTGAATGCTATTTTATGTTGCTTTCTGTTCACAGATTACACAAATTAAACTGATTTTTTAAGGTCAAAAATTACCAAAAATATTCCAACAATTATTTTTCTTTATTGTCCACAGATTGCACAAATCAAACTGATTTTTTTAAGTGGTCAAAAATTACCAAAAATATTCCAAAAAATCCCTCTTCTTGTCCACTGATTGCACAAATCAAACTGATTTTTTCAGTCAGCAATTATTCTTTCTTTTCGTACAAATTTTCCTAAAAACTGTGCAGAGAAACCCCTCTTGGCGAAATCGTTGACTCGATATACCTCTGACAAAACCCTTACAAACCCCTTACATACCCCTTATGCACATCCTAAGATGCACAATCAGGATTAACAGCAGGCGTCCGGAATACAACGAGCCCTACGCGCACGTATGTGTGCACGTTCCGTATATATTATACACGTGAAATCAGCGCATTTTGCGCCCCAAAAGATAGATGTTTCATAAGCTTTACAGTTTGTTTACCCATTTTTTACCCCTAAAATGGTGCACAAAGATACTGCTTTTTTTTGAAACACGCAAATATTTTTACAAAAAATTGTGTTTTTTTGCAAAAAATGATATTTTTGGCTAAAAAAATTGTGAAATTGAATCAGTAGTGTCCTATAAAAAAGAACAAAAACATAAAAAACATTTTCAAATCAAATCGTCGCGCTTTATTAAGTGCCATTTTATTATCCGGGCAATAATTGCCAAAGCAATAATTTTGGTGCAAAAGCAGTGATTTTTAGGGAAATATGCAAATATTTTTCAAAAATTACGCAAAAATTTGCATATGTGCATTTTTTTCAGTAATTTTGCATCCCGAACCGGTTTAGACCGGAGCAATCAAACATCTTATCTCGTCTATTATGTTTATTATCGGCATTGCGGGCGGCACCGGCTCGGGTAAAACAACGGTGGTGAAAAAACTTATCGAACGCCTACCCAAAGGCGAAGTAGTCGTTATTCCCCAAGACTCCTACTACAAAGACAGTAGCGATGTGCCGGTGGAAGAAAGACAGAACATCAACTTCGACCACCCCGACGCCTTCGACTGGCCACTTCTCGCCAAACACATCAAAATGCTCAAAGAAGGCAAACCGATCGAGCAACCGATCTATTCGTATATCACCTGCACGCGCCAGGCAGAGACCATCCACATAGAGCCCAAAGAGGTGATTGTGGTGGAGGGGATTATGGCGTTGCGCGAGCACAAGATGCGCGAGCAGATGGATCTGAAGATCTTCGTTGACGCCGACGCCGACGACCGTCTTATCCGCGTTATGAAACGCGATGTGCTGGAACGCGGGCGCACCGCCGAAGCCGTCATCGAGCGTTACCAGCGGGTGCTCAAACCCATGCACGAGCAGTTTATCGAGCCTTGCAAACGCTTCGCGGATGTGATTGTGCCGCAAGGAGGACACAACAACGCGGCTATCAACATGCTTTCCAAGTTCATCAAGCAACAATTAAGAGAGAATAAAGAGTAAAGACCGTTCGCGTTGCTCACTGACAGATTACAGATCGCAGGCGCTGCCTGCTGACAGACCGAGTATGTGTTTGTTAAGAGTAATCCTGTCTGTACTCTGTGAGCAAAGCGGTCTATGTTCTGTCAGCAAAGCGGTCTATGTTCCGGAACTTGTTTTGGACATATTTGAAGATCGGGACCTTCACCCTTGGTGGAGGTTATGCCATGTTGCCGCTTATCCAACGCGAGGTAGTGGACCGCAAGGGCTGGATCGACGAGGAGGAGTTTCTTAACATGATCGCCCTCGCACAAGCCGCGCCCGGACTGATTGCCGTCAACTCGGCTATCTTCATCGGCTGGCGCATCGGCGGCTGGAAAGGCGTCTGCGGGGCAGTGTTGGGGGCAGTGTTGCCGTCGTTTCTGATCATCCTCGCGATAGCAATAGTCTTCCGCGAGTGGAAAGAACTGCCAGCGGTAGAAGCCGTCTTCAAAGGTATCCGTCCGGCGGTGGTAGCCTTGATTGCCGCACCGCTGGTCAAGATGGCACGCTCCGCCATAGGGGGAGAATTAAAAAATCAAAATGCGAAAATCAAAATCAAGGCGGCTCTTCCGCTGTCAGTGTCATTGGCGGCGGCGTTGCTAATCTGGCTGGGAGGCGTCAATCCCGTGTGGGTCATCCTCGCCACCATCGTCATCACGCTCGTAGTACAATCAATCAATAAGAACGAAGGACAAATGTACGATGTACGAAGGATGTACGAAGGAAAGGAAGGACGAAGGAAGGACGAAGGACAAATGTACGATGTACGAAGGAAAGGAAAATCGTAAATAAATCCCCTCATGCTCTACTTGCAGCTCTTCATATCATTCTTCAAGATCGGTCTCTTCGGCTTCGGCGGAGGGTTGGCCATTCTGTCCCTTATCCAGATGGAGGTAGAGAAATACGGCTGGATGACACAACAGGAGTTCGTGGACATCGTCGCCGTGAGCCAAGTGACCCCCGGTCCGATAGGTATAAACTGCGCCACGTACGTCGGCTATACCGCCACCGGCAGTGTCTGGGGAAGCCTGCTCACCACTTCGGCTATTATCCTTCCGAGCCTGATTATCATGCTCACGATCTGCAAACTCTATTTCTGGCTCAGCCGGCGGTTTAACGACAATCCCTATTTTGTTCAGACCCTCAGGATGTTGCGTTTCACAGTCATCGGACTCATCGCAGCCGCCGCGTTGTTGCTGATGAAACCGGAGACATTCATCGACCCCGTCAGTTGGGTTATCTTCGGCGCGGTGTGCATCTTTACCATCCTGCCTGAGATACATAAAAACAGGGTGACCGATCTGCTCAGCCACCCCATTCTGCTTATCATCGCCGCCGGTATAGCGGGATTTGTCATCTACGGTTAACCTACCTGCGCACCGTTTTTCACCGGTGCGCTGACTGTCGTCACCACCAGTTTGCCGTCCGCGTCAACCGCCGAGAGAATCATTCCCTGGCTCTCCTGTCCCATCATCTTGCGGGGCGGGAAATTGGCGATAAACAGCACCTGCTTGCCCACCAGCACCGACGGATCGGGATAACTCTGGGCTATTCCACTCAGGATGGTTCTGCCGCCCATGCCGTCGTCCAGTTTGAACTGCAGCAGACGCTCCGATTTCTTCACCGGCTGACAATCCAGCACCGTAGCCACACGGATATCCGCCTTGTCGAAGTCATCGATGGTAGTCATCTCCTTGACCGGCGAGGGGCGCCAGTTTTTCAGCGCCTCGGCTTTGGCTTCCGCCTCGTTCTCCGCTTTGATGCGCGCGAGACGGTCGAGCTGCCCCTGGATAGCGGCGTCCTCGATCTTCTCGAAGAGCAGCGACACTTCGCCCAAGGACTGTCCTGCAGCGAGGAGGTCGATACGTCCCAGATCATCCCATCCGATCTGCTCGTCAAGACGAAGCATCGTCTTCAACTTGGCAGACGAGAAGGGCAGGAAAGGTTCGAAAGCGATTGCCAGATTGGCTGCAATCTGGAGCGAGAGGTGGAGCACCGTAGCGGTGCGCTCCAAGTCGGTCTTGGCGAGCTTCCAAGGCTCGGTATCCGCCAGATACTTGTTTCCTATACGGGCGAGGTTCATCGCCTCTTTCTGTGCGTCGCGGAAACGGAAATTGTTGAGCAAATCCTCCAAGGTGGCTTTCACGTTCTTGAACTCCTCGATGGTCTGCCGGTCATAGTCGGTGAGTTCACCGCAAGCCGGCACCTTGCCCTCAAAATACTTGTTGGTGAGCACTAATGCACGGTTGATAAAATTGCCGTAGATGGCTACCAACTCATTATTATTGCGCGCCTGGAAGTCCGCCCAGGTGAAGTCGTTGTCCTTGGTCTCCGGCGCATTGGCGGTCAGCACATAGCGCAGGACGTCCTGCTTGCCGGGGAAATCCTCCAGATACTCGTTGAGCCACACCGCCCAGTTGCGGGAGGTGGATATCTTGTCGCCCTCAAGGTTCAGGAACTCGTTGGACGGAACGTTGTCCGGCAGGTTGTATCCCTGCGCCTTGAGCATGGCGGGGAAGACGATACAATGGAAGACGATATTGTCTTTGCCGATGAAATGGATCATGCGGGTGTCGTCCTGTTTCCACCATTTCTCCCAGCTTCCGTATTTGTCGGGGTTGGATTGACAGAGCTCGATGGTGTTGGATATATATCCGATCGGGGCATCGAACCAGACATAGAGCACCTTGCCCTCCGCACCCTCTACCGGCACGGGTATTCCCCAGTCGAGGTCGCGCGTCACGGCACGGGGTTTGAGTCCGCCGTCGAGCCAGGACTTGCACTGTCCATAGACATTCGGGCGCCATTCCTTGTGGCGGTTGAGGATCCAGTCTTCCAGCCATCCCTGGTACTGATCAAGCGGCAGATACCAGTGTTTGGTCTCTTTCTTCGCCAGGGGATTGCCGGTCTCGGCGTTATAGGGGTTGATCAACTCGTCCGGCGAGAGCGTGGCACCGCATTTCTCGCACTGGTCGCCGTAAGCTCCCAGAGAATGACAGCGCGGACACTCGCCGCGGATGTTACGGTCGGTGAGGAAATGTCCCGTCTGCGGGTCATAGAACTGCTCGGAGGTCTCCTCCACAAACTGACCCGCATCGTACATCTTGCGGAAATACTCCGCCGCAAAGCGGTGATGGGTCTCGGAGGTCGTACGCGAGTAGATATCAAACGATATACCGAAATCGGCAAAAGAGCGCTTGATCAGATTGTGGTATCTGTCCACCACCTCCTGGGTGGTAATCCCCTCTTTACGCGCACGGATAGTGACCGGCACACCATGCTCGTCACTACCGCAGACGAACAACACCTCCTTGCCCTTCAGGCGCATAAACCGGGCGTAAATATCTGCCGGGACATACACGCCTGCCAAATGCCCTATATGCACAGGACCATTGGCATAAGGAAGAGCTGCTGTGATTAAAGTTCGATTAAATTGCATACTTTTTGTTATTTTTTGTGGATATTTTGCAAAAAATTTGTATATGTTGATTTTTTTTATTACTTTTGCACCCGCAATTGGTATTTTATGCGTATTTTTGCCTAAGCGAGTGCAAAGGTACTGAAAATTTTTGAAAAATACAAATAAAATCGTGAAAATCGTACAAAGATACTTAATTCTGTCATTGCTGGCTGTGTTCAGCGTGGCTGCGAACGCCCAAATCAAGAACCATATAGGTCTTTGGGGAGAAATAGGAGAATGGTCATTACTGCCTCAGGCGAGCCAGTACCCCAACAGCCTCGGTGTAGCCGGAGGTCTGGGTCTTATGTACGACTTGCAGTACAAGAAACACCTTATCTTTGACATCGGTGTGGGGGTCAACTACGGGATGACGAGTTTCAACCGCTCCTCCAGTGCCGCCGACACGCTCTTCAACCAAGTGGATCTGCAGGGCGAGAGTTTCAATTATGTCTATCAGATCAACGACCGCCGCGACCAGTACCGCAACATGATGATCCAAGTGCCCGTGATGATCGGCGGACAATGGGGCAGATTCTACGGATTGGTGGGAGTGAAAGCCGGCTTGTCGCTGCTGACCAAGTCTTTCTCCAAAGCCAATATAACCACTTTCGGCGACTATGCTTTCTTCGATGATTTCAAGAGCATGCCGGAGTACCAGTTCTTTGACAATGTGCCTTTTGAGAAGAGTTTCGACGCCAAGTTCCGCTTCAATCTGGACGTCAGCGCCGAGATAGGTCTGCGCCTCGGTTTCCTGACCGACCTGCGCGGCTTCGATGTGCCGAAGAGCAAGGTACAATACCGTCTGGGACTCTTTGCCGACTACGGCTTGCTGGATATCCACACGGCGGACAACAGAACCGCCCTGACCCTTCCATCAGGATATAATACCGGCGAGACCGCTCCGGTCTATGGAACCCGTACGATGTTAGACAATATCACCATGAACGATGTGATGACCACCAGCGGTTTTGCCAGCGCGGTTCATAACCTTCTCGTGGGTGTCAAGTTCACCGTATTGTTCGAGTTGCCCGAGCCGCGCCAGTGCGTCATATGCCGCGACCAGAGCCTATTCCGTTCGGCTCCTGTCAAACGCGGCACTAAGATTAACAAGGATTAAGTCCTCCGAGACCTCCTTGATCTGACCGTCGGAAGCAATACTGATTTTTCCCGTTTCCTCCGAGACCACGATAGCCAGCGCGTCGCAGCGCTCGGTGAGTCCCAACGCTGCACGGTGACGAAGACCGTAATGCTGCGGAATATCCTGGTTCTTGCTCACCGGCAAGATACACGCTGCCGAGTGCAGCCTGTCCCCCACAATAATCAGCGCACCGTCATGCAACGGTGTGTTCTTGAAGAATATATTCTCGATCATACGCGTCGATATCCGCGCATCTATACGCTCGCCCGTATCGGCAAACTCCTTGAGGTCCTGCTTGCCGGCAATCACAATCAACGCGCCCGTGCGGGTGCGGGACATATTACTGCACGCACGCAGGATAGCCTCTGCACGCTTGTCCTCCATAGTCTGTGAAGCCGCACGCAGATGCTTGAACTGCAAGCCCCTGAATCGCGATCCTATCCGGTAGAACAATGCACGGATCTCCTCCTGGAAGATCACAATCAGCGCCAAGGCTCCCACCGCTATAATACGGTCGAACATCGCCGCCGTGAGGTCTAACTGGAACACAAACTTCACCAGAAACCACACCACTATAAAAGCCAATATCCCCCAGAAGAGGTTCACTGCGCCCGAACGGCGCAACAGCCGGTAACCCTCATACAAGATAGCCGCCACCAACAGGATATCGACTATGTACTTGAACTTGAAATCCAAAGCTAATAAATCAAACATCGCTATTCTATTTTTCCAACATTGTAAACATCTTAACCGTCTCCGCCGCCTCTTTCACGTCGTGCACACGCAGAATATCCGCTCCGTGCATCAGGGCGTACATATGCATCGCCTGAGTAGGCGCAAGCGCCTCTGCAGGAGTAATACCCAATGGCTTGTAAATCATCGATTTGCGCGACAACCCGACCAGCAGAGGATAGTCTCCTCTCTTCATCTCCCGGAGTGCCCGGTAGTCCGCCTCCGTCGAACCTAAAAACCCTATCCCCGGATCGCATATCAGCCCCGGATAAGAACGCATCCGCTCCGGCAGTTCTCTACCCGTCAGCACATAAGGCACGCCCGTCCGCTGCACCAGGTCATACATCGCCTCGCCGCCACCGGATATGTCATTGATGATCAGCGCCCCGAAAGACTCCAGCGCCCGCCGTGCCACCTCCACCCGGAAGGTGTCAAGCGACAGTACCGCCGCGGGAAAAGCCTCCCGGACAGCCCGCAACGCCGGTTCCACCCTGCGCCATTCTTCCTCCCCGTCCACCGGCTGCGACTGAGGTCTGGTCGAGCAGCCGCCGATATCCAACACCGCAGCTCCCGAAGCCAGCATCGCAGCCGCACGCTCCACCACCTCGTCCTCCGCCACACGGGAGGCGGCGTAGAAACTGTCAGGCGTCACGTTGAGAATCCCCATCACCGCGGGAGTAGCCAAGTCCAGACATTGCCCACCGATATTTATTCGCGTCCTGTTCATAAAAATCGGGGACAAAGGTAAGAAAAAAACAACAATTCAACAAGTCTAAAGCGCAAACTGACGCATTTTGGGAGAAAAAAGTTAAATTTTAATGAAAAAAACGCGTGCGCGCTTGCGTATATGAAAAAATAATCGTAACTTTGCAGGCTGAAATTAGTGATTATATACGAAAACTTACTAATATTATTCATATGAACAAGGTAACAAAGCTATTATTGCTGCTTTCTGTGGTAAGCCTGAGTGCTTGCAAGCAGAGTGACTTGAACACCAAGGTTTCCAATACTACGGGTTGGAATTACTTTGACCAGAAAACCACCAATTTCGAGGCGTACGACCATCTGGGTAATGTCAACCCCACCGGTATGGTACCCATCCAAGGTGGTACATTCACTACCGGTGAGCAAGATGAGTTCATCACCGCTCCGCGTAACAACCTCGACCGTAAGATCACGGTAAGTTCCTTCTACATGGACAAATATGAGGTGACTTGTCTTAACTGGAACGAGTACCTCCACTGGATGGAGATCGTCTTCGGCAAAACCGCTCCGCAGCTGGTGGACGCAGCCAAGCCGGACTCTACCGTTTGGCGTGACGAGCTGGCTTACAACGAGCCTTACCTCGAGAACTACTTCAAACACCCTGCTTTCTCCCACTACCCCATCGTAGGTGTTACGTGGGATCAAGCGATGGCTTACTGCCAGTGGCGTACCGACCGTGTCAACGAGTTGGCGCTGATTCAGGCAGGTGCTATCCAGGCTCCTAATTTCGCAGAGCTCAACTACCGCTGGCCGATCGACACCACCCTCACGGAAGAAGACCGCGAGGCACTGCTCGAAGAGATGCAGGATCCGGAGTGGATTGCCGACAAGGGCTCTATCGAGGAGTGGAACCAGCAACACCCCGGCTATCACCTCGACACCTTGCGCGAACTCAAAGACTTCTCCAAAGAGGAGATCAAGCGCTTCCGCGATGCAGGGTTTGAGCCGCGTCTCGGCACATGGGACACCACTACTATCCTCGTCTGCCGCGTGCCGTACGACTATATCCGTGACCATTTTGTGTTCAACACCGAGAAATATCTCTTCAGCAAAGACTATACGCCCGATTACGGACGCCGTCCGATGCGCGACTCTTACGGCAACAACCGCAAGGTTAACAAAGCGGACGGTATTCTCGTTACCGGCTACCGTCTGCCGACAGAGGCTGAGTGGGAGTTTGCCGCTTATGCACCTGTAGCCGGCGAAGACGGAATCACCGTAGAGGACAAGATATATCCCTGGTCAGGCTACCACCCGCGTGATCTGAGCAAGAAGAACGTAGGCCGCCTGCAAGCCAACTTCGTTCGCGGACAAGGCGATATGATGGGTGTGTCCGGCGCCCTCAACGACTGCTATGTGATCACCGGTCCGGTGAACTCCTTCCTGCCGAACGATTTCGGACTATACAACATGGCGGGTAATGTCAACGAGTGGGTGCTGGATGTCTTCCGTGAGACCTCCCACCAGACCGTTACCGAGTACAACTCCTTCCGTGGTAACATCTACCGCGAGCCGCTCAAAGAGAACGGCAAGTACAAACTCGACTCCGTGGGATGCTTCATGCTGACCTTCACCTCGGACAACGACAAGCGTGACTACAAGGACGGCGACTTCGCCAGCAAGATCGACACCGACTTCCCATTGGACACTATCGGTCTGACAGACCTCGCAGGCAAGAAGATCGACCCGACCGACGTGCTCGCACCGCGTATCACCAAGAAGACACGCGTCTATAAAGGCGGCAGCTGGGCAGACCGCATCTACTGGCTCAGCCCCAGTACACGACGCTATCTGGACCAAGACCGCTGCTCCAACCAGATCGGTTTCCGCTGCGCTATGTCCACCGTCGGCGACCAGATCTCATCCCAACCGGCTAAAAAATAACGTAACAACCATAAATCATTATTATCATGAATTTTCCTGAGAATATACGCTACACCAGCGAACATGAATGGATACGCGTAGAAGGCAATGAGGCCTTTGTGGGCATTACCGATTATGCTCAGTCAGAACTTGGAGAAATCGTCTTTGTAGATGTGGACACCATCGGTGAACAGATCGGACAAGGAGAGGTATTCGGTTCGGTAGAGGCTGTGAAGACCGTCAGCGATCTCAACATGCCTGTTTCGGGTGAAGTGCTCGAGTTCAACGAGGCACTCAACGACCAGCCGGAACTGGTGAACAACGATCCTTACGGCGAAGGCTGGATGATCAAGATCAGCATCGCCGACCCCGCTGAACTGGACACCCTCATGGACGCAGCCGCTTATCAGGCTTCGCTCCAATAAGTATCCAAAGATAAACAGTGCGAATAACAGAAAACAGCACCTCACGCGAGGTGCTGTTTTCTGTTATCTATACTCTATCATCGTAGCGGTCTATATTCTATCAGGCGCAGCCTGTCTTACAGCGCAGCGGTCCATAAGCGCCTCATACAGCCGCTCTACCGGCAACCCCATCACATTGAAATAGGAGCCTTCCAGCGATGTACAGCCGGCATAGCCGATCCACTCCTGAATGCCATATGCACCGGCTTTGTCGAAAGGCTTGTAGCGCTCTATATAGTACTCTATCTCCGCCTCGTCCAGTTCTCTGAAACTTACATCCGTGCGGCAGACAAACGAGTGCACCTCGCCTTCCTGCTTCGTCAGGCACACTCCCGTATAGACCTGGTGCGTCTTGCCACTCAGCAGCCTCAGCATCGCTTTGGCGTCCTCCGCATCGCGGGGTTTGCCAAGCATCCGGCCGTCACACCAGACAATCGTGTCGGCTGTGACGAGCAAGTCGTCCGCACCAAGCTTATGCGTGTACGCGCGCGCCTTCGCACGCGATATATACAAAGGTATATCGCCCTCCTTCAGCGTTTCCGGGAAACGCTCGTCGGCATCGATATCTACGATCTCAAAATCAATATCCAGCCCCGCCAGCAACTCTCTGCGGCGGGGGGATTTACTGCCTAAAAGGATGCGCATAGATAATGGTGAATAACGAAACTATACATCAGACCCAGAAACATAGCGAACTTCATCAGCAGTTGCGCATTGCGGTAGTCGGAGGATATACGTCCTGCCCACATCAGCCATAACACGCACGCCAGTGGAATCAGCATCCCGAAGACCAGGAACCGCGTACTCAGACTGTTCCACTCGTGCGGGAAGGGCAACACACCCCATTGAAGCCAGCAGAGCAGAGCCATCGTCAGAACCGTCAGGACGGTCACGAAAATCTTCGTGCCCGACTCGCCCCATTTGATAGGCATCGTCCGGCATTCGAGTTCGCGGTCACCCATCTGGTCCTGCATGTCTTTGAGGATCTCGCGTATCCAGGTGTAGAGAAAAATCAGCGCACTGAACCCGCCAAGCCACGCATAGAGATACGTGATCGAGGGTGCCAGCCGGTCGGTGATCGTCACCAGGTCGCGGCTTTCCAGAAAACTGCCGAACATGCTCTCGTTGGCAAGCCCCACCAGAAACGGCGTAACAGCCGACACGAAAGCCACAATCAGGTTGCCGATCACAAACTGCCTCTTATATGCCGAGGAATAGAACCACAACAACCCCGGCACCAGAACGAAAATCACGCCCAATGTCCAGCTGTGTACCAGCACCGCTGTCAATATACCGAGGACCATGCCCGTAGCACTCAGACCGATGCTAAGCCGCATTGCGGCAGGCTTGCTTACCGTCTCGGAGACGATCACGCGGTCGGGACGGTTAATGCGGTCAATTTTGATATCAAAATAGTCATTGATCACATATCCGCCGGCTGCTATCAGCACCGTAGCTGCTATCAGCAGCCACAATACCGGTTCGGGCAACACTTCCGGCAGACCGAACGTGTAGAAAACGGATACTGCCACCCATTTCTCCATCACCCAGATCAGCACTGCCAGAAAGAGCAGGTTGCCCCACCGTACCAGGTTCATTATATCTCTGAATCGTTCCATACTCAGCGGATCTTCAGTATTGCGGCTTTCCATGCGCCCAGACTCAGACGAACCGGGTCATGGTCGTTAAACGGCATGGTATATTCGCTGCCGCTCATCAGATCGGTCATCTGTGCCTCCTTGACCTCCTCCATCTCCAGATAGACGAAGGCGTCAGCCGGGATCTGCACGTCTATATCCACCGTCCGGTCGTCAAAATTGACCACTATCAGCAGTGTCTCCTCCTCCGCCTTGCGCAGGAAAGCGTACTGGCGGTGACGGTTGAAGTTCTCGCGTTGGGCATACACCAGGTCATACATCTTACCCTCGGTAACAGCCTTGCTGTCCCGCGCGGTAGTCAGCAGACGGCGGTAGAACTCGCGCAGCTGTTTCTGTTCCTCGTCCATCCCTGCGCCGTCGAACTTGCCGTTGTTAGCCCATGCCTGGAGGGATTTGACACCCCAGTAATCGAAGATCGTTGTTCTGCCGTCGATGCCTGAGAAGCCTTCGAAATCCATGCCTTTCTCGCCCAACTCCTGACCCATATAGAGCAACACGGGAGACGAAGTCAGCGTAGCGGCAACCACCATCGCCGGTTCGGCACACAAGCCGCTGCCGCAGAAGAATCCCGAAGCCACACGCTGTTCGTCGTGGTTCTCCAGGAAATAGAGCATGTTACGCAACAGGTCGCCACGCTCCATCCAGCGGTTGGAGATGCCTTCTGCCGACCAGCCTTTGCTGATCACACCACGCAGATAGTCGTACATGCCCACCTTGTCATACAGATAGTCAAATCCGGCGTGGATATACGACCAGTACTTGTTGGGGTCATAGCACTCGCCGATGAAGAGCAAACCGGGGTACAGCTTCTTCACCTGCGGAATCATCCACTCGAAGAACTCCACCGGAACCATCTCCGCCATATCCACGCGCAGGCCGTCTATGCCCTTGGAAGCCCAGAAGAGCACGATATCGCGCATCTTGCTCCAAGTGTCAGGAATAGGATCGAACTGCTTCTCGCCCCCGCCCTGATAATAGACGCCGTAGTTGAGTTTGACCGTCTCGTACCAGTCGTTCTCCGACGGATGCGAACTGAAGCAGTCGTTACCCGTCACCTTGGCGGGAAACTCCTCGTAGCCCTGTAGGTCTTTGTCCATCGTGAACCGCTCACCGGGCAGATAATAAAAGTTATTCAGCGGCGAGAATGCCCATTCGGGATGATCGTTCTCTCCCAGATCGGCTACACCTTCGGGCTTCATCACAGATCGGTACTCACGCGACACGTGGTTGGGTACAAAATCCAAAATCACTCCCAACCCTGCCTTGTGGGTGCGCTTCACCAACGCTTCAAACTCCTGCATCCGTTTCGCCTCATCTTTGGCGATGTCGGGCTGAATGTCATAGTAGTCGGTGATCGCATAAGGGCTGCCCGCCTGACCTTTGGTGATAGCAGGGGTGTTACGCCCGGCGGTGGCGTGACGGATAATACCCGTGTACCACACGTGCGTCGCACCCAGATCAGCTATCGCCTTCAGTGCCTTCGGGGTAATGCCTGCCATCGTGCCGCAACCGTTCTGCTCCTTGGTGCCGTGAGGCACGCGCGCAGTACAATAGTTGGTGAACAAACGAGGCAGGAGTTGATAAATTATCAGTTTTTTCATTCCTAAGTCTTGTGTTTGTGTGTTTTTCTTGGTAAAATGTCCAAATGGCAAATCAAACGAGCGCCATCGTGTCGGTAGCGATCATCAGCTCCTCGTCGGTCGGGATCAGGCAAACGGTCACCTTGCTTCCCTTCTTGGAGATCACACGCTCTTCGCCACGGACATTGTTGGCTTCTTCGTCCAACTCGATGCCGAGGAACGACAAGCCCTTCATGATCTCGGCACGGATATACGGGTCGTTCTCGCCGATGCCGGCGGTGAAGACGAGGATGTCAATACCGTTCATGGCAGCTGCGTAAGCACCGATATATTTCTTCACGCGGTAGATGAACATCTTGCGCGCCAGGTCGGCACGTTGGTTGCCTTCCTTGATAGCCGCCTCGATGTCGCGGCAGTCACTCGACACGCCGGATACACCGAGCAGACCGGATTTCTTATTGACGAGGTTGTTGAACGCCGCGGTATCCAGGTGCTCCTTGTCCATAATGAACGTAGCGGCACCGAGGTCGAGGTCACCGGCACGGGTACCCATCACCAGACCCTCTACAGGCGTCAGACCCATCGAGGTGTCCACGCTCTTGCCGTCCATCACAGCCGTGCAGCTGCCGCCGCCGCCGATATGAGCGGTAACGATCTTCTTGCCCTTCGGATCTACGCCGAGGAACTCGCATACACGCGCACTGACATAACGGTGGCTCGTGCCGTGGAAACCGTAGCGGCGGATAGCGTATTTCTCGTACAGCTCGTACGGCAGCGCGTACATGTAGGCGTAATCCGGCATCGTCTGGTGGAAAGCGGTGTCGAAGACTGCCACCTGCGGTACGCCCGGCAGGATCTTCTCGATCGCGTCAATACCTTTCAGGTTGGCGGGGTTGTGCAGCGGAGCGAGGTCGATGCACTCCACGATCTGTGCCTTCACCTCCGGGGTGATCAGCACCGACTTGTTGAATTTCTCGCCGCCGTGCACTACGCGGTGACCTACGGCGTTGATCTCTTTGAGGTCTTTGATACAACCGATCTGCGGATCCACCAACTTCTCCAAAATCAACTCGATACCTACGGTGTGTTCCGGCATCGGTTTCTCGAATTTCACTTTCTCGCCATTCGGCAACTTGACCAACAGGAACGAATCGGGCAGACCGATCTTCTCGATTCCGCCCTGTGCCATCACTTCCTTGCTCTCCATCTCAAAGAGCTTGTATTTGATACTACTGCTTCCGCAGTTCAATACTAATATCTTCATAAAATTAATGAATTATTTTTTTGGAGCTTCGGCTTCATCGAGTTGCGTAAGCAAGCTTACACTCGACTCGCACGAACCTTCGTAAATATCTAAATGCTTAAATGTCTCAATAAATGTCCAAATGGTAAATGACCAAATGGTAAATTATTTTATTGCCTGATTAGCCGTAATAACTACCATCTGCACGATGTCCTGTACTTTGCATCCGCGGCTCAGGTCGTTCACCGGAGCGGCTATACCCTGCAAGATCGGTCCTACGGCGTCTGCACCGCTGAAACGCTCCACGAGCTTGTAACCGATGTTACCTGCCTGCAGATCCGGGAAGACGAGCACGTTGGCTTTGCCGGCTACGGCGCTGCCCGGAGCTTTGGTCTTGGCTACGCTCTCGATCAGCGCGGCGTCGGCTTGCAACTCGCCGTCCAGAGCCAGTTCAGGAGCCATCTCTTTGGCGAGCTTCGTTGCTTCGGCTACTTTGTCCACCAACTCGTGTTTTGCACTGCCTTTGGTTGAGAACGAAAGCATAGCTACTCTCGGCTCGATGCCTGCGATAGCGCGTGCGGTCTCGGCGGTAGAGACAGCGATCTCTGCCAGCTGTTTGGCGTCCGGATTCGGGTTCACGGCGCAGTCGGCGAACAGCAGGAAACCGTTCTCGCCCAACTGCTTGGCAGGGGTGAACATAAGGAACGCACCGCTCACGATCGAGCAACCCGGTTTGGTCTTCAGGATCTGGAATGCCGGGCGGATAGTGTCGGCGGTCGTACCGCGTGCACCGGCAAGTTCGCCGTCTGCATCGCCTGCCTTGATCATCAGACAGCCCAGATACAGCGGATCCTGTGCTTTCTTGGCAGCCTCTTCCTCGGTCATGCCTTTGGCTTTGCGGAGTTCGAAAAGCAGGTTGGCATACTCCGGCATCTTCGGATCGTGAATAGGATCTACGATCTTCGCCTCTTGGATATATTCATATCCCTTCTCGGCAGCCATGCCCTTGATTTTCTCTGGGTCACCGATCAGAATAATGTGCGCAATCTTGTCTCTAAGCAAGATGTTGGCAGCCTCCAAAGTACGGGGTTCATCGCCTTCCGGCAACACAATGCGCTGCGGGTTTGCTTTCGCACGCGCAATCATTTGATTTAAAATGTCCATGATAATTTAGAATTTATTTTGTTTTTATACATTCATCAACCTGTATGTCAGATAAGCCGTATAGATCAGCAGCAACAGGGCGCCCGCCCAACGCTGTATCTTACGCTCTTTGTTGGTCTTCACCGACAGCCACACCACAATACTGCCTACCGCAGCCACCCAGGCGTCCAGTTCGATGCCTTCGTACGCCGGCAGCGGACGAATGACCGCACTGGTGCCAAGCACGAAGAACACATTGAAGATATTACTGCCGATAACATTTCCCAAGGCAATGTCGCTGTTCTTCTTGGTAGCCGCAATCACGGAGGTTGCCAACTCCGGCAGCGAGGTGCCCAAGGCTACGATTGTCAGACCGATGATCGCTTCGCTCACGCCCAAACGCGTAGCTATATCCACGGCGCTCTTCACAATCAGCTCTCCGCCGACCACCAGTCCCACCAGTCCGCCGAGGATCAGCGCAATAGCGCGCCTGACGGGCATCTCCTTCGTACTTGGTACTTCGTCACTTGGTCCTTCACTCGGGTGGTCTTTCGCGTGGCGGAAAGTGTTATAGAGAAAATAACAGAACAGCAACAGCAGTCCCATGCCGGCTATCCGTCCCACACCTTTTCCCGTCTCGCCCCACGGCGACTGGATCGTCACTGCCGCAAACACCAGTACACCGGCGATGATCGACATCGGGATGTCAAAATCGCGGCTGCGTTTCTGCGATGCTATCGGATAGACCAGAGCCGTCAGACCCAAGATCACCAAAGTGTTGATGATGTTCGATCCCAAGATATTGGTGATTGCCAGATCGGTGGATCCTTCCGCCACACTGACCATGTTCACCACAAACTCCGGCATACTCGTGCCGAAGGCTACTACCGTCAGTCCGATCACCAGATCGCTGATCCCGAACCGTTTGGCGACAGCCGAAGCGCCGTCCACCAGCCAGTCAGCACCTTTCACCAGTGCCACAAAACCGGCAACGATCAGCACTGCGCCGACCCACCAGCCGATATTTAATAATGATTCTATCATTCTGTTAAAATGGTTCCGCATTGCGGAACGTTAAACTGTTACACATTAAACAAGAAGTGCATGATATCGCCGTCCTGCACAAGGTACTCTTTGCCTTCGATACCCAGTTTGCCTGCGGCACGACACTGCGCCTCGCCGCCGAGTGCCACGAAATCCTCGTATTTGATCACCTCGGCGCGGATGAAACCGCGCTCAAAATCCGTGTGTATAACGCCGGCGCACTGCGGTGCTTTCATGCCCTCGCGGAAGGTCCACGCGCGCACCTCGTCCGAACCGGCGGTGAGGAACGTACGGAGGCGTAGCAGGGCGTAAGCCGACTTGATCAACCTGTTCACGCCGCTCTCATGCAATCCTATCTCTTCGAGGAACATCTGCCGCTCCTCGTAACTCTCCAGTTCGGCTATCTCGCTCTCTATCTTCGCTGCCAGCACCAGTACCTGCGCGTCCTCGTCTTTGACGGCTTCACGCACACGCTCCACATAGGCGTTGCCGTTCACCGCCGAACCCTCGTCCACGTTGCACACGTACATGACGGGTTTGTTGGTCAGCAGGAACAGGTCTTTGGCAGCCGCTTCCTGCTCTTTGTTCTCCAGCTCCACGGTGCGGGCGTTCTTGCCCTGCGAGAGTGCTTCGCGGTATTTGACCAGCACCTCCAACTGCAGTTTCGCCTGCTTGTCACCGCCGGCTCTGGCGGCTTTCTCGCATTTCTGGATACGGCTCTCGACAGTCTCGAGGTCTTTCAGTTGCAACTCGGCATCGATGATTTCTTTGTCGCGCACTGGATCTACGCTGCCGTCCACGTGCACCACATTCTCGTCGTCGAAACAACGGAGGACATGGATGATAGCATCCGTCTCGCGGATGTTAGCGAGGAACTTGTTTCCGAGTCCTTCGCCCTTGCTCGCACCTTTCACAAGTCCGGCAATATCGACGATCTCCACGGTCGTTGGGATGACGCCGCGTTCAGGTTTGCATATCTCACCCAGTTTGATCAACCGCTCATCCGGAACGGTGATCATTCCCACATTAGGTTCTATGGTACAGAACGGAAAATTGGCGCTCTGCGCCTTGGCATTACTCAGACAGTTAAAGAGGGTACTTTTGCCCACATTCGGCAGACCCACTATTCCACATTGTAAAGACATAATTTTATTGACGATTTTACGATTTCCAATTTACGCTACAAAGATACAACAATTTTTGCACATATGCAAATAAAGCAAGCTATTTCCCGCAAATTTTCATTTTTACTTGTGTATTTCATTATTTTTTCGTACCTTTGCACCCGAAGCCGAAAGGCAAACAATAAGACACATAGAACCTCTAAAATAAAACTATGTTACGCGTTAAAGAACTAATGAAAAAGATTTGTATATTTGTTTATATACCTCTTCTAATTGCATGTAGTAGCAAACAAACCGGTTTTGATGTGCAAATAGACACCGACTCTATATCGGCAAGCCAGCAAAAGCAATGGAACGAAGTTGCGAATATTGATCCTCTCACTTATCCGCTTTCCGAGGCGTTCTTTGCGCAGTGGCAACAGCTCTCTGACAAATATGCCGCTTCACATCCCAGTCCCAACATTAGTCATGTTTATCAACGTGTTTTTATGCATTTCTGCGATAGTAATAGTAGTTATTCATATTATGTACTGCCCCCATGTGTATTAGTACGGAAGTACTCTTCTGAATTTGACACAAAATACTATTCCAGTCATACTTGGGCAAGCGAAGACTACTTTCAAGACGCTCCGGAATTTAGTTATATTCCACATTTACATACTAACAAATCTGTATTGTATCTGTTTGAAGGTGTTGAGAAAGTTTTAGGTGAGTATCTTGGCGGAGTGAAAGATAAATCTAGGAAAGATATTAACCAAGAGCATGTAGATGATTTACATCAATACATAGATCTTCATTATGGACACTGGGGAGGATATTGGCATATAGAAACAATGCCTATTATCTCCCATATGTACTTTTTTAATAATGGCATCTATGTCAGTTTGCGTGATTCTTGGTGTGCAGGGAAAGAGATATTTATGCCTTACCAATCCGATGCGTTTATAGAAATTGGCAGTTGGATGGAATAAAGCGACTCATTAGAAGATATTGAAACCAAAGAAAAGAGTTACATCTTTGCAGCGTTTTTAGGCGCAAAAATAAGAAAAGATTTTCCAAGCACTCAGGAAAGGAAGTAAATGACAAAAAACATAATACGAAAATGAAAAGAGTATTTATTTTATTATTCCTTGTTTCGATGGCAATAATGAATTGCCCTACAGAGAGTTATGCATCTGCCGTTTCAACCATGCAGCCTTCCGGAGATACATGGGAAGAGGACGGATGGACGGTAACCGGTGTGTATGGATATGATAGATATGGAAACTATATAAACATCGTGCTTGTTGCCCGGAAATATGTCAATGGAAGAATGATCTACAAGGCAAAACTAAATGGGCTCAGTGGAGATTATGGTGCTGTAATCCGTGGCACATATAGATGCGGAGACATGACCTTGCATTTCAAATATGTGGATATGAATATCTATTTTGATTTATAAAGAACGCCTGACAGAGTATAGACCGTTTCGCTGATAAACGTAGCGTTTTTCTTGCCTGAACTTGCCGTTCGGACTTTTTAATTGTCTTAAATTGTCGATAATTGCTGACCCCAAAAAAAAATTCGCATAATTCGCGTAATTCGCCGTTAAATAATTTTTGGATCTTTTTTGGTAATTTTGGGGCAATTTAGGATAATTTTTGACTAACCAAACTGACAATACTGTCAATACTGACATCTCTTTTTTTCGAACGCTGTGTTCGAAAATTCAGCGTTAGTTATTCTTATATATTCTTAGTGATTAGTTAACCATTTCCGACCCTGTTGCCTACCCATTACCTACCCATGCCGACTCCATCTCAGCTCAATGCCGGCTTCATCATCCATTTTTGTCGCATCTTTGCGACAACCCCTCATCATTCATTTTTGTCCCATCTTTGGGACAACCTTCGGTAATGGCCCCCAAAAACGCAGTATTTCTATACTGCTATGAGAAAAAAATCCTTTTTAGATTTGCATATGTGCAAAATTTGTCGTATCTTTGTACCCATTTTGTTGCAAAGATATTAGAAACGAGAAAAATCAAGGATGCTGATACAAGACGCTAAGATAGAAAGCAAAACCCTTCGGATGATAGGCGAAGAAGCCGACCGTTTGGGGTTGGAGTGCTACGTGATAGGGGGCTGGGTGAGAGACCTGATCCTCCATCGCGAGAGTACAGACATCGATATCGTGGTCGCCAAAAGAAATACGAAGGATGAATGTCCGACGCCCCAAGGGCGTTCGGGTATAGGCATCCGTCTGGCAGAAGCCGTGGCAAAACGGCTTGGCAGAGGCGCCCACCTGTCGGTGTTCAAAACCTACGGCACGGCACAAGTGAAACGCGGAGAACTGGAGATAGAGTTTGTCGGAGCACGCAAGGAGAGTTATCAGCATGACAGCCGCAACCCCATCGTAGAAGACGGTACGCTGGAGGAAGACCAGAACCGCCGCGATTTCACCATCAATGCCATGGCTATCTGCCTGAACAATGGAGACGGGTTACGGGAGACGGGGTACGGGGAGCTGATCGATCCGTTCGACGGGATGGGAGATCTGGAACGCTGTACGATCCGTACACCGCTGGATCCGGATATCACGTTCAGCGACGATCCGTTGCGTATGATGAGAGCCGTACGGTTTGCGTCCCAGTTGGGGTTCTATCTGTCCCCTGAGACCTTCGATGCCATCGCGCGCAACCGCGAGCGCATAAACATTATAACGCGCGAAAGGATCAACGAGGAACTGAACAAGATCATGCTGAGCCGCAAGCCCTCGGTAGGTTGGATGCTGCTTGACAAGACGGGTTTACTGCCGCTGATCTTCCCCGAACTGGCGGCATTGAAGGGCGTTGAGACCAAAGACGGAAGAGGACACAAGGATGTGTTCCTGCACACGCTGAAAGTGTTAGATAATGTGGCGGAACTGCAGTCCGGCAGCGAAGCCGGTACTGCTTCGGAGCTGTCTCATCTATGGTTGCGTTGGGCGGCATTGCTGCACGATATAGGCAAGCCGAAGAGCAAAGCCTGGGATCCGCAGGCGGGTTGGACTTTCCGCAACCATAATTATATCGGTGCCAAGATGGTGCCGAAGATCTTCCGCAAGATGAAACTCCCCCTCAACGAGAAGATGGAGTATGTGCGGAAGATGGTGGACCTGCATATGCGCCCGATCAACCTCATCGAGGACACCGTGACCGACAGCGCCGTGAGACGATTGCTGTTTGAGGCGGGGGACGACATCGACGACCTGATGATGCTTTGCGATGCAGATATCACCTCGCGCAACGAAGAGAAACAAGCCCGATTCCATCGGAATTATCAGCTCGTGCGACAGAAGATGGTGGAGCTGGAGGAGCGCGACAGGATCCGTAATTTCCAGCCGCCGGTGATGGGCGACGAGATCATGGAGCTTCTGCACCTGGAGCCGTGTGCCACCGTGGGAGAGTTGAAAGCGGCTATCAAGGAAGCCATACTCGACGGCGCTATCCCCAACGAGTACGAGGCGGCAAAAGCGTATCTCATGCAACTGGCAAAAGAAAGAGGACTATTAACATAAATGATTATGAAAAGATTCTGGATACTGGTCGTCGTCACGACCATGATTATTGGTTCTGTCTCTGCCCAACACCGCGGTAACGGACACAACCGCGGTAACGGACACAACCGCCACAACCACCAAACAGAATACTACTGCGCTTCCACAGAACAGATGCGAAAGGTGATGCAAGTGCTTGAGAACCAGAGCTTTGACGACAAGCGGATGGAGGTGGCGGAGTTGTGCGTCATCCTCGGAGATTTCTGTGTGCGCGATCTGGCAACGATAGCGGAGGTGTTCAGTTTCGATGACAACCGTCTTAAGTTTTTGCAGTTCGCCTACCCTTATTGTGCCGATCCGGAGAACTATTATTCGCTCAGGAAGAGTTTCTCTTTCAGTTCCAATTTTGACAAACTGATGGAGTCCGTGCAGCCCCGCAGACGATGAATTTGGAAGGGTTAAATAGTTCTCAGCGTGCGGCAGTGGAGTACAACGACGGTCCGCAACTGGTGATAGCCGGAGCAGGTTCGGGCAAGACCCGTGTGCTGACCTACAAGATCGCCTATCTGCTTTCACAGGGTGTGCCGGCGAACCGGATTCTGGCACTCACTTTCACCAACAAAGCGGCGCGCGAGATGCGCGACCGTATAGCGCGGATGGTGGATGCCGCCGATGTGCGGTATCTGTGGATGGGTACATTCCACTCGATCTGCAGCAAGATCCTGCGCCACGAAGCGGAGCATATAGGTTTCACCCGCGACTTCACCATCTACGACACCCAGGACCAGAAATCGCTGGTCAAGCAGGTGCTCAAACTCTATTCCCTGGACGACAAAGTCTATAAGCCGAACACCGTATTGGGGCGCATTTCGGCAGCCAAGAACGCCCTGATCCAACCGTCGGACTATGCACGCAATGAGTCGGTTGCCAAACAGGACAGACAGGACAGGCTGTACGAGATGCCGAAGATCTACAGCGAGTACCAGACCCGTCTGAGGGCTGCCAATGCAATGGATTTTGACGACCTGCTGATGTATGTATGTCTGCTGCTGGAGAAAGACGAGGCGGCACGGCGGTACTACCAGCAGGTGTTCCAATACGTTCTGGTTGACGAGTATCAGGACACCAACTATGTGCAATACCGCATTGTGTCTTATCTGGCAGAGCCGGAGAACCGCATCTGCGTAGTGGGTGACGATGCGCAGTCGATCTACTCTTTCCGCGGAGCCGATATACGTAATATCCTGCATTTCCAGCAGGGCTATCCCAATGCCAGACTCTTCAAACTGGAACAAAACTACCGTTCGACGCAGACCATCGTCAAGGCGGCTAACAGTCTCATCCATCATAACGAGAACCAGATCTACAAAGAGGTGTTCTCGGAGAAAGAACCGGGTGAGCGGATCGACCTGGTGGGGTATATGACCGACCGGAACGAGGGGGAAGGCGTAGCGCGCAGTATCCAGCAATACCACGCCATCAAAGGGGTGTCGTACAACGATATAGCCGTGCTCTACCGCACCAACGCACAATCGCGCACTTTCGAGAATGAGTTCCGCAAGTTGGGTATCGCCTACCGCATCTACGGCGGCATGTCGTTCTACCAGCGCAAGGAGATCAAAGATGCTATCGCTTATTTCCGGCTGGCGGTCAATCCGAAGGACAACGAAGCCCTCGTGCGCGTGATCAACTACCCTGCGAGAGGCATCGGTGAGACAACAATCCGCAAAGTGTCGGAGTGCGCTACGATGCAGAATACCAGTATGTTGGAGGTGGTGCAACATCCGATTGAATGTGGTCTGGAGGTGAGCAAGGCAACGGCTTCCAAGTTGGGCGCTTTTGGAGACCTTATCGCTACCCTTCACGAAGCGGCGGACACCATGAATGCGTATGAGTTCGCCGAGAAAGTAATGCTTCTGAGCGGAATCCGTACAGCGGCGGTGATGGACAGGACGCCGGAGGGTATTGACCGTGCGGAGAACCTGCAAGAACTGCTCACGGGCATCCATGAACTGATCGACCGCCGTACAGAAGAAGGCATCGACTTCACGCCGATTCATGATTTTCTGGCGGAGGTGTCGCTGCTGACCGATCAGGACCAGAACCTCACGGACGATACACCACGGGTAACGCTCATGACCGTTCATGCCGCCAAAGGACTGGAGTTTGAGGTGGTCTATATCGTCGGTCTGGAGGAAAATCTGTTTCCGAGCCAGATGTGCGTCAAACCCTCGGAGATAGAGGAAGAACGCCGGTTGCTGTATGTGGCATTGACGCGTGCGATGCAGTACTGCCATATGAGCTATGCGCGTCAGCGTTTCCGCAACGGGTCGGTGCAGTTCTCGTCCCCATCACGTTTCCTGCGCGACATAGACAGACAGTATATAGCACTCCGCGAAGGCAGTGTAGCCGGTACTCCGGCAACGGCTGCTCCGCGATGGCGGAACAACAGCTGGAGCACGCCTTCCAAACCGGCAATGCCTTCTGTTCCTACAAAGCCTTTGACCCATATCTCTGATATCAAAACAGAGACACAAAGCGCTGAATACCAGGCAGGCGAAAGAGTCCGGCACGGCACCTTCGGCGAGGGAACGGTGCTTCAGGTCTATGAGGAGAACGGCACCCGGCGGATAGATATCCTGTTCGACAAATTCGGCAAGAAAGCAATGCTGATCCAATTTGCCAAGTTAGAGAAAATTTGATAAAATTAGCGCATATATTTGCATATATGCGTTTTTTTTTGTAATTTTGCGCACTGAAATTGTGTGTGCAGTCATGGAAACTAAGAAAAGCAAGTTTGAGCCGGTTCTAAAATCGGACAAAGAGTACCCGGAAGTAACCCCCTATAGTGTCTCGGTGGGCGTGCTGATGGCTGTGATCTTCTCGGCGGCGGCAGCGTATCTGGGTCTGAAGGTGGGTCAAGTCTTTGAGGCGGCTATCCCGATTGCGATTATTGCGGTCAGTCTGTCTTCTATCCTGAAGCGCAAGAATGCGATGGGCGAGAATGTGATGATCCAATCGATCGGTGCCAGTTCGGGCGTTATTGTCGCCGGTGCCATATTCACTCTGCCGGCGTTGTATATCCTGCAGGACAAGTATCCGGAGATGACTGTTTCGTTCACGCAGATATTCTTGTCGTCGCTCTTGGGCGGCTGTCTCGGTATATTGTTCCTTATTCCTTTCCGCCGATATTTTGTAAAAGAGAAAGACGGCGAGTATCCTTTCCCCGAAGCCACCGCCACCACACAAGTCTTGATTAGTAGCGAAAACAACAGCGACGAAGTCGCCAAACCCCTTCAAACCCCTTCAAACAGCGAAGCGCAAACCTCTACGGCCAAGCCGTTATTGTGGGCGGCGGCTATCGGCGGTCTGTATGATTTTGTGGTGAGCACGTTCGGTCTCTGGACAGAGCAACTGAGCACCCGCATGACGGGTTGGGGAGAAACGGTGGCTACCAAGTTCAAGCTGGTGTTCTCTATCAACACCTCCGCAGCCGTGTTGGGTCTGGGATATATTATCGGACTGAAATATGCGGCAATCATCTGTGCCGGTTCGTTCTTCGTGTGGTGGGTTTTGTTGCCTGTTTTGGGTGCCATGCCCGGAATGGAGTCCGCCGATCCGCAGATGTTGTTTACAACGTACGGGCGCAATATAGGTATCGGTGCCATCGCCATGGCGGGACTGATCGGTATCGTCAAGTCCTGGGGCGTGATCAAGTCGGCTGTCGGACTGGCGGGAAAAGAACTGGGTGGCAAAAAATCTTCAAATGCCCAATCTTCCAATCTTCAGATTCCGAGAACCGACCGCGACTTGCCGATGAAGTTCCTGTTGCTCGCTATTGCCGTGGCATTAGTGTGCACACTGGTGTTCTTCTGGGTAGGCGTACTGCATGATTTCTGGCAGGCTCTCGTAGCATTCCTGGTAGTGACGGTGATCGCTTTCCTCTTTACAACAGTGGCAGCCAACGCTATTGCTATCGTGGGATCGAACCCCGTTTCGGGAATGACCTTGATGACCCTTATCGTGGCCTCGGTGGTGTTCGTGGCCATCGGTATGAAAGGCGCCAGCGGAATGGTAGGCGCGATGGTGATCGGCGGAGTGGTGTGTACCGCCCTCTCGATGGCAGGCGGATTTATCACCGACCTCAAGATAGGTTACTGGATAGGTTCGTCGCCGTACAAACAGCAGACTTGGAAGTTCCTCGGTACGCTCGTTTCGGCGGCTACGGTAGGCGGCGTGATGATTGTGCTTAACAAAACCTACGGTTTCGTGGGTGAGAACGCGCTGGTGGCTCCGCAGGCAAACGCCATGGCGGCAGTGATTGAGCCTCTGATGTCCGGTCAGGGTGCGCCGTGGATGCTCTATCTGGGCGGAGCGGTTCTGGCGCTGATACTCAATTTCCTCAATGTGCCGGTGTTGCCTTTTGCATTGGGTATGTTCATCCCCATGAGCCTGAACACCCCGCTGCTTGTTGGCGGCGGTATATCGTGGCTGTTGGGAGAAAAACACCAGGAGAAAGGTACACTGATCGCTTCGGGCTTTATTGCCGGCGGAGCGTTGATGGGAGTCGTGTCCGCTATTGTCAAATTCTGTGGCGCAGACTGGTTCATGGCTTCGTGGGCGGAGAGCGGTTGGGCTGCTCTGGCCGGTATTGCCGCATATGCAGCTATCATCGCCTATTTTATTATTGCAGCCAAGCGGAAAAACTAACCGACTATAGAACAATACTAACCAATATAATTAACAAACTAAAATTTATTTATCATGGTTTCTTTTAAAGAATTAGGCCTGGTCAACACCCGTGAGATGTTTGCCAAGGCAATCAAGGGAGGCTACGCTATCCCTGCTTTCAATTTCAATAACATGGAGCAACTCCAGGCTATCATCAAAGCTTCGGCTGAGACCAAATCGCCGGTAATCCTCCAGGTATCCAAAGGTGCCCGTAACTACGCTAACCAGACCCTGCTCCGTTACATGGCTCAGGGCGCTGTTGAGTACGCTAAAGAGCTCGGTTGGGAGCACCCGCAGATCTGCTTGCACCTCGACCACGGAGACAGCTTCGAGCTTTGCAAGAGCTGTGTGGACTTCGGTTTCTCGTCTGTTATGATCGACGCTTCGTCGCTGCCGTATGAGGAGAACATCGCCCTCACCAAGAAAGTGGTTGACTATGCTCACCAGTTCGACGTAACCGTTGAGGCAGAACTCGGCGTGCTCGCAGGTGTTGAGGACGAGGTGGCTTCCGAGGTTAGCCACTATACCAAACCGGAAGAGGTGGTTGATTTCGCTACCCGTACCGGCTGCGACAGCTTGGCTATCTCCATCGGTACCAGCCACGGTGCCTACAAGTTCACTCCGGAGCAGTGCACCCGTGACCCGAAGACCGGTCGTCTCGTACCTCCTCCATTGGCATTCGACGTGCTCGACGCTATCATGGAGCAGCTGCCCGGCTTCCCGATCGTGCTGCACGGCTCGTCTTCCGTTCCGCAGGAGTATGTGGATATGATCAACCAGTACGGCGGCAAGCTGCCTGACGCAGTAGGTATTCCTGAGGAGCAACTCCGCAAGGCTGCCAAGTCCGCTGTCTGCAAGATCAATATCGACTCTGACTCCCGTCTCGCCTTCACCGCTGCTGTACGCAAGGTGTTCGCTGAGAAACCGGGTGAGTTCGATCCGCGTAAGTACTGCGGTCCGGCACGCGATTTGATGACCGAGCTCTACAAGCACAAAATCATCAACGTCCTCGGTTCCGACGGCAAAGCAGAATAAAAGAACGAAGGACTAATGTACGAGGTACGAAGGATTTACGAAGGAAAGAAAGGACTAAGGTTCTTAAATCGTAGATACCCGCGGAGCGGAAAATCGTAAATAAATCGTACATCGTACATCGCTAAATCGTAAATCTTATGGCTTTACCATTTATGTCGGCAGAAGAAGCTGCCGAACTAATCCAACATGGTGACGTCTTGGGCATGGGTGGTTTTACCGCCACCGGTGTGCCCAAGGCAGTTCCTTTTGCGTTGGCACAGCGTGCTGAAAAACTCCATGCCGAAGGCAAACCTTTCCGCGTAGGTCTGGAGACCGGTGCATCGATGGGCGACAGCTGTGACGGTGCGCTGGCACGTGCTCACGCAGTCGAGTTCCGTACGCCCTACCAGTCCAACAAATCCATGCGCGAGGAGATCAACGCCGAGGGTACGCACTATTTCGATATGCACCTGAGCCACATGGCGCAGGACCTCCGTTACGGCTTCCTCCCGAAACCTAACTGGGC
>ODAJ012148639.1_pt1 | contig 28610 bp, 28 predicted proteins | sample 1539241 | NCBI WGS metagenome assembly ODAJ01 (sample SAMN02144231, study PRJEB22623) | gut metagenome | biome: sheep rumen | host: Ovis aries | place: New Zealand
TATGGCCAAACAGCTATGCTGTTTGGCTGCGCGGCAAAGCCGCGCGGCGAAAAGCTTTTTGGCTTTTCGCCATCTTATAGTCATTATAATCGCTTTATACAGTGATATTGTGCCGGTAAAATGCGCAGGCGCATTGTCGTGCTGCGTTCGACTTTACCGTTTGCCTGAAGCCTGAAGATGTGGAGGGATATGATAGATGAAAAAAGTTCTGGTTCTGGAAGACGAGGCCAACATCCGCGGCTTCGTTGTCATCAACCTGCGCCGCAGTGGCTATGAGCCCATCGAGGCCTCCACCGGTATGGAGGCGCTGGAAAAATGGCGCGTGAACCCTGACATCTGTGTAGCGCTGCTGGATGTAATGCTCCCGGATATCGACGGTTTCGAGGTCTGCCGCCGTATCCGCGCCTCCGGCTCGAAGATGGGCATCATCATGCTCACCGCCAAGAGCCAGGAGATCGACAAGGTCACCGGCCTGATGACGGGCGCGGACGACTATGTGACCAAGCCCTTTGCCATCGCCGAGCTTACCGCGCGCGTGGACGCGCTGGTACGCCGCCTCGGCCTGGAGGACGACGAGAAGGCTCGCGTGGAGATCACCAGCGGCCCCTTCGTGCTCAACACCCGCAACCGCACGCTGGAAAAGAACGGTCAGCGGCTCAAGCTCACGCAGATCGAGTATATGCTCGTCAAGCTCTTCATGGAGAATCCCGGAAAGGCGCTCAGCCGCGAGGAGATCCTCGCCGCCGTCTGGGGAGAGGATTTCCGGGGCGAGCTCAAGACCGTGGACGTCAATATCCGCCGCCTGCGCATCAAGATCGAGGCGGACCCGACCGAGCCGGAATTCCTTACGACCGTTTGGGGCTACGGCTACAAGTGGGGCTTCTGATCCTATCTTCAGGCAGGTTTTGCTATGTTTAAAAACTTAAAGATCCAGCTGCTGCTGGCCTCCATCGGAGAGCTGGTGCTGCTGCTGATCGGCGTCTGGGCCATCACACGCCGGCACTACACGCTCGCCGGCGCGATGATGGTCTGCATGTGTTTCTGCGTTATTCTGGTGCTCCTGTGGTTCTGGCGCCGCGTCACCGATCCGCTCGAGCGCCTTACCCTTTTTTCCCGCAAGATCGCGGGCGGGCGCTTCGGCAGCAAGCTCGACAAGCAGCATGACGACGAGATCGGCCAGCTTACGGACGAGATCAACGCCATGTCCGCGCAGGTCGCGCAGTCCGACAAGTCAAAAACCGAATTCATCTCGCAGATCTCCCATGAGCTGCGCACGCCTCTTACCGCCATCACCGGCTGGGCGGAGACCATTGCGCTCGATCCCGCCCTGGAGGGGGACTCGAAGCGCGGTGTGGACATCATCTTCCGCGAGGCGGAGCGCCTCACCGGCCTGGTGCTGGAGCTGCTGGAGTTTACCCGCATCCAGGACGGGCGCTTCAATCTGCGTATCGAGCAGATCGACATCGGTGCGGAGCTGGAGGACGCCCTGCTCACCTACGGCGAGCTCATGCGTCAGGCCGGCATGGAGGTCAACTACTCCATGGACGACGAGGATCTGCCCCTCATCCCCGGCGATCCGGAGCGGCTTAAGCAGGTCTTTCTCAATCTGCTCGACAATGCCATCAACCACGGCAGCGAGGGCAAGCTTGTCGACGTGTCGATCGGCATGGACAAGGAGAAAAACATGGTGCGCATCTCGGTGCGCGACCACGGGCCCGGCATCCCGGAGGACGCCCTGCCCCACGTGAAGGAGAAATTCTACAAGGGCAGCGCCCGCAGCCGCGGCACAGGCATCGGCCTCGCGCTCTGCGACGAGATCGTGACGCGCCACGGCGGGCAGCTCGAGATCGGCAACGCCGAGGGCGGCGGCTGCCGCGTGACGGTGCTTCTGCCGATCGAGACGATATAAAACCTTTTCTTTTTACATAGGAGAATCCATGGAAAAACAAACCTCCTGCTTCCGCACCAGCATCGGCGGACAGGCCCTCATGGAGGGGATCCTGATGCGCGGCCCGAAAAAGCAGGCCATTGTCTGCCGCACGGCGGACGGCCTCGTGGAGAAAACGGAGGAGCTCGTCCCGCTCAAGGAGAAATCCCCCGTCTACGGCTGGCCCTTCGTGCGCGGCTGCGTGATCTTTATCTCCTCGCTTGTCAACGGCATGAAGGCGCTGAGCTACTCTGCCTCCCTCCTGCCGGAGGACGAGCAGGAAAAGCCCAGCAAGCTCGACCTCTGGATCGAGGAGCACTTCCCCGAGGACAAGGCCATGAAGATCATCATGGGCATCGCCGTTGTGCTGGGGCTTGCGCTCGCCGTCGGCCTTTTCATCGTGCTGCCCACGGCGCTCATCGGCCTCATCAAGCCTCTCGGCGCGAACGACGCGCTGCGCACGCTCTGCGAGGGCGTGCTGAAGGTGATCATCCTGCTCGTCTATATGGCGCTGGTGGCCAGGGTGCCGGATATTCAGCGCGTCTTCCGTTACCACGGCGCCGAGCACAAGACTATCTTCTGCTACGAACATGGCAGGGCGCTCACGGTCGAAAACGTGCGGCCGGAATCCCGCTTCCATCCCCGCTGCGGAACGAGCTTTCTGCTCGTCGTCGTGCTCATCAGCATCCTCGTCAACATGATTTTCAACGCGCTGCTGCAGTCCGTGCTGCCGATCGGGAACGTCTTCGTACGGATGCTGCTCCACCTTCTGCTGCTGCCGCTCGTGGTGGGCATCAGCTACGAGATCAACCGCTGGTGCGGCGCGCATGACAACGCCCTCTCCGCGGTGCTCTCCGCGCCGGGCAAATGGCTGCAGCATATCACGACCGCCGAGCCGGATGACTCGATGATCGAATGCGCCATCCGCGCGATGGAGCTGGTGATCCCCGAGGAAGCGGGCAGCGACGAATGGGGGAAGTGAGCACATGAGGACCTACAACGAACTCTATATGGACGCGCGCACCCGCCTGCGTCAGGCCGGCGTTGAGGCCTTCAACCTTGAGGCGCGCATCCTCGTGGCGCAGGCCGCCGGGAAGACGACCGAAGAACTGCTGAGGGATCTCAACCTCTACAGCAGCCCCGCCGTTGAGGAGGCCGTCTGCACAAACATCCGCCGCCGCCTCGACGGCGAGCCCGTCGCCTACATCACGGGAACCTGGGAATTCTACGGGCTGCCGATGGTCGTGACGCCGGATGTGCTGATCCCCCGGATGGACACCGAGGTGCTGGTAGACGCTGCGAAGGCCCTGCTCACCGGGCGCAAGATGGACGCCAGGATCCTCGACCTCTGCTGCGGAAGCGGCTGCATCGCCTGTGCGCTGGCGCACGAGTTCCCCGCGGCCAAGCTCGTGGCGGTCGATATCAGCGCCAGCGCCCTTGAGGTCTGCCGCAGGAACATCGCGCTCAACCGCCTGAGTTCCCACGTGCTCACTCTCCCGGGCGACGCGCTGAACACCCCGCCGATGAGCATCGGCAAGTTTGACATGATCGTATCGAACCCGCCCTACATCGCGAGCCGGGAGATCATGGCGCTCGACCCCTCCGTGCGCGACTACGAGCCCATCTGGGCGCTCGACGGCGGCAAGGACGGGCTCAAGTTCTACAAGGGCATCATCAAATACTGGAAGAGCCTGCTCCGGCCGGGCGGATACCTGCTCTTTGAGGTGGGCGAGGATCAGGCCGAGGCCGTGAAGGACATGATCCTCTCGGCGGGCTTCCTCGGCGCGGACACCGCGAAGGACACGCTCGGAGTCGAGCGCGTGGTCATCGGCAAAATGTCCACGCAGGACAACGAACTTTGGCATTACTGACCGACACAGTCAAGGATATAAAGGAGAATTCATTATGGCAGAGAAGAAAAAGGCCGTCCCCGCGGCCCCTGAAGCGAGCGACAAGAAGAAAGCCCTTGAGGCAGCCATCTCCAAGATCGAGAAGGACTACGGCAAGGGCACGATCATGCGCCTGGGCGACGATATTCCCGTGAACGTGGAGGCTCTCTCCACCGGTTCCCTCTCACTCGACCTCGCGCTCGGCATCGGCGGCGTCCCCAAGGGGCGCATCGTGGAGATCTACGGGCCTGAGGCCTCCGGCAAGACCACCCTCGCGCTGCACGTGGTTGCCTCCGCGCAGAGAGCCGGCGGCGAGGCCGCCTACATCGACGTGGAGCACGCGCTCGAGCCCGCCTACGCCCGCGCCCTCGGCGTGGATATCGACAGCCTCCTGATCTCCCAGCCGGACACCGGCGAGCAGGCGCTGGACATCACCGAGATGCTCGTTCGCTCCGGCGCGATCGACGTCGTGGTTGTGGACTCCGTGGCCGCGCTGATCCCCCGCCAGGAGCTCGACGGCGAAGTGGGCGACACGGTTGTGGGCATGCTTGCCCGCCTCATGAGCCAGGCCATGCGCCGCCTCGCAGGCATCATCTCCAAGAACAACTGCACCGTGATCTTCATCAACCAGCTCCGCCAGAAGATCGGCGTTATGTACGGCAACCCTGAGACCACCCCGGGCGGTCTCGCCCTCAAGTATTACTCCTCCGTACGCATCGACGTGCGCCGCATCGAGACCCTGAAGGTCGGCAGCGAGCCCGTCGGCAACCGGACGCGCGCCAAGGTCGTCAAAAACAAGGTCGCGCCCCCCTTCCGCGAGGCGGAGTTCGATATCATGTACGGTGAGGGCATCTCCCGCATCGGCGAGATCATCGACCTCGGCGTCAAGCTCGATATCATCGAGAAGGGCGGCGCGTGGTTCACCGTCGCCGGGCAGCGCATCCAGGGCCGCGACGGCGTGAAGAACTTCCTGACCGAGAACCCCGAGATCTGCGAGAAGATCGAGCAGGAAATCCGCGCCAACGCCTACAAGCTCATGAGTCCGCAGGCGCAGCGCGCCGCGCAGGTCTCCGGGCGCATCCCCGTGCCGCAGAGCCAGGGGCTCGACGTGAGCGCAAACGATTTTGACGAAGGCTGATGCTCGTCTCTTCTCTGCATCAGACCTCGCCCGGGCGCTTCCTCGTGACGCTCGAGGACGGGACGGAGATCCGCTCCACCCTCGCCGTCGTCACGGATCAGCGCATCTACACCGGGCGGGAACTTGACGAGGAGGCGCTGGCCGCGTTTCGTGCCGCCTCCTCGCTCGAGCGTACGAAGAACCGCGCCGCCGAGCTGCTCTCGCTGCGCCCGATGTCCTGCAAGGAGCTCTATGACAAGCTCGTTCAGAAGGGCGAGCCGGAGCAAAACGCCGCAGCAGCGGTCGCCTGGCTGCTGGAAAACCGCTTCCTTGACGACCGCAATTACGCCGGCATGGTCGTGCGGCACTATGCCGCCAAGGGCTACGGCCCCGGGCGCATCCGCCAGGAGCTGCAGCGCCGCGGGATCGACCGGGAGCTTTGGGCGGAGGCGCTCGGCGAGATGCCGGAGGCGGACGACAAGCTTGACAAATTCATCGCCGCCCGTCTCAAGGATCCGTCCGACCGCGACCAGGTCCGCAAGGTCAGCGCCGCGCTCTTCCGCAGAGGCTTCGGCTGGGACGAGATCAAAAGCGCCCTGCGGCGCTTTGAGGCGGATATGGAGGACAGCTGAATTATGGAACAGACCTACGCGCTCATCTCGCTCGGCTGCGCCAAGAACCTGGTCAACAGCGAGCAGATGCTCTATCTGATGGACGAGGCGGGCTTCACGCTCGTGTCCGACCCCGACGGGGCGGATCTCGCCATTGTCAATACCTGCGGCTTTATCGACGCTGCGAAATCCGAAGCCATTGACAACATCCTCGAGCTGGCAGAGCTCAAGAAGCAGGGGCGGCTCGGCGGGCTGATCGTCACCGGCTGCCTCTCCGAGCGCTACCAGGACACGATCCTTGACGAGCTGCCGGAGATCGACGCTGTCCTCGGCATCGCCAACTACGGCGATATTGTCAAGGCGGCCAACGCCGTGCTTGCCGGCCGGCAGGCGCGCATATTCTCCGACCGGAACTCTCCCGTGGAGGAGATCGGCCGCATCGTCTCCACCGGTCCGGGCTGGGCCTATCTGCGCATTGCCGAGGGCTGCGGCAATTTCTGTGCCTTCTGCGCCATCCCCTACATCCGCGGCAGGTACCGCTCCCGCTCGATGGAGAACGTTCTTGCCGAAGCGCGCGAGCTCGCCGCGCACGGTGCGAAGGAGCTCATCGTCATCGCGCAGGACATCACCCGCTACGGCAGCGACCTCTACGGAAAGCGCTGTCTCGCGGCGCTCTGCCGGGAGCTGTCGAAGATCGAGGGCGTGGAATGGATCCGACTGCACTATCTGTACCCGGATCAGTTCGACGACGAACTCATCGACGAGATCGCCTCGAACGAGAAGATCGTCAAATACCTGGATATCCCCATCCAGCACATCAATAACCGCATCCTCAAGCGCATGAACCGCCGCGGCACGGGCGAAGAGATCCGCGCCCTGTTCAAGACCCTGCGCGAGCGCATCCCCGGTCTCGTCCTGCGCACCAGTCTCATCGCGGGGCTGCCCGGCGAGGGTGAGGAAGAGTTCGAGGAGCTCTGCGCCTTTCTGCGTGAGGCAAAGATCGAGCGCGTCGGTGTCTTCCCCTTCTCCCCCGAGGAGGGCACGCCCGCCGCGAAGATGGAGCGCCCCGATCAGGAGATCGCCGAGCGCCGCGCCGAGCAGATCCTCGCGCTCCAGGCCCCCATCATGGACGATTTCTGCGCCTCCTTCGTGGGGCAGACGCTGCGCGTGCTCGTCACCGATTACGACGAGGACGAGCAGTGCTGGGTCGGCCGCAGTTATGCTGACTCCCCGGAGATCGACGGCGAGGTTCGCTTCGAAGGCGCGTGCCGCGAGGGCGACATGGTAAGCGTCCGTATTACCGCAGCGGACGACGGCATTCTGTACGGCGAGGAGGAAGAGACATGACCACTGCCAACAAAATCACGATCTTTCGTGTGATCCTTATCCCCGTATTTCTGATTCTTGCCTACTCCGGGCGGAGCATCGCGGCCTTCGCGGTCTTTGCGATCGCGAGCCTCTCCGACATGGCGGACGGATACATCGCCCGCCACTACAACCAGGTCACCAATTTCGGCAAGTTCATGGACCCCCTGGCCGACAAGGTACTGGTCACTGCTGCGATGTGCTTCTTCGTCGAGTGCGGGCGGATGCCCGGCTGGGCGCTGGCCGTGGTGCTGCTGCGGGAGTTTGCGGTATCGGGGATGCGGCTGGTCGCCGTGGAGCAGGGGCGCGTGATCGCCGCCGCCTGGTCAGGCAAGATCAAGACCGCCGCGACCATGCTCTGTCTCTGCCTGATGCTGCTTGTCCCGGCGCCCGGGATCGGCGATTCCGCGCCGGATCTCATCGCGCAGATTTCCACCGCCGTCATCGTGCTCACGACCCTGTGGTCGGGCGCGGAATACCTTATCAAAAACCGCGACGTCTTTTCCGATGTCGATTAAGGAGAACGCTATGTATCTGTACAACTCTGCCAGCCGCAAGAAGGAGCTCTTCGTCCCCAACAGCCCCGACATCGTGAAGATGTACACCTGCGGACCCACCGTATACCATTTCGCGCACATCGGCAACCTCCGCAGCTACATCATGGAGGATATCCTCGAAAAGTATTTGCGCTACTCCGGCTACAATGTCAAGCGCGTCATGAACATCACCGACGTGGGGCACCTCTCTTCCGACGCCGACGAGGGCGAGGACAAGATGCTCAAGGGCGCCCGGCGCGAGCACAAGACCGTGATGGAGATCGCGGCCTTCTATACCGACGCCTTCTTTGACGACTGCCGCAAGCTCAACATCAAGAAGCCCGATGTCGTCGAGCCAGCCACACACTGCATCGAGGACTACATCCGCATCATCACAAAGCTGATGGACACCGGCTACGCCTACTTTGCCGGCGGCAATGTCTACTTTGACACCTCGAAGCTCGAGAACTACTATGTTTTCAACGACTTCAACGCCGAGGATCTGGCCGAGGGCGTGCGCGAGGGCGTGAGCAGCGACCCCAACAAGCGCAACAAGAACGACTTCGTGCTCTGGTTCACCAAGTCCAAGTTCGAGGATCAGGCCCTCAAGTGGGATTCTCCCTGGGGCGTCGGCTACCCCGGCTGGCACATTGAGTGCTCGGCCATCTCCATGAAGCACCTTGGCGAGGATCTGGATATCCACTGCGGCGGCATTGACAACGCTTTCCCCCACCACACCAACGAAATCGCCCAAAGCGAGGCCTATCTTGGCCACAAATGGTGCAACTGGTGGATGCACGTCCTCCACCTGAACACCACCTCCGGGAAAATGTCCAAATCCAAGGGCGAGTTCCTGACCGTGTCGCTGTTGGAGGAGAAGGGCTACGACCCGCTGGCCTACCGCCTTTTCTGCCTGCAGAGCCACTACCGCAAGAGCCTCGTCTTCTCCTGGGAAAACCTCGACAACGCCCAGGTCGCCTACAACAAGCTCGTGACCCGTATCGCCGCGCTCAAGCCCGACGACGGGGAATTTGATGCCGAGGCCGCCAAGGCGCTGAAGGAGAAGTTCTGCGCCGCGCTCGACAACGACCTCAACTCCTCTCTTGCCGTCACCGCGCTCTACGATGTGCTGAAGGCCAGGACAAACGACGCCACCAAGCTCGCCGTCATCGAGGACTTTGAGCGCGTGCTGAGCCTGGGGCTGCTGGAGAAGGCTTCAGTCAAACGCGAGTCGCTCAAGAAGGAAGCGGCCGCCGCGAGCGGCTTCACGATCCTCTCCGAGTCCGGCGAGGCCGATCCCGCCGTGGAGGCGAAGATCCAGGCCCGTCAGGACGCCAAGAAGGCAAAGAACTTTGCCGAGGCCGACCGCATCCGCGACGAGCTCAAGGCGGAGGGCGTCGAAGTGACCGATATCCCGCACGGCGTCAAATGGAGACGCATCTGAGATTCGCCAATACCTGCCGACGGACGCTTTGCGTCCGTCGGCATTTTTCTTCCCGTCTTCCCGGATTTCCGCTCGAAAAGAGGAAATAACTGGTGCATTTCACCGCGCCCTGTGATACAATGCTTTTATTCATATACCCCCGGCCGTCCGGGGGACTGTGTCGGGAGGATCCGTTTCCATGCAGCAGCTCTTTGCAGGCAAGCCGAAGCTGCCTGTTTTTCTCTTAGCGCTCTATCTCTGGGGCGTCGTCACCTGTCAGGCGCTGTCGTACGATCTGCCTCATACACTGTGGATCGCGATAGCCTCGCTGCCCGCTGCGTTTCTGCTCTCTGCGCTTGCTCTGGGTCTGCTCGACAGGCTGCTCTATCCTGCGTCCGGCCGCAGGCGCGAAACGAGGCGCGCCCTGCGCCCGCCGGTCTTTGCCGCGCTCGTGTTTTTCGCCACGCTCGCTGCGCTCCTGCTCTGGTTTATTCATATGCAGCGCTACTTCAGTTTCGGAATGGACAACGCGCTGCAGCTTCGCCAGGCGCGCGGGCTCGAGCCCTATAACGACTGGCATCCCGTCATCCATACGCTGCTGTTCTTCACGCTCCCGGTGAAGTTGGGACTTGAGGAGCACGGCATCGTCCTGCTGCAGATCCTCTATTTTTCGGCGGCCTTCGCCTATCTTATGCTCGTGCTCCATGAGAGCGGCTGCCCGCGCTTTCTGCTGGGTCTGTCGCTCGCGTTCGTCGTCCTTGATGAGCTCATCTGGGTTTTCCTCTGCTCCCCCTTCAAGGACAACGCCATGATGATCTTCATCATGCTTCTTACGGCCTTCACAATCCGCATCCTCTGCTCCGGCGGCGCATGGCTGGACGCCCCGCTGCACCTCCTCCTCTATGCCGTATGTGCGACGCTGGCGCTGAAAATGCGGCACAACGCCGTGCTGTACGTCGCGCCTTCCGTGCTGATCACGCTCTTCAGCCTGGTGAAAAAATGGCGCACGCGCCTGCTCGCAGCCGCGTCGATCCTGCTCTGCCTGCTCGCGCTGAAGGGTCTGTATGCCGCGCTTGACGTGCGCTCCCCTGACCAGCGCAGGGTGGAAACCCTCGGCCTGCCGCTCACCATCTGGTGCAATGTGATGCAGGACGCGCCCGAAGCGCTCCCGGAGGATACGCAGGATATCCTCTATCGCTTTGCCACCGCGGAGCAATACCGCACGCTGTACTATCCCGGCAGCTTCAACTCCATCAAGTTCACCGACGTCGTGGATGTCAAAGCGATCGACGCGCTCGGCTACGGAGATGCGCTGCGCATCACGCTGCAATGCTTCCGCTGCGCGCCGCGTCAATCCTGGTCGGCGCTTCTCAAGCTGACGCGGATGGTATGGGGCGTGACAGATCTCTACCCGAACGCAGAGAATTTCGGTCTGCTCGCGCAGAGCGGCGGGCTCTTCGAGACGCTCAAGATTCTGTTCAAGGGCACGGCCAACCTGCTCTTTGGCTCGCTTGGTCTGCAGATGCTCGTGCTGCTCGCCGTCGCGCTGGCGCTGCTGCGCCGCAGGCGCATCGCATTTCTTTATATTCTGCCCATCTTTTGCCACAATTTCGGCACGATGCTGCTGCTCAGCGGCTGGGACTGGCGCTTTTTTATCTACGCCCTGCCGATCTTCGCACCAACGCTCTTCCTCATGCTGCGTGATGAGCGTACTTTTCCCGATACCGGAGGAGGAAAACCATGAAAAAGGTTATCATCATCGGAGCCGGTCCCGCCGGCATCACTGCGGGCTACGAACTGCTGCGGCAATCGAAGGACTACGAGGTTGAAATCCTGGAGGAGGCGCAGGTCGTCGGCGGCATCTCCCGCACCGTGGCACACAATGGCAACCGCATGGACATCGGCGGGCACCGCTTCTTCTCCAAGGACGAGCGCGTTACCAAATGGTGGGACAGACTCATGCCCATGCAGGGCGCGCCGGCCTATGACGACAAGAAGCTCGGTCGGGAGAAGTCCCTCGCCGCGGGCGGCCCCGACCCGGAGCGGGACGACCGCGTCATGCTTCTGCGCCAGCGCGTCTCGCGCATTTATTATAAAAAGAAGTTCTTCGACTATCCGGTCAAGATGAACGCCAACACCATCAAGAACATGGGCTTCGGCACCACCATGCTGGCCGGCTTCAGTTACCTCGGCTCGACCATCATCAAGAAGCCGGAGGACTCGCTGGAGAATTTCTACATCAACCGCTTCGGCCGCAAGCTCTACTCCATGTTTTTCGAGGGCTACACCGAGAAGCTCTGGGGGCGGCACCCGCGCGAGATCTCCGCGGACTGGGGCGCGCAGCGCGTCAAGGGTCTCTCGATCCTCGCCATACTCAAGGACATTCTCGGCAAAGCCATCCCCGGCAACAAGAAGCGCAAGGTAGAGACCTCGCTGATCGAGGAGTTCAGCTATCCGAAGTTCGGCCCAGGCCAGCTCTGGGAGACCGCCGCGGAGGAATATCAGAGGATGGGCGGCAAGCTCACAATGGGCGCGAAGGTCGTCGCGCTCGCGGCGGAAGGCGGGAAGCTTCGGTCCGTCACCTATGAGACGGCGGACGGCGAACGCGTGACCCGCGAGGCGGATCTCGTGATATCCTCCATGCCGCTCAAGGATCTCGTTACCGCGCTCGGCGACGCGCCCGCGGACGTGCAGCGCATCGCTGACGGCCTCCCCTACCGCGACTTTGTGACCGTCGGCCTGCTGGTCGACCGGCTGAACCTCAAGAACGAGACAGCCATCAAGACCCTCGGCAGTCTCGTTCCGGACTGTTGGATCTACGTGCAGGACACTGGTGTCAAGCTCGGCCGTATCCAGATTTTCAACAACTGGTCGCCCTACATGGTCAAGGACCCGGACAACAGCGTCTGGATCGGCCTGGAATACTTCTGCACGGAGGGCGATTCCTTCTGGTGCGGCAGCGACGAGGACTGGCGTGCGCGCGGCGTGCGGGAGCTCGTCGCCATGGGTGTGCTGGACGAGGGGCAGCCGGTGCGCGATTTCCACGTGGAGAAGGTCAAGAAAGCCTATCCCGCGTATTTTGACACCTACGCCGAGATCGACCGCCTGGTCGACTATCTCAACAGCTACGAGAACCTTTACTGCGTCGGGCGCAACGGCCAGCACCGCTACAACAACATGGATCACTCCATGGCCACGTCGTTCGAGGCGGTAAAGAACATCCTCAGCGGCACGGCAGACAAGAGCAACATCTGGTCGGTCAACACCGAACAGGAATACCACGAGGAGAAAGAGACGAAGAGCTGAACTTCTCCGTATACAGAAAACCCGGGGCAGCCGCTGGCTGCCCCGGGTTGATGTTCTGATGAATCCTATCACAGGCCGATGATATCCTTGATGCGCTCGAAGAAGCTCTTGACGGATTCGACGACCTTCCTCACCGTCTGTACGAAGCCGACGACCTGGCTCTTGGCGCCGGAGAGCTTGCGCAGCGTCTCCTGAACTTCCTCAACACGGCCCTTCAAGCCGTCCGTGTCCAGCTTTTCCAGCTGGCGGCAGAGGTCGATAAGCTGTTGGATCTGATTATCGGTGAGATTGACGCTGTACTCCCTCGCGATGGCGATGATCTGCTCCTTGAGCTCCTGATCCGTCATGTTGCGCGTCTCATCGAGCATGAGCTTGAGGTCGTTGACGATGGACATACTGTCCATATTGCCGACTTCCTCGGCGAGCTCGCCCGTGACGGTGAGTTCCTGGGTGGAGACGGCCTTGGCCAGCTCGCTCAGCTTCTGGCCGGTCATGTCCTCATAGGCCTTGTAGACGCCGGTGAGCGCCGCGGTGCCGCTGACGGCAAATGGCGCGGCCACGATGATCTTCGCGTCCGTGATGCCGGCGGTGGCGAGCGCGCTGAGGTACATCTCCGGCGTGCACCAGCTGATGTTCGCGGTGCTGACGTTCATGCCGGAGCCGGCCGGCAGCAGCTCCACATACACGCAGGAGATGGAGCGCGTGCCGATCACGCTGGCGTCCACATAGCCCTCGAGATACTGCCGCTCCTCCTGGTTGGTGACGCGCAGCTCAATGACGCTGCCGCGCGTGACGCCGAAGTTCTGGTAAACGGCCGCGACCTGCTCCTCCGTAAGGTCGGCGCCGATAACGGCGCGGCTCTGGTTCAGCTCGGCGAAGGCCGCGGTCGAGAGGCTCAAGACCAGCACCAGAGCGAGCAAAATCGAAATGATTTTCTTCATGGCTTCCCTCCTCATTGAGAATAATCCATTCGCAGCGGACTGCGGGAATTGTTACGGTGCATCCTTTCGGATACCGGGATGTTAGCACAAAGTCGCCGGAAAGGAAAGTCTTTTCGCCAAACTTAAGAATGTTTAATAAATCCCGCTGCATAATCGGAACCGAATTTTGTAAGTTTATGCACTGCAATTATCTTGACGCTGGCTTTCCCAGAGACTATACTAAAGACACCAAAATCTGCAAAGGAGGCAGTCTATGAAAGTCATAGTCGCTCAGAACGAAACCGAACTCTTCCGCCTGGCCGCCGATCTGGTCGAGGCAGAGGTCCGCGCCGATCCGGCTTGCTGCCTGGGTCTGGCGACCGGCTCCAGCCCGGTCGGGATGTACAAGGAGCTCGCCCGCCGCTGCCGCGAGGAGGGCCTGGATTTCTCCAAGGTCTCTTCCGTGAACCTCGACGAGTATGCCGGTCTCCCCGGCGAGCACGACCAGAGCTACCGCTACTTTATGAATAACGAGCTGTTTGACCACATCAATATCGACAAGGCCAACACCTACGTTGCCAAGGGCGTGGGCGACATTGAGGAGAACCTCCGCGAGTTCCGCGCGGTGATCGCGAGCAAAACGCGTGCCATCCAGGTGCTCGGCATCGGCCCCGACGGTCATATCGCCTTCAATGAGCCGGGCGAGCAGCTCTATTATCACGCTCACCGCGAGACGCTTGACGAGAGCACCATTGACGCCAACGCCCGCTTCTTCGCCAGCCGGGACGACGTGCCCCGCGAGGCGCTCACCATGGGCATCGGCGAGATCATGGAGGCCAAAAAGCTCCTGACCATCATTGGAGGCTCCCGCAAGGAGGCCGCAGCAACAAAGCTGCTGCTCACCGACGAGATCACCACGGCCTGCCCTGTCACGATGATCAAGGTCCATCCCGATTCCACCGTCCTGCTCACCAAAGAGCTCGCAGACAAGATCGGCTACAAGGGATAACCCCCCCAGCGGTCAAGCTGCAGCCGCACACAATCTTCGATCGGCAAAACCTGCTCCGCCAAGCGGAGCCGGTTTTTGTTATGTTAACTTCTGCATGAATTATGTAAATATTATTATGTTAACAAACTATCCGAATCTATTTTGTTTTTTATGAATCGTAGAATTGTCTCTTTCCGCATTTCGAAAGCATTATGTTAACCGCCAATAATTATGTAAACCTCGTCCGATAACCGCATCTGCGGCACAGTTCCTCCACGGCGCGCCGCTGCGAGAAGCCCTCGTAGATCGCCCTTGCACGCGGGGAGGCGAGGATCTCATCCAACTCCTGCGTGAAGAGATTGCCGAGGGGAATGTCGCCCTCATGGTCGAGGCAGCAGGGTACAACAGTGCCGTCGCAGAGCACGCCGATCTGATTGCGCAGCCCGTAACAGAAGCAGCGCTCTCCTCTGTCCGGCGCGTCGAGATCCGGCCAGTCAAAGCGCTCGCCGGGGTCGAGCCAGATGCGCTTCGCGAGCTTCCAGCCGTTCCGGCTCTTCTCCCAGGGCAGCGGGAAGCAGGCCTCCAGCCTTTCCCGGATCGCCGGATTCAGCGTCTCGAGTCCGCCCCGGTTCCACAGTCTCAGCTCGCAGAACACGCCTTTTTCCGCTGCTTTCCGGGCAAAGTCGAGGCAGCCGGAGAGATAGTCCTCCAGCTCGCCGCCGGGGTTGGCCTCGAAGGACTGGAGGGAAATGCTCACCTTGCGCAGGCGCTCCGCCGCGAGCAGCAGCTCTCCCCGCTCCGGCAGCAGGCTGCCGTTTGTGGTGATCATGCAGGCGAAGCCCAGCTCCCCTGCGATGCGCAGCAGCGCGCCAAGCTCCGGGTGCAGCAGCGGCTCGCCGAGGAGATGAAAATACAGATAGTCCGTGTGCCTGCGCAGTTTCCCTGCCAGCAGCCGGAACTCCTCCACACGCAAAAAGCGCGGCGCGCGCCTCGTCCCCGGGCAGAAGCTGCAGTTCAGGTTGCAGACATTTGTGATCTCCAAATAGGCCTTTTGCAGCATATTCCCTCCACTCGTGCTTATTTTTCTTTAATGATTTATGCCACATCCCCCACCGGGAGAGAATTTGGCATGTATAAAAGCGCCGCACCCGGCTTTTTCGGGTGCGGCGCCGCAGCTCAGAAGAGGCCGGGGAAACCGCCCATGCCGCCCTGCAGCTTGGACATGGCCGTGTTGGTCGCGTCGTCGGCCTTTTTGATTGCGCCGTTGACCGCCGCGAGGACCAGATCCTGCAGCATTTCGACGTCCTCGGGATCTACGACCTGGGGGTCGATCTCGATGGACTTGAACTCGCGCGTGCCGCTGATCGCCGCCTTGACGGCGCCGCCGCCTGCGGTGAACTCAAACACGCTGGATTCCAGCTCCTGCTGCATCTTTAGAAATTCCTGCTGCATCCGCTGGGCCTGCTTCATCATGTTTGCCTGATTACCGGGCATTCCGCCGCGAAATCCGCCTTTTGCCATAACTGTTCTCCTATCCGCCGTGTCCGGCTGTAATACTTGATCTATTTCTCAGCACAGCGCTGAAATTTACTCGTTGATAAACTGGACTTCCTTGAACTTGCGAAGCTCCTCAATGTCACGCTGCTGATGCTGTTGGGGCTTCAGCTCACGGATCAGCGCGCGCATCGGCCGCCCGGCCGCTTCCCGTGCGGCCTCCGCAAAGAGCTGCAGGATCTCCTGCCGGTTGAAGCGGCTGTACAGAAAGCCCGGGACGACCTCCAACCAGAGGCAGTCCCCTTCCGTGACGCCGGAGACCTTGCTGCGCTCTCCGAGGGAGACGCGCAGATCGCGCGGCAGGCGCGCCGCGATCTTCTCGCAGACCGCAGGCCAGATCTCCGCAGACGCGGACGGGGCCGCGGGCGGCTCCTCCGGCTTCGGATCGGGCACAGGCGCGGCGGACCGAGCCGGTCGGTCATAAGCTGCGATCTCGTCCTCCGGCTGATCCTCGTGGAAGATGGCCGGCAGCTCGTCGTCTTCCTCCGCAGCAGGCTCGTCCGGATCGTCCTCGTGCTCCTCAAGGTGCGGGGGCGTCCGATAGAACGTCTCTTCCTCCATGGCGGGTACGCCGTGGGCAAGCTGCTCCTCCAGCCGCGAGATCCGCGCGCGCAGGCTGCGCACGCTGTCCCCATCCGCATGCTGGCAGAGGGAGATGAGGCAGAGCTCGGCGACGGTCTTGGGATTTCCCGCCGTGCGCAGCGAGGCGAGAGAGTCCTGCAGCGTGTCGAGCGCGGCGAGGAGCTCCTCCGAGGTCATGCGCGCGGCAAAAGAGCGCAGCTGTGCTTCGGCATAACCGCCTGAAATCAGATCCTTTGCGCCGTCCGGCGCGATGTGCATCATCAGGATATCGCGAAGAAGCCCGGTGAGCTCGGTGAGCAGCGAAGCGGGGTCCTTTCCGTCCATCCACAGTCCCGCAAAGCTCTGCAGTGCGGAGGGCGCGTCGTGCTTGAGGATCAGATCCAGCAGCCGCGCAATGCGGAGGTTTCCGGCCAGGCCCATCGCCGAGAACACGGCCTCCTCGTCGATCGTCTCCCGCGCGGAGCACTGGTCGAGTAGGCTCAGCGCGTCGCGCACGCCTCCGTCCGCCATGCGGGCGATGAGCCCCGCGGCCTCCGGGCTGAGGCGCATTCCCTCCCTTTCGGCGATCCTGCCGAGGTAGGCGGCGATGGTCGCCGCGTCGATGCGGTGGAAGCTGTGCCGCTGGCAGCGGGAGAGGATCGTCGCGGGAACCTTCTGCAGCTCGGTGGTGGCGAGGATGAACATCAGGTGCTCGGGCGGCTCCTCGAGGATCTTCAGCAGCGCGTTGAAAGCCGAGAGGGAGAGCATATGCACCTCGTCGATGATATACACGCGCTTTTTGACGCTGCTGGGCGAGAAGGTCGCCTCCTCGCGCAGCGCGCGGACATTGTCCACGCCGTTGTTGGATGCCGCATCCAGCTCCACCACGTCCATGACGGAGCCGTCGAGGATGCCGCGGCAGGCGGCGCAGCGCCCGCAGGGGTTGCCGTCCACCGGGTGCTCGCAGTTGACCGCGCGGGCAAGGATGCGCGCGCAGGTGGTCTTGCCGGTGCCGCGGGTGCCGATGAAGAGGTAGGCGTGGGAGAGGCGGCCGGACTTGACCTGGTTCTTCAGCGTCTCGGTAATATGCTCCTGGCCGATGACCTCATCAAAGGTCTGCGGCCTCCATTTCCGGTACAGCGCCTGATACACGGCTTCGCCTCCCTAATAAAAACTGTGGCCCTTGACAAGACTGCACACCCGACTCCGAAAGACCCGCTATGCCCGTACCGCCGGCAGCCGGCTCGGATCCAGCACCCTCGCGGCACAAGCCAGACACCGCTTAATGCTGCTCGGTTCCCCGCCTGACATGGTTCACGGGCTGACCTTGCGCAAGACCGGATCGTCAACGCTGCTTACCGGGGTCAGACGACACATCGCGCTTCCTCGGTCGGGAATTCGTCCCTGCTGTAGCGGATTGCAGGTTACAGGGCACCGCTGGCTCCCCAACTAGTGCAGCCTTGTCAAAAGCCACGGGCTTATTCTACACCAAATAGAATATAGAATCAAGTTCAATTTTACTCTTTACAAATGAAATTTTTGTGTTATAATAATCAAGCTGTCATTGAGCCAGCCGTCCGGCACGGTCCGGGAACTTCATATGGGGGCGTAGCTCAGCTGGGAGAGCGTACGGTTCGCATCCGTAAGGTCAAGGGTTCGAATCCCTCCGTCTCCACCAAATCAGCACGGTAATTTTGATAGAATTGCCGTGCTATTCTTTTTATGCTATGATAAAGCAGCAGACGGGTTAGTGTGTCTGTCTGTGCCGTTGAAAGATGATCGATGAGGATGCTGAGATGAATCATTATAAATCATGGTCAGGACTTAAAAAACAATTAAATGAGTGCCTTTGCGATCCACTAAAGAATCGGGTATCCTATTTCCTGACGCGCTACCATGAGGTTCATAATTCATATGGACGTGCATCAATCAAGTTGGACGGAAAAGAGCTTGTCGTTTTCTCATGGATCGATATGTACAAGCAAGAAAGGGATACTCACGAGCGTTGGAAAGAGACCGGTGTCTATGACAGTGACGCATTGGAGCTAAAGAACAAATGGGAAAAGGAAGGCACTCTTTCCGAATGGGACTTCTTGCAGGCGGCTACAGATTTTCTTCAGATGCCAATTGCTGACGCACTAACATGCGATAATTGCCTAATACGCATTTTTGCTATATTAGACAGAAGAATTGGAAGTCGAACCATTAAGCAAATTCAAGATAGTGAGATATATAAAACGTACCCTGAATGGGTACAGCAATTCTATACGCTTCGCTTTGAATGCTAACAAAGGAAACCGGCGAGAGTATTTATTGGTTGACGCTATTGAAGCGTACGAAGCTGATAGATTACGGTTTTGATCACCTGCTGTCTCTTGCGGAAGAGATCAAGCGCATGCTGATCGCTTCCCTCAAAACTGCAAAGGGGTGAAAAACAATGAAGGCAAGTGATTTGTATTTTTCAGGGATACAACATATCTCTGTTCATTTGCTCGGTATAAGTCAATTATACATAAGTGAAGAAAAGATTAAAAACGTTTTAACGTGGTTTCATAAAACAGACCTTTCTAATTTTGCCCCGCTGCCTGTGCATGATTTCGGGAATGGGCGTTTGACCCTGACCGATGGACATACCAGGGCATATATTGCCTATCAATCCGGAATAAGCGAAATACCTGTCATATATGATCTTGATGATATCATCACATGCGACGAAGGTATGAAACTGTATCAGAATGATATCGTCTGGTGTGACAGGTTTAACCTCAAGTCGGTTTGTGATCTTACAGGAAGAATTGTTAGCAGTGCCGATTATAAAGGATTATGGGAAGACCGGTGTGACGTCGGGTATAATCTGATAATCAACTCTTCTGAACGGGAAAAGTCCTTATGGTCGCAATTACATACCGATCTGTTCCTGTTCGGCGTCAGCGAAGACAAAAAGAGACTGTTTTATGAAAACAGTGCCGGGGATGTGTTTGTTTTTGAGGCGGAATGATTTCCGATAGTTCGAATCCATCTGTCAAAAACGCATATCCGTCTTTTTCGTACTCCATAGACAAAACACAGGAGCCATCCTTTTGGCTGGTTCCTGTGTTTTGCGTTGCTTTAGGGATTCGAGGGGAGCGGGAGCGAATGGAACGCCGGGGCACTCCAGAGCCGCGGCCTGCCCCTCGCCGCAGCGAGGGCGATTCTCTCCGATTCAAAATCCCTCACATTGCGCCGTCGCCTCCCTTACGCTTTCGAGACGAGCTTGAGGCCGATCACGCAGGCGATCAGGCCGATCAGGAAGGCGATCTTCAGCGCGGAGACCGGCTCCGTTTTTGTCACGATCCCGATCACGACGGTCAGCGCAGCGCCGATGCCCGTCCAGACGGGGTAGGCGGTGCCGGTCGGGATGCTTTTCATGGCGCAGCCCAGACCGGACATGCTGAGTACCATGCCGACAACAAAGACGATGAGCGGAAGCGGCTTACTGAAGCCATCCATTTTTCCCCAGGGCGGTGGCCCACACCGATTCCATAATACCCGACGCAACAAGAACGATCCATGCCATAACGAACGCTCCTTGTACAATAAAAAATGACTCCGGTATCCGTATCTTCCAAGGCCTACCGATACGGATCCGAAGTCGAATGCTCACCCGGCGGCGAAGCATTTCGCCGGGATTTTACCAGAATCGCACGCCAAAGCCACGGCGCCGACAAAGATCGGGGCATCTGTAAAGCACGCCCTAAGGAGGGCGTGTCGTTTTTTGCAGCGTCAGAAGATCAGCCGCAGCAGCACGAAGATCCAGTGCGCGGCGACGCCGGCGCAGAAGCCGCCGATCGTGTGGCAGAGAATCGCCTTGCCGATCAGATCCTTGCAGTTGAGACTGTCCATCATGGAGGCGTGGGTGCTGAGATAGCCGCTCCAGCACATGCACATGGCCGTGAAGACAGCGATATCGTTGCCGCCGATGAGGCCGCGCGTCACGAGCCCGGCCGTGAGGCTCAGGGAGGCGCCCGCCGCGCCGAGCGCAGTCACAGGCACGCCGATCGCCTCCGGAGAAGTGAAGCCGAAGAGGGGGCGAAGCAGAAAATCGATCTTCTGGGCGAGCATCGGGAGCAGGCGGACGCCCTCGTAGGCGGCGCCGGTGTACTCCCCGCTCTCGGAGGGACCGTTGATAAGCATCATCACGAGCGTGCAGATGACCAGGACGCCGGGCACAATGCTCACGCCCATCTTGACGCCGCTGTGGCCGCCCTCAAGCATGGCCGCCATGATGCGGCTGCCGATACCGCCGTCGCGGATCGGGCGCATATTGACCGGCACCTCGGAGACGCCCTCCCCGTGCAGGGGCTTCATGGCCTCCGCGCCAAAGAATTTCTTTGTGAAGATCAGCATGAGGCGCGTGCTCACGATGCTGCCGATCACCGCGCCGAGCAGGCCGATGAGCACCGCCCGGCCGACATGCTCTCCGGGCATGGACGGACTCAGGCTGTACATATAGGTGCAGACGATGAGGCCCATGCCGAAGGCCGTGCCGATATTCGTCAGCGCCGGGAACTCATAGGTCTTGAAGTAGGTGCGGAAGCGCTGATCCTCCGCAAGGGTCAGAATCGCCGGGTTGTCGGACAGGAAGGTCGTCACCACGCCGAGGGCCGCAGCGCCGGGCAGGCCGTAGATCGGGCGCATGAGCGGCTGCAGGATGCGGTTGACGAGCGAGACGAAGCCAAACTCCGACAGCAGGCCGGAGATCGCGCCCATGATGACGCAGATGGCCGTGAGATAGAGCACCGTGTCGATGAGCAGGCGGTAAGCCGTGTTCATCATAGTATTCAGGGTGTTGGCAAGACCCATTTTCATCGCGAAGAGCACAAAAATACCGATGAAGAAGACCGGAAACAGCAGCGTTTCCAAGCCGATTTCTTTTTTGAACGCGCTTGTTTTCTTTTGATCCTGTGCTTCCATGGCTGTCCTCCGAAAAAGCGGCCGGCATGCGTCGGTCGAATTCATAATACAGACAGCCCCCGTCGGACTGCCGCATAGTATCCAGCTATGGTCATTTTAGCACAACGCCGCGCCGCCGCTGGTAACAGCGTCCGAAAAATCTGGTACAAAATAGGCGCTGCGCATCGGGAAAGCCGGGCACGCCGCCCCCGCGATCCACGCAAAACCCCGCCGCCCGGGCGGGCGGCGGGGTTGGCGTTCAACTCGACTCCGGATTTGCTCTTACTTTGCGGGCTCGTACTGGCAGCTCGAGCGGTAGCTGCCGTCGTTGAGCAGCTTCACATAGGCCATATCGCCGTTGCCGGCGATGCTGACATTGTAATAGTAGATCTCCTCCAGGCGCAGGAACAGGGTCTGGCCGTAATCCGCGGTGAACTCCACGGTGTAGGTCTTGTCCCCCTCCCCGCCGGAGAGCACGAGCTTCGCCTGGGTCTCCTCGAAGTACACCTTGCTCGTGAATTCATAGCAGTTGACGTCCACGCCCACGGTCAGCGGGAAGACGGTCGGATCGCCGTAGACCAGCGACCAGTTGTCAGCAAAGGGCAGATAGAGCTTGATGCGCTCGAGCCAGAGCGCCTTGTCCGGGTAATCGTTGCTCTGGCGCTCCAGAAAGGCCTGCGCGCCGGCGAGATCGCCCTCGGCAAAGAACTTCTTCAGTTCGTCCGTATCCGCCGCAATCGTTTCGACGCTGCGCAGCTCCTCGGCGAGCGCGGCGCTGTCCTTATAGGCGCCAAGCCCCTCATAGACAGCGGCGAGCGCCTCCCGGATCTCCGGGGTCTCGCCCGGCTCCTGGAAGACCACGTTGCAGCGATCCTTGCCGCAGGCCTCCTGCAGCAGGGGCACGAGCTCCCCGCCCACGGCCTGTCCGTCCTCCTCGGAGAGAATCAGCAGCGTGTCCTGCTCCGGGTCCATGGCAAAGGACACATAAAGCGCAGGGAAATGCTCCGTCTCCGCCAGCGCCTTCAGCGCGCCGGCTTTCCGGTAGACCGCCTCGGCAGCCTGCTCTGCGCTGTCCTCATAATCGCCCAACGCCAGGAAGGCTTCGCGCGCGAGGCTGTAAGACTTCTCCGCGAGCAGATCCTCCGCGTCGGCGTAGCGGCGCGCAAGCAGCGTATGCTGCGCATTTTCAGCCGCCTCACCGCAGGCCGCGGCCTGCTCTGCGCAGTCTTTGTAATCGCCGAGCTCTTCAAAAGCCTCCTGCGCGGCGGCATAGTAGAGCATCGAGGCGCTGACCTCCTCCGTGAGATCCGCCTCGCTCCTGCCGATCGCGGAGAGCTTCGTCTCGTCGTTCTTCCGGCCGAGCTCCATCAGCCAGAGTGCTCTGGCATAGTCCACGCCCGAAGCGGCCATCTCCGCGCTGTCACCGTAATCGCCCAGCGCCAGAAAAGCGGCCTTCGCAGCGTCAAAATCCTGTTCCTCGAGGAGCTTCAGGGCGGCGTCGTAGTCCGCTTGGCGCGGATCGTCCTCCGCGGGCTTCGCCGTGACGGACGCGCTGATTTCCCCGTCCTGCGCACCGCGGCCGGCAAAGAGCGCGCCAAGCTGCGGGCGGAAGAAATAGAGTCCTGCGGCGATCAGCGCCAGCATCGCCAGCACACCGAAAAATCTGCCGACGCCGCGTCTGCGGCTGCGCTTCTCCGCTTCCTCTTCGATGTCTCGGAACTGCTCCTGCTCGACCCGGCGTGCGCCCTCGCGCTTGAGGGCGGCCTCATCCAGGTCGCGGAAGGCGGAGAGGTTGCGCCGGCAGCGGCGGCATCTCTTCTCCCCTGTCGGGTTTGCCGCGCCGCAGACGCAGAACCACAGCGGCGAGGTCTCCAGGACGGCAAAGCGGCAGTCGTTCCCGTAGCGGACCTGGAACTGCGCCGCGGTGTTCTCGTCGCCGAAGTACTCCGGCAGCGTCTGCTGCCGCGGCAGCTTGCGCCAGCGGGAGCTGCCGCCTTCCCAGGTTCGGCCGTCAGCGAAATCGACGCGCGTAGCGCGCGCCCGGAAGCTCGCCGTTTCCGCTGCGGGGAGGACGATAGCCGTCTTGCTGCCGGTCTCCTCATCCTGGTCGAGCGTCAGATCCGTATAGCGGTGAAGGATCTCCTTGCCGAGGATATTCCCCTCCGCGTCAAGCATCTGCACGGCGACCTGCACCATGCGGATCTCCTTCTCGGAGAGGCTGTGGAGCGTGATCTGGCAGAGCAGATTTCCGCTCTCCTCGTCGCGCAGCAGCGTGCCCCCGGAGATCAGGATCGGAGCCTCCTGGGCATAAAACATATGATCCAGCCGCAAAAGCCTGGTAAAGCGTTTACGCATGGCGCACCTCTGTCCTCGGCGCAGTCCGCCGACTGTCTCTCGCAGCGTCCCCGTTCCGTGAAGCCGCTGCGGCAATATTATGTAACCCTAAGTATATCACGCTGTTTTTGAGAGTGCAACGGCATTTTCATTGTTTTTCCTGATTATTCCGCGTTTTTCTGCGGATTTTCCGCCATAGCGGCGGAAAAATTGAAGCAGAGCTTGAACCGCGGCGCACTTGGTGGTAGAATGACAGAAGATTCATGTGAACGGAGGAATCGCCATGTTAGCCATTGCATGCGATCACGGCGGCTTTGCCCTCAAGCAGGCCGTCATGAGCCATCTTGCCAAACGCGGCATTGCATATAAGGACTTCGGAACCTACTCGGACGAGAGCTGTGACTACCCCGACTTCGGCAGAGCGGCGGCAAAGGCCGTCGCCTCCGGCGAGTGCGAGCGCGGCATCGTCATCTGCGGCACGGGTATCGGCATCTCCATTACCGCCAACAAGCTCCCCGGCATCCGCTGCGCCCTGTGTACGGACTGCTTCTGCGCCGAGGCCACGCGCCTGCACAACGACGCGAACATGCTCGCCCTGGGCGGCCGTGTCGTCGGCGAAGGGCTCGCGCTCAAAATCGTCGACACGTTCCTGGATACGCCCTTCTCGGGGGACGCGCGCCACATCCGCCGCATCGCCAAAATCGAGGAGGATTGACCTTGGCTGCCAACCGGGAATTTTATCGCGGCCGCCGCAAGCGCCGCAACTACGCGCTGATCCCCTTTCTTGCGATTCTCGGCCTGCTCACGGTGATCGTGGTGCTGTTCTATGCCATGCAGAAATACGCCGTGATTTCCGACGAGGGCGTTGACGTGGTACTCACTGCGAACGGCTCCGAGGAGAATCTGCTCGATGCAGACGAGGAGGAGTATGTCTTCGCGCCCGTCGAGGCGGAGCTGGTCTTTGACCCGCCGGACTACAGCGACATCCGCGCCGCGGCGGGGATGGACGCCAAACCCATGCGCGCCATCTATATCGCCGCCGCCGATCTCAACCGGGAGAACATCCTCGACCGCGCCGCGCAGCTCAACAGCGGCAACGCGCTGCTCTTGGAGATGAAGCCGCGCGAGGGCTATCTGATGTGGGACTCGCAGTGCGATCTCGCGCAGCAATACTCCCTCGTGGCCGACTATCCGCTGCGCTCCGAGATGGCGGACGTGCTCAAGGAGATCCGCCAGTACGGTGCGGAGCAGGACAAGCAGATCTGGCTCGTCGCGCAGATCAGCTGCTGTGTCGACGCGCTGCTGCCCACTCGCTCCGGGACCTTCTCCCTGCGCAGCGCCTCGGGCAACGATTTCTTCGACGACACCGGCTACTGGCTCGACCCCTATAACCGGGAGCTGCGCAACTATATTGTGCAGATCACGCAGGAGCTCTATGACCTGGGCTTCGACGAGGTCGTGCTGGCGGACGTCGGGCATCCGACAGTCGAGGTGGAGGAGGGGCAGGAGCCCTACACCTTCATCTACAGCAGCGAAATGTCCACCCCGCCTTCTCCGCAGAACGCGGTATGCGGCTTTGCCGTATATGTGGCCAGGCAGCTGGAGGATCGGGAGGGGCTGCTCTCCATCTACACCTCCACCCGCCGCTCGCTCGCCAGGCTCGACGAGGGCACCGGGCAGGACGCCGCGCTCTTCCTCAAGCTCTATGACCGCGTATATTTCCGCACCGACCGCTACGAGTTCACCTTCAACTTTGCCGACATCAAGGGCAGCGTCAGCATCGGCTCGGCGCAGGATCGCTTTGTGCCTGTGGTCATCAACTACCTGCCGGACAACACTTCCTGGGTCTACATCGAGGATCTCGAATCCCTGCCCGACTGACAACACTTTTTTTATGCGATGTAAAACAGCCACCCGGTTGGGTGGCTGTTTGTTCTATACAGATATGCGGCTTACTTGGTGCCGAAGATGCGGTCGCCCGCGTCGCCGAGGCCGGGGACGATGTAGCCGTGCTCATTGAGATGATCGTCCAGAGCGGCGACGAAGATATCGACGTCGGGGTGATCCTCCTGCATTTTCTTCACGCCTTCCGGCGCGCCGATGACGCACATGAGCTTGATGTGCTTGACGCCGACTTCCTTGAGGAAGGTGATGGCCGCGGAGGCGGAGCCGCCGGTGGCGAGCATCGGGTCCACCACGATCACGTCGCGCTCCTGGATGTCGGGCGGCATCTTGAAGTAGTACTTGACAGGCTCAAGCGTGGCAGGGTCGCGGAAGAGGCCGATGTGCCCGACCTTGACATTGGGCATCATGCTGACCATACCGTCGACCATGCCGAGGCCGGCGCGGAGGATGGGCACTACGGCGAGCTTCTTGCCGGCGATGCGATGGCAGACGGCGGTGGCGACGGGGGTCTCCACGGTCACTTCCTCAAGGGGCAGGTCGCGGGTCGTCTCATAGCACATCAGCATAGCGATCTCGGAGATCAGTTCGCGAAACTCCTTCACGCTGGTGCTCTTGTCGCGCAGAATGGACAGCTTGTGCTGGATCAGGGGATGGTCGAATACACAGACTTTGCTCATGTTCTTCTCTCCTTTTATGTGGTTTAGATGAACTACTTATTTTCCGCCGCGAGGCGCGCCTGGCGCTCCCGTTCGGCCTGGCTCAGACGGAGATAGACGGGCAGGAGACTGTCGGCGTTGCCGGGGGTCTTGTCCGCCGCAGCCATTGCCACGCCCCAAGCGCTCTGCCAGACGAGGTTTTCCGGCGCGGCGACGCAGGGAATGCCCTGCGCCTCGAGGTATTTCTGCGCGAGCGCCGTCCCGTCCCCCACCAGAAACGCGGGGCGGGCCTGGGCGCGCAGCTGCGAAGCGAGCTCCTCCAGAGCGATCGGCCTGTCCTCCGTGAGCCGCTGCGGGCGGCCGTCCCGGATCTCAAAGAGCGCAGTATAGACCTGGCTGCGCCGCGCGTCCATCACCGGGCACACGAGCCCGCCGGCGGCGAGGCCGTGCCAGGCCATGCTCTCGAGCGTGGAGACACCCACACAGGGCTTGTCCAGCGCCCAGGCAAGCCCCTTGACGGTGGAGACGCCGATGCGGATGCCTGTGAAGGAGCCGGGACCCTGCGCCACGGCGAGCAGATCCACGTCCTGCAGCCGGAGCTCCGTGTTTTTCAGCATGTCCTCCGCCATAGGAAGAAGGGTACGGCTGTGGGTCAGAGCGCTGCACTGGCTGTACTGCGACACGAGATTCCCGTCCCGCACCAGCGCGACGGAGGCGGCTCTGGCCGAGGATTCAAAGGCGAGGATCAGCATAGTTCGACCCCTCCGATCTCGATCTCGCGCCGGGTATCGCCCGTTTTGCGGATGCGCACGGTGATCTCATCCCCGTAAAACGCGCCGGGGACGTTCTCGCTCCATTCGACGGCGCAGATCGCGCCGCGGTTGAGGTAGTCCTCCCAGCCGATCTCGAAGAGTTCATCTTCCCCCGAGATGCGGTAGAGGTCGAAATGGATGAGCTCGCGCTCGCCCAGATACTCGTTGACAATGGTAAAGGTCGGGCTGGAGACGCGGCATTGCAGGCCGAGGCCCTCGGCCATGCCGCGCACGAAGGCGGTCTTGCCTGCGCCAAGTTCCCCATACATGGCGACGACCGCGCCGCCGGGGATCGATTTTGCGAGCCGAGCGCCGAGCGCTTCCGTCTCCCGCTCGCTCTCGCTGACAAAGATTTGCATATGTTGCTCCGTAGAAAGAATTTACACTTTGGCTTTATTATAGCACCAAACCGCCCATTGCGTAAAGCCCAAATCTGTGATAAAATACGTTCTGCTTCTACCAATTGCGTCAATTCGTCCTGTTCTGATTCGAGGGAGGCCCTCATGATCAATAAAATCCGACCCTACATACAGAGCTTTTTCAAGCGCGCGGACATTTCCCTGCTCGTGATCTGCCTGATCTGCGCCTTTTTCGGCACGGCGATGGTCTTCAAGGCCTCGTCGAGCATGGTGGCGGCCGGCTGGGAGATGGACACCAACAAGCAGGTGCTTGTCCAGATCGTCTCCATTTTCCTGGGCACAGGCGTGTTCGTGGTGCTCACGATCATCGACGCCGATCTGCTGGGCGACCAATGGCGCATCCTCGTTGTGTTCGAAGTCCTGCTGCTTGTCGCGCTTGTAATCCTCGGGGAGGACGACGGCACCGGCAACAAGAGCTGGATCCGTTTTGCCGGTATCGGTATTCAGCCCTCGGAGTTCATCAAGATCATGTACATCGTGGTCTCCGCCAGACAGATGACCTATCTCAAGGAGCATGAAGACATCAACTCTCTCAAATCCGTCGTCTGTATGGTCGCGCATCTGCTCGCCGTATTCGGCGGCATCTTCATCGTCTCCTCTGACCTGGGCAGCGCATCCATCATTCTGATGATCTTCCTCGCGATGTTCTTCGCCCTCGGCGTAAAGCTCTACTGGTTCGCGCTCGGCGGCGCCGCGGTCGCGTCGATGATCCCGCTGCTGTGGGATCATGTGCTCAAGGGCTACCAGAAAAAGCGTCTGCTGGCCCCCTACGATCCGAGCATCGACCCGACCAAGGACGGCATCAACTGGCAGACGACGCAGAGCCGCATCACGCTCGCCTCGGGGCGTCTCACCGGCGTGGACTCCGAGCACCGTCTGACCGCCTTTACCGGCAAGCACACCGACTTTATTTTCTCCTGTATCGGGGAAGAGCTCGGCATGATCGGCTGCATCCTCGTGATCGTGCTGCTGTTGGTCATCGTTATCCACTGTGCGCGCGTCGGCATCAACTCCGGCCGCACCTTCGACATGCTCATCTGCATCGGCGTCGCCTCGTCCGTGGCCGCGCAGATGTTCGTCAACATCGGCATGTGCATCGGCATCACGCCCGTTATCGGCATCACGCTCCCCTTCTTCAGTTACGGAGGCTCGTCCATGATGGCCATGCTCGGCGCGATGGGGCTTGTCTCAGGGGTCAAATTCAAACTCAAGCCAAAGCTGTTCTCCATCTATTGACCGGCATGTCATAGTCAATTGCAAATTGCCAACAGGTCGGCGGACCCCGTGCTGCGGGGATCCGCCGACCTGTTCGTTATAATGATTATATGATGGCGAAAAGCCAAAAAGCTTTTCGC
>ODAJ012157738.1_pt1 | contig 28601 bp, 16 predicted proteins | sample 1539241 | NCBI WGS metagenome assembly ODAJ01 (sample SAMN02144231, study PRJEB22623) | gut metagenome | biome: sheep rumen | host: Ovis aries | place: New Zealand
GTCGACGACGCCCGCATGGGCATCACCCACATCATCCGCGGCGACGACCACCTCTCCAACACCCCGCGCCAGATCATGGTCTACGAGGCCCTGGGGGCGCCTACGCCCACCTTCGCCCACATCTCGATGATCCTGGGCGCCGACGGCAAGAAGCTCTCCAAGCGCCATGGCGCCACGAGCGTTGAGGAGTATCGCGACGCAGGATACCTCTCCGAGGCCTTCGTCAACTACCTGTCGCTTCTCGGCTGGTCGCCCGACGGCGAGAGCACCGTCATCTCGCGCGAGCGCCTCGCACGGGAGTTCAGCCTCGACCACGTCTCCAAGAACCCGGCAATCATGGACCCCAAGAAGCTCGACTTTATCAACGGGGAGTACCTGCACGCCATGAGCGACGAGGAGTTCGCAGAGACGATTCTCATTCCCGAGCTCATCAAGGCTGAGCTTGAGGTTGAGGGTTCCTTGATTCATGACGAGGGTTGGTATCGCCTCCTCGCGCAGGCGCTCAAGCCGCGTACGACCGTCTCGGCCGACGTCATCGGACAGGCACGCTTCCTCTACACGGCAGACGATGAGCTCACCTACGACGAGAAGTCCGTCAAGAAGTGGCTCGCCAAGGCCGGTGCGTCTGAGGCTCTCGACGCATCCATCACCGCGCTCGAGGCCCTTTCCGACGGTGACTGGACGCCCGAAGCCATCGAGGTAGCCCTCGATCCCCTGCCCGGCCAACTCGGCATGGGCAAGGGCAAGGTCTTCCAGCCCATTCGCGTCGGCGTCGTGGGCTGCGCCGTCTCGCCGGGAATCGGCGAGACGCTCGCCCTGACCGGCAGGGACCACACGCTCACCCGCCTGCACCGCGCCCAAGAGATGGCACAGTAAGGGAATCCCGATGAACAGACACCACGCAAACATGCTCTCTTCCGGCCTTGCGGTGGCAGCCGCGAGCCTCTGGCTTGCCTGCGGCCTCTCTGTCGCGGGCTGCGACGCCGGTCAGGCCGCACCTCCCGCTGCCGAGGAGTCGCAAGCGGCGGCGGCCGAGGAGGACGCCGAGAAGAAGGCTGACGCGCAGTCCAAGGACGAGGCATCTGCCAAGGACCAGTCCAAGGCGGAGGAAGCGACATCCGCAGACGACGGCGCCACTGCGAAAGAGGATGCTGAGCATCCGAAAGACGCCGACGCACAGGATTCTGAGTCCGTCGCGGGGGATGCTCAAGAGGCTGAGAAGGCAGTGGACCCGGCACGCGTGAAGGCACTCGAGGCCGCGCTCCAGGGCGCTGTCGACAATGCGCCGATGACCGTCTACACCACGGTCACCGACCTCACCGACGGCACCTCCGCCAGCGTGGGCGGCGACCAGCAGATCGCATCTGCGAGCATGATCAAGGTGCTCATCGCCCACACCTTCCTCGAGCAGGTCAAGGCGGGCACCGTCTCTCTCGATGACACCTACACACTGCAGGCGAGCGACCTCGTCGGCGGTACGGGCACGCTGTCCGGACTTGGTGCCGGTGCCTCGGTCTCGTACCGCGATATCTTCATGCGCATGATTGACGTGAGCGACAACACGGGCACCAACATCCTCATCGACACCGTGGGCATGGATGCCGTCAACGCGACCGCCAAGAAGCTCGGCCTCAAGTGCACCGAGCTGAACCGCCGCATGATGGACTATGACGCCATCGCACAGGGCATCGAGAACTACACCTGCGCCGACGACCTCGCGAAGCTCTTCGAGATGGCTTATCAGGGCACCTTCGTGGACAAGGAGTCCAGCGAGCTGATGCTGCAGGCTCTGCGGCAGCAGACTGACCGCTGCGGCATCGTCAACGGACTGCCCGAGGGGTCTACCTTCGCCCACAAGACCGGTACGCTCGCCACGGTACGTCACGACGGCGGCATCGTGGAGGGCGACCATCCCTTCGTCATCGTCGTGCTCTGCGGCGGCGAGGGCTTCTGGGAGGCTGGAGCAGAGGCATCCATGGCTGAGGTCTCTCAAGCCGCCTATGGCGCCCTCGTGCAATAGCTCCACTCGAAGCCAATTCAATGGCCCAAAGAAGCCCGGCAGGTCCGAACAGACCTGCCGGGCTTTTCTCATGTCTCTGAGGCGCGGAGGCACCTTCGACACGCTCTCCTACGCCGACGAGGAGCCCTCACCGACACCGAGCATCCCTAGTAGGCGGCGAGATTCATCCACCACGAGCTGGTGTACGACTTCAGCAGTTCGACATTGGCAGCACCTATCTCGGTCAGATTCCCTCCCGCATCGGCACCTGGATTGCGGTGGTACCAGCTGCAGCCGGCAAAGTAGTCGGCCAACCCACTGTTCACGAACGCATAGCCGTTCGAGGCCGCGATGATCTCGTTCCATGCGATACAGCGCTCGGCATCGGACAACTCCGCGACCTCGTTTTCCGACAGATACCTTGTGTTGGAGTCGGAGAAGACGCGCTCGGTTGCACCCTGGCGACGAATCGGCTCAGTGCGCGTCGTGCCGTCGGCACCGACGACCGTCAACGTGACCGTGCTTCCGGAGGCCGCGGCTGCCGCCTCCTGCTCCCGACGGGCCTTCTCCTCTGCCTCGGCCTTCGCCCTGGCCTCCTCCTCGGCCTTCTTCTTGGCCTCTTCCTCGGCCTTGGCCTTGGTCTCCTCGACCTCCTTGCGGTAGGCCTCGACAAGCTCCTTCGCCTCGTCGAAGGTGGGAGCTGGCACGTGTGCGTCGAGCTCGGCGGCAGAAGAGCTGCCCAGTGCAGAGACCTCGACGTCAGAGACCTCCACCGGAGTCGCCGAGCTGTTCGAGAATATAGCCACCTTACCCTCGCTCACAGCGAGGTAATAGGCCTCTCCAGCTGCCACGGGGGCATCCTTTGCGGTCGATGACGAGTCCCCGTCAGCCTCCTGCTGAGAGGACGCACTGGAAGTGGCGCCAGACCCACCCACAGCCGAACCGCCGCCGCCCAATGCATTGAGCAGGACAAAGCCCAAGACCAGCATGGCCACGCCGGCAACCAAGGCATATGGCAGCCATGAGTTCCTCTTGGGCTGGGGAACGCTGGCCGCTGACGCACCGGCACCATACCCTGCTGCCCCATACGAGCCCGATCCGGGCTGCGACGCGGCCGCCCAGTTGGCCGTCGATGCGACTGATGCCGCGTCATATGCCCTAGGCTCGCCAGTAGATATCGAGCGGGAGGCGCCGCGATCGGCGCCACCACCATACCAGGCAGCAGAGGCTGCCGGAGCCTCCATCTGTCCGTGCAGCATGGCCTTGAAGTCCCTTGCGCTCTGCGGTCGATCCGCAGGGTCCTTCGCAAGCGCGCACATGATGGCGGGACGCAGGTCGACCGGAAGGCCCGCAGCGACCGAAGCCGGAAGCTCAGGTGCCGGCTCGTGCACGATGCGATAGATGAGTGTCGTCGCATCGGTGCCGTATCCAGCCCCGAAGGGGTTCGAGCCCGTGAGCATCTCGTAGGCCACGGTACCCACCGAGAAGATGTCGCTACGCGGATCGACCGCGCCACCTGTGGCCTGCTCGGGCGACATGTATCCAGGCGTACCCAGCACGGTGCCTGCGACAGTGCCGATCGTACCCACCGAGCCATCGATGCGGGCTATGCCGAAGTCCGCAAGCTTCACACGTCCGTCATTGCCCAGGAAGATGTTGTCGGGCTTGATGTCGCGATGCACCACCGAGCGGGCATGCGCATAGCCCACGGCATCAAGCAGCTGGTCGAGCACGTCAAGCGACTCCTGTGCAGTGAGTGACCCATGGGTCAGCCTCTGGGCGAGCGTCTCCCCCTCAATGAGCTCCATCACGATGGCGGGGCGCCCGTCCCAGACGTCTGCCGCATATATGGTCACGATACCAGGATGAGAGAGTCGTGCCGCTGTGCGACCCTCGGCGACGAAGCGACGTCCCAGCTCCTCGAGCAAGGCCTCCGAGAGCCTCGAATCGTACAGGGGCTCCTTGATGGCCACCTCGCGTTGCAGGTTGGGGTCCCAGGCGCGCCAGACACGCGCCATGGCACCACGCCCCAACTCGCCCCGCAGCTCATAGGGACCCAGTCGTCCATAGTCCGCCATAATCGCTCCTCAATCACATGCCCGCGCCCAGGTTTCCACGCGTGCCAATACACACCAATCATGACATTACTCAGAAATCAGCTAAACCAAGGATAGCAGTATCCATATCCCTTCCCACGTCGAATCACTGCCACAGGGCATCAGGCTTCTCGAAATGCTGATAGTCGGTGACATCGCCAGCCCAGGCCCCTCCCCACGACCAGCCATGCGAGATGAAAAGCTGGTAGCACAGGTCGTCGGCATGTATCATGTATGGCTCATGCAACGACCTCTCCACGAAGCGCGAAGACCCCTCGGGGGACACGACGCCCATCGACCATACGCAATACGGATTCTCGAACGGATTGATGTCGATTGCGAGGCCATATGCGTGGTTCGAGATCGTCGAGGTACCCGCTATCACACGATAGTTGAAGCTCGAGGTGTTGTCGTCAGCACAGCTCGCATTGTCGTCGGCATCGTAGTCGTCGACCAGGCGCATCTTGCGAATCGGGTAGCCGGCCTGATAGAGCTGCGAGAAAATGTCCAGCACCTCATCGGCCACGTTGCGGTGGACCACCAGCTCGCCCACCATGGTTCGTCCCTCAGCATCCACATGCAGCAAGCGGAGGTACCGCAGTTCCTCGCGTGGCACCGTGCAGTCCGCACCGAACGACTTCCCCTCCATGCGAGCGAACACCTCGTCGGAGATGGGCTCGGCGTAGAAGAAGGAGCTGGCTCCCCCCGCTCGCTCCACATCTTGCGTCGAGAGCTCGTCGCCCGCGGACAGGCCGGCAGGCTCTATGGACGCAGACTTGTGCCCGGGATCGAGATCGGGTTCGGACTCGGTCCGTGCCTCAGCCTCCGGACTAGTGCCAGGCTCAGACGTGCCGCCGGCAGCATCCGCGCCATTCCCGCCCGGTTCCAAGCCGCCTTCCCCAGCGCTCGCGCCGGCATCACCCGCCCCACCTTCTGTCGATGTCGGCACAGCCGCTTCCTCCTTGGCTGTCACCTGCGCCGCATCGCTTGCAGCCGACACGTGCGTGCCACTTCCCTGCTGGGCACAGCTCACGAGCGCAAGCAGTCCCCCTGCAAGCAGTGCCGCGGTCAGGGCCACTAGTACGCGCGCATCTCGCAGATCGATGTGTCGGTCCATTTGCTGCCCTCATATACCGAATCGATGGTCAGTTTGATGTACGACGTCTTGTGATAGTCGTCGAAGTCGATGTACTGCCACTCGCGATAGCTGTCACTGAGCGTGTACTCGATCGTGTAGCCGTCCGAAAGCTCGATCGTCACGTCGCGGCAGCGGTTGTTGTAGTAGTAGATCTCGTCGCGTTTGGGATACCCGTTGACGACCATGACTCCCCTTGCCCACTTCTCGCCGCTCGCGTTGATGCTGATCCATTCGCCGATGCCGTTGCCGGACACGCCCTCGTTCCATGCCGTCTCGAAGACATCGTCTATCGCGTTGTTCGGTCCGTAGTACGAGGTGACCTCGTCGGGCCTGAGGGTCGAGCTCGCATCGGCGGAGGACGTCTGGAACGGATTGGCCTGGATCTCGGCCTCGCGCGCCGCCTGTGCCTCGCGAGCCTGAGTCTCCTCGCGCGCGGCCTGCGCCTCCTTTTCGTACGCCGCAAGCAGCTCATGGGCCTCGTCCACCGACGATGCCGGCACATGTGCATCCAGCTCCGTGGCCGATGAGGAACCGAGGTCGGCCACATCGACGTCGCTCACCTCATAGGGCGTGGCAGAGCTATTGGAAAAGATGGCCACCTTGCCCTCGCTCACGGCGAGGTAGTACAGCGATCCGCTCGAGGAGGTGCCAGCCGACTCGCCGTCAGAGGCCTCGTCCTTCGTGGCGGCGCTGTCTCCCGATTCGTCGTCAGGCTCAGTGTCGACACCCTCCGCATCGCCCGCCTGCGGTGCGGAATCCCCGGAAGAGGCCCCTCCTCCTCCACCGCCCGTACCGCCTTGGGCGTTGAGGAAGGTGAATCCGAGCACGACCGCAGCCACCACAGCCAACAGAACATACGGCAGCCATGTGACGCCCCTACTCGCATTCTGCCTGGTCTCAGAAACGTGTCTCGGTGACACGGCACCCTCTCCGGCGAGCATCGCCCAAAACTGCTCGGCACTCTGGGGACGAGCCGCAGGATCCTTGGCGAGCGCTGCCATGATGGCCGGACGCATGTCAACGGGCAGGCCGTACGAGACGGCGGCGGGCAGCTCTGGTGCAGGCTCGTGCACGATGCGGTATATGAGCGTGGTGGCATCGGTGCCGGTACCTGCCCCGAACGGGTTTGCTCCCGTGAGCATCTCGTACGCCACGACACCCACCGAGAAGAGGTCGCTGCGCGCGTCTACGGAGCGCCCGGTAGCCTGCTCGGGGGACATGTAGCCAGGCGTACCGAGGACAGTCCCCGCGATGGTGCCCACCGTGGCCGCCGAGCCGTCGACGCGCGCGATGCCGAAGTCCGCCAGCTTCACCCTGCCATCTGTGGTCAGGAAGACGTTCTCCGGCTTGATGTCACGGTGCACCACTCCCCGTGCATGGGCATACCCCACCGCCGAGAGGAGCTGGCCAAGCACGCTGTACGCATCGCGCGCGTCCATGGGCCCGCGCCTGAGGCGCGACCCCAGCGTCTCGCCCTCGATGAGCTCCATCACGATGGCGGGACGTCCGTCCCAGACGTCTGCGGCGTAGATGGTCACAATGCCGGGATGGGACAGGCGCGCTGCGGCACGGCCCTCCGCCACGAACCGCTTTCCCAGTTCGTCGAGCAGCGTGCCGGAGAGTCGCGAGTCGAAGATCGGCTCCTTGATGGCCACCTCGCGCTGGAGGTTGGAGTCCCAGGCCCGCCATACACGGGCCATGGCCCCTCTTCCGAGCTCGCCCCTCAGCTCATAGGGGCCGATTCTGTTCTGCATCTCGCTCACACTCGTCCTCCGCTATCTCTTGCTGCGGCCATCGAACCAGCCACGTTTCGCTCCACATGCACCAAGAGCTTCAGTACACCTGTATCTCGCTGATCATGGTGCTGTCGAACTCGCTGCCCTCATACACTGTCGCCCCAAGGCTCACATACACGAACTCCGTCCGATAGACCCCGCCAAAGTCGATGGTCTGGTACTGCCTATAGGCATCCGACAGCTCGACCTCGAAGAGCGTGCCGTCAGAAAGCGCGACGTATACGTCACGACATCGGTTGTACCTGCCGTACGTCTCCTCATCGCATGCATAGCCAGCCATGATGCGCACGCCTCGCACCTCTTGCGCGTCATCGGCGACGAGCCATATCGACTCTCCAGAGCCGAAGCCGACCGTCGACGCCCCCGAGCCGGCAGATCCTTCGCCCCAGGCTGTGGATACGTCCCCGTCCACCGCACGCGCGGCACCAAAGTCCCCGGCATTGCCGTCGGCAAGCACCGAAGTGGCGCCTATGCGTGTGAAGCCCATCGTCGTACCGCCATCGGCGGAGGGCGTAGGCGCCGCTTCTCCAGACTGCGCCTGCACCTCCGCCGGGAATCCCGCTTGCCCCTGCGGCGACGCGGCCTCGGCGTCCGTCGAATCCCAAGGACCATCCGCATCGTCCGTCGCCTGCGGGCTGCCCCCCGATGCGTCATCGGACGCCGTCGCCTCCTGCGGCGCCCGACCCGTCGATTGCCGGGCAGCTGCCGTTGTGCCACCCGATCCACCGCCAACCCCACTTGTCGCCGATGAGAGGGAGACCACGAGAAGCGTTAGTGCAGCGCCCAGGACGAGCGCGTAGGGAAGCCAGGTACGCGGCGAAGCGCCTCCCGACGACACCTCCCGCGACGAGCCCTGCCGGTAGGTGGCCGCTCGTCGCTCCGCGGTTCGCGCGGGCATGGTACGCATAACGGTGGGCACCACCGTCTGTGCCGCAGTTTGACGGGAGACATGCGCCCACGCCTCCCCCGCAGCTCCCTCGAATGCCACCTGTCGGTACTGGTCCGCATGAAGCAAGGCCTTGAACTCCGCCGCTGTTCGCGGCCTTGCGGAGGGATCCTTCGACAAGGCCTGCATGACGGCAGGTCGCAGGTCGGCAGGAAGGCCCTCTGACGCATATCGTGGAAGCTCCGGCGCAGGCTCGTGCACGATGCGATAGATGAGCGTCGTCGCATCGGCATCACCCGTCGTCATGAAGGGATTGACGCCCGTCAGCATCTCGTATGCGATGACACCGACCGAGAAGAGGTCGCTTCGCGCATCGGCAGTCTTGCCCAGCGCCTGCTCCGGAGAAAGGTAGCCGGGCGTGCCCAGCACGGTGCCCGACAGGGTGCCGACGGTGCTGACCACGCCCTCGATGCGAGCGATGCCGAAGTCGGCGAGTTTGACGGTCCCGTCGCGCGTCAGAAAGATGTTGTCGGGCTTGATATCGCGATGCACGACGCCGCAATCGTGCGCGTACCCCACCGCATCGAGCAGCTGTCCGAGCGCATCGAGCGCCTCGCGGGCGGCCATGCGACCACGTGACAGGCGCCGGGCAAGCGTCTCCCCCTCCACAAGCTCCATCACGATAGCCGGGCGTCCGTCCCAGACCCCCGTCTCGAACACCCTCACAATGCCTGGGTGTGAGAGCTGCATGGCCACCCGAGCCTCGGAGGCGAAGCGGCGCCCCAGTTCGTCCTGCATGCTCAGCGCGAGGCGAACATCGAAGAGGGGCTCCTTCACGGCCACCTGGCACTGACGCATGGGGTCCCAGGCGCGCCAGACCCGCGCCATCGATCCGTGGCCCAGCTCGCCCAGCAGCTCGAATCTCCCGATATGGCCAAAGTCGCCCATGAGCCGAGCCCTCGCTACTTCCTGCGCACCGAGAGCGCGTAGACGCCAACCAAGCTGGCGGCAGCCACCGCAAAGAACAGGAACATGATTCCGCTACCGTCATTGGCGGCCCCGCCGCCGCCCGAGGCAATCGGCGCGATGACCTCCTGCTGGATGTCGCTCAGGGCGGCCACGGCGTAGAACGGCTCGGCCGCCATCGAGACCTCCCTGCCAAAGACGGACATGTGCCATGTCCCCTTCTTGGCGTTTGTCACGGTGACGGACGTGGGGATGGTGGTGGTGTCGATGGCATACCCGCCATAGCCCTCGCCGACGCTCACCCCATCCGGATCGGTGAGCCGCAGGTCGAGCACGCTGCCTGGCCAGTAGAGATAGGCTGTCATCGTGCCGTTCTGCTCGACCTCGAACGTTCCCACATCAACGGTGCCGCCCTGCTGCACCGTGGATGTGGATTCGATGAGCACCTGAGAGGTCGACTCCAGCTGGGCGCCCATCATGGTGGCAAAGAGGCCAACCGCCGCCGATGAGATGTCCGACGAGTCCTCGTGCGAATAGCTGCCGCCCGTGATGCTGGCGATCTCCCTCAGGAGCGCCTCGTCGAGGTCGCCTGACGCGCCGAAGCCGATCGTGTAGATCTTGATTCCATCTGCCTGTGCCTCACGAGCCACGGCGAGGATGTCCTCCTCGGATCCGCCCGTGTTGCTGAGGCCGTCAGAGAGGAACACCATCAGCTTCGCGCCACTCTGGCCCATCAGCTCGTTGACGCCCGTCCGCAAGCCCTCATAGATGTTCGTGTTGCCAGAAGCCTGCAGGGCTTGGATGCTACCGGTGATGGCAGTGGCATCCGTAGAGAGCGGGCAGTCGACGAGGGCGGACGACGAGAAGGAGGCGATGCCCACCCTCACCGAGACGCCCCCTGGCCCGTCTTGGCGACCCACCGAATTGACGAAGTCGACGCTCTGGCGCTTCGCGCTGTCCAGCTTGGTCATACCGCCCATGGCCGAGTAGTCGTCCATGGAGCCCGACACGTCGAAGACGAGCATCATGGAGGCGTCGGTCGCGCCGGACGAAAGCTCCGACTCCATCGACGTCGATGCCCAGGCGCTAGCCCTCAGGCTGGCCAAGGCAATGCATGTCATCAGCGCCAGCGCAAGCATCCGTCGAAGCGCGCCTGCGGCACCGCGTGACGAGACCCTCATGACATCTCCCCCTCTACTCGATGGCATCGATGGCCAGATGCGCCACCGTGGACTCGAGCAGGTCCGTTCCGCCCAGCGTGAGCCCATAGAGAAAGTTCTCGTACTGACCCTGATCGAATAGACGCGAAACGTGGGAGTCGAAGGCAGTTGCCCCTGCTATGTAGCTTGCGAGGTCTAGTCGCAGCTCCTCCACGTAGCTATCGGAGAGCTGCTGGTAGCTTCGCGCCATCCCATAGTCCTCAGGCTGCGTCCGTGCCGTGACGACCGAGGACTCCAGCAGCCAGGGGGACACATCCATATTCCAAGGATCGGTACCGAAGTTGTGGGCGAGGCCGTCGTAGTCTATGTACTTCAGCTCTGTCGAGGAGCTCAGGGTGTAGCTGGCATATCCGTCCGCCTCGGAGAGCCCGTTCGCGTCCGCACCAGCCGTCCCGGTGTCAGTCGCTCCCTCTTGCGTCAGGGGCGATTGGCCCTGCGCTCCGCCCGTGCGGCCGTCGGAGCTCCCCTCGCCCTCCATGGTAGTCCCGCTGCCCTGGGCTTCAGTCACGCCCGCTCCTGTCGAGGACAGCCCGTCACGGCCCGTCTCGCCACCACCTGGCTGCTGCCCCGGTTGGGAAGAAGCCTCAGGGGAGGCTGCGCCGCCTTCGGACGGAGCCAGGGTGCCCTCCTGAGTCGCTACGGGAGCCTGGCCCGCACTCGAGACGCCGTCATTCTGCGCGTGCATGAAGACGGACACCGTCAGACCCACCATCACGATGAGTGCGAGCAGGGGTGTGGCGACAGCCCAAGGCGGCCTTGGCGCCGACGACGTACGGACGAGCGCGTCATTCCGACGTCCCTTCCGGGCAGGCCGCACCGCATCGCTGACCGCAATCTGCTGAGCGAGGGTGTCGGTCTTGCGCTGCGTGGCGGCGCCTCCCTCCACGTTCCAGGCGATGGCGGCAGTCGAGTTGTCATCGGTGCCCTTTGAGAGGGCAAGCCTCACGACCCGCCTCGCTGCACGCTCCGCGTCGCGCGCGCGGGAGACACTCGATGCCAGCGTCGCGCTGTCGACCACGGTGTACACGCCGTCGCTGCACAGCACCAGCCAGTCTCCTGGCAGCAGGTCCACCTCGTCGATCTCGGGATCCCCGTCGCTGAAGCCCAGGGCGCGCTCTATGCGATTGCGCGACGGATGGACCTGCGCCTCCTCCTCGGTGATGATGCCTCGGCTGAGCAGGCGCCCCACCTGCGAATGGTCTTCGGTCAGCTGCGTGGCGGCGCCGTCGCGGACCAGATAGGCACGACTGTCGCCGATGTGTGCAATCCACGCATGGGTTGGGCTCAGGAACGCCTCGACGATCGTAGCTCCCATGCTCGCGTTGCCGCGGCTCGCGCTCTCCGCCCGTATCGCCTCGTGCGCGTTGCGAGCGATCTCCCCCAGCGCGGCATTGGCGTCGAGGTCGATCCTGTTGGCTACCGCCATCTCGCAGAGCTGTGTCACGTAGCTCTGCGCGCAGGCGACAGCCAACCCGCTCGCCACGTCTCCCCCCTGATAGCCTCCCATGCCGTCGGACACCATGGCATACGCCACGATGCCATTGGCGAAGGCATCGGCTTCGGGGAAGTCGAAGACGAAGAAGTTGTCCTCGTTGGCCTCTCTGGGCCCGATCTCGCTGTATCCACCAAGGTTCATCGAATTGACCCTGCCAATCGACGATACGTCACACCTACCTGCCCCGCTTGCCCATCGTCCGAGCCACGACGATAGCGACGGACGTCACAAGTACCGCTGCCGCTCCGATGATGAGATACAGCGCATAGTCCTGGCTCGCCTCCGTGCCATGCCAGGGCGTCGCGATGCCCGGCAGGCGCACGGCAAACACGTGCATCGATCCCGTGTCACCCGAGAGCTCGAGCGTGTACTCGCCCGGCCTTGGATCCACCACCTGCAGTGACACCAGGCCATACTCCTCCGACAACGCGTAGCTCGCCTCGTCCAGCTCCTCGCCATCGCAGAGCACACGAACCTTCGGCGCACCCTTCTCCGAGACGATGCCGGCCTCGAACGCCACCGTATGCTCGTCGGCGACGCCGATCGAGAGGGTTGCCGGAGAACCAGCCGCCACCTCCTCATCGACCAGGTTCAAGCCCAGCGACGAGTAGTAGGACTTGAGGAAGTTGACCTTCAGGTCGTACGTGTCCTGCGCCAGGTAGTAGGTACCACCTGTGGCGTCCGACACCTGCTTGAGGAAGCCCGCGTTGGACTCGCCGATGTCACCGAAGCCTATGGTGTCGATGGCGATGCCGGCCGACCTTGCCTTGGCCACGGCGCCGGCAAGCATCTGCTCGTCGGTCTGCCCCTCGGTGCTTGCACCATCCGACAGCAGCAGCATATGCCGGTTGCTGCAGGTGGGCACGCGGCCGAGATACTCGATCGACTGGTCGAGGGCGAGCCCGATGTTCGTCTCGCCATACGCGCTCATGCCGTCGATGGCGTCGCAGGCCGTCTTGTCGTAGGACGACGCGATGGTCGAGCTCTGCTCGGCAAAGCCGATGAGCGTCACGTCCATGGGAGCCGACTGGGGGATCTCAATCACTGCCTGCATGGAACGCAGGTACTCCTTGCATGCCTCCTTGGCAGCGCCCAGCTTGTCGCGACCTGCCTCGATCTCCTCGAGCATGCTACCCGAAAGGTCGAGCATGACGGCTGACGATATGTGGGTGACCGGCGTCCCCCTCTCGAACCATGCATCGTAGAACTCGCGGACCTCCTCCTGCACCTCGGTCGAGACCTCGTAGGAGGAGATGGCCGAGAGACGCTCGGCGAGTCCCGCATCGACGGTGCGGTCGGGATAGTCGATCTCACTCGTGAAGGGCATCCACTCCGAGGTGAGGTTGCACGCCTGGCCAACCGTCGAGTTGGTCTGCGCACTCTGCACCTGAGTCGTGACCGCAGAGGAGAGCGAGAGGTCCTTTGCGGCGCTTAGTCCGTCAGTCTGCCCGAAGCCGAGGTCTCCCACCGCGCCGTACACCAGAAGCGTCTTGCACACCGACGGGAACGTGCCGGCGTCGAGGCGTTGTAGGTAGGAGCTGCCGGGGGCAAGGTCCGCCTTGGACACGCCTATCGTGGCGGCAGCCCTTTCCCAGATCCCGAGCTCGGGAAAGGTGGACATCGCGCTGAGACCCGCATGCGGCGTCCCGCAGAAGGCCATGCCCACAAGGTCGGCACGGGAGCTCTGTGTGGTGGCGGCAAGGTCCTCTGCGTACTGGCGCAGGGGAAGTCCCGTCATGCCCATCGCCACCACGAAGGTTCGCGGCTCTGCGCCAGACGCACGGATCTGATCGAGAGCCCAAACGATGTCATCGTCGGTGACGGACCCACCGGTCGTCGTACCGAGGACGAAGGTGGCGGGCGCATCTCCCGAACCGCCGCCATCCGACCACCAGGTGGGAGAGGCTGAGGATGAAAGTGCCGTACGTCCGCTATCAGCGATCGGCTCCGCCTCGTCGCCGAGCCAATGGAGGCAGCACAGGTCGTAGTCGCCCAGGCCTGCGTCAATCACCAGGACGCTCGGCACGTCATCTCGAGTGGCCGCCCATGCAACACGAGGAAGCAGGGACAGGATGCTGCACGCCAGCGCCATCACGATCGCAGCAAGCGCGACGAACGGCTTGCGATACGTCTCTCGCGTCACCTTCGGACCTTCCTTACCGACCCTGGCGATACACGAGCACGGTGTCGCCGATCTTTATGGAGTCGCCGTCGGCGAGGCGCACCTGCCCGCTCACATGCTGCCCATTGACATAGGTGCCATTGGTGCTGCCGAGGTCGAGCGCACTCCAGACTCCATTGCCCTCATAGATCAGCTTGAGGTGCTTGCTTGAGACCTTGCCGTCGCTCACGGACACATAGCTGCTTGAGTCGCGGCCGATGACCACGTCCTCGATGGGCAGGTCGTAGATGGTGCCACGCCCTCCGCCAGTCTGCACGGTCAGGGTGTCGCCCGACTTGGGAAGGTCGATGATGGTCGCAGCCTGCGGCTTGCGGTCGATGATGGTGCCGCGATCGGCCACGGTGCCCGAAGGGGCCACCGGCGCAGACGGAACAGGGGCGGGCGCGGGAGTGGCAGCGGCACGCTGCACCTCACTCAGCTTGCGCTCCATGTCGTCCATACGGCTGTTCATGTTGGCACCGAACATCGTGCCGCCCATACCGCCGATCTCTACGCGCGTGCGCTGGACGGAGCTCGCGTAGATGACCATGGCTATGATGGACATGACCACGCCAGCCAGCGCGACCATCGCGATCATGGGACCATAGCCCTTGACCAGCCAGTTGACGTTCCAGTTGATGGGGCCTGCATAGTACGGGGTACCCGGCTCGCCACCCAGGCGGACCAGCGTGTGGATGCCGTCGGCGTTGCCCGTGAAACGGAAGATGAACGCCGGGAAGACCATGAAGAAGCCGACCATGGCCAGTATGCGCGGCACGAGTGCCTGCTGGTCCTTGTGCTTGCTGATGGAGTCGAAGAAGATCCAGATGAGGATGCCCAGCGTGGCCACGAGGAACAGGTACATCCCCCACGAGTACAGCCAGGAGAAGCCCTGCAGCTGCAGCAGCGAGCTGTCGATCCATGCGTTGTCGTAGTTGATCTCAATGAAAGTGACGCCGTCGTTCATGACATGCCTCCTCGCTTACGTACACCCTGAGGCGCCGGCTTGGCACCTCGCTCTCACAACACTGATAGTAGCAACCGTCAGATTCCGCTTGTTGCGCAACATCCAAGAAGTATCGCAATCGAGACAAACGCTCCGGCAGCACGCTAGCCGCTCATCTGCACGACACGGAATCGAGTCCTCCTGCCCAGGCACAGCGTATCACCTGCCATGAGCTCTATCGGCTTGGGGTTGGAAGGCCTCGCGAGCGCAGACCTCGGATGCTCCACGACGACGATCTCCTCGGTGCCGCCGCGCACGATGAAGGTTCCGTTGGTCGAGCCCATCCCCTGGCACCACCACTTATGATACTGGTGCCACACGATCAGGTGCTGGCGCGACACGTCCACCTCGACATCGGTGATGCAGCTCCGCTCGGTCGGAAGCGATCCCACGACCGTGCCCTGGGGTCCTTGCGAGAGGAGATAGATGGGCGGCCTGATGGCCCCGTTGACCACCCTCACGAGGCCGAGCTGGTCGGGGGCGTTCTCGAAGAGCGTCTGCTGCGCCCTCGGTCGCACGTCCGAGACCACCGTCCCGATCTCCCGAGCCAGCTTCTCGCGAGCAAACCGTTCCACAAGGTCGGAAGCCGCACGCGGGTCGGCCAGGCAGCCCGCTGCGACGAAGGCAAGCATCACCATCACGGCACGGTCGCCCTCGTTGGCAAGCTGCATGGAGCGTATCCGCATCGTGGCATTCGCATAGATGCGTCCCTCGAGCCCGTAGGCATTGAGCAGCATCACCATCCGCGTACCCGCCGACCCGGCATAGCGCTCCACGATCTGTCGGTAGGCCGCATCGCCCCAACCGTAGTTGCTCGCGACACGCGACGTGATGGTTTGGGAGCTTTGCATGAAGTCTGCGTAGATGGCGGGGTTGATCCTGCTTGGCTGCGCATGCACGACCTCGCGAGAGAGGAACGTGCGCTCGCCGATGCGATCGCGCGGGGATCGTCCCGAGTATATGGGCCGATCGGACAGCAGGATGAGCGCCGCGTCACGATTGGAGAGGTGGGCCTGCGACCGCAGCTCCTCGAAGAGGAACTCCGTCGGTGTCTGAGTATCCTGCATGAGACCAGTCACCCCTCAACCTCTGCGCACGTACGTTATAGGGCGCTCCATCGCGAAGCGCCCTATATCAGGAACCTACCACATGTCGTGTGATACGCAGAAGCCGAAAGCCCGCCCAGTCAGCCAAGCGGCTACTTGCCGTGATGCTCGGCCTTCTCCTCAGCCGCCTTGCCGCTGATCTTGACGCCGCCCGATCCGCCACGACCGCCGCCGTGTCCGCGTCCCTTGCCCTTCGCACCGATCAGGCGCCTCTTGATCCGCTGCACGCGGCGGTAGATGCTCACGGTGCGATTGCGGGTGGAGAGGCCCAGCAGCGGGGCGGCAAGGATGGTGGGGCCAAAGAAGGTCACGATGCGCCATACCAGGAAGCCTGCCGACGTGGCACTGCCGAACATGTTCTGGTAGAACATCACGAAGCCGCCCTCGGCACCGCCCGTGCCACCCGGCAGTGGCACCGCGGATGCGACCATCTGCACCATCGATCCCGCAGCCAGACACTCGATGAAGTCCCCCTTGATTCCGAAGGCATTGAGAACGAACCAAGGAATCGTGTAGAGGCTTGCCAGCTGCAGCATCGTCACGACCAGGGTGAGCACCATGGAGGGAATGTCCTGGGCAGCGCGCTTGAACGCCTCGGAGAACTCCATCACCTGGACGTTGACCATCTCGTCCCAGTGGGCGCGGTTCTTGAGCCATCCGCGAGCGGACAGGAACTCGATGGTCCCGTTGCCGACGCGAATCACGAAGCCGGGGCAAAGGCAGATGACAAAGAGCAGGATGCACTCGGCAAGATGCACGCCGAAGACGACGAGGTTGAGCACCACGATGTTGCCGTAGGCCTCGAAGAAGAAGCCGAGCTTGGCGATCAGCATGAGCGCCGCGAAGAGCACGACGGCCAACTGGAACATGATGAATCGCGTGAACTGCGTGGCGCTCGCCTCGCCCACGTCAAGCCCGGTGCGAGTCAGGCGATAGATCTGCGAGGGAACGGCGCCCGCCATCATGGGCGTAAGGTTGCCGAAGAAGACGCCCGACGCCTCGACGCTCATGAGGTCGCGTATGCCGACCGGAGAGTCGTGATCGAGGTAGACCGCGATGGCGTAGGCCATCACGCCAAAGATGAAGTAGAGCGCGTAGCAGATGACCGCACCGATGACCCATGTGGTATCGACGCCGGACAGCGCCTCGATGAGCGTGGCCATCTGTCCCGTGGCCACAAGATAGACCACGTACAGCGCTACGACAGCACCAAGAAATATAGCGCCCTTGCGCGCCTGCGCATTGTCATCTCCACCCTGCTGCGAGGAGCCGCCCTTCGAGCGAGACAGACCCTTTCCGACCTTGGTAGGGACCTTCTTTGTCACGTTTGTGCTGCCTTTGTCCTGGGGCATGTCCCCTCCCTCGACCACGGCGTGCGGTATCGCAAAGAGAATGTGTTCCACATCACATTCTAGCGATTCGCCTCGTTGGGCATACTGTAAACAAATGCAGCTACCACTCACCTTCCCAGGGAGCCAAACATGGCCAAGCACGCGAGGATTCAGACCGTTGAGCAGCGGGAACGCCTTGCTCGCAATCGCGACGCACTCATATCAATCCTTTCGGGAACTCGCACGGGACAAAGCGATTCCATCCAAACATCAGGAATGACGATGGCGCTGGAGCGCTTCTCCATCAATCGCGCCAACGGCTCAACGACGCCCTTCGAGGGCGGCCAGGGCATGGAGCGTGTCCTTTGCGAGATGGCACAGACCTATCAAGGCGTGGTCGTCGATGGCCGTATGGTCGGCCTCGTCGGCATCCTCGGCATAGAAGGCGCAGAGGCTCCTCTCGAGGTCAGGGCAACGCTTGGCATGGGGTCGCAGCTACGCCTGGAGGTTGGGCCATCGACGTCCGTCTCCATGCTGCTCGATGCCGTCCGTGTCTTCGACCGGCACTTCCATCTCGCCTGCAAGTCCCTCGGCCTCGACCTGGAGCTGCTCGCCCGAGGCTGCAACCCCCACCCCAGCTCTCCCTCCGACATCGTCCCCGTACCCCTCTCGCGCAATGCGCTTCTCAACGCCCACTTCTCGCGCACGGGACGCTATGCGCGCGAGGCCATGCGCTGCACTGCCACCACGGAGCTGAGCCTGCCCGTCAACCCCGACGAGAACCGTGCCGTCGAGGACTACCGGATGGCTACGGCGCTCGCCCCCATCATCGCCTTCGCCACGGATGACAGCCTCACGATGAGGGACTCCGACCCTTACCAGACGCCGCGCATGCTGCGCGCGCTCGTGGTACACGACATGGACGCATCGCGCACGGGACTTGCTGAGGGCACCTTCCAGCCGGGATTCGGCTTCGAGCTCTATCGGCACTGGGTCGAGGGGACCCGCCCCATCTGCTTCACGAGCGATGAGGGCGTCACCTTCTCCACAGGCTCGGACACGTGCGCTCGGGTGATGGAGGAGCGCGACCTGAGCGATCGCGAGACGCGCCAGCTGCTGGAGACGGTACTTCCAGACGTGCGTTGGACAGGACGCCTTGAGCTGCGCATGGCGGACTCCCTCCCCCTGCATCTCGCCGGCGCATATGCCGCATTGGTCAAGGGGCTCTTCTCCTCCCCCGAGGCAAAGAGAGCCGTCGGTGAGCTGCTGGGCACGAGCGCCATGGACGCTGGGGCGGTCAGACGGGCATGGGACGACTTGCGCGAGCAGGGCTGGGGCGCACGGGTATATGGACGCCCCATCAGCCAAGTGGTCCATGAGCTCGCGGCTTTAGCCTCGCACTCCCTCGACGACCGAGACGAGCGTCGCATGCTCGACGGCCTCGCACAGCTTTGGGAGGTGCGCTACGTCCCTCGCGACACGCTCCTGCGCAACTGGGAGCGCACACGCAAGCGTTCGAGCGAGGAGGTGGCTGCCGAGCTCTACGGCGAGGGCGCCGTTATTCCCTACGACGAGCTTGGTGGCGAGCCGCCCGCAGGCGCGACAGCGTCACTTCCCCTCATCCGGTAGCGGTCTGGAATCTCGGTCGACGACGATCGCCGAAGGTCGCGAGCGGTCTCGTGCCGTAGCCTTGCGGCACATGGGAGCTCCGCACGTCGATGAATCGGAGCCGATGCTCACGCGGCCCTGATGACACTGGGCAAGCTCAAGCATTGCCAGTCCTACCGACCGGCAGCTAGGCCCTACGCACAAGGAAGCAGTGGTAGTCGCGCGCCGAGCGCTCGAAGTCGTGCGGCAGCGTCGCCGCACTCACGTCCTCAACCACAAGGCCGCCCTTGGCAAGGGCATCGCGATCGATCGAGAATCCTCGGCCCTCGCAGGCGAAGATGATCGTCCCCTCCCGCGCCAGGAGCCTCCCCGCAGCCAGGAGGAGCCGTGCGTGGTCGCGCTGCAGCTCCCAGTCACCCTCCCCCGCCTTCCTGCCCGGCATCCATGAGGGAGGCACGCATATAACGAGGTCGTAGGCATGTTTGGCGCGCACCTCATGCTCGAGCCACGTGCGGGTGTCCTCGCGTGCGAAGTGGTGTCGCCCGTCTTTGAGCCCGTTGCGCACAAGGGCCTCGCGCACCCATTCGACCCGGTCTTCGAAGGCGCCGACCGAGACGGTCGACCTCGCATCGCCGGCAGCGGCATACACGGTCGCAGCCCCTGTCACAGCGAAGAGGTTTGCGACGCGCGCACCTCGGGCACGCTGAGCCACAAGCTCGCGCACGCCGCGCAGGGCAAGCGGCAGCCCTGTGTCGGGACGACCGTTGAGGTCGATCGCGAACGTGTGGCCATGCTCGGCTATCACGAGCGGCGCGGGTGAGGCGTCGCTCCCCCTGCGGCCCCTCCGGTCGCGCTCGGTTTGCCATGCGCGGGCAATCACCTGCTCGCGTGGGATGTCGAACACGGCAGCCACCAGCACCACGGCGTCGGCAAAGCGACGCGTGGCGCGCTGCTCGTCCACCTTGCCTGGCCTCCGACGCTCCTCCACGACTGCCCAGCGCTGCCCCTCGAACTCTTCACTGCCGAGATAGAGGTCTACCGTCAGCGCATAGTCTGGCAGGTCGGCATCGTAGACGCGCAGGCCGCCGACACCAGCGCGCTTGGCCCAGCGCAGGCGTTCCTTTCCCGCCTTGCGCAGGCGCGCCGCAAACTGCGCGCTGTTCTCCTCGGCCACGCTCACCAGCACCTGCCTGCCCGAGAGCGAGGTCACCTCCTGCCGCCTCTGCTGCGCGTCACCGCCCTCGTAGATGCGCACCCAGGTGCGCAGGGGTCCGTTGTGACACGAGATGGTCTGGTCGGCGGCGCGGCCGAGCGCCGTGTCCACACTGCCGTCCGGCGTGATCAGGGCCACCTTCCAGCCCTCAGGCACAGCCCCCACGGCCTTCGCGAGGGCGGCATTGACTTGGGGCAGCTCGTCGACGGAGCCCAGGCGTTGCCCGTAGGGCGGGTTGGCCACCAAAAGCCCAGGAGCCTCCACCCTACCGCGCAGCACCCGCAGGTGACGCCTGAGGCGTGCGGCGTCGTCCACGTGAAGGCGCACGAACCGCTCGACTCCCGCACGTCGGACATTTGCCCTCGCGATGTCCACCGCACGGGCGTCGACGTCGCCTGCGATCACGAGGGCATCCGCATGTCCGGCTGCCTCCGCTCGCGCCTCATCACGCACACGTTCCCAGAGAAGCGGGTCATGACCCCGCCATCCCTCGAATCCCCACCGCTCGCGGAGCAGGCCCGGCGCGATGCCAGCCGCCATCATGGCGCCCTCGACAGCGAAGGTCCCCGACCCGCACATGGGGTCTACCAACACGCCGCCTTGCGCCGCGATCTCGGGCCAACCGGCTGCCAGTAGCACGCCTGCCGCCAGCGTCTCCTTGAGCGGAGCTTCGGTCTGCACGCCATCCTCGCGGTAGCCACGCCTGTGCAGCGATGCCCCAGAGAGGTTGAGGTAGATAGTGGCCTTCTTTGGGTGCACGGCTACGTCGATGGCAAAGTCGGGGTCGCGCGGATCTACGTCGGGGCGTGCCCCGCAACGCTCGCGCATCGCGTCACACACCGCATCCTTTACCTTGAGCGCGACGAACTTGGTGTTGCGAAGCTCAGGGTTCTCACCATGGGCGTCAACCGCGATCGTGGCCCCCTGCGTGAGCAGATCCTCCCACGGCAGGGCGTACACCCCCTCGTAGAGCGTCTCGGCGTCGGTCGCGGCGGGGCGCGCCAGCACGAGCTGAACGCGCGTGGCAGACCGCAGCCAGAGGCACGCCCTGTAAGCATCGGCCAGCGATCCGAAGAAGATCGCGCCACCCACCTGGGGACGCACGCGCCTCATGCGCAGTGCTCGCAGCTCGCCTCCGAGCACCTGCTCGAATCCGCCCGCACACCGTGCAAAGAATTCCATCTGTTTGCTGGCCACAGAACCTCCCACCCGAGTTGCTCGCACTTGATGGTAGCCCATGGCACCCGCATCGCGCAAAGCGTCCGAGAGGCTGGCTCCTCTTCCGATCGCCGTCATCCACTGCCGGGTGCCTTCGCCTCTTCGATGCGCTCAAGGCGGACCTGCCAGACGGCATCCTGTCGGATGAGGCTGCGGACCACTGACGCCTGCGAACGCCAGCTGATTGCTGCATAATGGCAGGCATGGCAACCTTCACCGACAGCAACATCACCATCGTCAACCTCGAGCTCTTCGACGCCGCATTTGCCGTGGTGCCAGGCACTGAGGACGAGGTGATCCGACGCTTCATGACGCTTTTCGTCTACGAGGACGAGCGACGTCGCGGCGGCAGTGCGGACGTGTGCCGCAGCACCAACGCACTCGGTGAGACCTTTGCCCTCAAGCGCTTACGTGTCACTCGCGGCTCCGACTCAGGCTCGAATAGTCTATCGACCCCCGCTCGGCGCGAGCTTCGCCACCTGGACAGCTCAGGGGCGAACCAGGCCCTCGGCACGCCCGACTACGTCACCACGGGGCATATGGCTGCGTTCTACGAGGAGTACCGCATTCATCTCTCCCTGTCGAGCCTACGCGGCTTCCCCAAGCTCTACGGATTCGGCCTCGCGGGTGGAGACCCAGTCTTCGTCATGGAGTGGGTCGACGGCGTCACGCTCAGCGAGGCGATCGCAGCGCGACGCAAAACCTTCCCTGACGAGCCGCTTCCCCTAACCATCGTGGCCGACCTGGGTCTTGCGGTCATCAGGCTTCTCCGACGTGCCGGCGAGCTGAGCGCCAACTTCGTGCACCGCGACCTCTCGCCGCGCAACGTCATGCTCCGCACGGATGATTGCCCCGCCGATGAGCAGCTGAGCTCCGGCAGGTTCGATCTCTGTCTCATCGACTTTGGCAGTTCCGCTCTCGCAGACGAGCGCGACGGAAGTCCGTCCTTCACCATGGGATCGAACATCTGGCGCCTGGGCACGCCCGCCTACGCGCCTCCCGAGATGCTCTCCGCGGACATCGATCTGCCGGCCAAATACCGGCAGTCGCCGACCATCGACGTCTATGCCCTTTGCAGCATGCTCTACGAGCTCTATGCCGGCCAGAAGCCCTACGAGATGTCCGACAGAGAGGGACGCTCCCCCTACCGCATCAAGACCGAGACCGCACCTCGGCCCCTCGAGCCGCGCAACCCCGACGCAGGAGCACTCGCAGCCGTCATACTCACGGGCCTCTCCCCGCAGCAGGAAGACCGTCCGTCGCTGGCACAGCTCGAGGCGGCCCTCGTAAACTGGAAGGCACTGCCCGGGCAGAAGGTCGCGACGGCGCTAAGCGGCACGAAGCCAGCAAGCGAGGGCTTCTGGCAGCCGGGCTACGCCTCTCGCTCCCTCACACGGCGAAGGCTCCTCGCTGGGGGCATCGTGGCTGCGTCGGCGGCCTTCTCCGTTGCGATTGTCTCGAGACGGCTCTTCCCGCCGCAGGCGGCCTCCCTCGACGAAAGCCGCTATCCGCGCGCCGTGGGTCCCTACGAGGGTGACCCCCTCTTTAAGGCCTATGATGCTTCGCTTGGCGGATGGATGCTCTGCGACTCGACAGGCACGATCATCTGCCGGCCAGAGTCAAGCCGTCCCTGCGGACCGCTTCGCGAGGGGGTCTTCGCACTCTACGACGACATCTCCCGGCTGTGGGGGTTCGCGGTTCCCAACAGCGCAAGCGACGGATACACCTGGAGGACCCTACCCTCGTTCGCGCAGGTGAGGGACTTCTCCGAGGGTCTGGCGGCCGCGCAGGACCCCACTTCGAAGCTGTGGGGCTACGTCGACGCAGCTGGGACATGGGCCATGACGCCCCGCTTCCGCGATGCGTCGGACTTCTCGGGGGGAGCTGCTGCCGTGCAAGACGCCACGACGCTCGCCTGGGGTGCCATCGACGATGCGGGGAGCCAGCTTGTCAATCCCCAGTTCGCGTCGCTTGGCAGGCGTTCGCCAGACGGTTACGCCTCAGCGCAGGACTTCGAGGGCGAATGGGGAATCGTCGACGAGCGCGGGGCCTGGTCCTGCGAGCCGCACATGTCACAGCTCAGGCGGGTTGCATTCGGTTGTGCGCCTGCCCTCGACGGAGCGTCCGACAGATGGGGGTTCGTGGACGCGAACGGAACATGGACCCTACCGCCCGCATTCCTCGACGCGCGTGCCTTCTTTGCGACAGAGGACGGAAATCCCGGCTGCCTCGCCGCAGTGCAGGACGCGTCATCGCAGCTCTGGTACCTGATCGAGCCGGACGGAACGTCTCCTTCGGAGGCTGGGCCGCGCTTCTGGAAGCTCGGCGACCTGCACGATGGGCTCGCCCCCGCCCAGGCCTCATCTCACGATGACGTGGTCGTGTTCGATGAGAGCGACCCCGACGCCCGTGCCGAGGACGCAGGGATGCGCTATGGCTATGTTGACCGCAAGGGCAGCTGGCAGATGCGAAGCCTCACCGATCTCACTGACACGGCGATCGGCACCCCGGAGATCTGACGCGTCACAGGCAGAACCCCACAAGCATGCCGCGCGCGTGGTCGGGACCCCAGAGCTCGTCGGGTGCGTATGCAACGTCCTCAACGACACGCGCGTCCTCCCCGAGGCCGTTGAGCGGCGTGCCGTCGGTACCCACCAGCCAGAACCCATCCCCGAACTCCAGGGTCTTGGTGCGCAGCCACCAGGTGGATCGACCATCAGCCTGAGCAAGCGCGTCCGCAAGCGCCCGGTTGGGCGTGAACGAAGCGACCCCGTACTCGGAAAACAGCTGGTACTGCTCGCCCTCGCCCTCGTAGACCGCAGACATCGTCTGGTCCACGCCCATCGCGTCGTTCGCGGGGACGGTGCCACAGAGCTCCGACAGCGAGAAGAGCCAGAGTCGGTCTGAGGTCTCCCGGACCCAATCCGCTGCCGATCCGGAGAGCTTTCCCGCCTCGTCGAGCTCATCGCCCTCGTCAACGCCACTAGCCGTGCGCTTCTGCACGCGCAGAATGCGCCCACGCATGTCGACAGGGAGCTCCTGCCAGAGGGTGTCATCCAACCAGGCACGCATGTCGCTTGCCGCCCAGCCGCCTGCACTGTCCGCATCGTCCCCCTCGGTCCCCTCGAATGCGTGATTCATCGCGTGGGGATGGACCGCGTCCGCAAACGCGAAGGTCAGGCCAGCCAATCCCCCGTCGCTCCTCTCGTCGTGGCGTATGCCCACGACTCTCACGCGCACGGTGCTGCCGTCGAGCAGGGTGACCTCCTTCGAGTCGGAGCCCGCGAGGGTCCCGTCGTCGGCGCAGAGGCCGTATCGGCAGGCCAACTCAGTCGCCCGAACGTCATCGGGGCATTCGGCAAGCTCCTCGGAGATGGCGGACAGCTCTTCCCAGCTGTAGGCCCCGAGCGAGTCACGCGCCCCCACGCGCCCGCCGCGGTGTTCCCACGGCTGCCACATCACCATAAGCGCCACAGCCAGCATCGCGACAGAGGCCACCACCGCACTCCGCAAGAGGCTCGTGCCGTCCATCCGCCGCAATCTGTCAATCAACGCCATACCTCATCCATACCCGTCACGGTGTGCGAACGCAGTCCGACCATCATGCAGTTCGCACGCTGGCCGGCCTTCACTCGGACCTCTATCACGCGGAACGGCCTATCGCAACCGCAAGCCGCCGCGCCTTCGCTACTGAGAACAAGACGCGCATGAGCGTGCCCTACATGTAGCGATACCTCACGCCGCTCTTGCCGCAGAAGGAATAGTGCGTGAACCAATACTTGTAGTTCCTTTGCCGCGTCTTGGACAGCCTGACCTTGGTCTGAACGAGCGTCACCTTCGAGCCCTTGAGACACTTGCCCATATGCTTGATACGCGCCGTCTTGAGCACGACCGTACGAACCTTGGGCGTGCGCTTGAAGGCGTAGGCGCCGATGGTGGTCACGTTCGAACCGATGATGACGGTCCTGACGTTGCGGAAGCTGCCGCGCAGCTTCGACGACACGCTCGTCAGCGAGACCTTGACGCCACCGATGGTGCATTGCGAGGGCAGCGCCAGCGCCTCGAGCTTGGTCGATTTGATATTGACGACCTCGATCGACGCCTCCGCCGTCGCAGCCTTGTTGTTGGGCTTGGTCACGACGAAGGTATATGTCGCTTGGCCGTTGGTGTACGTCAGGCGGTCTCCCACCTTGATGGTGCGCGCCTTGATCTTGAAGGGCACGATTAGGCCCCCGCTGAAGACGCCCTTGCCCTTCACGGTCGCCTTCGCATTGCCCGTCTGGACGTTGTTCGCATAGGTGATGGTATAGTCCGTGCCCTCACGCAGGGTCACCCCACCCAAGGTGACCGTCAGCTTGGGCTTAATGGCCTTACCCGTGCAGGTGTAGGTCGACGTAGGCATCGACACCTTCGCAAACGACAGCGCGAGGTCGCGGAACTGATAGGTTCCCGCACCATTGGGGACCGCTGCGCCCTGTTTGTAGAGCTTGTACACAGGGGTGGTCTGGTATGTCTCGACCGGCATGATCAGCTTCGCCGATGCCACTTTGGCGTTGCGCCAGCCCCTAGCCGTGATGAGTCGCTTGAGCTTTGTGCAGCCGGAGAGGAAGTCCTTCATGTTGGTTGCGCCGTAGGCGTCGATCGTTCCCAGATCGAGCGTCTCGAGCTTGGAGCATCCTTTCACGAAGTTCGCGAAGCTCGTGACCTTCGCAGAGGTGACGTTCGCCATGCTGAGGTCCGTGAGCGACGTGCAGCCGGCGAACATGGACTCCATGCTGGTCAGGCACGAAGCGTCGAGATTCTCCCAACCGGAGATGGTCGTGAGGCTCGTGCAGCCCGAGAACCACGCCTTGGCAGACGTGGGCTTGAACGTCTTGAATGACGGATCGAAGGTTACGCTCTTGACCTGGGGCGCATAGGAGGCCCAGGGCACGGTCGATCCCGGACCCTCGGTGGATGAGTCGAACCAGCGCATCGAGGATTTCAGCTTGGCAGACGAGGATATAATCGTATTGCTAGGGAGTTCGTGTCCGGCCTTGAGGTAGAGCCTGCCGTCGGCGTAGAGGAAGGCATAGGCCCCCGTGTCGGCTATCTCGAACGTGACCGTCGTGCATCCGTAGTAGGCGCCCTTGCCCATGACCATGACCGAGGCTGTGCCCGTCTCGATATTGTCGACGTACTCGAACGTGTAGTCGGTCCCACTCACGAGCTCGTTCCCGTCATCAAAGACCATGAGGGCAGGCTCGACGGCTTCACCGGTGTACTCGCAGGTGAGCGTTCCGCTCGGGACTGCGTCACCGGCAGTGCCGCTCGCGCTGAGGCGAATGACGGCGTACTTGATGTGCGTACGATCAGCGACCACATACGTGCCCGCGCCATCTGGTATGACCTCGCCCGCTTGATAGAGAACGGTCTTGCCATCATGCGTACCGTACATATCCACAGGAAACGTGGCGAGCCCCGCTTCCGAGGCGGTTGGCTCCGAGGGCTCACCGGATTCGTCCCCCGATTCGAGGTCGAGATTTTGTCGCTCCTCGTCGACGTCGGCATACTCGTCTTCCAGGTCCAGCTTATCGCCGTCCACGTCGCCATCGATGACCAGCTTATTGCCGTTCACGTAGGCGTTTCCCCAGCCATCCGAGAGCGTCGCCTGCCGCATGGCTCCTGCCTGGCTTGCGCCATTGCGCAGCGAGGCACCCCCTACGACGTTTGCGCTCGCGGGAGTAGTGGCAGCCCCCACCTCACCAGACTCGGAAGAGGTGTCAGACGCCTGCGGCACATACTCACTCGGCTGAGAGGCCCCATCGTCACTCGTCTGAGCCGCTGACTCCCCAGACTCAGGCGCTTCGGCCTGGCCGTCCGACGCGTTCTGGTCCGGCGTTTCCGAGGGCACCACCTCGTCCTTGGAGCTGGTGTCACCTCCGTTGTCGGCTTCTCCGCTCTCGGCGCCTTCGTTTCCGGATGCTTGGCCCGCACCTTCGGCGGGTCCCGCCTCGCCGGGCTGTCCCTCCTGTTCGGATGGCACCTCCCCACCCCTTGTCTCGGCGGCGGCCGGTCCTTCGCCTTCCCCGTTGGGCTCGTTCACGTCCGGGAGACCATCCTCTGGCAAGCCGTGCGCCAGCCGTGCCGCCTCCTGCGTCCAGCCGTCACCCAATACCAGCGTCGTCAGCGAGAGGCAGCCGTCGAACATCCCGGCGAAGTCGGTGCAGGCGGATGTGTCGAAGCCGCTCATGTCGAGCTCCTCGAGCTGGGAGCAGCCAGAGAACATGCGCGCCATGCTCACCACGCGGTCCGTGGGAATGTTGGAGAGCCCCCTGATATCCAGCAGGTTGGAGCATCCCTCCAGCAGGCCGTCGAGACGCTCGGGATATGGAGTGTCCTTGCCCCAACACGCCACCGTATCGTCATCGATGATGAGGTGTGTGATGTCACGAGCGGTATACCTGCCCGAATGCGCATAGTACTTGAGGAAGTGCAGTCGCGGGCTGACACCTTCTCTTGTGAGATCGCCCACTTTTCCCTGGTAGATATGCTTGCCAGAGTGGGGGTTGCGCAGTATGACGTCAAGATCGACCTGCGAGCCATTCCGTAGCACCAAGGTGCCGTCCGAATATGCGAATGAGAATATCTTTTCAGAGAAGGCAACGTTCTCCAGGTCCTGCGGGATATACCAACTCCCGTTCGCATAGGAGTAGCAGACCTCGTCGGTCTCGATGTCCAAGAGCTGGTCCCCCTTGCGATACAACCAGCCGTAGTCGACGCCGTCATCGGAGACCTTCGGTTCGGCGTATGCCACCTGGGACCCCATCAGCAAGATCGCAATGGCCACGAGCAGAGCCCACGCCAAACGCAAGGCCGCGCAACGGTCGCGGCCATATCTCAGAGAATCCATGCGCGCATTCCCCCCGGCAATCCATAGTTGCTTCCATAGTATCGTTTATGTGCTCGTTATTCCGCAATCATCGGTATATGCCCAAATGAGTCGCGTGTGCTGCGAAGCCGAGTCGACCATCCCCGGCGCTCCGAAGAAACCTGCGCAACTTTTGCACGTGGGAATGGCATCGCACTTTGCGATACTAGCGTTGTGCAGTGAGTGCCGTACCGTTGCGCGAGGCCGACAGGCATCCTGCGACGACACGCCGCGTGGCACGGACGCGATTCGCATCGTTCGGCGCCATTCGAAAGGAGAGGTCATGGAACGCATCGGTACGCCCAGCGTGGTGATGTACGCCAAGCTCAAGGAGTACGGCATCAGCAACCGCGACGCGGCAACCACGCTCCTCAACGCATCGCTGACCTTCGACGGTCGCACGCTCAAGGATCGCATCGACGAGAGCTCCCAGCTCTCCCGCCGCATCGTCC
>ODAJ012170765.1_pt1 | contig 28579 bp, 28 predicted proteins | sample 1539241 | NCBI WGS metagenome assembly ODAJ01 (sample SAMN02144231, study PRJEB22623) | gut metagenome | biome: sheep rumen | host: Ovis aries | place: New Zealand
CTCTTCGAGCACTGCCTCGCCCTGGTTGTCGGTGTAGAGCTTGTAGTTAGCTACGATATACCGATGTGTTGTCTTTTCCATTGTTGTCTGGTACTTTGATTATTATTCGGCCACAAAGTTAATGATATTTCGCAAAAAAACGCTATCTTTGTGACTGTAAGAGCCCTTTGCAGCACCAAATCATTGTATATAGGTACGGCAAAAGGTTCACCCGAAGTGGCTTTTGCGCCTAAATAGAAACGTAATATCAGGAAGATGAAAAGCAAACCATACTCCGTTAGACACCTTATATTATTAGTCGTGCTGCTCGTTTGCCCCCTTGCGGCAAGCGGTCAGCAAGCCGACATGAGCAAGTTGTCGGCCTATGTGAGGCAGCTCTATGCCCTTTCAGGCGACAGCCGAAACGGTGAAGCATTGCAGCGAGTGCGAAGTGGTGCTGTTGCAAGTAGGCGTTCGCAGTCTTCGCGCCCTGGTTCCTTGAGTTCGCAGCTTACAGCCTTTGTGCGTATCTCAGCTGACGGAAGCCGCATTTTGTCGGAAAACGGATGCAGCGAACTGGCTCGTTTCGGCAATATATACGTCGCTCGCATACCCTTCAGCAGTCTTTCTGCGCTGTCGGCAGACAGCCGTGTGAGGCGTATCGAGGCCAACCGCCCCTGCACTGTCACTATGGACACCGTGGCACGGTGTGTTGATGCGCTGCCTGTGTATGCCGGCGAGCAACTTCCGCAGCCCTATACGGGCAGTGGGGTAGTTGTGGGAGTGATGGACATAGGCTTCGACCTGACCCATCCTAACTTCTTTTCCGCCGACCAGTCTCACTATCGCATAGCCCGTCTTTGGGACCAGCTGGGACACTCCGAGGGCACAGACCTCGGCACCTTTGTCGAGGGTCGCGAGGCTCTGCTCAGCTACGGCCACACCGTCGACGGCCTGTTGCTTGGTCACGGCACCCACACCGCCGGTACAGCCGCCGGTTCGGGCCACACCACGCCCTATCGCGGCATGGCTTTCGACAGTGAGCTGTGTCTCGTTGCCAATGCCACGTCAAACAACATGGAGCTTATCCCCGAAGAAGAGCAGCCTCTCTACACCTCGGCCACCGATGCCTTGGGCTTCAAGTACATCTTCGACTATGCCCAGAGCGTGGGCAAACCATGTGTGGTTTCTTTCAGCGAGGGAGCCATCGACAGCTATTATGGCGACAGCGAACTCTACGATGAGGTGCTTGCTTCTATGGTGGGGCCGGGGCGCATACTCGTGGCTTCGGCTGGAAACGATGGTGAGCGCAAGCAGTTTTTCCACAAGCCAGCCACAGAGGAGTGCGGAACGTTCATCCGCGGACCGCATGATAAGGCGTATATCATGTGCGCCACACCAGCTCGCGTAGGCTTGCGCACCGTAATCTATCATCAGAAGCCCGACACCATCAGCTTCGTCCTCGATGCCGCCACAGCACCGACCGACACTATCGAGGTCAACGACACCCTGCAGCTCAGCTCCGGGCAGTATGTTTTCCAGTTTGTCAGCTATCCCTCGCGTTTCGATGTCGGCGTGCGAGCCTGCGAGATGCTGATAACAGCCCCTTCGATTATCGGTCTTCAGGTGCCTGTCTCGGTTGAGGTAACAGGCAAGGAGGGCGAGGCCGACTTCCATCTGCTCGTCGGCACCATGTCCCAGAACAGCATCAACCCTCTGCTCACAAGCGGCGAAGCCACCCATCAGGTGCTCTCGCCGGGCTCTGCTCCAGCTGTTATCTGCGTTGGAGCCACTACACACCGCAATACCTTTGTCAACACCAGCGGCAACCGCCAGACTTCCGGCGAGGTGGGCAACGGCGCACTTGCCGCCTATTCCTCGCGCGGACCCACTCTCGACGGGCGTACCAAGCCCGACGTGGTTGCTCCGGGCACCTTTGTGATGTCGTCGTACAATCATTTCTTTCTCAACGACAACCCCGACAACTTTTTCCATCGATGGACTATTGCACGCACCGACTTTGCCCCCGACGGCGGCGCGGCTGTTTCCTATCCCTGGGGAGCCGATGAGGGCACCTCGATGTCTACCCCCGTGGTGTCGGGAGCCATAGCCTTGTGGCTTGAAGCCTGCCCCAGCCTCACCCCGGAGCAGGTGAAGGATGTGCTTGCCGCTACCTGCAAGCCCGTCGTGCTGCCCTCGGGCGAGATGCCCTTGCAGTGGCCCAACAACTTTGCGGGGTACGGAGAGATTGATGTCTATGCCGGATTGGTTGAGGTGCTCAACCGTTATGTCACCGGCATCGACACCATCAGCCGCCACCAGCCCGCAGCAGTGGGCTGTCGCCTGTCGGCTGATGGGCTTCATGTCAGCATCGACGCATCTGTTGCCGAGCCTGTCACGCTGCGCCTCTTTAGTGTAGGAGGACAGCTTGTTGCTTCGCGCCGACTCTGTGGCGGTGGCGAAACCGTCATTCCCATGACTGCGGCGGGCAGCGGAGTGTATGTCCTTCAGTCGCAGTCGAAGGATAAGGCAGCCGCCGGTTCCGTTGTGTTCCGGAAATAGATGGCTGCCAGCGCATTTCTATAGTTTAAGTTTCGCTTTTGGCAAGCCCCTTATGCCATGCTTCCAATTCTCACAACAAGTAGGTATAAGGGCTAAACACCCACTTTTAGGTATTGTGGGCATCGGTCTTTCGTGCTAATTTTGCAGCGTGATAAGGAGGAAAGCCAGTCCTGTCAGGGCGGATATGCCCCCGTCAGGATATATATAATATAAGGTGAAACATAACAACTAAACCATAAATAGAAATGAAAAAGACAGTAGTAGTTTACGGTTCGTCAACCGGTACGTGTGAATCCATTGCCAATACTATCGCCGACAAGCTCGGCACGGAGGCCATCAACGTGGCCGATATGACCGCCGACACCATAGCAGACAACGACGTGCTGCTGCTCGGAACATCCACCTGGGGTGCCGGGGAGCTGCAGGACGACTGGTACGACGGCATCGACGTGCTCAAGGCTGCTGACCTTGAGGGCAAGACCGTGGCCATTTTCGGATGCGGAGATGCCGAGTCCTATCCCGACACATTCTGCGGAGCGATGGGCGAAATCTACAATGCCGTGTGCGACAAGGCCACCGTTGTAGGCGGAGTGAGCACCGACGGCTACACCTTCGACGACTCCGAGGCTATGCAGAACGGCCAGTTTGTGGGCCTTGCGCTTGACGATGTCAACGAGAGCGACAAGACCGAGGCGCGCATCGACGCGTGGATAGCATCGCTTCCTTTGGAATAAGAGCCCACCCCCTGCCCCCTCTCCAGGGGAGGGGGCATAGAACACCACTCACCAGTACCCAATCACCAATCCCTAACCCCACTCACCAATCCCTAACTCTACCAGTATGACACACGAAGTACGTCAGGCCAACGACATGAAAGTGCTGATGAACCACATCTACGAGTACAAGAAAGGCGTGCGCCGCATGGTGCTCTTCACCTGCAACAGCCGATACGAGCAGTTTGCCCGCAAGCGGCTCGAGCATCAGGGCATCGACTACTTGATACAACCCGTGGGCGACGGACGGAGCATGAACCTCTTTTTCGGTCGCCAGGAGTGCCTCGATGCCATACGGCTGATGGTCAACCGTCCGCTCAACCAGCTCTCTCCCGAAGAGGACTTCATGCTTGGAGCGTTGCTGGGCTATGACATCTGTGCGCAGTGTGAGCGCTATTGCCGGCGTAAGGGGCGTATGGAGTGTGATGGACATTGTCCGCATTGCAACTGATAAGGTGATAAATCGCTAATAGATAAATTCATAATGTTTTTTGTATGATACGTGAGGGCCGGCTGTGAAGCCAGTCCTCACTTTGTAATATGGCTAATATTACCGACCCACCCCCATCCCCTTCCCCAAGGGAGTGGAGCTGTAAGGAAAGTAATATGGCCCATATTACCGACCAATATGGCCCATATTACTGACCAATATGGCCCATATTACTTTCCACCGACAGCCCCTGCGTAAGTGAGTGGAGGCGGATTGCAGAAAGAAAACATGAAAAACGCTATGCTGTATGTCGCAAAATGTTTGTAAATTTGTAGTCGGTAACAACCAGAAAGACTACAACATTAACATAACAATAAAACACACAAGCAAATGCGAACACTAAAACTTCTTATCTTTGTGCTGGCAATGGGTCTCGCTTCGTGCGGAACCACTCGCACGGTGCCCATCACCGGTCGCCAGCAGTCACTCCTGGTAGACGATGCCCAGATGCTCTCGTTGAGCACGCAGGAGTACAACAAGTATATGCAGACAGCCAAGAAGTCTACCAACCAGGCCAACACCCAGATGGTGCAGCGCGTCGGTCAGAGGCTTGCCAACGCCGTAAGCACCTACCTCCGGCAGAATGGACTCGCCAGCGAGCTCAACAATTTCAAGTGGGAATTCAACCTTGTGCAGGACAAAAACGTCAATGCCTTCTGTATGCCGGGCGGAAAGATTGTAGTCTTCGAGGGCCTTCTGCCCGTCACTCAGACCGAGACGTCGCTGGCTATCGTGCTCGGCCACGAGATTGCCCACGCCGTGGCAAAGCACTCTGCCGAACAGATGTCGAAGCAGTATCGCCAGCAGGTGGGCACGCAGATAGGCGGAGCACTCCTCGGCGCGCTGGGCGTGAGCCAGGAGACGGTGTCGCTCGCACAGTGGGTAGGGCAGCAGGGCTTCAAGTTCCGCAACCTGAAATACTCGCGCGACCATGAGAACGAGGCCGACCACATGGGCCTTATCTTCGCTGCTATGGCCGGTTACAATCCGCAGGAAGCCGTCACCTTCTGGAAGCGAATGGCCTCGATGTCCAACTCCAGCGGCTCCGACATATTCAGCGACCACCCTTCCGATGCCAAGCGCATAGCCAACATACAGGGCTGGATGCCTGAGGCAATGAAGTATTACAAGAAGAAATAGCAGTGAAAAGCATCATCGACATAGAGAGATGATGCAAGACGGACTCGACAACTGAGCTTCTGAGTAATGAACCTTTAACAACGACAACCATGATAGACTATTTTATCAGCCATCTGTGGCAGCTCTGGGCTCTCATAAGCCTGCTCTGCCTGATACTCGAACTCACCAACGGCGACTTCTTCATACTCTGTTTTGCCATCGGTGGCGTGTTTGCTGCCGTGGCCTCGGCCATCACCGACAGCTTAGTAGTGCAGATACTGGTCTTTGCCGCAGCCACTATCCTGAGCCTGATATTCTTCCGTCCTGCAGCGTTGCGCTGGTTCCATAAGGATGGCGAGCAGCGCAAGAGCAATGCCGAGGCGCTTATAGGGCGCATCGGACGCGTCTCGCAGACCATCCCAGACGACGGCTATGGCCGCGTAGCCATCGACGGCGACGACTGGAAGGCCCTCGCCTCAGGCTCGCAAGCCATCGAGGCAGGCTCGAAAGTGCGCGTGGTGAGCATAGACTCCATAATAATCACCGTCGAGCCGGTGGCCGACGCGCGGCAGTAGCTGCCCGGAGTGCTGTCTTTAATAACACTTTAACCCTTTAACCATTTAATTTTTATCATTATGAGCATCGCAACCTATGTACTCATTGCAGTCGTTGTGCTGGTGATTATCATTGCCAAGAAAGCACTCGTGATAATCTCCCAGTCCGAAACCAAGATTATAGAGCGACTCGGTCGCTATCATGCCACGCTCAGCCCGGGTGTGAACATCATCGTTCCGTTTATCGACAAGGCCAAGGAGATTGTCGTTCTGCGCAACGGTCGCTACCTCTACAGTGCCAACATCGACCTTCGCGAGCAAGTCTACGATTTCGACCGCCAGAACGTTATCACCAAGGACAACATCCAGATGCAGATCAACGCGCTGCTCTATTTCCAGATTGTTGACCCCTTCAAGGCCGTCTACGAAATCAATAACCTGCCCAACGCCATTGAGAAACTCACCCAGACCACTCTGCGTAACATCATTGGCGAGATGGAACTCGACCAGACACTGACCTCGCGCGATACCATCAACACCAAGCTGCGCGCCGTTCTCGACGATGCTACCAACAAATGGGGTATCAAGGTGAACCGAGTAGAGCTTCAGGATATTATGCCGCCAGAGAGCGTTCTCACCGCTATGGAGAAGCAGATGCAGGCCGAGCGCAACAAGCGAGCAGTCATTCTGACCAGCGAGGGACAGAAGCAGTCGGCCATATTGCAGTCAGAAGGTGAGAAGACTTCGACCATCAACCGTGCCGAAGCGGCCAAGCAGCAGGAGATACTTCGCGCTGAGGGTGAGGCTCAGGCACGCATACGAAAGGCAGAAGCCGAGGCTATTGCCATCGAAAAGATAACCGAAGCAGTGGGCAAGAGCACCAATCCGGCCAACTATCTGCTTGCACAGAAGTACATACAGATGATGGAAGAGCTTGCCAAAGGCGACAAGACCAAGACTGTTTACCTGCCTTACGAGGCCACGAATATGCTCGGCAGCATAGGCGGAATTAAGGAATTGTTCAAGGAAGGATGAACATCTGTGTTTTCGTAGGTGCCCGGCCTAATTTCATCAAGGTGGCACCAGTGTTGCGTGTGGTGGCTGCTCAGCGTGAGCAGGGTGCCGAGATAGACTGCCAGTTGGTGTTTGCCGGCTGTCCCGATGATGCTACGCTCGAGGATTCGCTCTTCGACGACCTCCAGATTTCGCGTCCCGACGTGTGTCTGGGGGTGGAAAGCGATAACCTCAACGAGCTCACCGGCCAGGTGATGGCTGCCTTCGAGATCTATCTGCAGAACCATCCCACCGATGCGGTGATAGTTGTCGACGACCTCGCCAGCACCATGGCGGCAGCCATCGTCACCAAGAAGCAGGGGCTGTTGCTGGCCCATCTGTCGGCAGGAACGCGCTCCTTCGACATAACCATGCCCAAGGAGATAAACCGTCTGGTTATCGACGGACTGTCAGACCTGCTCTTCACCGCCGGAATGTCGAACAACAGCATTGCCAATCGCGAGGGAGCAGAACTGTCAAAGGTGTATATGGTGGGCAATTTGCTTATCGACAACCTGCGCTACAACCGCACACGGTTGCGTAAGCCGCAGCTCTTAGATGACCTGAAGCTCAGCAGCGGACAGTACATAGTGTTCACTCTGAACCGCAAGAAGCTCATTGGTGATACCGAAAACCTCGGCTCCATGCTCTCGGCAATGCTCCGCGCGGCAGGCGATATGCCTGTGGTGGCACCGCTGCGCGACAATGCTGCCAAGGTTGTTAAGTCGTTGGCTGACAGTGGAAAGCTCGACCGATGCGACAATCTGCACATCGTTGAACCGCTCAACTTCCTTGAGTTCAGCTATCTCATGGCCAATGCGCGTGGTGTAGTGACCGACTCGGGCAACGTTGCCGAAGAGGCCACGTTCAATGCCGTGCCTTGCATCACACTGAACAGCTACACCGAGCACATCGAAACGGTGAAGGTGGGCACCAACGTGCTTGTTGGCGAGGATGCCGAACGGCTCTGCGAAGCCGTAGGCGATATGGTTGGCGGCAACTGGAAGCCGTCGGCTATCCCTGACCGATGGGACGGACGGACTGCCGAACGCATTGTTCAGACCATCTGTAACGTGCTGAGCCAGAGCTGTAAATAATCCGGTTGCAGGCCGCTCAGCGCCTGCAACCGTCATTCCAATGCTTAGAAGTTGGCCGCGAAAGCCACTCCCACACTCTTGTCGTAGGCATTGTAAGTGGGAATGACCACCATCGTGCGCTTGCTCTTGTCCCATCCGAAGAGGCGCTTCTCCAACGGGAGAAGCCAGTAGCCTATCTTCGCCGAGAGGATACCTACTCCCGCACCGCCTATGATGTCGTTGAGCCAGTGGCGGTCGTTGTATAACCGCAGGAAGGCAATGCCCGTAGCCACGGCGTATGCGCCTGCTCCCCAGCCGTTGCCGTACTCAATGCGTACCAGTTCGGCACCCAGAAAGGCTGTTGCCGTGTGACCCGAAGGAAACGAATTGCGTGCATCTGAGTCGGGTCGCTTCTCCCTGATAGTGTGTTTCATTCCGTTTGTCAGTGCTACCATAGCCAGTGTAGCCGTGGCAGTGGCTGCTATGCGCTCTCTGAAGGGATGCTTGGCCTTCACGCCGACCAGTCCCAAGCCCACACTTGCTGCCAGGGGAAGGTATTGAAGGCTGTTGTCCAACTTGAAAGTGCAGTCGCCTCGCAGGTCGTAGAAGCTCTCCTTGACATCCTGTTTCAGTCCGCAGAACCAGCCGTTGTGTACTCCGAATGCTCCCACCGCAATGAGAGCCGTAGGCAGAATGAGCTGTTGAGGCTTGAAACCGTCGTTGTTGACGGTGGTGCTGTCTGCCGCTTCTCTTTGCGCCAAGCTGACGGTGGGGTGGGCGAGAGCCACCGATATGAGGAGCGAAAGCATCACATAATGTCTGGAAAAGAAGCTTGTCATGGTCTGAGTGGTTGATGAATTGGTCGCAAAAGTAACAAGTATTTGTCTAAAAATGCCACTTACGGCAGTATTTTTTGTCATTGCGTGCTCACCGTGAACTAAAAAAACGCTTATCGGCGACAATGCAACAGCGTTGCAGTTTTTTTTGAGTAACTTCGCAGCCGATAACCAATTAGCCTTTATAACATGAAGAAGACGATACCCGTAGTGGGCATGGCGTGCTCGGCCTGTGCGGCCAATGTTGAGCGCAAGCTCAGCGGCATGGAGGGTGTAGACAGCGTGTCGGTGAGCCTTCCGGCCCGTCGTGCAGTCATAGACTATCGCGAGGACGTTGTCACCCTCGAGCAGATGAAGGCCCAACTCAACTCCATCGGCTTCGACCTGGTTATCGAGGCCGACCGCTCTGTCGTGGAGCTCGAGCGCAGGGAGTATCGGCTGCTGTTGCGCCGTATGCTCCTCTCGTGGCTGTTTGCCCTTTTGTGCATGGCTGTCACCATGCGTTGGGTGGCCGTCGGCGGTCGCGATGCCGCCAACCAGCTGTCGATGATGTTGTCGCTTGCCAATATCGTGGTGTGCGGCAGCCAGTTCTACCGCCGTGCCTGGCTGCAACTGCGCCACCGTACCATGAGCATGGACACCCTCGTGGCACTTTCCACGGGAATAGCCTTCCTTTTCAGCACGTTCAACACATTCTTCGGCGAACGTCTCTGGGGCTCGCGCGGCATGGAGTGGCACACTTATTTCGATGCGTCAATAATGATAATCACCTTCGTTCTCACGGGAAAAGTGCTCGAGGAGAAAGCCAAGAACAGCACTGCCGACACCCTGCGCCAGCTCCTCGGGCTGCAACCCAAGACGGCACGGCTGGCCGCCAATGCAGCTCCGGCAGGCGAAGGCGACACTTCGGAGGTGCCTGTCTCGACGATTTCTGTGGGCGACGTGCTCGAGGTGAGGGCCGGAGAGAAGGTTCCCGTCGACGGAATGGTGACGTGGGCCGATAGTTTTATGACAGCCGAAGGTGCCTACGTTGACGAGGCTATGATAACCGGCGAGCCTACGCCGGTGCTGAAGCGGCGCGGCGACAAGCTGCTTTCGGGCACCATTCTCACCCAGGGCACCCTGCGAATGAGAGCGCGGCAGGTGGGCGAACACACCGCTCTCGCAACCATCATACGCATGGTTGAGCAGGCTCAAGGCTCAAAAGCCCCCGTGCAGCGCACCGTAGACCGTCTGGCTATGGTCTTTGTGCCGGTGGTGCTGCTGCTCTCGGCTGTCACCTTCGTAGTGTGGTGCGTAGCCGGAGGCAGTTCGCAGCTGCCGCAGGCGGTGCTCTCGGCAGTGGCGGTGCTCGTCGTGGCGTGTCCGTGCGCCATGGGACTGGCTACGCCTACGGCTCTGATGGTGGGCATCGGCAAGGCAGCTCAGCACAATATGCTCATCAAGGATGCCGCGGCACTCGAGAACATCCGCAAGGTGGATGCCTTGGTGATTGACAAGACGGGTACGCTGACGATACCTAACCGGCAGATTGACTTCACCAGAGCCGACGACCTGCCCTTCGAGCAACGCGAAACCTTGAAGCCTAACGCACGCGAGGCCATGGAGCAACTGCAACGGATGGGCATCGAGGTCTACCTTATGAGCGGCGACAAACCTTCGGCGGTGGAGTACTGGGCAGGCAAAGCGGGTATTGCCAACTATCAGAGCGGAGTGAAGCCGCAGGACAAGCAGAACCTTGTTGGCCGCCTGCAGCAGCAGGGAAAGGTGGTGGCTATGGTGGGCGACGGCATCAACGACACTCAGGCTCTGGCCTTGGCAGATGTCAGTATAGCAATGGCTGCCGGCACGGATGTGACTATCGACGTGGCGCAACTAACGCTTATGGGCGACGACCTGCGCAGCATACCGCAGGCCGTGCTGCTCTCTCGCCGCACGGTATCGATGATACACCAGAACCTTTTCTGGGCTTTTATATATAATATGGTGGCTATTCCCCTTGCCGCAGGCCTGCCATACGCTTTTGGCTATCACTTCCAGATAACCCCGATGTGGGCAAGCTGCCTCATGGCTATGTCGAGTGTGAGCGTTGTACTCAACAGTTTGAGGTTGAAGTATGCTTAGAAATCCGCTACGTCTACCTAACCGGGTAGTCGTAGCGGTTGTGGTTGTAGAAGCCGGTGCGTCCCGTGGGCACGCGGTCGACCTCTACCTGTATCTGAATGAAGCTGTGGTTGTTGAAGTCGTAGCGCACTCCGGCACCGAAGCGGTCCATCATTCGCGAGTCCAAAGCCCAGTAGCCAACGGGCCGTCCCCATGCTCCCATGCCATAGTAGCCCCCGTAGTGGCCGAAAGGATATACAGCGCGCCACGGGCTTATGTTGCCCGATGTGAAAGCTTTCTGCACAAAGGCGTATGCGCTCCAGTGCTCGTTGAAGCGATAGTTCAGCATAGCCGTCAGTCCGGCAACGGTATAGTTGCTGCTGTTCCACAGCGTATTGCTCAGATAGCCGCCAACAGCAAGCGAGGCTTTTGGCGACAGCTGGGTGACGTACATCAGGTTGACATCCTGTGTGAAGGCTGCTCCGCCGACGGCACCACTGCCGAAGCCAGCACTCACCGAGGCTCCGAGGTTGACGTTCAGCCCCTTGTGAAGCTCCCATGGGGCAAAGCCGTGGCTCAGGGCATAGAGCGGATATTCCGGCATATAGTAGTCTTCGGCAGGTGTTTCAGCCGGTTCGTGTCTCTTCACGGTCAGGCTGTCCAACTGTGTGAAGCCGTTTGCATCGTATCTGAGGAAGCGTGTCTGCTGCTGGTTGCGCTGGTCGCGGGCCAGTTCGCGCGCCATAGCCTTCTCCTCTTCGGTGGCTTCTCTCGCGCCGTGCAGCTCCGGCGACTCTATCGGCATCACTTCCGGGGCCACCGCTGCCGTGTCGGCCACCTGCGCATGAAGCCCCAGCGACCATACCAATGCCATCAAACCTGTGATAACAGTCTTCATATCATTACCTTTTGGTTTATCTAATGCAAAAGTAAACCATAGCCTCCACACCGCCAAATGTTTTAAACCTTTTTAAGTTGTGTTGCGGATTGTTCTCATCCGCGTGCCTTCGATGCCCCCCCGAAGCCCCCCTCACTTGGTGAGGGGCCGGGGATGGGTGAGTAATATGACTCATATTGGTCGGTAATATGACTCATATTGGTCAGTAATATGACTCATATTACCTTTCAAAAGCATAGCAGCAGCTTCATGTTTTTTGCACTGAGGATTTGGAGAAAAGGAATGATAGTGGTAAATTTGCAACAGTATTAACTTCAACAATTCACTTAGAATCAAGTATCTTATATGAAACGAGTGTTATTTGTTTTGTCCGTGGCATTGCTTGCCGGCCTTTCGGCGCAGGCACAGAAAACTAATGCCGCACCGGTGAAGGAGAAGAAGAACGTTGGCACGGTGCTGTCGAACATCTGGAAGAAGACCCGCGACGGTGTGGCCGGCACCGCCACCGACCTGGCCGACAAGCTGACGCGCAGCCATCGTGGCGAGCACAAGGTGGGCGGCACTTACTATATGTCGCTCTATGATACCAACCTATACAAGGAAGCCGACGGAATAGAGATACGCCAGCTCTGCATGGACAGCTTCGTGAAGACCTATCCCAAGGCCGAAGTGCACTCGTGCGTCATTCCGCAGCAGCAGTGGCTCAGCGAGCCGGTAAAGAAAGGCGAGCAGATAGTGGGCTACCTGCAGACCCTGTACTGCTATATCATAGCGCGCGACGGCTCCGACGGCTACATCAACAGCAAGTATGGCTTCCAGCGCTACAAGGCCGTGGGGTTACAGCCGCAGGTCATCAGCGACCACTGGGGAGAGCTGCTGCGCACCGACATCATACCCCGTGCCGACTACGAGGAACTTATAAAGTGATTTCCACATAATAACCCAGAGGTCTTTAAGGTCCTTAAAGTCCTTAAAGACCCTAAAACCCCCAAAAATCCCATCCCCAAATGAACTTTTTTAAACGACTTTTCGGAGGAAAGGAGGAACCCACCGAGCAAGAAAAGCAAGAGGCGGCGGCCCGCGATTTCGACATACTGAAGTACGACGGCGTGAAAGCCATGAAGATGGGGCAGTGGGGCCATGCCATCCGCTGCTTCCGCCATGCCCTGGAGCTTAGCGAAGACCTTGAGGTGCGCGACTATCTGTCGCAGTCGCTCATACGTACCGGCGAGCTGCTTGCGGCCAACGAAGAGCTGCAGGTGATAGCCGAGGCGCAGCCCGACAACCAGTCGGTGTTTGTGCGCATAGCCCAGGTGGCCTATATGATGGAGAACTATCAGGCAATGGGCGATGCCTGCGAGCGCGCCATGCTCATCGACGACAGCCAGGCGGTGGTCTATCTGCTCTACGCACAGGCTTCGCAAGGACAGGGCGACGACGCAAACACCGTGGCTATGCTCACCCGTGCCATTGCCCTGCAGCCCGACTATGCCGAGGCATACCTTCTTCGCGGCCAGACCCTGCTCGCCACCGGGCAGCTCGACGAGGCTCAGGCCGATGCCGAATGGCTTGCCGACCATGTCCCCGAGAACGAGGATGTGATGTTGCTGAAGGCCCGCATTATGGTGGCTCGCGGCAGCAGGCAGCAGGCGGTGGACATATATAATAAGGTAATAGAGCTCAATCCGTTCAACATCGATGCCTATCGCGAGCGTGCCGAGCAGCATGAGGCCCTTGGCAATGAGGCTGAAGCACAGGCCGACCGCGACAAGGTGAGCGAGTTGCAGCCTGCCGAGGGCACCGATGGCAGCCAGGACGGGGGCGAAGACATAGAACAGAAAGTTCGCCAGGCATATAGAGATGGCAATCCGCTGGCTGTTTAGGCCGTGGCAAAGCTACTGCAAAAGCAAGGAAAGTAACTTTTTCTTGCTTTTTTCTTTCAAATTGTTTGCAGGTTATGGCAGAAAGTTATAATTTTGCAACCGTTAAACAATAAAGGACATCACAAATGAACCAGTCTTACGCATACTTTTACGGCTTTTACTTTTACTTTGCAGAGAATGTGAAGCAGGAAGTTGCGTAGTAAAACTAACATAAAAACATTAAATATACAGCCAACCCTGCTTCACTGACAAGGAAGCGGGGTTTTCTTTTATATCAGAGCGAATATGAAGAGAATAGCAATACAAGGCGAACTGGGGTCGTTCCACGACATAGCAGCCCATCAGTATTACGATGGCGAGCAGATACAGCTGATCTGCTGCCAGACGTTCGAGCAGGTGTTTGAGAACGTTCGTCGCGACCCCACGGCCATAGCAATGCTCGCCATCGAGAATACCATTGCCGGCTCACTGCTCCACAACTACGAGCTTCTGCGCCAGTCGGGCACCACGGTGGTGGGAGAGCACAGGCTGCACATACGCCACTGCATCTGCTGCCTGCCCGACGACACGTGGGAAACGCTGCAGGAGGTACACTCCCACCCGGTGGCGCTGATGCAGTGCCGCAACTTTCTGGCCAATCATCCGCAACTGAAGGCGGTTGAGGCCGAAGACACAGCCGGAGCAGCAGCATATATCGCCAGGCACCAGTGCCGCGGATGGGCTGCCATCTGCAATGCCGAGGCTGCCAAGATGTACGGTCTGAAGGTGCTCGAAGATGCCATCGAGGACAACAAGCACAACTTCACGCGCTTCCTAATAGCCTCTAATCCGCAGAAGGCCGACTTTCTGCGCCCCCTCGAAGATACCAACAAGGCCAGCCTCGTGTTCTCGCTGCCCCACGAGGAAGGGTCGCTCTCGAAGGTGCTCACGATACTTTCGTTCTACAACATCAACATGACTAAGATACAGTCGCTGCCAATCATAGGCCACGAGTGGGAGTATATGTTCTACGTAGACGTGACCTACAGCAACCTCACGCGCTACCGCCAGTCGATAGATGCCATAACGCCCCTGACCAAGGAGCTGCGCATACTGGGAGAATACAAGGAAAGCTGAGGCGAATACCTACCCCCGTCCCCTCCCCAATGGAGGGGGAGAAATTCGGCGGAAGCCCAATTATCAATTAAGCATTGTGAATTAAGAATTAGAAAACAATGATACAACCAGCAAACAGACTACAGAAGGTAGAGGAGTACTACTTCTCGCGTAAGCTAAAAGAGGTGGCCCGGCTCAACAAGGAGGGCCTCGACATCATCAGTCTGGCTATCGGCAGTCCCGATATGCCGCCCTCGCAACAGACCGTGGACAAGCTCTGCGAGGTGGCCCGCACCCCGTCGGCCCACGGCTATCAGCCCACAATGGGAACTCCCGAGCTGCGGCAGGCCATCGCCGCCTTCTACGACCGCTGGTACGGAGTGAGCCTCGATGCCGCCACAGAGGTGCTTCCGCTTATCGGAAGCAAGGAGGGCATACTTCACGTGACGCTCGCCCTTGTCAATCCCGGCGACAAAGTGCTCGTGCCCAACCCCGGTTATCCCACCTACACGTCGCTCTCACGACTGCTCGGAGCAGAAGTGGTGAACTATGATTTGCGGGAAAACGACGGATGGCAGCCCGACTTTGACGCGCTGGAGCGCATGGACCTCACGGGCGTGAAGCTCATGTGGACCAACTATCCCAATATGCCCACAGGCGGAAAGGCACGCCGCGAGACCTACGAGAAGCTCGTCAGCTTTGCACGCAGCCACGACATCGTAGTGGTGAACGACAATCCCTACTCGTTCATCCTCAGCGAAGAGCATCTCTCGCTGATGCAGGTGCCGGGAGCAAAGGACTGCTGCATTGAGTTCAACTCCATGTCGAAGAGCCACAATATGCCCGGCTGGCGTGTGGGAATGTGCGTGAGCAATGCCACGATGATTTCATGGATACTCAAGGTGAAGAGCAATATCGACAGCGGAACGTTCCGCGGCATACAGCTTGCCGCCGCCGAGGCTCTGACCGGCAACACCGAGCAGTGGCACCGCGAGGCCAACATCGCCACCTACCGCCGCCGACGCGACATTGCCGAGCGCATCATGAAGGCTCTCGGCTGCACGTTCGATGCTGAGCAGGTGGGTATGTTCCTCTGGGGGCGCATCCCCGACTCCTACGACAATGTGGAGCAGCTCACCGAGCAGGTGCTCCACGAAGCCCGCGTGTTTATCACCCCGGGATTCATCTTCGGCAGCAACGGCGAACGCTACATTCGCATCTCGCTTTGCGCCAAAGACGAGCGCATGGAGGAGGCTCTCGAACGTATAGTGACAATGACAAACAACATAAAAACAACAAAATAAACTAAGAAAGAAATGGAACTGGAACTTGAAAAGCTCAATCTTCCGAGCGACAACGAACGCCCCTTTGTGATAGCAGGCCCCTGTTCGGCTGAAACCGAGGAGCAAGTGATGACCACCGCAAGGCAGCTCGCTGCCAAGGGATGCCACAACTTCCGTGCCGGAGTGTGGAAGCCACGCACCAAGCCCGGCGGCTTCGAGGGCAACGGCGAGAAAGCTCTGCCCTGGATGCAGCAGGTGAAACAGGAAACGGGTATGCTCGTTTCAACCGAAGTGGCTACTCCCGAGCACGTGGAGCTGGCACTGAAATACGGCATCGACATACTGTGGGTGGGCGCACGCACCAGTGCCAACCCCTTCGCAATGCAGGCTCTGGCCGACTCGCTCAGGGGAGTTGACATTCCCGTGTTCGTGAAAAACCCTGTCAACCCCGACCTCGAGCTGTGGGTGGGCGCACTCGAACGCATCAATCAGGCTGGTGTGAAGCGCCTGGGAGCTATCCATCGTGGCTTCTCGAGCTACGACAAGAAGATCTACCGCAACCTGCCCATGTGGCAGATACCAATCGAGCTGAAGCGCCGCTATCCGCAGCTGCCCATCATCAGCGACCCCAGCCACATCGGTGGCCGACGCGAACTAATTGCTCCGCTCTGTCAGCAGGCTATGGACCTGGGCTTCGAGGGACTCATCGTGGAGAGCCACTGCTCGCCCGACGAAGCATGGAGCGATGCAAAGCAGCAGGTCACTCCCGACGTGCTCGACTACATACTCTCGCTGCTCGTCATCCGCGACCACAGCGTTACCACAGAGGGCATACAGACATTGCGCAAGCAGATAGACGAACTCGACAATGAGCTGATGAACCTGCTGGCCAAGCGTATGCGCGTATGCCGCGAGATAGGGCAGTACAAGAAGGAGCACAACATGACCGTGCTGCAGACCAACCGCTACAACGAGATACTCGAAAAGCGCGGGGCTCAAGGCTCGCTGTGCGGCCTGTCGCCCGAAACCGTGGCCCACATCTTCGAGGAAATCCACGAGGAAAGCGTGCGCCAGCAGCTTGAGATAATAAACAAGTAATACCCCCCAGCCCCTCCCCAAGGGAGGGGTGATGGGGTAGGGAGCCTCTCTTGTCTGTATGTAGCACGTTTGCAACTAAATAACATTGATGGTTTAATTATTATCAAAGCCCCCGGTGCGGCAGTCGGTCGCCCCTCCCTTGGGGAGGGGATGGGGGTGGGCTTTATTACAATGAAAATCCTTATACTTGGAGCAGGAAAGATGGGAAGTTTCTTCATCGACCTGCTGAGCTTTGAACACGAAGTGGCAGTCTTCGAGAAAGATCCGCGAAGACTGCGCTTCACATACAACTGCCTGCGCTTCCAGCAGTTGGAAGAGATTGAGGCCTTCAGGCCCGAGTTGGTAATCAATGCCGTGACCGTGAAATACACCATACCGGCCTTTGAAGAGGTGCTGCCCTATCTGCCAAAGGACTGCATACTGAGCGACATAGCCTCCGTGAAGACCGGACTCAAGGAGTGGTACGAGCAGGCAGGCATGGCCTACGTGAGCACGCACCCTATGTTCGGCCCTACGTTTGCCAACCTCAACCAGCTCCATGAAGAGAACGCCATCATCATAACCGAGGGCAACTATATGGGCCGCTGCTTCTTCAAGGATGTCTATGGCCGCCTTGGGCTCAACATCTATGAGTACACCTTCGACGAACACGACCGCACCGTGGCCTATTCGCTGAGTATTCCGTTTGTGTCAACATTTGTCTTCGCAGCCGTGATGAAGCCTCAGGATGCACCGGGTACGACCTTCAAGCGCCATATGCGCATAGCCAAGGGAGTGCTCAGCGAAGACGACTACCTGCTTCAGGAGATACTCTTCAACCCCTACACCCACGACCAGGTGGCCCAGATACGCACAGAGCTAAAGCAGCTGCTCGAGATAATCGACGAAAAAGATGCCGAGGGCATGAAGCAATATCTAACGAAGATACGCAGCAACGTGCTCGGACGGTGAGCAATATGGCCCATATTGGTCGGTAATATGGCCCATATTAGTCAGTAATATGGCCCATATTACTTTTCCCTTTCATAGCTTCTCCACATTAACCGGTGCTGAAAATAAATGCAGCAAAGGTGTGGCTTGTTTGCAGGAAAAGCTTAACTTTGCGGTGGACAACCTCTATGGAAAGGTCAGAATAATCACTAAAAACCTAAGAAAGATGGAGAAAATGAACAGATTTATCAGCTTTACCTCTCGTATGGTGCTCAGTGCTGTGGTGCTTGCAGCACTGCTGTCTGCTGCCGTGGTGGATGCCGTGGCTGCTGGCGGACAGGCTACCCCTGCTTACAAAGCTGTCTGGGTCTACAGCACGGCGAGCGACGGCTACGTTAACATCCGCGAGATGCCCGTAGTGGGGTCGAACATTCTGGGACGCATCAAGACGGGAGGCCGTGGTGCCGCCTATCTTGGCTCAACGGGTATGTGGCATCGTGTAGAGATGAATGGCGTGGAGGGCTATGTAGACAGTCGCTACTGCCAGGTGGAAGGACTCGACAAGGCTTCGCTGCACGTCAATGGCGGGAAAGGTCCCATCTACTACGTAGTCATTGAAGAGTACCGCACCCTCAACGAGGCCCGTAAAGCCACCGAGAAGTTGCCCGACTCGCTCGACGGAGCGTGCATCTACCGCTTCAACGACAAGGACGGCACTGTGTATGCCCTCACTGTGGCCAGCTTCCTCAGCCGCGAAACAGCCCAGCAGCAGGTAGACGCCCTCAGCCAATATCTCTACCGGCAGTCATGGATACTGTATAGCCCCACTCCGGCCCCCTGCGTCTATCAGGGCATAGAGCCCAGCGGCGAGCCCGCTTCGCTGGAGCCGAGGTAACAGGGGGCAGTTCTTCGCCGCGCTAAGCTCCCTTTTGATTGTCTGAATGTGCCCGGTCGTTATAGCAGTGGGAATTCGCGCCTGAACCAAATCTTGAACACTGGGTCTTCAAGGTATGTTCCTTCTCTTCTCACCTCAACAAGCTCTCTGTTCTGTAGAGCTGTTTGCAGCCGCGTTATGTTCGATTTGCTTCCAAGGTTGTATTCTTTGCTCACCTTGACACTTGCAAATTCCTTGTGTATGCCGTTGCTGATAGCTCTCAGAAAGTTCATCTGGTGCGAGCTGAGACCTTGTATCTGCTGCTCGAATAGTCCACTGCACTTAAAACAATCCAAGGTTCACAAGTTTGTGGACCACAAACTTGTGAACCTTCTGGTTTCTTGCTCATACAGAAAGGGTCGCGGACTGAAATATAAACGGCTATTTATATAAATAAGGGTTTATATTTCTGGTTGCAAAAGTATAATGAAAATATCATTCATCAGCAATTTCCTTTGGTATAATTATGCTTAATCATCGGCAATGAACGCGAAATAAATTAGCTTTTTTCGATGCATTGCACTCGTTTTTCCATAACTTTGTGGCCGTTAACGTTGCCTTGGAATGAAAAGCATGGTTAACGACGAAGAAACATTATACAATATATATAAAACATTAGTGCCATGAAAACAAGATTACTCACAACTTTTGTTGCACTGCTTGCAACGGTCTTAGGCGCTTCGGCAGCTGCAACTGCCGATGAACCGGTAACTGATGGCAACTCCGTAAAGTTCGTAGAAGAGGGCAAAGCAGACAAGTTAAGCTCGGATTTTACAGCTTTCAACAGTGAAGTCACAGCCACCGGAACTCCTAAGATAACCTCTGTGAGCGTCAATGTAACCATGGGCTTATTTCCATTGACCATCCCTCTGCCTGATCAAAGTGTGACTCAAGACCTGCCGGGCACCATGTCGACAGTCTACCTCAATAGTTTCACGGCAAACACATCGGGCGAAGTGACCGAGTTGTATATGGAATATGCCATCCGCGAAAGTGGAAGCAGCGGAGATGCAGAGAAGAAACAGGTATTTGCAAAGAAGCAGAGCGACGGCAAGTGGGTAAGCGACATGAAGCCAATCAACGGTACCGAAGGTCTGAAGAGCAACACAAAATACAGTCTGGAGCTGTCTTTCAGCACCAATGTCGGCACAAACGGCCAGCGTGCCCACTTTCCTTCTGACGGCAAGCCCTTTGCGATTGGTGTCACCACCGGCAACTTGCCGACCGAAATAAATGTTATTTCCGTATCGCCTGAAGAGTCGGAGAATGTTCCGGCATACGACATCAGTGGCCGTCGCTTAGGCAAGAACACTGGTCATGGACTGGTTATAAAGAACGGTAAGAAGTATATAGCACGTTAGTAGTTTCTGACTATATCGCAGCACCAGGCAAAGGGCGTTACTCTTACCTTATCCCACGCTGAATGGAACGCCGACCAGAATTCGTATTTGCCTAATTATTTGTTTTCCGCCACATGAGAACCATAGTGACAGTGTTGGTATTTCTGCTTTCGCTCGCGGCCAAAGCACAGGGAGAGAGGTTTACCATCGTTGAGCTGAACGTGGAAAACCTCTTCGATACCCGGCATGACTCGCTGAAGAACGACCTCGATTTCCTGCCCGACTCGCAACAGCGCTGGACCCGCACGCGCTACTGGCGCAAGCTGAACCGGCTGGGACAGACCATCGTGGCCTGCGGACGCGACTCCTCGGGGTGGGCTTCTGTTGACCTGGTGGCCCTTTGCGAGGTGGAGAACGACACGGTGATGCGCGACCTTACGCGCCGTTCGCTGCTGCGCACGGCGCGCTATGAGTATGTAGTCACCGACTCGCCCGACGAGAGAGGCATCGACGTGGCATTGCTCTATTCGCCCTTCACCTTCAGGCTGCTCGGTTGGCGTGCGTTGAGGGTTCCGCCGATAAAGGATATGCGGGCCACGCGCGACGTGCTATATGCCAAGGGCGAGCTCCTCTGGGGCGACACGCTGCACGTCGTCGTGGCCCATGCTCCGAGCCGCAGGGGTGGCGAGATGGCAACAAGGAAGCTGCGCTGCCACGTGGCAAGGGCTATATGCCAGCTCACGGACTCCATAAGGCGTGAGGAAAGTGATGCTAAGATAGTGCTGCTTGGCGACTTCAATGCCTACACTGGTGAGCCGTCGCTGAACATTATAGAGCAAAACGGACTGACAGACGTGTCGCGCCATGCCACGGGCACCCACGGAGCGCGCGCCACCTACAGGTATCAGGGTCGGTGGGCAAGCCTCGACCACATCTTCGTGAGCACTCCTCTGCTGCCAAGGGTGGGGCAGTGCAGGGTGGTGGACGAACCCTTCCTGATGGAAGAAGACACGAAATATGGCGGATGGAAGCCCCGGCGCAACTATCAGGGGCCTGTCTATCGCAACGGATTCTCCGACCATCTGCCGCTACTGCTCAGCCTCGTCTTCGGTTCCGGGCGATGACGATAGCTGGTCGATGATGTCGAGAAGCTCCTTCGGAACACCTTTTCTGAGCTTCTCTTTCACGGGGGCTACAATCTTTTCGTCGACCTCCTGCTTCAGCCTTTGGTCTATCTTGCTTTCCAGCTCCTTGATGTAATTGTCGGCATATAGCTTCACGTCGTCCTTAGAAGCCGTGAAGACATGCCCCATGATGCCCACCGACACAGGCTGCGACCTGCCCGACAGCGACAGCTTGCCCACCGAGCACACCCAGTAGTCGACGGTCGTGAGCCGTTCGTCGATGCCGTCGCTGACCATGCTGGCTATCAGCAGGTTGCTCACTTGGCGCAGCTCATGCGTCAGGGCATTGTCGCCGGCAGCCATTCGCTCGTCGATAATCTCTGTCGCGGCAGCCTCCACTACGCTGGCAATGGCCTGATGGTGCTCTTGCCGGGTGGGGCAGCTGAGCACCATAGCCCCCACGACCATGGCCAAGAGGAGCAGGGACACCACGCAACCCCAATGGCTGCGCTTGCTGGGCGTGTTGTTGCTGTTCATAATATGTTTCTGCGCACTGAGGCAGTCACCTGATTATTGTTTGCGCGGGGCAAAAATAAGCAATTGCAAGTTGAGCTACAAGCACAACATGGTTTTTTAACATTTCTCCCAACGGCTCCGTAAACTTTCTCCAGAGGCTTTGGAGCAACCTTACAGAGCCCTTGGAGCAATGTTACAGGATAGCTGGAGCATTGTTACGGGGCTGCTGGAGTAAAATTACGGCATTTTCGGCTGTTATCCGTGGCTGCTCTACCCCGTAGACAAAGGAGCTGCGCAGCCTTCCATTGCCTTGCATCGGATGGCCGTCGGCCAGTCGGCAGTGCATTTTAGCAGAATTTTTAGTTTTAAAATAGCTTAAATAGGGCATTTTATCTCACCCCTTTGTGTTATTTTTAGTAATTTTGCAACTTGTTAGAACTTGCAAGCATCGACTTGCTTGCTTTCCGGAAGAAATAATAAAATCGCGATACAATAATGTTTGAGAATCTAAGTGACAGACTTGAGAGATCCTTTAAGGTACTTAAAGGCGAAGGAAAAATAACCGAGATAAACATTGCCGAGACCCTGAAGGACGTTCGCCGCGCCCTGCTGGATGCCGACGTAAACTACAACGTGGCCCGTTCGTTCACCGAGAAGGTGAAGGAGAAGGCCATGGGCATGAACGTTCTCAATGCCATCAAGCCCGGTCAGCTCATGGTGAAGCTCGTCCACGACGAGCTGGCAGAGCTCATGGGCGGCGAGGCCGTGGAGCTGAAGCTTGAAGGACGGCCCTCGATAGTGCTCATGTCGGGTCTGCAGGGTTCTGGTAAGACCACCTTCAGCGGCAAGCTTGCCAATATGCTGAAGACCAAGCAGCACAAGCGCCCCCTGCTCGTGGCCTGCGACGTCTACCGCCCGGCGGCCATACAGCAGCTCCACGTGGTGGGCGAGCAGGTGGGAGTGCCCGTCTACTCGGAGCCCGACAGCAAGGATGTGCTCCAGATTGCCGACCATGCCATAGCCGAAGCTAAGGCCAAGGGCTGCGACGTGGTAATCATCGATACCGCCGGACGCCTTGCCGTCGACGAGGAAATGATGCAGGAGATCGAGAGTCTGAAAGCTCATGTAAACCCAGACGAAACTCTCTTCGTTGTCGACTCAATGACCGGACAGGATGCCGTGAACACCGCCAAGGAGTTCAACGACCGTCTCGACTTCGACGGAGTGGTTCTCACCAAGCTCGACGGCGACACTCGCGGCGGTGCTGCGCTCAGCATACGCACCGTGGTGACAAAGCCAATCAAGTTCATCGGTACGGGCGAGAAGATGGAAGCCATCGACGTGTTCCACCCAACGCGTATGGCCGACCGAATACTCGGTATGGGTGACGTGGTCTCGCTCGTCGAAAGAGCCCAGGAACAGTATGATGAGGCCGAGGCCCGGAGGCTCCAGAAGAAGATACAGAAGAACAAGTTCGACTTCAACGACTTCATGAATCAGATACAGCAGATAAAGAAGATGGGCAATCTGAAGGACCTTGCTGCCATGATTCCGGGAGTGGGCAAGGCACTGCGCGACATCGACATCGACGACAATGCCTTCAAGAGCATCGAAGCCATCATACAGAGCATGACTCCAAAGGAGCGCACCAACCCCGAGATACTCAACACCTCGCGCCGTCAGCGCATAGCCAAAGGCTCTGGAACAAGCGTCCAGGACGTGAACCGCCTTATCAAGCAGTTCGACCAGACGCGCAAGATGATGAAGATGATGACCGGCGGAGGCATGGGCCGCATGGCCGGAATGATGCGCGGTATGCCTAAATTTTGAAAACTAAATATAGATTAAGACTATGCAGATAATCGACGGAAAAGCCACTGCGGCAGCCATCAAGGCCGAGATTGCCAGCGAAGTGGAGAGCATTGTGGCAGCAGGGGGCAAGCGCCCGCATCTCGCTGCGGTGCTCGTGGGCCACGACGGTGGTTCGGAAACCTACGTTAAGAATAAGGTGCTGGCCTGCGAACAGTGCGGGTTCAAGTCCACGCTGATACGCTTCGAGGACACGGTGAGCGAGGAGGAGCTGCTCCAGTGTGTCGACAAGCTCAACAAGGATGAAGACGTAGACGGCTTCATCGTGCAGCTGCCGCTGCCGCGCCATATCGACGAACAGCGCGTCACGGAGGCCATCGACTACCGTAAGGACGTAGACGGCTTCCATCCCGTCAACGTGGGACGCATGGCCATTGGCCTGCCTTGCTTCATATCGGCTACCCCTCTGGGCATCCTCACATTGCTGCGCCACTACAACATCGCCACGAGCGGAAAGAAATGCGTGGTGCTCGGACGCTCGAACATCGTGGGCAAACCCATGTCGCAGCTGATGATACAGAAGCAGTATGGCGACGCAACGGTGACGGTGTGCCACAGCCGCACGGCAAACCTCAAGGAGGAATGTCGCCAGGCCGACATCATCATCGCAGCTATCGGCAGCCCCGAGTTTGTCACCGCCGACATGGTGAAGCCCGGAGCAGTGGTCATCGACGTAGGTACGACGCGCGTGCCCGATGCCAGCCGCAAGAGCGGATACCGACTGACGGGCGACGTCAAGTTCGACGAGGTGGCACCGCTGTGCAGTTACATAACCCCCGTGCCGGGCGGAGTAGGTCCCATGACCATCTGTTCGCTGATGAAGAACACCCTCTCGGCAGGAAAGAAAGAGTTCTACAAATGACGGCTCAAGACTGGTATCTCAAGGGCAATGCCTATCGTAAGCAAGGCGACTGGAAGCACGCCATCGACTGCTACATGGAGGCCGAGGCCATAGACCCCGACCATCCGGCTGCCGAAGCGCGGCGTATGCTCGACGACATACTGAGCTTCTACAACAAGGATGCCTACAACCCATGACAGGGAGAGGGCTGAGCAGTATGCGGCCAGGCTGCGGTCAGGTCGCACCAACCAATCTAAACGGCTTTAATGCTTAAAAACAAAAAATATTATGAGTAAGATTAAAGGTGCTATTGTAGTCAATACCGACCGGTGCAAAGGCTGCCAGTTGTGTATCGTTGCATGTCCGCAGCAGGTGATTGCACTGGCACAGAAGAAGGTCAACGTGCATGGCTACCCGTATGTGGAGCCTGCCCAGGCGGACAAATGCGTGGGATGCGCCTCGTGTGCGGTGGTGTGTCCCGACGGCTGTATCACTGTTTATCGTAAAAAAGTGGAGGAATAAGACATGGCAGAACAGGAAGTAAGACTGATGAAAGGCAACGAGGCGATAGCCCACGCTGCCATACGCTGCGGTGCCGATGGCTATTTCGGCTATCCTATCACCCCCCAGAGCGAAGTGCTCGAGACTCTGGCACAGCTCAAGCCGTGGGAAACCACTGGCATGGTGGTGCTGCAGGCCGAGAGCGAGGTGTCGTCGATCAACATGATTTATGGTGGTGCAGGTGCCGGTAAGCGCGTGCTCACCTCGTCGTCGAGCCCCGGCGTGGCACTGATGCAGGAGGGTATAGCCTATATGGCGGGTGCCGAGCTGCCCGGACTGATTGTCAACGTGCAGCGCGGAGGCCCCGGACTGGGAACCATCCAGCCCTCGCAGAGCGACTATTTCCAGGCTACCCGTGGCGGCGGTAACGGTGACTACTACGTCATTGTGCTCGCTCCGAACTCGGTGCAGGAGATGGCCGACTTCGTAGACCTGGCCTTTGAGCTGGCTTTCAAGTACCGCAACCCGGCCATGATACTCAGCGACGGTGTCATCGGACAGATGATGGAGAAGGTGGTGCTGCCGCCTCAGAAGCCTCGCCGCACCGACGAGCAGATCCGCCAGGAGTGTCCCTGGGCTGCCGTAGGCCGTCCGGCTACACGCAAACCCAACATCATCACTTCGCTCGAGCTCACCTCTGAGGTGATGGAGCAGCGCAACCTGCACTTGCAGGAGAAGTATTCGGAAATAAAGGCCAAGGAAGTGCGCTTCGAGACGCAGCAGCTCGACGATGCCGACTACATGATTGTGTCGTTCGGAAGTGCGTCGCGCATTGCCGAGAGTGCCATCGAGATAGCTCGCGAGGAAGGCATCAAGGTCGGATTGTTCCGTCCCATCACTCTCTGGCCGTTCCCGGAAGAGCAGATACGCAAGGCCGCCGAAGGAAAGAAAGGCATCCTGGTGGCTGAAATCAATGCCGGACAGATGATTGAAGACGTGAGACTGGCTGTCAACGGAGCAGTGCCCGTGGCCCATTTCGGACGTCTGGGCGGCATCGTGCCGGAGCCGGATGAAATTGTTAACGCTTTAAAGGAGAAACTGCAATGAACGAGATAATAAGTCAAGAGAACCTTGTCTACAAGAAACCGACCCTGATGAACGATGTGCCAATGCACTATTGTCCGGGGTGTTCGCATGGTGTGGTCCACAAACTCGTGGCCGAAGTCATTGAAGATATGCACATGGAGGAGAAGACCGTTGGCGTCAGCCCGGTGGGATGTGCCGTGTTTGCCTACAAATATCTGGACATCGACTGGCAGGAAGCAGCCCACGGACGTGCTCCCGCAGTGGCTACTGCCGTCAAGCGTCTGTGGCCTGAGCGCCTCGTTTTCACCTATCAGGGCGACGGCGACCTGGCTTGCATCGGTACGGCAGAGACCATTCATGCCCTCAACCGAGGCGAGAACATCACCATCATCTTCATCAACAATGCCATCTACGGCATGACTGGAGGCCAGATGGCACCCACTACGCTGCTCGGACAGAAGACTGCCACCTGCCCCTACGGACGTACACCGGAGCTCCACGGCTATCCTCTGAAGATGACCGAGATAGCCGCACAGCTCGAGGGAACGTGCTACGTAACACGTCAGAGCGTGGAAAGCGTGGCTTCTATCCGCAAGGCTAAGAAGGCCATACGCAAGGCGTTCGAGGCTTCGATGCAGGGAAAGGGTTCGTCGCTCGTCGAGATTGTGTCGACTTGCAACAGCGGTTGGAAGCTCTCGCCTGTGAAAGCCAACGAGTGGATGAAGGAAAATATGTTCAAATTCTACGAGAAGGGCGACCTGAAGGACACCACAGGACTTTAAACATGAACCGTGTAAAACCAGAACAACCATGAAAACAGAAATAATTATCAGTGGATTCGGAGGACAGGGTGTGCTCTCAATGGGTAAGATATTGGCCTATTCGGGACTTATGGAAGACAAGGAAGTGACATGGATGCCTGCCTACGGCCCTGAGCAGAGAGGCGGAACAGCCAACGTTACGGTCATTGTCAGCGACGAGCGCGTATCGTCGCCTATCCTCAGCAAGTACGATGTGGCTATCGTTCTCAACCAGCCCTCGCTCGACAAGTTCCTGCCCAAGGTGAAGCCCGGCGGCATACTTATCTACGACAGCTATGGCATCATCAATCCGCCTACCCGTTCCGACATCAATGTATATCGCATCGATGCCATGGACAAGGCTGCCGAGATGAAGAACTCCAAGGTGTTCAACATGATAGTGCTGGGCGGACTGCTGAAGGTTTGCCCCGTAGTGAGCACCGAAGGACTCAACAAGGCTTTGTTCAAGTCGCTTCCTGAGCGTCATCACGGCATGATACCGCTCAACATGGAAGCCGTTGCCGAAGGCATGAAGATCATAGAGAAGCTGTAAGCGCAGCTCTTATATAGGCAGAAAGAGCCTGTTCGTGTAGCAAGAAGCTTACCGGGCAGGCTCTTTCTTTGTGGTTGTGCCCTTGCAGAGAGCGCTCCGCTGCCCATATTGCGAACGTTTCAATCGGCTTCGCGCGCGCATATATATAAATAATGTGTACCAATATGTTAAAGAAAACGGAGCAAACCTGCGTAATGTTATTTTATGTAAAAAGCGCTCAGTGGGCTGAAAACTTTGATTTAAATCATCGTTTTCACTCTCAATTGCCCTAAAAATAGCTTTTTGAAGCACTTTTTGGTCTGATTATTTGGCTGTTAATGAAAAATATCCTTACTTTGCAGACGATTTACAAGACTTATATTTTTTACGTTTTTTAATAATTTTAAATTAGAGAGAAAAATGAAAAAGTTAGTTTTATTCTTTGCTGCTGCTTCCATGACTGTTGCTGCTTCTGCACAGACAACAGTAGTTGGTAGCAAGTTTACCGACAACTGGTACATCGGTATCCAGGGCGGTGTTTCTACTAAGACTAATAAGAACGTTTGGACACACAACCTCAATCCCAACGCAGGTATCCGTATTGGTAAGAACATCACCCCGGTATTCGGTCTGCTCGCTGAAGGTAACGTTTACTTCAACGACCGTGCTCAGTACAATCGCGCTCGCGACCTCCGTACCAACACCTTCGCAAAGGCCGTTAACGTAAACCTGTTGGCAAGCTTCAACCTTATGAACCTCTTCGCAGGTTACAAAGGTGAGCCTCGCTTCTTCGAGCTCAGCGCTCTGTTCGGCTTCGGTTGGATGCACGGATTTGGCAAGTATGAGGGTGCTGGCATCACAGCTAACGCTCTTCGTCCTGTTAACGCCGTATCTAACGACGCTACTTCAAAGGCTGCTCTTGACTTCGCTTTCAACCTTGGCAAGGCAAAGGCTCTTCAGCTCTTCATCGAGCCTTCTATCAACTACGGTGTATTCAAGAACAAGTATCAGTACAACCTGAACCGTTCGTTCGTTCAGCTGAACGCAGGTCTTGTTTACAAGTTCAAGAACTCTAACGGTACTCACAACTTCGCACTTGCTAAGCTGTACGATCAGGATGAGATCGACCGCCTGAACGCTGAGATCAACGCTCTGAAGAACCGCAAGCCTGAGGTAGTAGAGAAGGTAGTAGAGAAGATTGTTGAGAAGAAGGTAACTGTTGACAACCTGATGTTCATCACCTTCGCACAGGCTAAGTCTAACCTGACCAACGATGCCAAGAAGGCTCTTGACGGCATTGCTGC
>ODAJ012042749.1_pt1 | contig 28489 bp, 29 predicted proteins | sample 1539241 | NCBI WGS metagenome assembly ODAJ01 (sample SAMN02144231, study PRJEB22623) | gut metagenome | biome: sheep rumen | host: Ovis aries | place: New Zealand
TATGACTTGGACTATTGGCAATCCTATGGCATTACAAAGCCTTGGCTGAAGTATGCTGAAATCTATCCCATCTCTCATAAGATTGTCACTAAAAAGGATAAGGAAACAGGCAAAACCTCCAAATACATCTTTCCGGCAGACCGACTTGCTTATGTCTATGTAGAAAGAAAAGAAGGAAACCTGAGTCTCAAAATCTATCAGCCCTATAACACCAATGGCTTTAAATGGTGCTCCCGTATGGATGCAAGTGTAATATCCTTATGGACTAAAGTACCTGAGTATGGTGACAGGATAGTCATTTGCAGCAGTGTAAAAGATGCACTATGCCTTTCAGCAAACATCCATATACCAGCTGTAGCACCCCAGGGAGAAGGATACAACATCTCCAATACAGCAGTAAATGAACTTAAAAGAAGATATGAAAAAGTGTTCATTTGCTTCGATACAGATGAACCTGGGTTGAAAGATGCTAAGAACCTATCAGAAAAAACAGGCTTCCCCTTCATTGTGCCTGACTTAGGGACTTGCAAAGATATTAGTGATTTCTATAAGTCCCTTACAAACAAAGAAGACTTCAAACAACTAGAACATTATTTTAATTAATTTATTTTACAACAATGGAGCGTAGAGAAATTTTGATTGCTAACAATCGTGACCAGAGTAAATATCGTATTGTAACTGATGCCACTACACTTGGTGAACTTCAAGACATCATTGCTCGCAATGAAGGTGTATATAAGATGGTAGGGCAGTCATGGGTGAGCAACCCTTCACCTATAGACATCTCTGGACTTACCTTTACAGAAGGATTGTCCAAAACTCAGCTGTTGAACAGAGAGTCCCTTCTTCCCACCAATGTGCAGTTCAAGGGTCAGACTACCAACAACCTTGTCATGCTTCTGACCAATACTAACAAGCAAATCCGTTCAGGAGCCTTCCCTTCTGACCGCAAAGAGTTTGGGGCATACATCAAACAAAACAACCTTGGTGAAGCCATCAAGGCTCAGTTTGGTGACAACTGGACAAGGATCTCCACTGTCAAGCTGATGACCTTCTTTGCCTCTCACGACAATACTCCTGTCAATGAAGATGCCCTTGAGAGAGCTCGTAAGGAGCTGAAAGACCAGGAGAAAATCAGTGAAGTGGTGAATACTCCTGCCCAAGAACAGCCAAAGTCCAATAGGAAACTTCCTGATGTACAGTCTGCCCCGCATGCACAGACTGTAGAGTGGTTCTACACAGGCATCAAGGCAATGGTCAAGGAGAGCACACTGGCCAGCCATGACATTATTGTGCTTGCTGACTTGCTGACAGATTTGGCCTTTCACCTTGAGGAGGAAAGTCCCAAGATTACTGCAAACGATATGGATAACATACTCAAAGACATAAATCTTTAAACCTGCATTTGTCTATATCTGACTGTACTGTGGAGTAGGGTGACTTGTCACTCTGCTCCTATTTTTTATTTATCCAGTTGCTTCAACCTATGCAATATACAATCAGCCAACTTCGCCAAACAGTTTTCAAGGAAGTCTTCCAAGTGTATGAAGTCTTCCAAAACTACTTTGGAGAAGAATATACAGACCTTCAAGGGCTCCCTCCAGATGAATTTTTGCTTCCTAATGAAGTGGGCATGGAAGAACTCTCTGCCTTTGATATGACTGATGAATGCCTGCAAGCTATCATCTCGCGCAATGCAGGGGCAAAGCCCTTCATCCTTGTTTATTGGCCTAGAGTCAAGGTGACTAATGAGCACGACAAGTCCATTTACATCCAAGACCTCTATGCCAAAATAGAACTGGATGCCAATGGTTTTATTCCTGTTGAGAAAAAGGGATTCACCCTCAATCGTGCAACATACACCACTGAGCAGTGGGAGAGCAATTATTTGCATAGCCACATCCGCAATATCCCTAAGAGTGACCTGCAACACTTTCAAGAACCATGCCTTGGCTCTGGACCCATCGTTTCTACTATTCTCAGTCTTAAGTCCAGAATATCAGAGGGATTTGATGAAGTGAAGTGGATGCTCTTTTGTGAAGAATTGTCACGCTATGTTACAGTGGAGTCCCTTATTGGCATTCCTTACAAATACTTGGAAAGAGTAGGTTCCCAAAATGAATTGAGGGAATTCTCTTACAGTTACAGGGATGAGACTAAGAGGCATATATTCTCAAGTATTTTCCCTCCAGACACGTTGAAAAACTTCATCCTGTATTACCTTGAAAAAGGCCATTTAACTTTCAACTTCCAAAATGGAGAATTCCAGCAAGGTATGCCATACTTTGATTTCATTGTTGACATAAGCAATTCTTTTATTGAGTATTTCAATACCTTCATCCACGACGAAAACCTTATAAGTGAATGCTTTTGTAATAAGATACTTGTAAGAACCGTTGCATCTGGAAATAAATTCTTCAAGCTGCCTTCACATACTGATTCCAATGAATCCAACAGTGCTTATATTGGAAGAAAAGTGTGCATGTTCAAGGGCAGGGAAATCACTCTTCAAATACTTGATAATGAACAACAACCTGTCCATGAGACAATTCTCATCTCTAGTGGTCTAGCCATGTATATACTCAATAATATTCTTAAAATCATAAATTATCATTATACAAATGAATACAACAGGCAACAAGGTACAGCAGCCCTCCCTGCCATCACTGGTCAAAGGATCTACTACATATAAACTTAAAGTGCCAAGGAAAGTAGAGGAAAAGATTAGGTATCTATGCAGAAAATTTCCCACTCTTGAATGGTCCGGTGTACTCTTCACCACCCATGAAGGTAGTTTTGAGAAGGGAGATTTGGTAATTACCTGTCAAGACCTTTATCCTATGGACTTAGGTTCTGCTACTTTCACAGACTTTAAGATGGATGAAACTGTGGCAGGCTATATAGCAGAGAATATCGACTTGTTTGGCTGTGATATGAATTTAATTCATTCACACAATCAGATGGCCTGCTGGTTTAGTGGGACAGATATTTCTACCCTACGCTCTGAAGGTAATGACCAGAATTGCTTTGTAAGCTTAATTGTCAACAATGCAGGTACCTATTGTGCAGCTATTACTCGAAAAATACAGACTAAACTTAAGGTTACTACTGAAAACTTAGGTATATCCTATGAATTCTTTGGTGAAGGAAGTAAAACTGTACAAGATGAAAAGGGACCTATTCAACAAAATTACAAAGATGATAGCTTCATTGAATATTTCATGCTCGATGTAGAGGTTGAACAGGTTGATAATCCTCTTGCCTATCTTGATACAAGGTTTGATGAGATTCAAGAGGCTAAGAAAAAGAAAGCAACTGTTACTCCTCCAGTTACTAATCCTCCTGTGGTCAAGGCATCTGAGAATGGCTATCGCAGTCCTTGGATACCAAATAATGCTCCTACTGCAAACCCTGCTTCAAAAGTCTTTGATAATGACTTTGATGATGACTATTCCTTCCATGAATATCTTGACAACAAGAAAGAAACCAAGGAGTTAACCCTCTTCTCAGAGAATGAAATGGATGAGATGATTGACACTTCTGCTTGGGAACCTGACCCTACAATCATCCACAAGCTGGTTTGTCAACTCATTACCTGTTCTCTTATAATCAATGACAAGATTGATCTCAAGCAGTGGATTGTCCGTTGGATGAACAAGAAGTATGAAGAAATGTTCAATCCAGACAGTACACAATTTGAAGAGTGGAAAGAATTCATAATAGACTTCATGCTTAGACAATACATGCAGATAGATGATATTCCTGACATTGACTTTGATTTGTGTATAGGCAAAATTGCAAATGCCATGCACAATGAACTCTATCAATACAACCCTGATGGAACTAATTTATACATTAATGATTATATGGAAGTTTTAACACGATACATGTATGAATGATTTAGACAGTTGGTTGAATTCTCTTGGGCTGGATACAACAATGCACAATGCAGCGCAGAATCTGGCTAACTACAATAGAGATGTGCCTCCAGAACCAGAAGTGTCATCAGAGCCTTTCTCTCCTGATGACTTCAATGAAATTCTTGCAGAAAATGGCTTTCAGGAACCTGTCTATGAAGAAGCAGAGGAAGTAGTTGAGGGAAATGAAGAAGAGGAGGAGCACAATGAAAATATTGGTGAAGGTAATGACCTTGATACAGAAGAGGATGAGAACTGGAATAACTGGATTAGACAGCAAGAGGCTAGAGGTATAGCCCTTGAAGCATACCCATGGACTGTACGTCCCCCTGTACAAACAGAAGCAATAGATGCAGTTGCAGAAAATGCAATAGCAGAAACTCAACCTGAGCATTCTCCATCTTTACTACCTCAGAACTCCCTAACTCTCCTTCTCAATGACGCTACTTCCAGATTTTCAGGAACTGAGTGGTACAATGAAATCCAAAAGCAAAAAGTCATTCTTGCTGGCCTTGGAGGAATTGGAAGCTATGTCAGTTACAATCTTGCGAGAATGAACATTGCAACTCTCTTTATGTACGATGATGATGTTGTAGAGCAGGCTAACATGTCTGGTCAACTCTATTGTCAGGACGATATAGGAAAGGCAAAGGTGGATGCCATGGCTGACATGATTACAAAATACACAACCATGAAAGGGGTTTATGCTGTTAAAGACAAGTTCACACGAAACTCTGAGGCAGGTGATGTGATGATATGTGGTTTTGATAATATGGCTGCAAGAAGTACCTTTTTCCATTCTTGGAGAAAACATCTGAGAGATAAGTCAGAAGAAGAGAAAAGGAAATGTCTCTATTTGGATGGTAGACTCTCGATAGATACTCTTCAGGTATTCTGTATCACAGGTGATAATGATTGGGCTATTAGTGAGTATATGGAGAAGTACCTCTTTTCTGATACTCAGGCAGAAGAGACTCAGTGCTCCTTGAAGCAGACTACCTATTTGGCTTGTATGATTGGTTCCATGATAGTGAATCTATTCACTAACTGGACAGCTAACCTTCTTAACCCTATCATTCCTTATGACCTGCCCTTCTTCACAGAATATGATGCACAGAACATGATATTTAAAACTTTAAAGTAATGGAAAATTGGAATTGTGTTATTCCAAAAATATTTAGTGGGCAGCCCATGTCGTCCTACAGTTATAGTCGCAGTGGAATTCCTGCAACATGCAAAAAGTATATGGAAATCCCCGTCAATAAGGACAGCTTTGAATTGCCAACCTTCTGCCTTCTGAACTTTGCAAAAATAGTAGTAGCAAAACAAGAAAAAGATATGCTGGTCGCCCAAATGTTTTCCAATGGCTATAAGTCTAGGTACAAATCACTAGATAGCATCATGAGAGAGCTCTTACCGTGCTCTTACCAAGATCATTTGTACGATGTGCAGATGTCTGAATCTTCCAGCATATACCATGTCACCCATGGGGCTGTATTTGATGCATCTTTCAAGCCTCTGATGATGATGTCTTGGCAAATGAAAAAAAGGGTAGGGGAAAATGATGACATTAGTTTTCATTTCAAGAAGCCTCTGTTTAGACTTGACCCTGACCTTTATGTAAACAAGGAAGATGCCATCCAAAGATTCTTGTCAGGCAAAATGTTGACCACAGTACTCAATACCACAATTAGCCACCTTAATATGTTTATTCCCTATTTTCATTTTGAAGATACCTACCGTATAAAAGTGGAGATTGACAAGTGTCCATTTGTGGTGAGAGGTGTTGATGTCCCTTCCATATCTGTCACTAACAAAGGCTTGCTGCAACTGGCAGCAGACCATATTGACGAAGTGCTGCAATGATTACACAAAAGCTTGTAAACATCAAAGACACTATTGAAGAATGCTATTCTTCATCCTTAGAAGTTCTTAAGAAGTCAATTATCAATTATGACATCCCGTACAGAACCATTATCTTTGACCCAAGTTTGGAGAAGTGGAAGGCACAGCAAGTGCCAATGTTCATTTTTGTGTTTGTCTATGAAGTGAGACCATACAACCATATCATGGCAAACCACATCAGAATGCCTCCAATCATGGAGACAAACCAACTCCATTCTCATGGGTCAAAATGGCTCAGCCATACAATAGTATCAAGAACAATGATTGTCTAACTGTGCTGCAACCACGTTGCAGCTATAACAACAAAAAAGGATAACAAAAAAAGATGAAAAAGTATTTTATTGCAGAGACTGACGAAGAACTTCAGTTTGGAGACAAAATCAAGTTGGATTTAACTAAAAAGACTAAAGTTGGTGTACATAAAGTAGAGGGTGAAATGGAATTCTCCGAAGCCTCCCTCCCCTTGATGCTTGAAATGGGCATAGTGGAGGAACGTGAGGTGGAGGAAGAAGAGGAGAATACTTCTGAGGAAGACCTCCTTGACTTTGTTGAGGATGGCCCATGTGAAGTCCTTGAAGCTCTTGAGGAAGACTTTGAAGCCCTTGAGAAAAGGGTGGACAAACTGGAAGACCTTACACTGGGAGTACTCAAGGAAATGACAACACTGATCAAAGAACTTATAGGAGAGAAAAAAGAGAAAGAAGGCAAGAAATCTACCCAGTCTAAGAAACACCATGAGTGAGCATATTGTAGGTGTAGAACCAACTGTCTATAATGGATTCAAGTACAAAAGCAAACTGGAAGCCAAGACAGCTGAAACACTGGATAAAATGGGCATCCATTGGGAGTATGAGTCAAAAACTTATACTCTCCAAGATGGATTCTATTGTCCTTGGCAGAAAGGAAAGGTAAGGGCGATTGACTATAAACCCGACTTCTTCATAGGCCCTGTAATGATTGAAACCAAAGGGTGGAAAACCCCAGATTTCAAGCTTAAGGAAAAAATGTTCTACAAGTACCTCAAGGAGAATGAACCTGATGCCATCTATTATATAGTAAGGAATCAGAAAGAACTCCTTGAAGCTTTGGATAACCACTGGGACTATCTTGGCTACTGTGTAGAAGTCACTTCCAAGCCACAAAAAAATAAAACCAATCAAACCTACAGATTCTCATCCATTGCAGAAGCTTTAGCTGCTATCCATCATCAAAAAAAGTCTTACAGTACAATCCTTCGATCTTTGACAGGTGATGTACAATATGTCTTTGGATATAATTTTAAATTAACAAAAATCACATTATGAGTATAGCAAATCACAACATAGGAAACAATGCCTCTGTCAGCTATGCAAAAGTTGGCAGCAATACAGAAAGAATAGTAAATTTCATCAAGTATCTTCATAACTTCCTCCCTTGTCTTGAACAGGAATACAATGACTTGGAAGCCCTTCAGGCAAAGAATCCCAATGAGAAGTTCCCCATTAAGATGGACAACCTTGCAGCTATCTATCAGGCTGAAGGACCTCTCTATGACTTGTATATAACAAAAGCACCTAACCGTCACAGCTAATGGAAATACAGAAAGAACTGTCTGAGATTGCATGGAATGTCCCTGAGAAAACCTACAGGGAAGACCCTGCACTTTCATACTCCACATTGGCTACTTATGAGCGAAGTGGATACGATGGTCTTGACCATCTGTTTGACAGGAAAGAAAGTCCTTCACTCTTGCTGGGCTCGTTGGTAGACACAGCACTTACAGGAGGTGAAGATGAATTTAACAGTCTCTACACCATTTTTGATGTAAATGTTACAGATAGTGGTATGGACATCTGTAAGGCTCTTGTCAGCCAGTGTCTTCCCTTTGATACTTTTGAGGAGATACCTGAAAGCATAGTCTCTGAAGTAGCTAAAGATGTAGGGTTCTGGCAAGCAGACAAATGGGATAATACCAGGTACAAGCAGGTACTCAAGACTGGAAATATTGCAGAATATTACAACGCTCTGAAGCATAGCAATAAGACCATAGTATCTACAGCCATGTATCAGGATGCTCTCAATATGATAAGAGCCCTGAGGGAAAGTCCTGCTACAGCGGGCTATTTTGCAGACAATGATGAACTTTCTCCCATAAGGAGATACTATCAGCTTAAGTTCAAGTTCTCTCACAATAATGTGCATTACAGGTCTATGGTCGATTTGATAGTTGTTGACTATGAAAAGAAAGTCATCTATCCCATCGACCTTAAGACATCTGGACATCAGGAGTGGAACTTTGAAGGCAGTTTCCTGCAATGGTCCTACATGATACAGAGCCGTCTGTATTGGAGAAACATTAGGGCCAACATGGATAAGGATGATTATTTCAAAGACTTTGAATTGGCTGACTATCGTTTCATTGTTGTCAATAAGAATACCCTCACTCCATTAGTATGGCAGTTCCCACTGACCAAATCTACTGGAACTCTCATAGATGACAAAGATAATGAGTACAGAGACCCATTTGAGATTGGTGAAGAGCTTCAAGGCTACCTCAATCTCAGACCACCTGTACCCAATGGCATCAATAAGGATGGTATCAACATCATCAAGTGCCTGACAAAGAAACAATAATGCTCAACAATATGAAGAAATGTTTGTAATTAAAAGATCAGGAGAAAAAGAAGAGTTTAATGCAGAGAAGATTGAGAATGCTATCCTAAAGGCTTTTGATGCTCAGCTGTATGATCTTTCTATAGAAGACAAAGCTGAAATTAAAGCTTTTTGTAAAAGCCTTAACAGGAACAAGGAACAATCTGTGGAGGATATTCAGGATGAGGTGGAGCAATTTCTTACCATCAATGCTGATTGGTGGCATGTAGGCAAAGCTTATATGCTTTATAGAGAGCAGCATAAGCAAGCCCGCCTAATCTCAGACAAACTGAAGTATATCCACAAGTACACTGAGTCTGAAGATACTGCTACTAATCTCTCTAACACAGATGATAATGCTAATTCTAACAGGAAGAATGTGGCATCTGCTGAAAGTGAAGTGTATAAAGATATAAATAGGCTTATTCAGAGAGGAGAGATGAAGCAACTTCTTGCAGAAATTAATTCTCCATACAGAGACCAGTATATCAAGGATTTGGAGCATCACATTATTTATCAGCATGATGAAGCATCTTCTCCTGTATTGAAACCTTATTGTTCTGCCTATACATTATATCCTCTTTTGGTAGATGGAACTAATACTATAGATGGTACTAAGAATCATGCTCCTCGTCATTTAAGCAGTTTCTGTGGGCAATTCCAGAATCTTGTATTCCTGCTTTCTGCTTTGAAGAAAGGTGCAGGAGCCTATGGAGAGTTCTTCAATTTCTTCAGCTATTTCTGTGAAAAGGAATGGGGAGAAAACTATTGGCAGAAGTCAGATATGGTAACCAGTGGTGCATCTCTTGAGTATAGGACTATAGGAGATATTATTGACCAATATTTTCAGTCAGTAACCCACTACATTAATCAACCTGCACAGAATAGAGGTTATCAGTCTCCTTTCACCAATTTCAATGTCTTTGACAGTTATTACTGGCATACCATGTTTGACGACTTTACTTTTCCTGATGGAACCAAACCTCATTGGGAGGCAGTCAACTGGCTTCAGAAGAGATATATGAAGTGGCTGAATGAAGAAAGGACTAAGACTCTTCTTACCTTCCCTGTTATGACAATATGTCTTCTCACTGATGGTAAAGATGTCCTTGATGAGGAGTATAAAGATTTTGTGACTACCCAATGGGCGGAAGGTGATAGCTTCTTTGTATATCTCTCAGAGAATGCTGACTCAATCTCAAGTTGTTGCAGACTCCGCAATGAAATCACAGAAAACACTTTCTCTTCTACTACAGGTCTCACAGGTGTCCAGACAGGTTCCTGCAATGTGATGACTCTTAACCTTAATAGAATTGTTCAAGATTGGGTTAAAGAAGACATGAGTGTATTTGAAAGCTACATGGAGGATGGGAAGTTTAAACAAGGTTGGTTTGATATTAACAACGAGTGGAACAAAGAAACTCTTGAATGGTATCTAAAACATATCCTTGACAGAGTTTATGACTATCAGAAAGCCTATAAGACTGGTCTCTACAAGATGGATGCTCAAGGTATGTTCCCTCAGACCAAAGCAGGATATATTTCCTTTGACAAGCTCTATTGTACAATAGGTGTCAATGGTCTTAATGAGGCAGCAAGATTCTTAGGTTTTACAGTATCCAACAATAAGGACTATATGGACTTCGCCTCATGGATTCTTGGTATTATCAAGGACTATAATAAGCAGCACTCTGAGAAGAAATTTATGTTCAACTTGGAACTTGTGCCTGCGGAAAGCCTTGGTGTCAAGAACTATAATTGGGATAAGGCTGAAAAATATTGGGTTCCTGAGGATGAAAACCTCTACAATAGTTATATCTATGATGCACATGATGATACTTCCATCCTTGACAAGATTGCTATGCAGGGAGGTCAGATTGCAAAGTCTATTGATGGAGGCCAGGCCAGTCATCTGAACCTACAGGATAATCTGGATAAAGAACAGTACACTAAGCTTTTGGAGTATGCTGTACAGGTTGGTAACTCTTATATCACCTTCAATGTTCCTCAGACTCAGTGTGACTCTTGTGGCTTCATTGCCAAGCATCCCTTTGATACCTGCCCTCATTGTGGCTCTAATAAAGTCACTCAGTGGACAAGGATAATTGGCTACCTCAGACCCATCAAAGCATGGAGTGAAGCAAGACAACAGGAAGGTTCCAACAGAATGTTTGCTAAAAAGAAAACTGTATGCTAAAGTATTTATTTTGCAAAGAAGTATTTACAGAGATCCCAGGTGAGATAAGCCTGGGACTCTCTATCTCTGGCTGTCAGATTCATTGCTCTGGATGCAATCAAAGAGAGCTTTGGGAGGACAAAGGCACTCCACTTGATGTAGAAACCCTGTGTGGCCTGCTCAATCAGCATCAAGGTATTACCTGTCTCTTATTACTCGGAGGGGAGTCTGACATAGATGCTATTACAGAACTATTCATGTATGCCCATAAAAGAGTCAAGACTGCATGGTACTGCGGATTAGATGTTCTTCCTAAAAACTATCTAGGGATTCTAGAGTATCTAGACTATCTGAAGCTTGGTCATTTTGACATGGAGCTTGGAGGCTTGAATTCTCCTACCACCAATCAGAGGCTTTATATGCTAGAGCATCAGGGAAATAGTTACAGGCAAACTGATATAACCCATCTATTTTGGAACCATGCAGATAAAGGATAATACAGGCTGCTGTGGGTGCCTCTTCATGATTATAATGTTCTGGCTTATTCTCATAGCAGCAGTAGGAGGGTATAAACTTTTCATGTGGATATGGAATATTTAGAGAGATACCATAAGCTCAAAAGCTGGATAGGATGGCTGGAAGAAATGTCTCATGAGTTCCCTGGAGACAATGTTTCCATTAGTACTGCCATCCGTAGTTTTAAATCACAATTAAAAGAATTAGAAAAATATATTAGTAATGACAATTAAAATCTTAGAAAAAACATCTGGTTGCATGCCAGAAATATTTAAGGTAGGTGACTGGATTGACCTCTTCACAGCCGAAGACATCACCCTTAAGGCACCACAAGCCAATAAGATGCACATCAGAGGAAAGAACAAGGAAAATACAGGGGAAAGAATAAGGGACGTAGATTTTGATTCCACACTCATCCCTCTTGGAGTATGCATTAAAGTCCCAAATGGATGTGAGGCATGCCTGCTGCCAAGAAGCTCCACATTCCTCAAATGGGGTATCATTCAAACCAATTCACAGGGGGTCATAGACAATCTTTATTGTGGAAACAATGACGAGTGGAAACTCCCTGTACTTGCCACAAAAGCCATCACCATTCCCAAAGGCACACGTATTGCACAGTTCAGAATCCAGTTGTCCCAGAAGGCAACCATCTGGCAGAAAGTCAAATGGCTGTTTTCTTCAGGAGTAAAGATTAAGAAAGTGCAATCCCTTGACAGCCCTTCAAGAGATGGATTTGGCTCTACAGGCAATTAACTTTAAACTAAATGACTAAAAAATCGTACACCATGACTAAGAATAATAAAGCTTTTCTTGCAGTATCTTTCAGTAAGGGATTTGTCAGTCCCAATATACCCATCGCCACCTTTCAGCAGGGTGATATGGAGCTGAATTTCATCATTGATACTGGCTCTGACAATAATATCATCGATAGCAATGTACTGCCAAATCTCAAATATGAAGAAAATGAACATAGAATGCAACTCACAGGGCTTGGAGGAAGCCAAGAAGTGAAGATGTGTGACATAACATTTTCATTTGAAGGTGAGTCCTTCACTGCACCATTCCTTATTTCTGACATGAAAGAGGCATTCACCATCATCAGAAAGTGTCATGCCATACCCATCCATGGCATGCTGGGCTCAAAGTTCCTCATGGAAAACAATCTCATTCTTGACTTCAATAAGATGGTAGCATACAACAAGGCATGATTTACTATGTCACCCTTCAACAGGAAACTTTTGAGTATAGCCAATATCAAGTGTGTTCTGTAGAGGAGTCTTTAAAGCTCATAGGCTCCTTTACAAACCACATGATTCAGCTTGATACTGAAACTACAGGATTAGACCCACATATTGACAAGGCTTTATTGGTTCAGTTTGGAAATATCGAGGAGACCATACAAGTAGTTGTAAATGCTTCTGAGGTGAATATCAAGTTATATAAGAATGTCATCGAGAATTCTTTCATCATAGGTCAAAATCTTAAGTTTGATATTAAGGTGATGTTTTCCTTTAATATTATCATCCGCAACTGTTATGACACCATGACCGCAGAGCAGGTACTCTATATGGGCTATCCTAATTTTATGGTAGGTTGCACTGAAAAGCAAATGATGACTTATTGTGAGTATGTAGATGGTGTTCAAGGATGGGAAAACCTAAAGAAGGATGAAAAGAAGAAAAGACTCTATAGAGACATTCCTGAAGTGGCAGAATTCATCTATGAGCATAGCGGTACAGGCTTAAAGGCTTTAGTCTATAGGTACTTTGGTGAAGAGATGTCCAAGGAGATCAGGGAAGAATTTACCCAAGACCTTGATAGGTTGGAAAGCAGGCATATTATTTATGCGGCAAAGGATGTTCAGCCCCTCTATAGACTGATGCGGATGCAAGTGCAAAGGTTAAAGAAGTTCAATCTTATCCAAGCAGCAAAGGTGGAGTGTGAATTTATTCCTGCTGTAGCTTATTATGAATGGTGTGGTGTCCATATGAATGTCCCTCTGTGGCAACAAAAGATGGCCTCTGATTATAAAAAGATGTCTGAAGCATTGGAAAAGCTAAACCAATATGTCGTGGACTTTGGTGATAGCAAGTTCCTTAAGATTAATTTGCAAGGAGATCTTTTCCTCGGCTGGGATACCGCACCAAAATGTAATATTAACTGGAACTCTAACAAACAAGTTATTCCCTTCTTGACTGCATTAGGCTTCAACTGTAGAGGTATTGACAAAAAGACTAAAGAAGAAAAAGATAGTATTGATGCCTCAGTCTTGGAACCTCAGAGGCATGTAAATCCAGAATTTTATGATGTCTATCTAGCCTATACAGAGGCCCAAAAAGTATGCAGTACCTATGGTCAAAACTATCTGAATGCCATCAATCCCAATACTAACAGGGTTCATACTGTTTTCAGAGCACTTGGCACTGATACAGGAAGATTGGCTTGTGGCTCTCAAAAACAGAATAATTCTCTTGCTAAACTAAAGGGATTGCCTGTAGTCAAGAGTGACGTAAAGGACACTAAACTCAAGTGTGCCTATCCCCAACTTCAAAATCTTCCTGCTGATGAGATTACAAGAGCTTGCTTCTGTGCAGAGAAAGGCAATGTCTGGATTTCTGTGGATTATTGCGGTCAGGAATCAGTTTTAATGGCAGATTTCTCTCAGGATAAAGCTATGATGGATGTATTCCTTAAAGGAGAGGATATGCATTCAACTGTAGCCTATATGATTTTTCCTAATGACATTCCCCGTGACACCCCCATCAAGGATATCAAAAAACTCTATAAGCACTTTAGACAGGAGGCTAAGGGGCCTGAGTTTTGTTTTGCTTATGCTGGTAATGACAGTACCTTGGTTCAACAGTATGGCATGGACAAAGATGTAGCTAAGAATATCTATGACAACTACATGAAGGGTTTCCCTGGAATAGCTAAGTTCCAAGCCAAACAGAAGAGATTTGTTGTAGATAATGGTTATATTCTTATCTCTCCTGTCACAGGGCATAAAGCTTTCTGGTGGGACTGGAAATGGTGGAAGAAAGTACAGGCTTCTTATACTCCAGAGTTCTGGGAGGACTATAGAACGTGTCATAAAGGTACAGAAGATGAAATAGCAAGGAAGGTCTCCAAACACTTTAAAGCTAAGACCAAGTGGGAGAAAAATGCTTGTAATAGCCCCTTGCAAGGAACTGGTGCATGTATCTTCAAGAGGTTTAATAAGAAACTCTTTGACTGGATAGTAGATAATGGCTATTTCAATGTAGTTAAACTATGTATTCCAGTCCATGATGAGACTAATGTAGAAGCCCCCGAAGAAATAGCTGATATGATAAAGAATACTATTCAAAAGATTATGAAGGAGGAGGCCCAACCTTTCCTCAAATCCTTAACACTTGATTCTGATGCCTCTGTATCAGACCACTGGATACATTAACATCATTCTCAGTAAGCTATCATTCTATGATAACTCCCCTACCCTATAAAAACTTAAAAACATGGAATTCATTAGAACACTTCGCCAAAAACATCAAACTCAGCGTCAGGCTGACATTCAGAAACAAGCTCAGGAAGTCATCACCATTGAAGACTTCGACAACTCTCTTTACATAGCCTACAATGGCACTCCCTTTGTACCCATCAATACAGAATGGAAAACAGAGGAAATCATTCATCAGCTCTCATTGCTTCGTCAGAACTATGTCAATGCAAAGATGAAGCAGAATGGACTTGAACAGATAACATCAGTATTTTAACCATGCTAATAGAAGTAAAAGTCAAGGTATCAAGAATCATTGATGCTAAAACCAGAAAAAGAACTGAGACTTTCCTCATACCAGACTGTGAGCTCTTTGTTAATGCTGAGCATCAGGTAATGCAAAGTCTTGCTCAGGAGCAGCAGTCTGGAGTAGTGGAAGAGTTTGAAATCCAATCTCTCAGAATCTCTCCCATTAGGGAAATATGCCCTCAGTTTCAGGGTGAAAACACTTTCATTGCCACCCTCAAGGACATCTTCCATGATGATAATGGCAATGAAAAACCTCTCAAGTACAAAGTCCTTCTATGGGCCAACAACCTTACACAAGCCAACCAACACATACAGCAACTTTCCCATGAAGGCTATGATATGCAAGTAGAAGGCATTAAACAAGTAGATTATGAATATCTAACCACAAGCACCAATGAACAATTCATCTGAATACAAACTTCCCCTTGAAGCAGACAATAATTCCATCATTGCAACCACTGATGACAATCCCGTCAATAGTCCTTCCCATTATCAATCCTATGTGAAAGGTTTGGATATTGACTGCATCACAGCCATGCGAGCTGCCTTTGGGGATGAGGAAGTAAAAGCCTTCTGCAAGGCAAATGCCATGAAATATGTTTGGAGAAGCTCATCCAAAGGACAAAATGAAAGCATCAAGAAAGCCATCTGGTATCTAAATAAATTCTTAGAGTTAGGAGGTTACGAATGATAGAAACTATAATAGCGGTAGGCATACTGCTAGCAGTATGTGTAGCCATAGTCATCTATGAAATTCACCATTCTGAAGAAGTTCCACAAGATAAAGATATTTTTGACCTATGAGAGAAAGTGGATATTTTCCTGCGGGAGCTGAGTTTGACCCATCAGCTCCGTATAACGAACCTATAATTCCAGAAAAGAAATTTGATGTAACCTGCTCACAATCCATCAGTAAGACTACTACAGTTATTACCAATAACTATGTTCCAGGTGCTGAATGGTGTGAATATGATGATGGCATTACCATAGGGGGATATGACCCAGATAATACCTCTGATACTGACTGGTCTGAAGAATACCATCTCAATGACCATTATACTCCCATACAGCTCATAGGACTTTTCAAACAGCATCTTGAGAATGAACTCAATAGAATGGGAGATGTAAAAGACTCTCGCAGAATCAAGCATCTCATAGAAGAATGCAGTGACTGGACAGAAGACGAAACAGAATATATAGAAGGCTAATATGAAAAAACTGATAATTCTCGATTTTTCTACAGGAGAAGTTGACATCTATCCTATAGAATATGACTATGAGCCAAACATGGATGAACTCCTTGACTCTCTTGGCCATAATGCCAATGATTGTCAATGGATGTTCTTCCAAGGAAATGTAACCTTTCATAAAGAAGTATTGAAAAATGAAGCTAATAGAAAGTAAAGCAGAGTATATCCCTCAAGAAGAAGGTCTTGAGGGGATATACAAAGCCATTGAGTTGGCAGGAAGAACTGCATATCATAGCCAAGATAAAATTACTCCAGACTCTGCAAAGGATTTTGTGGATAGAATGATTAAGTCAAAGCATGGGGCTTGTCTAGAGCATGGTACTGTGTATCTAAAAGTAGCATTGCCAAAAGATGAAATTACTCCCGGAGAGTCATTGTATCATTATAAGCGTAATCCATATTCAGTATATAAAATATTTGATAGGATTGCTTATGTGACTTCTAATATGCGTGTCCTACAGGAAAATAACTGGCTTGATGACCTCAAGTATCTCTGTCCACCTACAGAGTTCCATGAGAAGAGATATACTATTAGGTTTACTTGTGATAGAGGTGTATCCCATCAAACTGTTAGAGAAAGGCTCATGTCGTTTTTACAGGAATCACAAAGATACTGTTGCTATATAAAAGAAAAATTTGGAGCCTCTGTCACATTTATACAACCAGATTGGATAAAGTACTCCGATCAAAAGGAGTTTGAGGAAGACCTTAAGGCGGCAGAGCAATTATATTTTAAATGGCTTAATAAGGGATATAAAGCAGAAGAGGCAAGATATTTTCTTATCAATGGCACCAAAACAGAAATTGTTGTTACAGGATTCGCTTCTGATTGGAGACACATGCTAGACCTTCGTTACTTTGAAAAGACAGGAAAAGTTTCTCCTGACATGAAAAATCTTATGCAGAAAGCTCAGAAAGCTATGCAAGAAGCAGGTATATGGGATGATATTATGAGTAAACCATCTAAGTTTAATTAACTATGACAGTAAAAGAATTAATCAAGGCTCTCCAGGACTTAGGAGAAGAAAAGCAGGATATGGAGGTTCTCATCTATGATGAATACAGATATGTAAATATTTATACTATAAAAACTATAGAAGAACCAGATTATTTAGGCCAATCAAAAAGAAAATTTATTGGAATAGATTAACTATGGGCACTAACTATTATGCACATATCATTCCTACAAAGGAACGTAAAAAGGAACTCAATGATGCCATAGAAGCTAATGACTTTCATCTCATCAAGCAACTCACTGCTAAGATGTATGGCAGACTGGAAAAGTCTTATGATAATGATGAATTCATTGGAGGGGAAGTACACCTTGGTAAAAGTTCTTGTGGATGGAAGTTTCTTTGGAATCCTAATGTCTATGTAATCCGCAATGGCCATATGGAAGATGCTAATGGGACAAGAAGATACATTCCAGATCCAGACACTCCTCTCTACCTCTATCCTCTCACTAAGCAAGGCCTCCATAACTTTATCTTCCGTGAAGATGTTCTTATTTATGATGAGTATGGGGAACTTCAAGACAAAGAAGGATTTTGGCAAATGGCACTCTCCCATGACCAAGAAGATGGTTGGGATGCAGCAGGGTATGAACAGGAGTATCCTAAGCACATCTACCCTGTTACAGGAGAGCTTACAGACCTCCTAAAAGCAGAAGGCTACCAATTCACCTCAAGGTCAAACTCTGATTTCTATTCTGATGGTCTCAGATTTGCAGGTTATACAGATTTTAGTTGAGTTTGCTGCTATATCATAGCAGCCCTATATATAAAAAACTATGGTATATAAAGTAGTAATAAAGAATAACAAGAAGTCTCCCATCAAATATCTCTCAGACTTAGATAACTTCCAGAATGGTAAAGAATACATTTTCAAGCCTGGAGTAAATGTCATCGTAGGAGAGAATGGCTGTGGTAAGACTACTTTGATGAATCTTATCAAGAAGTATCTTTTAATAGACTATACCAGTTGTGGCAAAGGAATGTACAGAAGCAACATCAACAGCCTCTATGATGGTCTTGCCCAGACTTCTTTCTTGGATGGTGTAGATGTATACGCTGACTATAAAAGAAACACCTTCAGGTTGTCTCATGCAGGAGAGAAAGAGGCACATCAAGCAGTAGAAACCTTTGAGGATTTTGGTGATATGTTCAATCAAAAACACTCTTCTACAGGTGAAGGTGTATTGGTAGCTCTCAACTCTCTTTTTAGCTATATGTTCAGCAAAAAAGTCAAACTGACCTATGACTACAATCAATTTAAGGAGAGTGATCCTCTATATTGGGAGTATGTAAAGAGTCACCAGCAAGAAGGTTCTGATGAATGGACTATCCTTATGGATGAGCCTGATAGAAACCTGGATATTGAGAATATTGACCAGATAATAAGCATTCTATCATTCCATAAGGAACAGACTCAGATAATAGCTGTGGTCCATAACCCTCTCCTCATTTGCATCCTCTCAAAGAATGAAGACATCAACATCATCGAGATGACTGATGAGTATATACACAAAGTAAATACACTAATAAGAAATATAATAAGATGAGCAAAGGAATAAAACTATCCCCCAAACATGGGGTAAATCCTTCAGTCACTCATTGCGAGTGCTGTGGAAAAGAGATTGGTGTTGCCTTGTTTGGCAGGCTCAAAGGAGATGCAGAAGCCCCCAGAGATGTAGCAATGGGCCTGTGTGATGACTGTCAAAAGGTCATTGATGCCAAAGGCTTAATGATTATAGAAGTCAGGGATGGGGAAACTGGTAAGAATCCCTATCGCACTGGCAGACTTGTAGGAATTACCAAAGATGCCAAAGAAAGGATGTTCAAAGACATTAATAGTCCCGTTTGTTATATGGAACATTCCATGTTTCAGCCAATGTTTGGCCAATACTGCACACAACCATGATAGCAAGAGAACTCATCAAAGCCCTCCAAGACCTTGGAGAAGATAATCTTAATAGAGAAATAGTAATGTTTGATGGCCCTAGCTACTACACTCCATATAAAGTGGAAATACTGAAAGACAAAAGCTGGGGCCGTCAATATGGTAAAATTTTAATAGATTGACAACTATGAAAGAAATAAAGAAAGAAGTTAAAAAAGAAATCATCGAAACCATCACTACCTACCAAGCAGCTGATGGCTCAGAATTCAATGATGCAGAAGAATGCAAGAAGTATGAAAACAGTGCTGCTGGAATGCTGATGTGCAAAGTCAGTGACTTTAGCTTCGGAGAAGTGGACAATCCTATGGATGAAGGAGATGAGAACATATACAAGCTTGTTATCCCTACCACACAAGAACAACTTGATACTCTCAATCATCTCCACAAACTTTTTGGAGGCAGAAACCTTGATACCCTGTTCTTCACTTCAGACGATCTGTACAGACCTACTCTTGTGGGTTATCGTATCTACAACAGCCAAATTGACTGGTGCTGGTTCTACAGGCTTGACAATATTGTCAAGGACTTGACTCAAGACAAATTCATCCTGATGCCAAAACCATGAGAATAGCAATCATTGACCACAAATCTCATGCTCTCTATGTAGAAGACATTAATGATGAAATCCTTGAAGGGCAGTATGGAGGAGATGAACAACTCTACATTGATGAAAACTATAGTCTGGAAGAGTATTCATGGGATTATATCACAGATGCTCAATATTTCCCAGAGTCAGAAAAGACTCCAATAGAAATCAACTTTGAAGATATAGGAGATATTTGATTATGATTTGGAGTAAACCTATTATAGGCTATCGCAATAAGATAGCAAAATGTAGAGAAGTTCAATGCAGACTATGAAGACTTAGGTACTGATGATGAAAACTTTATCTATATTCATAAATTTGAAGTAATGAAATAACTCTAATAGGGAATGGCAATGCTGTTCCCTTTTTTCTTTTATATCAAACCCCTTTAAATAATATAAAGATTTTACTTAACTCCCATCCTTCATTAAAGGAAAAGTATTATCTTTGCTCAAAATAATATTTTGATTTTATGAGTTGCGTAAACAGAAGTAGCAAGGAGTTTAAATTCTTAGCAGAGCATAATGATTTAAGCATTAATACTCTGGAACTAATCACTCACAAATACTGGTTAGAAAACAAAACAGAGGATTACTTTCCCTCTGATGTCTATATTCAAGCACAGTTGGGCAAGATTCCATATGAAGAACCTACCAAAGCTGTCAGAGAACTATGGGACATAAAGTATAGAGAACCTAAAGAATACACTTCTTTGGAAGACCTTCAAGAAGCTCGTACAGAAGCTCTAAAATACTTCCCTGAAGAAGCAATCACTTACCATAAGAACTTCAAGGATAATTATGTCCTTGTTATTAGAAAACCTGTTGCTAAGCCTTCCCTTAGTATATTTGACCTTATAGGCAGAATTAGCAATGATGCACAAGAACAGGCTGATTATGATTTAATAACTAATAATCTTATTAGTGAACTGGGAGAAAGTAGTATCTTTGCAAAAGAATTAAAGGAACAAAAACAAAATAATAACAATATAAATGATTTCATAAATGGCAAAAAGAAATTTAATAACCTCTCAGAAAAAGAAAATAACGTTGCAAGAAGAGATAAACTCTTGGCAGCAGCAGGGATACAAGCCAGGAGAAATGAGAACTCAAGCAGTAAGGAATCTCAAGATGAGAGAAACGAAAGACAAGAAAGACAAGTAGAAACATGGGCCAAACAAAATGGTGTTTGGCATGAAGATGCCTTGTCTTATGGAAAATCTTTTGGAGAAGAACTGCCAGGAGGGCAGGAATCCCATGTATATGAGAATCCTCAGAATGGTACTGTTATAAAGGTTAAGAACACTTTGCAATACCATGACCTTCAAGAGTTTCTTGATGGTATTATTCTTCACAACACTCTCTTTCCAGAGACTGCTTATAAGGTTTTAGGATTTGGTAATGATGGGGAGGGTTTTGTGGCTATTCTAGAGCAACCATTTGTACGAGGAGAAGAGCCCACTCAAGAACAAATAACCAAGTACATAAAAAGTATTCAGCCTGATGCTGAAATGTATGAGCAAGAACTTAAAAATGGAAGATATAAGACTTCCAAAATCCTCATACATGACATCTCACCCAAAAATGTCATCATTACTCCTGCTGGAAATATAGCAATCATTGATGGAATCATACGTCCTAATGTGGCTTCTGAAGGTAAAGGTGGTAATAGAACTGAAGACAGTAGTCTTATAGACACTAAGACAAATAATCTCAATGAACTCCAGATGTCTGTCAGTTCTCCTCAAACTTTTACATTCAAAGATGGTGTTACTGTAAGAGCTCCTTTCAAACCCAACTACCAACAAGAAGATGCACTCAATGCTATGGATGAGTTCATCAAATCTGACAAGACTTCCATGGCACTCTCTGGATATGCAGGTACTGGCAAGACATCTCTTATGGAAATGCTGGCTCAAAAAATGAGAAAGCAAGGTAAGGGCATCATGTTCTGTGCATCCACCAATAAGGCTGCCGCTGTTCTTAAAGAAAGAGTCTCAAAATCAGGATTTGAGGCACAAACTCTCAACAAGGTCTTTGGTATTGCTGTAGAAGTAGATGCTAATCAAGCTTATAATGCCAAGAACTTAGTAACTAAGTTGAAAGATGTAGATATTCCTTACGGCACTACCATTATCATTGATGAAGCATCTATGATTAATGAGGAAAACTACAGAATCCTCAATGACATTGCTAAGAGAAATGGTCTTAAAATCATCTATGTAGGTGATGCCGCACAGTTAGCACCTATCAATGAAACTAAAATTTCTAAAGTCTTTAGAGACCAAGGCCATGATGTCAGGACTCTTTCTATTGTTGAGCGTACTGGTGATAATGCCATTCTTAAGGAGGCTACGGCCCTCAGAGAAAACAAAGCTCTGTCTGGAGAATCTTCATTCAATGCTAAAGGTCAAGGTGTAGCTTATTTAAAGGCAAGCAACCAACAGGAAAAGGAAGCTGTCATAGCAAGGTTTATTCCTAAACTGAAGGAAAATCCTAATTACTTCCGCATCCTTGCCTATACAAATGCTGCTGTTGCAAACTATAACACCAAAGTACGTCAGCTGCTTGGATACAATGATAATATCCCGAGAGTAGGAGAACCTATTACTGGATATGCCAACTGGGGACACATCTATGATAGAAATGATGGAAAATATAGATTCATTAATTCAGAGGCATACAAAGTAGTAAAGGTTGAAAGTCCAAGAAACGCAAGAATCTCTCTACCTGATGGTTCCTCTGCTACTATGCAGGCAATTCCCATTACTCTTGAAAATAGTATGGGAGAAAAGAGTACCTTTAATCTGATGGATATTAAAGGCAATCAGGAAAATAGGCGAATTGCTACTCAGTTAGCTCAAATGAAAAGTCAACTCTGGAACAAGGCAAGAGGACTTTCAGGCAAGGCAAAGGCACAAATCTTTCAACAGATTAATGCCATTGATGAATTTCTTTTTGTTAATGATAATATTACTGAAGGTAATAGAACCCTACAAGCAAAGGTCTTTGACTTTGGCTATGCCATGACTGTCCACAAGTCTCAAGGTTCCACTTTCACTCATGTCCTTATGGATGATGTGGATATTGATAAGGCCAGGGATGAAAGGAACAGTGGTAGTATGGGAATGCAGGATGTAATCATCAATTGGGATGATGCAGTCTCTGATGAACCTGCTACTTATGATATATCTGGCCCTATGGAGGATGTTGACATGGGAGATTGGGGCAATGAAACCCCTTCTACAGAGGAAACACTTATACAAGAACTCCCTAAACCCCAACAGGAAAATGCAGCTAATATCCGCCAGCAGCTAAAATATGTAGCAGTCTCCAGGGCAACTGATACTGTTACTATCATCTCCAAAAATGTGAAGAAAGAAGATTCTCCTCTCAATCACATCAAGGATGTTCCTGCTAATAGTTCAGTAGGAAGCAACCCTGTTGCTTCTTCTAAGCCTGTAGAGCAGATTACTGCCACCAAGCAGACCTCTTTTGAATATGCAAGGAATGCCAATGGCAAACCTAACTATGAAGTATCTTCAAGAGGAGATAGGAGATTCTCAGCCATGACTGCTACTTTTGCTCCAGGTACAACTTTATTTGGACATGATGTTAGTGGAAGGACTATTGAGTCTGTATATCAGCATGGGGTAAAACAAGGAGACTGGACCACTGATAATAACAATAAAACAGGTGCTCCTAAAGACAAAACCATCATCAACGGTAACACAGAGAATGATAGTTATACTCAAGGGTATCTTCCTCTTTGGCAAGAATGGGCAAAACAAAACCCACATCTCATTGAAGAGTTAAGACAAAAAGCCCAAGGTAAGGTTATTACTGACATGTTTGCTTCTACAGCAGTGTCTCAAGCTAGAGCTTTGGCTGACATTCTCAATCAAACCCAGCAATCCACTGTGCCTGAAATATTAACTTCAAGTAATAACACAACAAATCAGCAAAATCAACGTTCTTATAATAGTACAATCAACATCACTCAGAATGCTAGTGGCAGACTGGGCAGTCTTGACAAAGCTGATGAGGATGCTTTTAAAGAAGCCAAGGCTACTCTTAGGAATCCACAAGCCACTCCTCAGCAAATACAGAATGCTAGCAACACTTTGCAAGAAATCTATAATAGAAAGAATGCAGAAATGCAAGCCATTCTTACAGAAGCTTCAAAAGTTTCTGGAGTAACATTCAGTCTTGAAGATGCTGCTGGTAGTTGGCTCGGAGGTGAGGAGTATAGTTTCAGGGTCAAGGTAGAGGCAAAGTCCCAAGAAGAATATGATAAAGCTATACAGGCTCTCAGCTATGTAGCAGAAGCTACAAAGCAAGATGCCTTCATTGAAAATCTTGGAACAGTCAACAAAAAAGAAGTAACTCAGAGTAGTCTATTGAATGGAGAGCACACTCCATTCATACATATCCCATTTGATAGAACTCCTACACAACAGGAAATAGCCTTAATACAACAGGCTTTTAATGAAGAAAGTACAGATGAACTTCCTCTTGATGCAACCGTTACTCAAGATGAAATTTTCTTTGCAATGCCTACATGGGTATTACAAGAGAATGCTAAATATGAAGACTATGTAAACTTATTAAATAATTGGTATAACAAAATATTAAAAGTATTTGACAATGGAAGAAAAGGAAGATTTGGTAGAATTTACGGACAGAAAGCTCAAGGAACTTATGAGAGATCTAGGTTTAGAGGAGCAGACTCCACAGAACAATCAGAAAGGAACTACTCAAGTTTTAGGGACAATTACCTTTCTGAAAGGGGAATCAGCAAAGAAAGCAAAGCAGCACTTTCAGAACAAGAAGGACAGCAAGTAAGGAAAGCTATTGAACAAATCTTAAATCCTCAACAGCCTCTTGACACTTCAGCAATCTTCAACAATCCTTCTTCCACGGAAGTAACTGTCGAGGATAAGATGAAGCCTTGGCGCAATGACCCTTCCAAACAGAACATCTCTCGCAGAATCTACTTGAAGGGCCAGAAAAGCAAAGGTTACTTTGAAGTAGTAAAGGATTTTGAGGATGGTTATTATTCTGTACACTTCAAGCCAACAGACAGTGACAATCCCAATGCCTTTAGTAAAGAAGAAAAAGAAATTCTCTTCCAAGCTGTAGCTGATACTCTCCCTGTAGGAAGCAAACTCTCTACTTGGGGAGAACTCTCCCGTGGGGGTATTGCAGGGCTTGAAAGGTTCTCTAAGCTGGGCTTTGCCAAGTCTGGTGAAAGGACTGTCACTATGAAAGGCACTGGTGAAGAGGTGAACATTCCTGTTTACACCAAGCTCCCTAATACTACACAAAGAATCTCTCTTCTTGGCTATGAATACTTCACAGATGCCACTGAAGACACTCTCGTAGATGCTCCTTGGAAGATTCCTCTCCTACAGCAATTGGATGCACAATTCAGTAATGCTAACCATGAAGGTAGGAATGAGGAAATTATGGAACAAATGAAGGCTATCCTTGAGGCTGAAAGCTTTGAGGACTGGCAAAACAATGCTAATTCTGAAACAAAACAGCAAGTGCAAAAGAACCTTGATGAGTATGATAAGCTCATCACACAACTCAATAACCTTCTTGACAGTGATGTGATTACTGCTTCTGAAGTAAGACATGTAGCTGAGTTAGTAGTTAATGCCATCAGTGATAACCTTACACAGATTCAGAAAGAAAAGGGATTGGCAGAACAGCAGTTCCCCACACTGAACAGTAAGCTTGATTTCCAGACAGCTTCAAGAAAAGACATTATTCAAGCCATTGGTATTGACAGGCTTATCTATAGGGCTAAGTTACTGTTTGACCCTGAAAACAATGATTATGAAGATTTGGAGACTCTCGAACAGGCTGATCTCATCATTGATAACTGGGATGCTATCATGACATTGGCTGCTGACATCTTTGCTGCCAATGAAGGTGTGGGAATTTCCAAAGATTTCAGCAAAGGAAACTGGCAATCCGTCAATGGTCAGAAAATAGACTTTGATAACTTCAATGACTATGAGAATGATCCTGACGCTATGGCTGAGGAGACTAAGGATGAACAGGAACATTGGCAGGTAGAACAGAGAACTATTGATATTCTTAACTCCATGTCTGCAATGGTAAGACTATCTCTCCATGAATGCTATCAGATAGATAAAGATGGGAATACTGTCATGAGTAAATGGGGTATTCCTGAAAGGGTAAATGCTCGCAAAGCTGTCAATAGTATTCTCAGATGGACTCAAGGCTCTCTGTCTTTGGAAGACATGATTACTAAGTTAAGTGAGAAGCAGGGGCAGCATCCTTGGCTCAGCCAGCTCATCACAAGACTTTCTGACAAGACTGGTGCAGAGACTGACTTCCAAAGCCAATTCTATGGTGTATTTGCCAAGCACTTCCAGCTTTACTCTGTAGTACTGCTTGAAGATGGAAAATATCATAGCATGGCTGTAAATAGCCACCCTGCTCTCTCTGAAGCTATGAAAACCATCACTACTCAGTTCAGAGTAGGAGAACATCCATTGTTTACACCTAATGGCATTAACAAAAAACTGTTAGGCAGTGAGCATACAATAAGTCCTAAAGCTGATTTCAATCTCCATAAGGCTCTGTCTAAATTACAGGTTCTGTCTGATAGAATCCGTCATGGAGAAGAAGTTGATGCTGAAATGGCTGAGGTTGCATCCAACAACATTATAGGTGTATGTAGAGTGCTTGGCTATCCTGTAGCTGACAGCATGATATCTGAGATAATCAATAGTGATAATATTCTTTACCTCACAAAGAATCTTGGATTTATTATCAAGGACTTGGATGCTGCTGCTAAGGCTAACAAGAAAGACTATGACCCATTTGCCTTTAAAAAGGAAAACTCTATTGAAGGCACACTCAGAAATTTTCTTACTCCTATTACTGACCAACTGGAAGACACTGCTACCAATGCCTTCTATGACTCTGGTAAGATATACCAATCTTATGTTACTCCTTCATTCATGACTAAGCTGCTTCAGAAGTTCCGTCTGGAAGGGCAAGATTTTGAAGATTTCTTAGAGAGCGAATATGGTAATTCTGAATGGTTTAAGTTCAAAGGTAGGAATGGTGCATGGAGAAATGAGTGGCTTAGAATGCTAGCTACTAATGAGGATGCTCGTAAGGTATTTGACCATAAGGTAGAACTGAACTTCAACAAGCATAGTTATATGCGTAATATGACTGATGCTGAATATACGTTGTCACTCTTTGCAGAATACTTTGCTAAAAATTCAGATGACAAGCAGAGTTTAGTACCTGCCTGGTTCAGAATACCTATGCAGTCCAATAAACCTTCTTCTGAGTTTATCAAGTTTTATTCTTATAGAGGTGCTACTTATAAAGAAGACATTGTGCATGGTCTTCACAGTATGTTCCTTCAGGAGCTGAGCAGAATTCAAACTGTTAATATGAGGAATAAGTCTAAGGATGATCCAAGCTTTATCAAGAACTTTGACAAGAATGGTAAGCAGTTCAACTTCTTGCCTTCCCTTAACAGTTATCTGGACAATTCTACAGCAGCTAAGAGAGGAAGAAACCTTCTGGAAACTGAAGCAGAAAACAATGAATTGGCTTCCCTTCTTCAAAAGAGAATAGACACTACTAAGAAGCTTACTCCTACTGAAGAAAGCAGACTGGATGAACTGGTGGACAAGGCTATCTATAATCACATGGAGACCAGGGCACAGGAAATACTTTCTAAGTGGGAACAGGAGGGTATTCTTGAAGCTGCCAAGCAAGTAGAAGGTGTAGGTACAGAGGATGCTGATGTTAGAAGGGCTATTGAGAACTACCTTTGGAATGATTGTTTTGCTGCCAAGAACATCCTTCAGCTTACTGTAGGTGATATTGCTTTCTATAAAGATGCAGAAGACCTTCAGAAGCGTCTAGCCCAGCTTCATGCTCCTGGTATCAGAGCTAATGTAGCTGCTACAGACTACCAAGGAAACAGGGTCTCTGATGGATACTACCGAACCTTCATCCTTCAAGATTTTGACACATTCAAGTCAAATATCATAGCAAATATTGCAGAGGTATTTGACCGTAAGATTGCTGATGCTCCTGAAAATCAAAAGGCACAGTTGAAAGCATTGAAGGACTCATTGGTAAGACCAAGAACTTATAATGAAGATGGTAGTATTAAAGATAAAGGTGGTAAATATTGGAACATTAATGTAACAGATGCCCAAGGATATTCATCTCCTTCATCATATAGAAAGAAAGCTTTCATGTTTGGAAGATGGTCACATAAAGCTGAAGATATTTATCAGAAGCTGCTTAAGGGTGACTATAACTACACAGATTTGGAAGTAGCTTTCCAACCCTTAAAGCCTTTTGTGTATACTCATCTGGAGAAGCATATTGGTGATGGCACTCCTATTGAGACAATGAAAGTACCCTTCCAAGCTAAAAACTCTGAATACCTCCTTATCATGGCTGATGCCATCATGCAGAGTGAAATCAAGAAAAGTGGAGAACTGTCCAGACCTAACCTCTTAAGAGCTGTCTATAGGGTTATGGAGGATAGTGAGAAGCTCAATCCTAAAAAAGGTATTGACACTGTCCAGTTTGAGTCTGCCATTAAGTCTGGTCTTCAGGGTAAGATGAACATTCACCAGTTTGCAGAAAAGCAAGGAGGTGAAGAAGCAGCTTACACCTTCATGATGAGTCAAATTTATCAGAACTATGACCCAAAGAAGCCTATTGAGGAGCAAGAGGCTCTTCA